>Ga0209518_1000167_pt1 | contig 87907 bp, 88 predicted proteins | sample RifGroB1_FD_183993 | JGI IMG/M metagenome (GOLD analysis project Ga0209518, IMG submission 183993) | Groundwater microbial communities from Rifle, Colorado, USA - Groundwater B1 (SPAdes) (version 2) | ecosystem: Environmental > Aquatic > Deep subsurface > Groundwater | place: Rifle, Colorado... | reverse complement strand
GGGCGCGGCCAATCCGGCGCCGCCCATCGGCACGGCCTTAGGACCGCAGGGCGTGAACATCCAGCAGTTTTGCCAGCAATTCAACGAAGCGACCAAGAGCATGGCGGGCGACATCGTTCCGGCCGAAATAACCATTTACCTCGACCGGAGCTTCGATTTCAAATTGAAAACGCCGCCCGCCTCGTCTTTGATCAAAAAAGCGGCCGGCATCGAAAAGGGGTCGCCGACGCCGCACAGCCAGAAAATCGGGAAGATCACGAGGGCGGACTTGCGGCAGATAGCGGAAAAAAAGATGGTTGACCTCAATACGCAAAGTTTGGAAGCCGCCGAGAAGATAATCGAAGGAACGGCACGAAATATGGGCATTACAATCGAGTAATGCCTATGTTTTTTATTTTTTGCTAAGATAGAATCAATGGCGAAAGTTGAAAAGCCGAGACTTATTTTTGACCCAATTTTGGGCTTGATCGACGTGACCGACATTTTGCCGCTTTTGGACGTGCCGGAATTTCAATCATTGGGATTCAAGTACCAGCTCGGACTTACTGCCGCGATTTTCCCGAGTGCGACCCATACCCGGAAACAGCATTCGCTGGGCGCTTACGAAAGGACGAAGCGTCTCGCGAGTAACTGGCTGAATCATAAATTCATCAACGAGGACGAGGCTTTGGCTTTGCAAATTTACGCCCTTTATCACGATATTGGTCACGGGCCCTTTTCCCATTTGACCGAAGGCGTCGGGAAAATCAATCACAAGGAAAGAGGGATCAATATTTTCGAAAGCCTGGAAAATCACTTGCGAAGTCACGGTTTCAATTACGGGCTGATTCACGATTTGATGAGCCATAAGAATCCGCTGTATCTCGCGGTTTCCGACAAAAACTTAGGCATGGAAAAACTCGATTATTTGGAGCGGGACGCCTTTTATACCATCGGTGAGCGGCCGGGCGTGGCTTTCGTCGCCCAGCATACGTATTTCATTGACAGTAAGGTTGTGATTGACAGGGTCGCGGTTGACCAGGCCAAAGCCATTCAGGATTTTTACATCAAGATGTCCAAGAACGTTTACTTGGGCAAAAAGTCGGCCATTCTCCAGCGGCTGATCGAAAAAATGTCCTTGATTTTATTGCGGGAGGGTTTGAGCGAGAAGGAGTTTTTTGAACTGACCGACTTCGGTCTCTTGGGCCGTTTCGAAGTTTCCCGGAACGAGTTGGTGCATTTTTATTACCGTAATCTGATGAGCAATAAATTGCCGAGGTTTGCCCTGGAATTCAAATTTGAATCGGTCGCTTCGGCCGATCTGGCCCAAAAAATGTTGAAGATCGCCGCCCTGGATAATTTGGATAAATTGATCGCGTCGCCGGTGCTGAACGATTTTGACGAACTGGAAAGATTGGAAAAAAACATCGCCCAACTGGCCGGAATTCCGGCAGAAGCGCTTTTCGTCGTGCCGCCTTTTTCCAAGACCAGGTTCGAACCGGAGGATATCTACGTTTACAGCGAAGGCCAGGTGAGGCGGATCAGCGAAATCTACCCAAGCCACTTCGAGGCAATGAAGGAGTACGGCCGTTCGCATTTAAGCATCCGATTGGGCGTTTTTGAGGAATACCGGAAGAAACTTTACGATCAAAGCGATGCGGTCAAAAATTATTTCTTGTCGCTGATTTAATTTATGCGAATACCCACCATCGGTTTGGAGATACATGCTGAGCTTTCGACCAAAACGAAGATGTTTTGCCGGTGCCTGAACGACTTCCGCGAAAAACACCCGAATCAGAATGTTTGCCCGGTTTGTCTGGCCCACCCCGGCAACCTGCCGGTCGTGAATATTGCCGCCGTGGAGGCGGTCGTTAAGGCCGGTTTGGCTTTGGGCGGCGAGATCGCCAAGCATTCCCACTTTGACCGCAAGAGTTATTTTTATCCGGACTTGCCCAAAGCCTACCAAATCTCCCAATACGAGGAGCCGCTCGTTACGGGCGGCCGATTGGACGGTATCCGTATCCGCCGGATTCATTTAGAAGAGGATACGGGCCGGCTTTTGCACGAACTGCCGGATTACAAGAAAGCCGACGCCAGTTTTGTCGATTACAACCGGGCCGGCGTGCCCTTAATGGAACTTGTGACCGAGCCGGATATTAAAAACGCCGAAGAAGCCGTGAAATTCGCGAGCGATCTTCAGCTGATTTTCCGCTACTTGGGTATTTCGGATGCGGATATGGAGAAGGGCCAGATGCGGGTGGAAGCGAACATCAGCCTGGATATGGGTACGAAAGTGGAAGTGAAGAACATCAATTCTTTCAAGGCGGTCCACGACGCGATCGAATACGAACTTAAGCGCCAGGAAAAAGCTTTGGAAGAAGGTCATAAGATAATCCAGGAAACGCGGGGCTGGGACGACAAAAAAGGCGTCACCCTAAGTCAGCGTTCCAAGGAATCGGCTCATGATTACCGTTATTTTCCCGAGCCGGACCTGCCGCCCCTGGATTTAAAGGAATGGGATTTGGAAAAAATAAAAGCCGAAATTCCGGAATTGCCCGAAGCGAAAACCAGGCGTTTTGTCCAAGAGTTCGGCCTGCCCCAGGAGCAGGTTTGGACTTTGGTTTCGGACAAAGCGCGGGCGGATTATTTCGAAGAGGCCGTGAGCGAATTAAAAGCCCTTTCTTCCAAAGCCGACCCCCAGATCCTTTTCAATTATTTTTTAAGCGATTTAATGGGCATTATGAAGGAGAAAAAAGCCGATCTCGGCGATTTGAAAATCGCTCCGGAACATTTTGCGCATCTGGTCGCGATGATCCAAGAAGGCAAGCTTTCGAGCCGTCTGGCTAAAGATTTGCTTCTCAAAATGTTCGAAACGGGCGAAGATCCGGAAACGCTGATGAACCAGAGCGGCCTCAAATTAATGAGCGACGAATTTGAACTAAGAGGCGTGATTAAGGGGATCATCGAGAAAAACCCGAAGCCGGTGGCCGATTACAAAAAAGGCAAAGCCACTGCCTTGCAATTTTTGATCGGTCAGGCCATGGCGGGAACAAAAGGACAGGCCGATCCGGGCAAATTGCGGGAGATGTTTGAAAAAGAGCTAGAGGTTTAGTTTTGTTTGGATAGTGTTTTTAAGTTGCCCTAGGTTATAACCTAGGGCAACTTTCCCGTTTAACATTTATTTTTGCTTTTTCTGTTGTTATTCTTTTTGAAAATGAATCGAGCGCGATCGCGCCCGGATCTCTAAGGAGGTTCGGGAACGTCTCTTTAGTTGAGAAATTCCTTTACTAATTTTTCCGCCTGCCTCTTGTTTTTAAGCCAGTGAATTCTTTTGTCTTTTTTGAACCAGGTTATCTGGCGCTTGGCGTATTTTGAAATAGCCCGGACTAATTCGTTTTTGAATTGCTCTTTCGAGATTCTTTTCTGGAGCAAAAGCGCGCAATAGCGGTATTCCAAGCCGAAACTTTCCAGTCTTCGCCAGGAAAGACCATGTGCGTGGAGACTTTTTATTTCCCGAAGCATTCCGAGGCGCAGTCTTTTTATGAGTCTCTGCTCGATTAATTTCCTAAGAACGCTTTTGTCCTTTTTAATGCCGAGCATCAAAACCTGCGCCGCGAGGGGATTAGTTTTCGGCTTTGGCACTTTGCCCACGGCGGCGATAATTTCTAAGGCTCTTATTAAGCGCCTGGGATTTTTAGAATCGATTGTTTTCGCTCTCACCGGATCTTTTGTTTTAAGTATTTGGAACAATGCCGACGCTGATTTTTTTTGTAGTATCGTCCTTAATTTAAAGTTTGGTTTTACCTCCGGCAAGACAATGCCGTCGAGCACCGCCTGGATATAAAAGCCGTTGCCGCCGCAAATAATCGGCAATTTATGTCCGCGCCATATTTTGAGAACGGCCTGCCGGGCCAATTTTTGATATTGAGCCACCGTAAAAGTTCTTTTAGGACTTGCTACATCTAATAGATGGTGACGTATGCTTCGCATTTCCATTTTATTGATTTTACCGGCACTCAAATTGAATCCTTTGTAAACCTGGCGCGAATCGGCCGAAATCACTTCGCCGCCGAATTTTCTGGCCAGAAAAACAGCGAGAGTGCTTTTCCCCGAAGTGTTCGTCCCCACAATCACGATGATTTTCGGATTTTTTTGCTGGTTTGACACGGTTTGGTTCGTTGATACTATTCTAACTGAGGCACGTTAAAATTCACCCCAAAAGGAGGTTGGCCTCATGGCCACCAAGCTGAGGATCTCGGAGGGGGTCCTCGCTCGCATCGCTCTCCGCGTGGCAGAAGCGCTTGAGAAAGCCTTGTCGCTCGAAGTGGAGAACAAGGAGAGCATCAAGCGTTTCGCTGCCCGCGCCATCATGAACCGCGATTACACCAGGTTTCCGCTCAAGGTGCCTGGGCGAGGTGAGGACTTTCATCTGGTCTTTGATCTGGATTCCCACCGGCCCGTTCTCATCCTGCAGGTGAGACGAGGCATCATCGATCCGATGAAAGTCGAGCTTGAGTTTTCCAAGTCGGGAAACTCACATCCCCATCTTGCGGTTCGGTTCAAGGAGGCAGGGAACGATGCGGGGCGAGCAGAACTCTGAGATCGCCACGAAGAGTGGCGTCGATTAGGCCGGGTATTTCCATAGGATGGATTGCCCGGCCTTCTGCTTTTTATTGACGTAAACTGATTTAAATGGTAAATTGCTTACGGCTGTTTGGGTTTTTGATTTTCGACAAGAGAGGAGCGGACGTGAATCGGAAAATGAATGGTTTGCTCGAGGCCGCGATCGTTCTTGCGGGCGCCGTTCTCGGATTCGGTCTGTGGCTTCTCAGCCGTTTCGTGCCGTTCGAAGACGTGGCGGCCCCCGAAAGGAAGAAAAAGGAAACCGTCCGACCGGCCGAAAGCCGAAAGAAGGAAGAAGAAGTTCCTTTGGGCATCGGCGCCTGAAACGGAGAAAAACGTGGGGGTCGCCCGGTATACCGGGCGACCCTTTCCCATTTTTTAAAGCTTTCCCCTGACGACTGCCGTGATTTTTTCTATAAAAGTTTCGAGGGGCAAAACCTTGCTTTCTTTCTGGTGTCTTTCTCTCACGCTGACGGATTTGTCATTCATCTCCTTGTCGCCCAAAACCAGGAGATAGGGTATTTTCTGGAGTTCGGCTTCGCGGATGCGTTTGCCCAAAGTGTCGTTTGCCGCGAACGTTTCCGATCTTATTTTTTTGGCCTTGAGCTCGCTCGCAACGGCTAGGGCGTAGCTTTTTTGGTTTTCGCTGATCGGCAGTATCGCCACCTGCTGCGGCGCGAGCCAAGCCGGGAAATCGCCGGCGTAATGCTCGATGATGATCGAAAGGAATCGCTCGAGAGAACCCATGATCGCCGCATGGATCATCACGATCCGTTCCGGCTTGCCCTTTTCGTTCATGCAGGTAAGGTCGAATCTTTCCGGCATGTTCACGTCAAGCTGGATCGTCGCGACCTGCCATTCGCGGCCCAGAGAATCCTTGGCCATGAAGTCCAACTTCGGTCCGTAGAAGGCCGCTTCGCCGACGCCCGGAAAAGTATCGGTCTTCTTGTCTTTTACGATTGCTTGGAGCATCTTTTCGGCGAAAGCCCATTTTTTCCTGTCACCCAGGTATTTTTCCGGATGCTTTGGATCGTGGGTGGAAACCCGGATGCGAAGGTTGAATCCGAATTTGCTGTAGAATTCGTGAACGATGTCCCAGATCTTCAAAAATTCTTCTTTTGCTTGCGGCAGCCGGCAGAAAACGTGGGCGTCGTCTTGGGTGAAACTTCTGGCGCGCGAAAGCCCCGAAAGTTCTCCGGTTTGCTCGTCGCGGTAGCACATCGTCGTGTTGGCGTAGCGCTGGGGAAGTTCGCGGTAGCTCCAGGGGCGGCGGGCGTAAATTTGCGTATGATGCGGGCAATTCATCGGTTTCATCGCGAAAAGATGCCCTTCGCGGGTTTTGATTTTGAAAAGGTCTTCCTGAAATTTTTCCCAGTGGCCGCTCTTTTCGTAGAGGTCTTTTTTGGTTATGTGGGGGATTTCAACTTTCTGGTATCCGTATTTTTCCCGGAGCTCCCAAACGAAATCGTCCAAAATATTGCGAAGTAGGGTTCCTTTCGGCGTCCAAAGGGGCAAGCCGGCGCCCACGAGATCGGAAAAAGCGAAAAGATCGAGGGCGGGGCCGAGTATTTTGTGGTCGCGTTTTTTCGCTTCTTCCTGCATTTTCAAATAACCGTTCAATTCCTTTTCCGCGGCAAAAGCCAGGCCGTAAATGCGCTGGAGTTGGGGATTTTTAGCGTCGCCTTTCCAATAGGCGCCGGCAATATGCGTCAGTTTGAACGCGCGCGGATTTATTTCTTTCGTGTTCTTGACGTGGCCGCCCCGGCAAAGATCCAAAAACACATCGCCGGTTCTGTAGATCGTAAGGGACTTTTTCTCTTTCGTGAAATCTTTGATCAGGTCGAGCTTGAAAGGCTGGTGCTTGAATATTTTTTTGGCTTCGGCCGGTTTTACTTTTTTGCCGCGGAAGGCCAATTCGGCTCCGATCAGGTCTCTCATTTCGTTTTCAAAATCAGCCAGATCGGCGGGCGTGAGCGTCCGGGGCAGTTTAAAATCGTAATAAAAGCCGTCTTGGATGACCGGGCCGATGCCCAATTGGGCTTTGGGAAATTTTTTGAGGACGGCGGCGGCCAGTAAATGCGCTAAAGAATGGCGGACATTATCGAGATTTACCATATTCGTCATTATAAATCTTGACCGGCAAATAGAAAAGCCCTAAATTAATTCCAGCCCCCACTAAGGAGCTTCGATGATCTGCCGAATTTGCCGGGATTTCTTAGAGGAATCGCCGCCCGTCCAGCCGCCGCCGCCCGACCGTGATCTGTGTAGCGGCTGTTCGAAGCTGAAGGCGGAAGGATTGGACGGCCGGCGTCCGATGAGCGACGAAGAAGTAAAAGAATTGGTGAATCGAAGGGAACAGGACAGGAGAAGCAAGCGGTTCCGCTTCTAGCAGACGGCCCATTTCCAAATCATCGGGGATGGGCTGGTTTTATTGTCAAAGCTCCTTTATTTCGTCGCAAATCAGTTTCGGTTCGTCGTTGCGCCAGGAAACGCGGCCGTTCACCATTACCGCCTTGTTTTCCTGCCAGATGAGCGGATATTTTGCGAGCGTGTCCGCGAAAACCAAAATTTCCAGGTTGTCGTTCAGGTCTTCCAAAGTGACGAAAAGCATGGGCTGGCCGTTCTTGGTCATGATCCTTTGGACCCCGGAAATGATGCCGGCCAGGCGCAGGCGCGGGCCGCGGTCGGAGTTTTTCGGCATCTTTGCGATCTCGCTGATTGTTTTCACCTGATTTTGGATTTTCGGCAAATAGGCGTTCAAGGGATGGTCGGTCAAGTAGAGCCCCAAAAACTCCTTTTCCCAAGCCAGGGTCAGGCTTTTATCAGCCGGTTTGCCCGGCTTCATTTTTAGATCGGCCAGTTGGGCGCTTGCGCCGAAAAGATTGTATTGGTTGGTCTCGCCCATTTTCCGGATGCGCTGGTTGTGTTTTAGAAGTTCTTCGATATTGTCCAAGGCCTGGCCGCGCTCGACGCCCAGCGAATCGAAGGCGCCGCTTTTGATGAGGCTTTCCAGGGATTTTTTGTTGAGGTCGCGATGGTGGACGCGTTTCAGGAAATCGGCCAGATCGGCGAAAGACCCGCCGCGGCTTCGTTCCTCGATGATGAAATGGACGATGTTCGCGCCGATATTCTTGATAGCGAGTAAGCCGAAGCGGATATTCGCTTCATCAACCGTGAAATTTTCAAAACTCAGGTTGATGTCCGGCGGCAGAACCTTGATCTGAAGGCGCCTTGCTTCGCTAACGAGGAAATTAATCCGTTCGATTTCCGTGCCGGAAATATTGAGCAAGCTTGTCATGAATTCCACCGGATAGTGGGCTTTGAGGTAAGCCGTTTGATAGGCGATCAAGGCGTAGCAGGCCGCATGGCTGCGGTTGAAGCCATAACGGGCGAAAGGCGGAAAGAGTTCCCAAATATTTTGGGCCGTTCTCTTGTCGATGCCGTTTTTGACCATGCCGTCGATGAGTTTGTCTTTTTGCTCGTCAAGGAGTTTTTTGATTTTCTTGCCGATGGCTTTTCTCAAGGTGTCGGCTTCAGCGAGGGTGAAGCCGGCCAAATCGCGAGCGATCCTCATCATTTGTTCCTGGTAAACGCCGACGCCGTAAGTGTTCTTAAGGATCGGTTCCAAGCGGGGATGCAAATAAGTGATCGCCTCCTTGCCGAATTTTCTTCGGATATAGGAAGGAATGAGTTCCATCGGTCCCGGCCGGTAAAGCGAAACCATGGCAATGATGTCTTCGAGCGAGGTCGGTTTCAAATCTTTCAAATAATGGCGCATGCCCGATGATTCCAATTGGAAAACGCCCATCATTTCCCCGGATTGGAAGAGCTCGAATGTCTCTTTGTCGTCCAGCGGCAATTCATCGATATTCATCTGAACGTCGTGGTCCTCTTTTATCAGGCGGAGGGTTTTTTCGATGATCGTCAGGTTTTTCAAGCCGAGGAAGTCCATTTTTAAAAGCCCCAGGTCCTCGATGGAATGCATTTCGAACTGGGTGATGACGGTGTCTTCGCCTTGGGGGGCGCGCTGGAGGGGAACGGATTCCACGAGCGGCTTCGCGGCGATCACGATGCCGCAGGCATGCACCGAAGCGTGGCGGGCCACGCCCTCAAGCTTTCTCGCGGCGTCAATCAGTTTTTTTGCCTGCGCGTCCTCGGCGTAAAGGGTTTTGATTTCCGGCACCGTTTCCAGGGATTGCTTGATGTCGGCGGCAAAGGGGATGAGTTTGGCGATCTTGTCGCAGAAATCGTAGGCCATGCCCATGGCCCGGCCGGCATCGCGCAGAGCGGCCCGGGCCGCCATGGTGCCGAAGGTGATTATCTGCGCCACTTTGTCGGCGCCGTATTTTTCCCGGACGTAGGCGACCACTTCGTCGCGCCGCGTGTCCGTAAAATCAATGTCGATGTCGGGTACTTGGATCCGGTCAGGATTCAAGAACCTTTCGAAGAGGAGGTCGTATTTTAAAGGATCGAGATTGGTGATGCCCAGAATGTAAGAAACAATGCTGCCGGCGGCCGAACCGCGGCCCGGCCCCACCACGATGCCGTGGTTTTTCGCCCAATTCACGAAATCCTGGACTATCAAGAAATAGTCGCTGAAGCCGGTTTTTTCGATGACCGATAATTCCATTTTTATCCTTTCTTCGATGGCCGGCGTGATTTTCGGGAAGCGATCCGATGTTTTTTCCGCCACCAATTTTCGAATGTAGTCGAAGGCGGAAATTTCGCCTTCAGGCAGGATGAAATGGGGCAGGCGGGTTGTGCCAAGCTCGATTTCCAGGTTGCATTTTTCGGCGATCTCCAAAGTGCTTTGGATCGCTTCCGGGATGTTTTGGAAAATTTCGATCATTTCTTCCGGCGATCGCAGGGAAATGTTCACGCTTTTCAGAGAGAGTCGGTCTTCGTCGTCGAGCTTGCTGTTCGTCTGCACGGCTAAAAGGATTTCGTGGGCGGTTTTGTCGTCTTCGCGGATGTAGTGAACGTCTTGGGTGGCGACGAGCTTGATGCCGAGTTTTTTGCCGATGGCGACGGTTTTCTGATGGAGCTCTTTCGTGTGCGGCTGAACCTCCAGATAAAAATCGTCGCCGAATAAATCCTTATACCAAAGCGCCGACTCCTCCGCTTCTTTTTCTTTTCCCTGGCTCAAAAGTTTCGAAAATTCGCCGGAGAGGCAGCCGGATAAACAAATTAAGCCGTCATGATGCCGGCTTAAAAGTTCTTTGTCGATCCGCGGCTTGTAATAAAACCCTTCGAGGTTCGCTTTGGTCACGAGCTGCAGAAGATTTTTCCAGCCGGTCAGATTTTTGGCGAGAAGGATCAGGTGGTAGCGCTTTTCGTCGACTTTCGGCCGTTTGTTCAGCCGGCCCAAGGGCGCCAAATAAACTTCCGCTCCCAGGATCGGCTTCAAATCCGCCTTCTTCGCTTTTTTATAGAACTCTATCGCGCCGTAAAGGTTGCCGTGATCAGTGAGGGCAATGGCCTTCATTTTTAATTCCTTGACGCGGTTCAGAATGTCGTCAATTTTCGCAAGGCCGTCGAGAAGGGAGTAGTGGCTGTGAACGTGAAGGTGAGTGAATTTTGACATACGGCGAAAAATTTTTGTATCACGATTATTATACTCTAATTTTCGAAACCAGGAACAAGCAAAATTTTACTGACTATTGACTTTTATATTGATATATGATGCTATTATAGCTAGCAGCAAATCAGGATTTCCTTGGTTTGTATCACAATCAACGTTTGGAGGTATGATGCGGTTGTCCAGGTGGTTCCAGTGGGGGATTCTCGCGACGGTCGCGATGACTCTCCCGATCGTACAGGTGTCGGTTGCGGGTTCCCTCGCAATGGACCGCTTTCTTGTTCCCAGGGTTATCGGGAACATCAGGCTCGACTTTGGGCCGCAGTTCCTCGCCTTCGTCACGATCCTCGGCGCTGTGGGGGTCTGGCTCATGGTCGCGGTCGGGAAGGACATCGTCCGCAAGCACAAGGCGCCTTACCGGTCTCTCTTGCCCAAGCTGACCCTCGTTCCCATGGTGAGTTTCATCTGGTTCATGGCCGAGGTCCCGATCTACCACGCGATCGGCGAGGGTGGCGGGCCGTGGATCTGGATTCAGTATGGCTGGGCCTTCGGTGGTCTCGATGCCTACGACGCGATCGGATTTCTCGTCGTCGGCGGCGTGATCGCGGCGATGGGCGCCACGGTCGGTCGGCGGCTTATGGAGCCGCCGCTCATCGGAGAGCCTAAGCTAGAGTCGGTTCGTGACCGTCTGAGCGCTTGACGGCTTTCCGCTCGACTTTCCTGCAGCAACCTCCCCGCAGTCGCATTCCCGGCCCGTCACTTCATTGTGTCGGGCCGCTCGCTTTCAAATGTGGAATTTAATGTTCTTCCGCATTAAGATTTTATCAGAATGGAAAGGCAGGGGATTATCGGTATCGATGAAGTCGGGCGGGGGCCACTGGCAGGACCAGTGGTCGTGGCCGCGCTTTTTTTGCCAAACCGCCTTAATTTGAAAATAAAATGCTTGCCCCGACTTCGAGACTCAAAAAAGCTTAGTTTTTCCCAAAGAGAAAACTGGTTTCGGCATCTAAAGAATCATCCGAAGATCGTTTTTGCCACCGCCAGAATTTATCCCCGGGGGATTGACCGGTTGAATATTTCCTGCGCCGCCAATCTCGCGGCCAAACGCGCTTACCAAAAACTTTTGCGTTTGCCGGAAGTCTCCGGAAATCAGGTGCAGATCTATCTGGACGGCGGTTTGTTCCTGGGCAATAAGCTTGACTCCCTGAATCTCGGCGCGAAAACCGTGATTAGGGGCGACGAAAAAATAAAAGCCATCAAGCTGGCTTCGATCGTGGCCAAGGTCAGCCGCGATCGGTACATGGTCCGCCTTCACAAAAAGGACGGCGCTTACGGTTTTGACGAACACAAGGGCTACGGCACCAAGCGTCACATCCAGGCGATCAAAAAACACCGGCCGAGCGCGAATCATCGTTTGACTTTCGTGAAAAATTATCATAAGATTTAAAAGTTATGGGAGGCGTACCAGTTAAACATCATTCTAAATCGAAAGTCGGCCGCCGGCGCTCGCAACTGGCCTTGAAACGAATGCACGTTGCCCGCTGTTCGAAATGCGGCGCACCGACCCTGCCGCATAAAACCTGCCCGAGTTGCGGTTTTTACGGCCGATCACCCAAGAACGAAAAATCCGCCTCTAAATAATCCCTCACCCTTCGACGATCTTTTACATAGAAATAAATATCGATGCAGAGAACAGATAAATATGAAATTGCGCAAAGATGGAATAGTATTTACGCTTCAAAGTCGCGAAGCGTTTTAATCGTTGAAGGGTGAGGGATGGCTACCCGTCATTTGGTCAGGACGATCATCATTCAGTCATTGTATGAATGGGATTTTTATGGCCGCAAGACGGACCTTTTTAAGATCGTGGAGAGAAATCTGGCGAGTCTGGGTCAGGATATCGATGAGCCGGATTTCGTCTGGCGGCTGGCCAAGGGCGTCGAGGGACATTTGCCGGAAATCGACACGATCATCGAGCGGGCAGCGCCGGACTGGCCCGTGCCGCAAATCGCGCTTGTGGATCGGAACGTTCTCCGTTTGGGGATCTACGAGCTCCTTTTTTCCGACAAGAACGAGGTGCCGCCCAAGGTAGCCATCAACGAAGCAATTGAAATCGCCAAGAATTACGGCGGCGAAAATTCGCCGAAGTTCGTGAACGGCGTCTTGGGCACGATTTACCGCGAGCTCGAGGGTGTAAGCGGCAGTAACCAGGAAAAACCGAAAGAAATTACCAATGGCTGATCTTGAAGAAAAACTGGGCATTCGATTCAAGAACAAGAATTTGCTCAAGGAGGCGCTGACCCACCGTTCTTATTTGAACGAAAATCCAAGCTGGCCCTTTTCCCAAAACGAGCGGCTTGAATATTTGGGCGACGCAGTTTTGGAGCTGGCCGTTTCCGAACACCTTTACAAAAATTATCCGGATTATCAGGAGGGGTGGCTGACGAGCATCCGGGCGGCCTTGGTCAATTATCAGATGCTTGCTCGCATCGCCCGCGAGATCTTTCTCGAGGAGCATATTCTTTTGTCGCGCGGCGAAACCAAGGATACGGGCAAGGCCCGGGAAGTGATCATGGCTAATGCTTTCGAGGCCCTGGTCGGCGCAATTTATTTGGATCAGGATTTTTCGGTCACGAAGACTTTCATTGAGGAGTCGGTCTTATCCCATTTGCCGGAAGTGATCGAGAAGGGTCTTTACCGCGATCCGAAAAGCCTTTTGCAAGAGATCGTCCAGGAGCGGCTGAAACTTACGCCGACTTACAAAATTTTGAAGGAGGAAGGACCGGATCATAATAAAAAATTCGAAGTCGGGGTTTTTTTCGGCGATGAGCTCATCAAGAAAGGCGTAGGCAGTTCGAAGCAGGAGGCGGAAGTGAATGCCGCCGAAGTGGCCTTGCGGGCAATGGTGCCGAAAAAATAACCGAAAATGACCAATTTTCTCAAAAGACTGGAACTTCAGGGTTTCAAATCGTTTGCCCCCAAAACCGTTCTTGATTTTCCGGCCAGGATTGTGGCAATCGTGGGGCCGAACGGTTCGGGAAAATCCAACATCATCGACGCCTTGCGCTGGGTTTTAGGCGAACGGGAGGCCAAGCAATTGCGGGGAGAAAAATTGGAGAATCTTATTTTTTCGGGTACGCCCAAGCATCCGGCGGCGGGTCTCGCCAGGGTGGCGCTTTATTTCGACAATAAAGGGAAGCAGTTGCCGTTGGATTTCGAAGAAATGGCGGTGATGCGCAAAATTGACAGGTCTGGCACTTCCCAGTTTTTTTGCAATGACGCCGAAGTCAGGCTGAAGGATTTGCTGCCGATCTTGGCGAGAGCGCGACTTTCGAGCCGCGGTTTGAACATGATTGGCCAGGGCGAGAGCGACGTCTTCGTCAAGAGCACACCCGAGGAAAGACGGATGATGATGGAAGAGGTGCTGGGCTTGCGGGAATTCCGCATCAAAAAGAATCAGTCGGAACGCCGACTCGAGAACGCCCGGATCAATATGGATAAGGTTAAGGCGATGCTTGATGAGCTTGCGCCGCACTTGCGGGTCTTGCGCCGCCAAAAGAACCGTTTTGAAAAAAGGAACGAGGTTGAAATTGAACTTCGGGAATTGGAAAACAGATATTTTTCTTTCCATTACCAAGCCCTGGAAAAAGAATTGAAGGATTTGGTTTTGCCGATGGAGCAATTGCAGAAGGCCGCCAAGGAGAAACAAAGGGAAATAGAAATTTTGGAAAAAAAACTGAGGGAGATCGATAAGCAAAGCGATGAGCCCGGCGAAAGCCAGAAGATCAAGGCCGAACTTGCGGAACTGGCCGAAAGGCGGCTAAGTCTCCAGAAAAATCTGGCCCGCTTGGAAGTGAAAAGAGAATTCCAGGCCGCCGGCAGGCACGACCACTCTTCTCAGGAATTGTCCGACGTCATCCATGCGCTAAGCGACGACTTGGAAGCCAGTCTGGTCTTGGACGATCTCGCGAAAATAAAGAAGGTCTTATCCGACTGGGTCCAGAAGCTGAAGAATCTTTTCAAGGGCGGTGATTTTTCGGATCTCGTGGCCGACGAAAAAAAGTTGCAGGCGGAAATAAGCGAGATCGAGAATCGGACCCGGGCCTTGAGGCTATCCGAAGAAAAAATCCTGGAGATCCAAAAGAGCCTTAATCAGGAATTTCGGCGCCAGATCGAGAATTTGGAAGAAAAAAAGAACGCCCTGCGGAGCCTGGAAGAAAAAATCCAGAGCAAAACTTTTGAAAAAGAGAAAATTCATCTGCGGCTCGGCGAACTGGAGCGGGAATGGCAGTCCTTCGGCCGATTTCTGGCGGATTTGAAGAACTTGCAATGGGACGGCCAGGCGATCGATTCAGCCGAAGCGGAAAAGAAGATGATGCGCTTGCGGGCCGAGCTCGCGGCGATAGGCGAAATCGACCAAAGCCTGGTCAAAGAGGCCGAGGAGAGCGAAAAGCGCCACGAATTTTTGAGCCGGGAATTGGCCGATCTCGAGAAAGCTTCCACCGATTTGAAAAATCTCATCAAAGAGCTTGAAGAGAGGATTCACAACGATTTCAAGAACGCTTTTCATTTGATCAACGAGGAATTCAATAAATATTTCCGGCTGATGTTCAGCGGCGGCCGGGCGAAATTGAAACTCGTCGTTCCCAAACCGAAAATGGAAGCGAAGCCGGAAGTGGGCGACGAAGGCGTAAGCGAACCCGAAGTCAAGCTTGAACCCGAGCCGGCCGAAGAAAAAAAGGAACCGATTGCCGGCGTGGAAATCGATCTGAACCTGCCCAAGAAAAAGATTACCAATTTGGAAATGCTCTCCGGCGGCGAGCGGAGCCTGGTTTCCATGGCCGCTCTTTTCGCTTTGATTGCCGTCAGCCCGCCGCCGTTTCTGGTTTTGGACGAGATTGATGCCGCCTTGGACGAAGAGAACGCCCGGCGTTTTTCGGAACTCATCAAGGAATTTTCGAGGCATACCCAGTTCGTGATCGTTACCCACAACCGTTCGACCATGGAAGCGGCCGACGCTCTTTACGGCATTACCATGGGCGATGACGGCGTTTCCAAGGTCTTGTCCTTGAAATTGGAGTCGGCCGAGCAAAAGGTTTGATTTTTTCCGGGTTATCCATTATTCTTCATTAGTAAAATATGTTGGCGATCAAATTGAAAAGAACCGGTAAAAAGCACCAAGCATCGTTCCGGGTAATCGTGACCGAAAAACGGAGCAAGGTTTTCGGCCGTTTTTTGGACGATCTGGGCTGGTCAAATCCCCGGACCGATGCCTTTGATTTGAAAAAGGATAGGGTCAACCACTGGCTTAAGGTCGGCGCCCAGCCCACGCCTACGGTCCATAACCTTTTCGTCAGGGCCGGCATTCTCTCCGGCGCGAAGATACCGGTTCACAAAAAATCGAAAAAAACCAAAGAAGAGGCGTCGGTCGCCCCGGCCGCGGCGGGAGCGGCGCCTGCGCCCGAAGCAAAACCGGCCGAAGCCGAATCATAATATAACCATCCCGTTTTGATTTTAAATCAGCAAAGGTCGATTTGATAAATATTTGCAAGCAATGAACAAAGATGCGATTGATCAGGAATTTCTTGAATTTCTGGTTAAGGGAATAGTTGATCATCCGGATGACGTGAAGGTTGATCGCAAAGTGGATGAAATGGGCGTGCTTTTGTCGCTCAGAGTCAATCCGCAGGATATGGGCCAAGTGGTCGGCCGGCAGGGCGCGACCGCGAAGGCCATTCGCTCCTTGCTTCGGATTGTGGGCATCAAGAATAATGCCCGGGTCAATCTGAAGATCGAGGAGCCGGAAGGCAGTACCCGTGGTCCAAGAAAGCCCAGGGAAGATTTCCAGCAGATGTAATTTCCGGGCATTATCAAAAAACCAAGCCACACCCAAGCGTGTGGTTTGGTTTTTTGGAAAGCGATTATAATAAAATCAATGTCCAAATCAATCCAAAATAGAGTGAGAGCTGTGATTATTGATAATAATAAGATTATTTTGATTAAAAGAGTTAGAAGTAATGGAACGTATTGGGTTTTTCCAGGTGGTGGTGTTGAAAAAGGAGAAGACAAAATTCAAGCTCTTAAAAGAGAGTGTAAAGAAGAACTTGGTATAGATGTTAAAGTAGACGATTTATTCTTTAATAAGAAGGTCGAGGAATCAGATATTATACAAGATCAATATTGGTATCTTTGTAGGCAAATTGGTGGTAGATTAGGCACCGGCGAAGGACCTGAATTTCAAAAGGACAAAGGATACGATGGCACTCATAATATAGAATCAATCCTCGTTAAAGATATTAAAAACTTAGACTTATTGCCAAAAGAAGTAAGAGATTTAGTCTATTCTAAATTCGTTAATTAATGATCACTTTCAACATCATCACAATCTTTCCCAAAATATTCGATTCGTATTTCAATGAGTCTATTTTGAAGCGGGCGCAGGCGAAAAAACTGGTGAAGATCAAAATTTGGAACCTCCGGGATTTTACCCCTAAGCCGAAGGCCGGGGCCCCGGCCGCTAAAAGCGGCCTAGGGGCGAAAAGGTTTAGAAAAGTTGACGATAAACCTTACGGCGGGGGAGCCGGCATGATCATCATGGCCGAACCGATATTGAGGGCGGTCGAGCACATTACCAAAAAGGACAAATCTAAAAGAACCAAAATAGTCGTTTTTTCGGCTAAGGGCAAGCCATTCAATCAGAAATTAGCCTATGACTGGTCCAAGAAATTCGACCAGATCGTTCTTGTTTCCGGCCGCTACGAAGGCATTGACGAGCGCGTCTTCCGCATCCTCAAAGCTGAGGAAATTTCGATTGGCCCCTACGTTCTCACTGACGGCGAAGTGCCGGCCATGGCCGTTGTTTCGGCTGTGACGCGGCTCATTCCCGGCGTCATAAAATTGGAATCCTTGAAAGAGGAATCGCATTGGAACCTTCTTCTGAAGAAAAAAGAAGCCGCCGGCACAAAGGGCGTGGAATACCCCCACTATACCCGGCCGGAAATATTGACCTATAAGAGGAGGAAATATCCCGTTCCAAAAGTGCTTTTGTCAGGCAACCATAAAAGTATCGAAGATTGGCGAAAATCTTTTGATGCTTCGACTCGTGCTCAGCATCAATCCTGAGTAGCATCGAATGGATTGACTAATAAGTCCGCCTTGGTTAGAATTTAAACCTATGCCTGATGTTTTTAATGAAACGACGGTGGCCGAGATGGTCAAGGCCGGCGTTATCTATGGCCATAAGAAATCGAAAACTCATCCCCGGATGAGGCCTTTTATCGCCGGTAACCGGAACGAGATCGAGCTTCTAGACCCGGAAGCTATTTTCGGCGGCCTTGCGAAAGCAATTCTTTTTCTCAAAGAGAAAGTGAAAGCCGGCGGCTCCGTCCTTTTGGTCGGCACGAACCCGGCGGCCAAATCTTCTGTTTTAAGCTTCGCCCAAGGGTTCAAGCTCCCTTATGTGGTGACGCGGTGGCTGGGCGGCACCCTGACTAATTTCGCGGTTCTGAACAAAAGAAAGCAATATTATAACGATCTCAAGGTGAAAAAAGAAAGCGGCGCTCTCGCGAAATACACCAAAAAAGAGCAGTTGGAATTTTCGAACGAAATCACGAAGCTGGCTAAGTTCTTTGACGGCCTCGAAAATCTGGCCCGTTTGCCCGACGCGATTTTCATCGTTGACATCAAAGAACACGAAACGGCTTTTCGGGAAGCGAAAAAAACGAACGTGCCGGTTGTGGCCATTTTGGATACCGATGACGATACCGATGACGTGGCCTATCCGATTTTTGCCAACGATCATTCGAAGAGCAGCATCGAGTGGGTGATGGAGAAAATCAAAGAAGGAATTAAAAATGGTGAATAGCATCCAAAAACTCCGCGAGGCGACGGGAGCGGGCGTAATGGAATGTAAAAAGGCTCTGGAGCAAGCTAAAGGCGATTTCGACCGGGCAATCACGATCATTCATGAGCGGGGCATCATGAAAGCCGAATCGAAAAGAGAAAGGAAAACCGGCGCCGGCCTTCTCGAAACTTATATTCATAATGAGCGGGTGGGCGTGCTTCTGGAGCTGCGGGCGGAAACGGATTTCGTGGTGCGCTCGGAGCCTTTCCGGGAATTGGCCCATGAGCTCGCCATGCAGATCGCGGCCATGAATCCCGAGAACGTCGAAGAGCTGCTTAAAGGGGCGTATATCAAGGACGAATCCCTCAAAATGGGTGATTTTGTGAAGCGGACCATCGCCAAGGTGGGAGAAAATATCGTCGTGGAAAGGTTCTGCCGCTACGAAGTATGATAGTAGTAATCGCGAATAATTCGAATTTAGTTTCAATAACGCGAATTCGCATTATTTGCTAAAATTAGCATTGTTAGCGAACACTCCATGCTTAATTTCATATTGAACACTTTAATAATGCTTTCCTTGGGCGCGATCATTTATTTGGCCGCCCGGACCCTGCCGCGCATCAATGACGCGGATGGCGAAGTAAGGCCCTTGCGGCCGCATTGGCTCACGGCTTACTTGGAAAAAACAGATTTTTGGGTCCAGGCCCATTCCGAGAAAATATTGAGGCGTACGAAAGTATGGATTTTGAAGTCTGATAATTGGGTAAGTCAGAAGCTTAACAATTTCAAAAAAACCGAGCCCAAAGAAACAATCACTTCTTTAGAAGAGGGAGGTGAAAAAAAGCAGGATCAGGTTTAAGATAATATAGATGCGTGGGTGGCAGAGCGGTCAATTGCACTAGACTGTAAATCTAGCGCCTTCGGGCTACGGAGGTTCGAATCCTCCCCCACGCACCAGTAAGGAAATTGCAAGTTTTGAAGGGCCGCCTCGCTTCGCTCGGCGACTAATTCGTATTGGATTTTCGGGGCAAAAAAGAATTGGCGATTTTCTAAAACATGGTTCGAGCCGATTGTTTTCAGAAATGTTGTCATTTCCGCTTTGTTTCCACTCTTAACTAAATTCGCGGCTTGATTCAAGGATAAAACGAACTCACGAGCCGGTTCGAGCCAAGACAGGCCTTTCTGTTCAAAATCTCTGATTCTCTCGCCAAGCTCGACCTTTTGGGTAAGTAATTTATCTTTTCTCGCTTTGTAATCGGTGTCGGAGATAACCTCGCCAAGATAAGCGTCCAACAGTTTTTCGAGCTTGGCTTCGATTTCAGCTAATTCCAATTTGAGATTTTGAACAGTAGTTTTAGCTTCCTCTTTTGCTCGTCCTTCGTCTTTCTGTAATTCAGCGAAAACTTTCTTGGTGTCTTGGCTCGACAAAGAAACTTTTTGAAGAAATGTTTTAATTTGTTCGGTTAGTGCTTCCTCTCGCAAAAAGTGCTTTTCTTGGCACAGCCCTTTCTTTTTCGTGCAGTGGTAATAGTGATGACCTTTTTGAATTTCGGCAGTTATTGAGCAACCGCACGAAGCGCATTTCAACAGGCCAAGAAAAGCAAAATGATGTTTGCGAATGTCTTTCTTTTTGCCGCGCTTTGCCATCACCTCTTGGCATTTATCAAAAAGTTTCTTTGAGATTAACGGCTCGTGAGTTGCTTCAAAAACTTCTCCCTTAAATTTCATCAATCCTATGTAGAAAATATTTTGTAGGATTTTCTGTAAACTGCTGATGGATATTTTATTGTTCTTGTTCCCCTTGAGATTGTGTTTGATGCACCAATTTGCGAGAGAGTGAAGCGGATATGCTCCAGTGGCGTAAAGTTCAAAAACCTTCCTCACTTTTTGAGATTTTTCAGGGTCAATATCTACTCCACGAGTTTTTGGGTTGTTTAAGTAGCCCACTGGAGCCCAGCCGGGCCAAACGCCATTTCGGATTTTCTGTCGTAGTCCTCGCTTCACATTCTCTCGCAAATTATCTACAAAATATTTTGATTGGCCGAAAGCGATATTCAACATAAATAAACCTTGGGGTGTTGCCTCGAACCAGAAGGTCGGAAATTTAAGGGAGCGAATCAAGCCGCGATCGATAAAGTGGATTATCTTCCCGCCATCAACACTATTGCGAGCTAATCTGTCAGGATGCCACGCGATTATTCCATCAGCTTTCCCCCTCTCAATTAACGACAACATTTCTGCGAATTTCATTCGACCGGGCTCTTTGGCGGTTTTGGCCTCGCAAAGCGAGGCAACAATTTCCAATTTTTCTTTGGCGGCATACTCTTGCAACTCTACGAGTTGCGCTTCAATACTTAAAACCTGCCTAGCATCTTCCTCTGTGCTCTTGCGAGCGTAAAGTACGTATTTCATGTTCTTGTTGAGTTAAAGATTAAAAATTTTTCTTTTCTTCTTTCAAAATCGCCAATTCTTTTTTGCCCCGAAAATTCAATACAAATTAGTCGCCGAGCGAAGCGAGGCGGCCCTTCAAAACTTGCAATTTCCTTACTGGTGCAGTATTCTTGAATTAGTCCGAACGCATTTCGCCCCAGAAAATCCGGAGCGGCTTCGCCACAAGATTTCAAAACCGTCAAAGAGCCCGGAAAAACAATCGGCTCGAACCATGTTTTAACTGAAAGAAGAAAAGAAAAAATCTTAATCATAAATAATTACTAAGGTCGATAGTATAAGTTAAACATTATTAGCATTAACTAAAAACATGAAAAATCCATTCGAAAAACCGTATTCTCGAGAGGCTTACGATAAGCAAGAGGAAGAAGCAAGAAAAGCTTCTGAAGAAGCGCAAAAGCATCCCGGCGGTATAGTGCGTGAGACACACCAAGACCGAGATCTCGCATCGCCAGTAGGAAGGAGACTTGAATCTTCCGAATATCAATCATCAGTCGAAGAGGAAAGAGCAAATAGGGCGTATAAAAAACTCCAGCAACTAAAAGAAAGGGGTGAGAAAGAAGCTGATGCATTAGAAGCGGAGTACAAAAGATTAATGCAAAAAGTAGAGGAATCAAAACAAGCTTTATCCGCGTTCGAGAAAGATAAATTGGGAATGCACGAAAAAGTGGAAGGTGTGGAAGAATAGTGTAAATCATTTTTTGTTTCATAAAGAATTTGGCCGTCAAAGAAAAATTGGAAATTGTTAAATCTCGCGGCGAAGCCGCTCCGGATTTTCTGGGGCGAAATGCGTTCGGACTAATTCAAGAATACTGCACAGCTGCCACCTTAGCTCAGCGGCAGAGCAACTCTTTTGTAAAGAGAAGGTCCTCGGTTCAAATCCGAGAGGTGGCTCAAGGATAAAAAAAAGAATCCCCCGGCCCGTGAAGGCTGGGGGATGAAATAGCCGGGGCAGGATTTGAACCTGCGACCTTCGGGCTACGAGCCCGACGAGCTACCAGGCTGCTCCACCCGGCGATGTGCTGAAAGCAGAAGAGAGGATTTGAACCTCCGACCCCTGCCTAGCAAGGCAGTGCCCTACCACTGAGCTACTTCCGCGGATGAATCGGGGAGGCAGGATTTGAACCTGCGGCCTCTGGGGTTCTCTCCCAGCGCGCTATCCAGGCTGCGCTACACCCCGAAAATGTTCCATGACCGATAGAGGAATCGAACCTCTCGCCTCCGGATCCAGAGTCCGGCGCTCTTATTCCGCTGAGCTAATCGATCGGGTATGCTGAAAAGTAGCTTAATCCAATTTAAGAAGAGGGTCAAGGGTTTGACGAGAACGGTAAAATGAGAGTTTTTAATGTTTCAAAAAATTTGGTGCTCGCCGAAAATATTTTGGTAGCCTCTACGCTTTCCGAGAAATCAAAAGGGCTTATCGGCCGATCTGGTCCGGCTGCGCTTTTCTTTAAAACCCGCTGGGGCATTCATACTTTCGGCATGAGATTCCCGATCGATTGCCTTGTTTGCGACCCCAATTGGGAAGTAAAAGCATTGCGTCAAAATATGCCGCCGAACCGCTTTTTTTTCTGGCCGCCGCGATATATAAATATTTTGGAATTGCCGGCCGGCACAATTCAAAAGACCGAGACTAAAATAGGGGATAAATTAGATATCACATAGACAGTCAATATCAATGAAATGATTAGTCGGGCGGCAATCGGGAACAATTGGAAGAGCAACGCCATATTAGGGAATAGCTCTTCCCATTATGATATGATAGATATAATTCCGTTTTGGCCGACTCTATTTCAAAATAAATATAAAACAAATGGGAGGGAATTTGGTTTTTCCGAGAAAAGGAACGAAAAAACAGATACATTCCGGAAAATGGCCTGGTTTTGGGCAAGATGGTTCTAAAACCAAGAAGTGGGAAAGGAATGTCGGCTTGATCCCGAAGAAAACTCTTGCCGATTTTTATTTGACCGAGCATAAATCAATGAAAGAGATCGGTCGGCTCTTGAACTGTTCCCCGCATAAGGTATTTTATTGGATGAGCAAATACAAATTAAGCCGCCGCTTGAGAAGCGAGGCGACTTACGTAAAGCGCCATCCTTTCGGCGACCCTTTTGATTTTCATTGGCCGAAAACCATCCAAGAAGCGAAATTATTCGGCTTGGGGCTTGGTTTATACTGGGGTGAGGGTAATCGGGCCAATAAAAATTCATTAAGATTAGGTAATACGGACCTAGGATTAATCAAGTCATTCATTAAGTTCCTGGAACAGGTCTATGGCGTAAGTAGGAATAATTTGCGTTTCGGCCTTCAAGTATTCAACGACGTGAATCCTAAAAAGGCCTTAAAATTCTGGACGACAAAGTTGAAAATAAAGCCGGCACAATTACAAAAAGTGATCGTTACGCCAAGCCGCGGCCCCGGCACTTACAAAAATAAATCAAAGTACGGCGTATTGACAGTTCAATTCCATAATAAGAAACTAAGAGATATCTTATTGAAGGAAATTGACAATTTAAGATGAGATAAGCAATCGCGGCGGCGATTGCCGAAAAAGGGGTCGGGGAAAGAGTATAAGGATTTCCCCGTCTCGGAAAACAGCAGCGCGCCAGAAACCGAGGGTTTCTGGAGAGCAGACGAAAGTCTGCGATGCCAATGTAGCTCAGTTGGTAGAGCAACTCCATGGTGGGCCGTAAGCCCTGCCCATTCAAGCGGCAACGCTTGGATGAATCCCGAATAACGGTTAATAGCCGAAAGGCCAAGACCGTGGCCCTGAATAAAATTGAAGGGCCCGAACGACTGACAAGGGTTCGCCTTTGGCGAAAAGATACAGTCTAGCCCTCTTGAATGGAAAAAGAAGAGGTGAAAGCGAAGGAGTAGGTCGCCGGTTCAAATCCGGCCATTGGCTCAAGAATAATTTATAACTCATAACTAATAACCTGAGACTTTACTTTCGGTGTCGTTTGTTATAAGTTATTAGTTATTGGTTTATTCATATGGCACAAGGCAAATTTACCGAAAGATTAATAAGGCTTCGCTGTTCCGTTTGCAAGCACGTGAATTATTTCACGACCAAAAACAAGAAACTGGTGGAGCGGAAGATCGAATACAAGAAGTTTTGCAATTGGTGCCGCAAGCACACTTTGCATAAAGAAGCAAAGAAGTAGGACTCTCCGGATATAACCGAAACGATCTTAAATAATTCAGAAAAGATCAAAAATAGCCATTGGTAGAGCTATAGTTTGTACAGGCGTTGCTCTTCCAATCGTCTAGGGAAATAAGTTATTAAGATTTAATCCTAGATAAATGCAAATTTAGATCTGGGCTGGCTTTGGCGGATATTTAAAAATCCAGTAAAATTATCTTAAGGGGGCATAGTTCAATGGCAGAATGATGGTCTCCAAAACCATTGATCTAGGTTCGAATCCTAGTGCCCCCGCAAATACAAATTTGGATACCCTTGTGGTATCCTAAATTTGTATCCGAGCATTAAAGGATTCGAACGGGAAATGGGTCGGGAAAACGGGAGTTTTCCCGTGGCGGAAATACTAAAACCGCTGGGTGTTAGAAAATTCTGCAACGCAGAATTTTGTTCGACTCCCTAGTGCCCCCGCCACAAGAAAGTTTTATTGAGAAACTACTTATGAGACAAGAAAAAACACCAGAGCAAAAAAAACCAAACTATACGGTCATTGAACTCCTCTTGAAAGATGAAACGAATGAGGATATACCAGAAGAAATACTTAACCCGCTTATAGACGATATTGATAATCCGAGAAGTTTTGCTTTGCTTGTGAAATACATCAAAAGGAACATACAAACGAGACTTCCAATCATTATAAGAGCATTAAATTTTGATTTTGGATCCAGTCCAAAAAGTTTTGACGCTTACAATGATTATAAGCATCAAATAGAACAGCTTTTAGAAGAAAGAGATGGCGTTGTTGATGAATCAAAGAGAGAACAGGCAAGACTTTTACTAAAAGTGATTAAAGATACAACGGTTTCAGAATAATTTTCCAAATGATCCCACTAAAAATACAAATAATCATCGGTAGTACCCGCGAAGGCCGCTTTGGCGACAAGCCGGCGAATTGGATATTCGAAGAAGCGAAAAAGACGGAAGGCGTGGAAGCCGAGCTTTTGGATATGCGGGATTATCCATTGCCGTTTTTCGACCAGCCGATTTCGCCGAAATACTTCAAAAACGGCTATCCCAATGAAATTGTTGGGAAATTAGCTATTAAGATTGCCGAAGCCGACGGATTCATAATCGTGACCCCGGAATACAATCACGGCTATCCGGCCGTGCTCAAAAATACTTTGGACTGGATTTATTACGAATGGAATAATAAGCCTATCGGTTTCGTGAGTTATGGCACTGTGGGCGGTGCAAGGGCAGTGGAGCAGCTGCGGCAAGTGGCGATTGAACTGCAAATGGCGCCAATCCGGGAAGCGGTTCATATTCCGCTGCCGTGGACTTTGATCGACGAAAAAGGAAATTTGAAGCCCGGCGTTCTCGAACCGTTCAAGCCAGCGGCGGAGAATTTCTTAAACCAGCTCATTTGGTGGGCTAAAGCCTTAAAAGCTGCCCGAGGGTAAAATCAAGGTTTCAAAATAGTGTTTTCTGATATAATTAAGTTATGAAAAACACTATTTTAGCAGCCGTTATCGGCTTCAGCTTGGTCGTCAGTTTAAGCGGGGTGGTTTTGGCTCAGACGGCCACGAGTACGGGTATTACGCCGCAAGATTTGATCGGCGGCGACCCCGGCCTGCTGCCCACAAGCCCTTTGTATTTTTTGAAGAATTGGGGCTGGGCCATCCAGAAATTCTTTACTTTCAATCCAGTGGCCAAAGCCGAATTGGACTTGCATATCACGAACGTGAAAGCCGCGGAAATAGCCAAATTGCAGGAAAGCGTCTCGAATAACGCCGAGGCCGTTGCCAAAGCCTTGGAAAATTACCAAAGTTCCGTAACCCGGCTGCAAAGCCGTCTGCAGTCGCTGACGCAAACATCGCAGAATCCGAATATGACCACCCTGCTTCAAAATTTGGCCGACCGGGCCGTGAAGCACGAAGCTCTTTTCCACGAACTGGAAATAAAATTCAGCACGAGCACGGAAATAAATGATTTAATCCGGCAGAACAACGATTATCTCGACGAAATTTTGAAGGAAGCCGACGATAAGGATGATAGCGGCAATTTCGGTCAAATTCTGAGCGATGTCCTAACCAATGCCTCAAGTTCGATTTACGGAGAGAGGGCGATTGAGGTCTTAAGCCATCTCCAGGAAGTTCTGCCGGAAAAAGCCGAGGAAATGATGAGGCGTGTCCGGGAAAAAATTCAGGAAAGAATCCAGGGGCGCTTAGAAGAAGCATCATCTTCTGACAACGGGGATGATTTGGAACTTGAAGATCTTCTTGAAGATTTAGATAACTGCGGTTCAATGCCAACTTCGACCGGAGGTTGGGAATGCGATGACGGTATGTGGCGCCCGGAAAGCGATTAGCCGTAAATGCCCAATAATATTAAGGAATCATTGAACGATTCATTGATTGAAGACGGTTATTTGAAAACGCCAGCCTTGATCGAGGCTTTTAGAAAGGTCGATCGGGCTGATTTTGTGCACAAGGATTTCAAAGAATACGCTTATTTGAATCAGCCCCTGCCCATTGGTTCGGACCAGACCATTTCCCAGCCGCTGACCGTGGCTTTCATGCTGGAGCTTTTGGAACCAAGGGCCGGAGAAAAGATCATGGATATCGGTGCCGGCAGCGGCTGGCAAGCCGCGCTTTTGGCCCAAATCGTGGGAGAGAACGGAAAAATAATCGCCATCGAAAGAATTCCGGAAATAAAAGCTTTTGCCGAAGCCAATCTCAACAAATATCCGTTCAAGAACATTAATCTGGTCTTAGGCGACGGTTCAAAGGGATTTTCGGAAGAAGCGCCTTACGATAAGATCATTGCCGCGGCTACGGCCCGGGAAATATCCCCGGCTTGGCAGGAACAATTGAAAATCGGCGGCCGGATCGTCGCACCGGTAAAAGAGAGCATTGTTGTTTTGGACAAAGTTGATCAGTCGCATTTCGTCAAAAAAGAGTATTTCGGTTTCGATTTTGTGCCGCTCGTTAAGGATTAAAAAAAATTATGGCTAAAGATTTAAAAATAGGCATCATTGGTTTAGGCTTCCTGGGCGGCGCAATGCACCGCTATTTTTCCGAGCGGGGCTTCACGGTTTATTGCTACGATAAAAATGGTATTGGTTCGCCTGAAGAAGTGAACAAAGCGGACGTGATTTTCATAAGCGTGAACACGCCTTATGACCAGAAGAAAAAAGAAGCCGACCTGAGTTATATTGAATCGGCCGTGAAAATTCTCGGAGCACCCAAAATTATCGTTTTCCGCTCCACGATTCCGCCCGGCACGACCGAAAACATGCAAAAGAGATTTCCGGAACATAAGTTCCTTTTCGTCCCGGAATTTTTAAGAGCGAAGTTCGCCGACGAAGATTTCCGTAAACCGCCCCGGCAAATTGTCGGCTTCACCGCCAAAAGCAAAACGCTGGCCCAAACGATTCTCGATTTATTCCCCAAAGCGCCGATCGAATACACCAAGATTTTGCCGGCCACCTCGGCTGAGCTGATTAAATACGCGGCCAACACGATTTTGGCCGTCAAGGTGGCCTTAGCCAACAAGATCTTTGAATTGGCCAACGCGATTGGCGTCGATTACGACGAAGTGAAACGCCTGATTGGCGCCGACCAGAGAATCGGCCACTACGGCCTCGAGGTTTTTTACGAAGGTTTTCGGGGCTATAACAGCGGTTGTTTCCCGAAAGACGTGAGGACCATCATTGTTTTGGGCGAAAAGCTGGGCGTTGACATGCAATGGTTGAAATTAATGGACGATGAAAATATAAGCCTTTTAAAAAAACAAGACCTTGAGCCGGATTACGGCCACCCAAAAAACAGCCCTAACTAGCCGATGCCGCAAAAGAGGAAATGCCCGAAAAAAGAGATAAAACAAGGGTGTTGACAGCCTTAAGCGGTTTGCTATAATGCTTTTACGAATGAACATTAGGAATACATACCTCCACGGCGACATGGCAAGCTTTTAGCATACGCAAAAAGTTTGTTTACCCGCCGCGAATCGGCGGTTTTTTGTTTCTAATCCCGAACGTCATTTGAAAAATTAGGTGCAGAGGCTTTTCATTCGGTGAGAATGAAAAGCAAGTCTTCTCTGCATATCAAAACTCAAAAAAATAAAATCAGTTTTTTGAGGTAGAAATTAGCGATTATTTAAGGGTGGATGGTGGATGCCTTGACACTAAATGGCGATGAAGGACGTGGCGTAGCTGCGATAAGCGTCGGGAAGGTGCCTAGCAACCTGTGATCCGGCGATGTCCGAATGGGGTAACCTATCATGACAAACTCATGATGCTTTGAATGTTAACTATGTTCAAAGAGCGCACCTGGGGAACTGAAACATCTTAGTACCCAGAGGAAAAAAGAATAACAATTTATTCCCTTAGTAGCGGCGAGCGAAACGGGAAGAGCCTAAACCGAGTTTGTGTTTACATAAATTCGGGGTTGCAAGATTAGAGACACCTTGAGTTTGACCAGCCTCGCGTAGACGCAAGTCTAGGCGGGAAAGCTGTTCATGCTCAAGTAAAGAGTTACAAATTCATTGGCTAGCTGAAGTTGCTGGAAAGCAACGCCAAAGAGAGTGATAGCCTCGTCGGCGAAAGTTGATGAACTCTTAGTTTTTTTTCTTAAGTAATTCGAGGCCAACTAACCTCGAGTGAATCCGGGAGTACTATCTCCTAAGGCTAAATACATTTAGTGATCGATAGTGAACCAGTACCGTGAGGGAAAGGTGAAAAGCAGCCCTGTTAGGGCGATGAAATAGTACCTGAAACCATCTACTTACAAGGAAGCGGAGGCTTAATCCGCCGCAAGGCGGACGGCTGACGCTGTGCCTATTGAAGAATGAGCCAACGAGTTTACATATATTGCAAAGTCTAAGACCCCTCGGGGGTTAGAGGCGTAGCGAAAGCGAGTGTTAAAAGCGCGTTACTTTCTTCTTACGACTCGCGACACACGTGGCGAGTCGCAAGGAGATTTGTTAGCAGTATGTGTAAGACCCGAAACCAGACGAGCTTGCCCTGGCCAGGCTGAACCCTTGAGAAATCAAGGGGGAGGGCCGCACCGGTTGGTTGTTCAAAACCTTCGGATGAGTCGGGGTAAGGAGTGAAAAGCTAATCGAGTTTGGTAATAGCTGGTTCTCGCCGAAATAGTTTTAGGACTAGCGCCGCAATAATTCTTATGGGGGTAGAGCACTGGATGATAGCCACAGGGCGAAAGCTCGGGCCATCAATCAAACTCCGAATACCGTAAGAAATTCGCGGTAGTCAGGCTACGGGGGCTAAGCTCCGTGGCCGCGAGGGGAAGAGCCCAGATCGCCGTCTAAGGTCCCCAAATCCAAGCTAAGTGTCAAAGGTAGTTATTATCCATAAACAGATAGGAGGTTGGCTTAGAGGTAGCCATCCTTTAAAGAGTGTGTAACAACTCACTATTCGAGGGTAATAGCGCCGAAAATTTATCGGGGCTAAGCTTGGTACCGAAGACGCGGATTCATCTTTCTTCGGAAAGGTGAGTGGTAGGCGAGCATTCCTTGCGCAGTGAAGCTTGACCCGTGAGGGCAAGTGGAGGGCAAGGAAGAGAGAATGTTGGCATGAGTAATCGCAAATCTAGTGAAAAACTAGATCTCCGCAAATCCAAGGTTTCCTCCGCAACGCAAATCGACGGAGGGTTAGGCGACCCTAAGGCAATGGCGAAAGCCGCAGCTGAAGGATAGCCGGTTAATATTCCGGCCCATCTTATTTTTTCGATGGGGGGACGAGGTGCAGTAGGTTCAACGTCTTAATGGTTTGATGCCCTTTATCGCAGGCGTGGTCCTGGCAAATCCGGATCGCTGCCTTCAATGGCAAGCTCCAGAGAAAAGGCGAGAACCAGGTTTTTACCTGGTTCAAGTGAACCGAGCTCATCTCCGAGAAAATCCCCTAAGGTTAGGAAATAAGGTACCGTACCGTAAACCGCCACTGGTGGATGAGGCGAGTAGCCTCAGGAGAACGGGTGATTTTTCGTTAAGGAACTCGGCAAAAAAGCTAGGCGTAACTTCGGGATAAGCCTTACCTCACGCAAGTGAGGTCGCAGCTAAAGTTTCTCTAGCGACTGTTTACCAAAAACACAGCTCCCTGCGAACTCGTAAGAGGATGTATAGGGGGTGACGCCTGACCGATGCGAGAAGGTTAACGGTGGGGGTGACTTGTGCTTCGCACAAGAACCGATAATTGATAATTTATAACCGATAACAATTTGTTATTAGTTATTTGTTAAATGTTATTTGTTCTCGCGCGGAGCGCGAGCTACTCACTGCCCGAAGCCCTCGTCAATGTCCGCGGTAACTATAACCGTGTTAAAGTAGCGCAATTCCTTTCCGGGTAAGTTCCGGAGCGCATGAAAGGCGTAACGACTGGAGAACTGTCTCAACGAAAAGCCCGATGAAAATGCGATTCCCGTGAAGACGCGGGATACCGGCAGCAAGACGAAAAGACCCCGGAAGCTTTACTGTAGTTTGATATTGTTATTAAAGCTCGGATGCGTAGCGTAGTGGTGAGGCTTTGAAGCTAGGATTTCGGTTCTGGTGGAGCCGCCAATGAAACAGCCATCTTTCGAATTTTAATATCTAACCTGTGCGGCAAAAACGCGCGGGAACAGTGTCTGACGGGCAGTTTTTCTGGGGCAGAATCCTCCTAAAGAGTAATGGAGGAGCCCATTAAGGTTGGCTTGGCGCGGATGGAAATCGCGCTGGACGTGTAAAAGCAGAAGCCAGCTTGACTGCAAGGCCTACAAGCCGCGCAGATGCGAAAGCAGGGTTTAGCGACCCGACCATTCTTTATAGAAAGGTGGGAGATAACGGATAAAAGTTACTCCGGGGATAACAGGCTAGTGGAGTCCGAGAGTCCCTATCGACGACTCCGCTCGGCACCTCGATGTCGGCTCACCACATCCCGGGGCTGGAGAAGGTCCCAAGGGTTTGGCTGTTCGCCAATTAAAGTGGTACGTGAGCTGGGTTCAGACCGTCGTGAGACAGGTTGGTCTCTATCTGCTGTCGGCGTGGATACTTGAGGGAAGTCGACCCTAGTACGAGAGGACCGGGTTGAACAAACCTCTGGTCTACCGGCTTTGCCACCAGGTGAAGCGCCGGGTAGCTATGTTTGGACGGGATAAGCGCTGAAAGCATCTAAGCGCGAAGCCTCTCCCAAGATTAGGTATCATGAGATCCTGGAAGACTACCAGGTTGATAGGCTCTAGGTGTAAGCGCGGCAACGCGTTTAGCCGAGGAGTACTAATAATCTCACTGCTAATTTCTACCTCTAAGAACTGATCCCTCACCCTTCAGAGATTTTTCACTTCGTGAATAAAAACGCGAAGCGATCTCCGAAGGGTGAGGGATAAAAACAGGATTTTTGTCTGCTGGTGTTTAACTTAAGCGTGTCCCACCCGTTCCCATTCCGAACACGGAAGTGAAATCGCTTAAGCCTGATGATACTTGCTGCTTCGGCGGCCGGGAAAGTAGGGTACGCCGGCAACCAAAAGTCCTGTTTTTTATTTCCCGGTAATGAAAATTGGACTGCTTTGCTCAAGGCGGAGAAAATCCGAAGGATAAGCCCAATTTCTACTACCGGGTTTGACTTATTTCTAAAAAAGTTGTAAATCTATCAATAGCAACCACAGCCAGAGCGAGGGAACGATGCTAGGTCTTCAGGAGAAGGCGCCGGCAATCGTGAGTATTCCTTGCTGGCGCCGGTGCGGCAAACGGGTTCGTCTCGCGGTTCTCGAAGACGGAAGCGTGTCCTGCTTCGATTCCGGCGACCGGCTGATTCACAACAGTCGGGAGTTCGAGGACGGCGTGAAATACGTCGCCGTCTGCAGAACCTGCCTCACTGATTTCGCGCCCTTGGAAGAAATCACGGGCGCGGGCTTTGAGATTTGCTGTCAGTGCTTCGGGGAATTCGTTCTCATCCTGAAGCGGCGAAACGGCGAAATCGGTATCATCGGCGGCAAGGCCACCTGCACCGATAACCCGGTTCCGCTTCTCGCTGACGTCATCTGCAACACCTGCCTCAAGCGGCTCGGCTTCTGGGGACGCCTACTGCGTGCCGCGAAGATCGAGTTCGCCATCGCCATGGGGTAGGCGAGACGAATGCCCGCGTTCTGCGGGGACTCCGACCCTCGGGCCGGAGTTTTTATTAGACCCAATTATTGTATCTAACGATCGTCGGATATCATAGTTGATGAAAACATTAAATCTGATTTTGATTTTTAAATGTTATAATTGAATGGATGCTTAGATACATGAGCGCTAAGAATTTGAAGAAATGGCGCGGCCAAATCGGTCTTTTGCGCGTTGATTTGAACATCGAACCGAGCCAGGAAGAAAGCGCTTACCGCCTCAAGGCGATTTTGCCGGCCATAAAACTCCTCTTAAAGAATAAGAACAAAATCGTCATTTTAAGCCACCGCGGCCGGCCCAAGTGGAAAGACAGCAAATATTCACTAAGCCCTTTGGCAAAAATCCTGGAAAAAAGGCTCGGCCAAAAGATCAAATTTCTGCCGTTTGGCAATAATTTCCGCGGTCTTAGGAGGGACATTGATCTTTCAAAAAATAAAATATTTTTGCTGGAAAATCTCAGGTTCTGGCCGGGGGAGGCTAAAAATAGCCCTGTTTTTGCCAAAAAACTGGCTATTTTGGGCGACTTTTACGTGAACGAGGCCTTTGCCGCCTCCCATAGAAAAAACGCCTCCATAAGCGTTTTGCCGAGATTTTTGCCGCATTACGCCGGGTTGAGCCTGGCGTCGGAAATGAAGAATCTGGATTTGGCCATGCGCAAATACAAGCACCCCCTGACCTTAATCATCGGCGGCGCCAAGGCGATTGATAAACTCGGTGTCATCAAATATTTTCTGAATAAAGCTGACCGGGTCTTATTAGGCGGCGGGCCGGCCAATACTTTTTTCAAGGCTCTGGGCCTGGATATTAGAAATTCGCTTTTTGACCCCGACGCCATTCCTCCCATAAAAAAATACTTGCATAATCAAAAGATTATCTTGCCGAGCGATTTCAGAGCTAATAAAGACAAAATTCTGGATATTGGTCCGAGAACAACAGTTGAATTCATCAGCCTCGTAAAAAAGTCGAAAACCATTATCTGGAACGGTCCAGTCGGACTGTTCGAGAAAAAAGGCTTTGAAAGAGGATCTTATCAGTTAGCCAAAGCCGTTGCCAGAAACAGGGGATTTACGCTGGTCGGCGGCGGCGAAACCACGACCATAATTCTGAAATTGGGCTTGGAAAATAAGATCAAATTCGTTTCAACCGGTGGGGGAGCAATGCTCGATTACTTGTCCGGTAAGAAATTGCCGGGGATAGAAATATTGAAAAGATGAATAATTCATGCCCAGATTGATTCATAAGCGGAAAAACGACAGGTCTTTTTCCAAGAAAATAATCGTTTTCTACCACAAGGACTGCCTGGATGGTTTCGGCGCCGCCTGGTCCGCCTGGAAAAAATTCGGCAATAGGGCCGAATATGCGGCGGTCTCGCCTTACGCCATTCCAGAGGATCTCAAAGGCAAACAAATTTATATTTTGGACAATGCTTGCCGCCCATCAGTATTGAAAAAGCTTCGTGAAAACAAAAACGCGGTGACGATCATCGACCATCATTCGAGTTCCGAAGAAAATGTTAAGGCGGCTTCCGAATACGTTTTTAACGTTAAGCACTCCGGTGCGGTTTTGGCCTGGCGTTTTTTTCGTCCCAAGAAAGCAGTGCCGCGGATGCTGAAGCACGTCGAAGATATGGATATCTGGCGATTCAAAATGAAGAATACCCGGGAGATCATTGCCGGCCTGGATCTTTCCGATTTTAATTTCAAGGTTTGGAATCGTCTGGCCGGGGAAATAGAAAACCCGCGGCAAAGAAAATCTTTCGTAGAAAAGGGCAGATTCGTTTTGAAATATCAAAATAAATTAATGGAACAGGTGTCCCAAAACGCGGAAATAGTGAAATTTCACGGCCACCGAGTTTTGGCCGTAAATTCACCGGTTCTGGAATCGGAATTGGGCCACCACTTGTATAAAAAGATGCCGCCGATGGCCATTGTTTGGTGGAGAGCGAACGGGGTCATAAAAGTTTCCCTGCGATCAAATGAAAAAGCCGATGTTTCAAAAATAGCCGTGAAGTACGGCGGCGGCGGGCATAAAGGATCCTCCGGCTTCACATTGCCGGCCGATGCTAAATTGCCCTGGCGGTTGATTCAAAAAAGACATGGCCGATAAACTCATTATTTATACAGACGGGGGATCACGGGGAATCCAGGACCGTCACAATCCGCTCTGGGCGGATTGTTCCCCAGACACCCTCGGTTTCTGGCGTTCGCTCCGCTCACTGTTTTCCAACACGGGAGGAACCCCAAACTTTCCTCCCGACCCCTCTTTCGGGCCCCGGATTACTCTTTAATTTTCTTATGAAACAAGAACAACAAAAACTCATTATTTATACAGACGGGGGATCGAGAGGTAATCCAGGGCCGGCGGCAATCGGGGTTTTGATCGGCCCGTTGACTGGCGGCACTTCGACCAGCTCAGTGCAAGGCAAACGCTATGCTGAAACAATCGGCGAGACGACCAATAACGTGGCCGAATACAAAGCCGTCATTTTTGCCTTGAAAAAGGCCAAACATTTGGTCGGCGGCGACAAGGCTTTGGAAACAGAGATAGAAATCCGCTCCGACAGCGAATTGATAGTCAGTCAACTAAAAGGGGAATATAAGATCAAGGACGACGAATTAAAACCTCTTTTCATTGATGTTTGGAACTTGAGGCAGGATTTCAAATCCGTGGAGTTCAAGCTCATTCCGCGCGAAGAGAACAAGATCGCGGACATGCTCTTGAACGACGCCCTGAATGAAGCCGAACAAGAAAAAAACAAGCTTTTATAACAACTTTTGACAAAAATCAATGATAAGTTATACTATCAAAAGTAAGTCAAACGATAGCCCCATTAGATGCGCGTGAGCGCTATCTAACAGGGAGGAAAGTCCGGACACTTTCCGCCGATGAGGCGGATAAAAAAGTACAGGCTAACAGCCTGCCGTCGTAAGACGAGAGGTGCGATCAGAAACGTTCCGGTTTGAAAAGACCGGGAAGACCCAATCCTAAGCTAGTCGGTCTAGCTCTGCCATAAGGATAAAAAAGCAGAGATGAAACGGCTAAATCCTTACTGAGTGCAAGGTCGTGCCCGCAAGGGAGTGCCGCTTGAGCCTGCGAGTAATCAATGGCCCAGATAAATTATCGTTTAAACAGAATCCGGCTTATGACTTACTAGAAAATCCCGCCTAAAGCGGGATTTTCTTTTAGTTTTTTATTCGTTTGCTGGATACTATTATACCGGACGATCGTCCGGTATAATAGTATTTAAAAACTTAAAGAGAAAGGTCCAAAAGTGGTATAATAATATTAAATAAAGGCCGTTTATAAAAATTAAAATTATGGCTAAGTGGGTTATTAAAAGAGGGGGCAAGCGAGCGCCGTTCCAGGCTGCGAAAGTCAAAGGCGCCATCAAAAGTGCCTGCAAAGACGTGCATTTGCCGGCGAAGCGAATGAAAACCGTGGTGAATGTCGTTTCCCGGGCGGTATTGAGATTCGCCGCGAAGCGTAAGGTAGCGGTCAGAACTTCTGATTTGCGGAAAATTTCCCTAAGTCAGTTGGGCAAGATGGAACCGAAAGCCGCCAAGGCTTGGCGCAAATACGATGTCCAAAGGAAAGCCCGCCGCGCAAGGAATCGAAGAAGGAGAAGGTAGGATTCGCGAAGACAAAAACCCGCCCCCGAAGCGGGTTTTTGAATTGGATGGTTTTCAGCCAGGAATCCGACGGGGCCAGCGCGTCCGGGAATAAGACTCCACTTCGCTGAATTTGAGATTGGTCGTGATATTGCCGGTCCGGATGAAAAAGTGCTCGTTATCGTTGATCTTCATATAAACCGGACGCGTGCTTGGCGCCACCTGAATGATGCAAACATCCCGATCATTCATGTTCTGAAACCAGATTTTCACCATTTGCCTGAATTCCGGCCCGATCATGGCGTTAAAAACCTGGGTAAAATGGTTTTCAAAACCGTCGCTGTCCTTGCGCTGCAAAGTATTATAGTCGTTCTCAAGGCCCAGCGGCCGGCGCTTGTCGTCAAGACCGATCACGATGTAGCCGCCTTTGGAGTTGAGGAAAGCGGCTACGGTTTTCATGACTGATTTTTCGAGATCGCGGTTCAGCTGGTTCATTTTTTGGTCAAAGCGAAGCGACGACTTAAACTCCAGATTTTCGTTTTCTTCGCGGCTGATCAACTGATCCAGGTCGGGTTTTTGGGCAAATCTCTGCGCATTGGGATCGATGCTTTTTTCAATGGTTCGCAAATAATTCTGCGGTCGGGAAATCGTTTTCAAGACAAAAACGCTTTTATGGCGGTTTTCCAGCTTAATCGAGCCGTAATGCAGTAATTTTCCCAATAAGAAACCGCTGGAAATATTTATTGATATCGGTTTTTCCAAAGGAAAATCTTTTTTCTTCCTAAGGAAGACGCCCCAGTTGTGAGTAAACCAACCCGGCTTTAATAGGTAGGATTCGTAATACCAATTGAAAAAAACATAGATAGTGATCAAAAGCTGGACGCTCGAAAGGAATAAAAGTTTCGCCGTCTCGTAAGAAACCAGATCAGCCAGGAAAATTTGGGAATAAATTTCGGATTTGTAAGAGCCGTGACCGGTCGAAAGCCAATAAGCCACGAAGGCCAAAAATTCTACGCCCACGAAATTGCGGATGAGGATTATCGGACTGCGCTTGATGACGGTTTGGCTGGCCATTATTTCCCAGTTTAGAACAAATTTCAGGGTTTTAAAACCAGAAGACTTAGGGTCAAAACCAGTCTTTTTGGCTATAATTTGACTATGCTTAAAAGACCGAAGGTTTTTTCCTGGCCGGAATTTAAAAGGTTTTCGAAATTAAATTCGCCGGCCAAAATTCAGGACTTCATAGGCGTAATGCCGATGAATTTCAAAATAACCTACCGTTCGCCCCTGATGGTCCTGAAACGCAATAAATCTTATTGCATCGAGGGAGCGGTCTTGGCCGCAGCTATCCTTTGGTATCACGACCAAAAACCCCTGGTTTTCGTCCTTGAGACCGTGGCCCACGATTATGACCACGTTCTGGCCTTATTCAGGAAAAATGGCCGCTGGGGCGCCATCTCGAAGACCAACCACCCGGTTTTGCGCTACCGCGAGCCGATCTACAAGAGTGTCCGCGAATTGGCCCTGTCCTATTTCCATGAATATTTCCTGAACGACGGCGAAAAAACCATGCGCGGCTACTCCGAACCGATTGATTTGAGAAAATTCGGCGAAGACTGGCTGACTTCCAAAAAGAGCATTAAATACATTGATAACGCTTTGGCCAAAAGCAAGCATCACAAAATTTTGGACAGGGGAATGATCCGCGGCTTGAGACCGGCGGACAAGATCGAGATCCAAGCGACCAAAACTACCCGGTGGAAAAAATAAAAGATTTTCGACGTCAGAAAACATCAGCTATTATATTCGACGATCGTACGATATCATAGTTAAAAAATTGTGCTCTAATGTGGGAACGCCTCGCTGGGTTTTTAAGCCGAGCGAGGCGTTGCGCTGGTGCCGGAAGCTTCAAGCGGCCGGCACGAACCTGGTCTCACTACTGCGGGTCTCGCGCGTTCCCGCGATGGCCCCCTTGAATCCCCGGATGGCCGCCACGACGCAGATGCCCGTGGTCAGCCCGCCGACGACCCCGTAGATCAGGGCCGCCATGATGGTGGCGCCCATGATGAGGAGGCTGGCATCGCGGACCACCAGGTTCGCGATGACGCCCAGGCCGAGCCAGAGCGGGACCGCGATGATCTGTTTCAGGTTCTCCTTCTGCGCCTCGTCGAACGAGCGGTAGAGCTCGCTTGACCGGACCGCGGTGATGAAGGCGAACACGAAGCAGAGCATGGTCGCCACGATGGCGAAGCGAGTGCTGATCCGCTCCCCGGCGATCAAGCCAGTGAGAGCGAGGAAAACCGTGATCAGCGTCCAACCCAGGAACCTCAACGACTGAAACACAGGACACCTCCTCTAGACAGTGGGGACGCGACAAAACCAGGTTAAGACGGAACTTATATATTTCTAATACATAAATGTGGATTTGTCAATATCTATAGGTTTAAAATATCCGTCTTTTGACTTATTTTCGATTACGTGCTATGCTGGTATCAAGAAATGTGGTCGTATTTCTCGTAAACAAGCAAAACAATGACAGGTACTATCAAGACTCTTACGGAAAAAGGATATGGTTTCATTGCCCGCGAAGGCGAAGCAAAGGACCTCTTCTTTCATTCCAAAGAATTGAAAGGCGTCACCTACGACGAGCTTAAAGTCGGAGATGCCGTGACCTTCGAAGTCGTTCAGACCGAAAAGGGTCCGAGCGCCACGAACGTCTCGCGCGCCTAAGATCGATTCGCAAAAGCACCGCTTCAAAGGCGGTGCTTTTGTATTGACAAATTATAATTTTTAATGCAATATCTTGACAGCGTTCCGGGAAATCCTCCTGGAAGTCACAACCTATAGCCGGAGGCGGCGATGAAAGTTCCTATCAGATCGGTTTCCGTTCTGGTGGCGCTTGCAGTTGCCACCTCCCTTGTACAGGCTCAAACGCGTGCCCGATCCACGCCCAACAGGGGATCGCTCTATGGTTGGGTGGTTGTTTTGGATCCCGGCCACGGCGGCACAGATCCCGGCTCGTCCCGCATTCACAATGGACAAAGAGTAGCCGAATCCGACTACGTCTACGACGTTGCGCTTCGCGTCCGTCGGCTCGCTACGGCGAGGCAGGCGGTCGTCTTCATGACGCTCACGAGCGGCGTGGGCGAGCGGAACTGGAACGCCTCGCGGGTATTTCCGGACGCCAGGACCGAAAGATTCGCCCTCGACCAGAGCGTCGTGCGGGCCGGTACCGCGGGTCTCAGCAAGCGGCTCAGCTACGGCAACAGGGTGGGCCGGCGGTATCCCAACCATCGGCAAGCCTGGATTTCGATCCATTTCGACATGCTTCGGGATGGCGAGATCGGCGGCGTGCGGATCATCGTTCCCGACACCGCGCTTCGCCTGGCCAGAGCTCTGGATAATTCTTTCGGGAATGCCAGACGTCTGCGAGACGACAACCCCGTCGTCTACAACGGAGATCAAAACCACGGCATCCGGCGCCTGTTCGTTCTCGGCCCCGGAAACCGAATCAGGGAAAAGGCGCTGATCGAGCTCGGCAACTTCAATAACCAAACGGACCTTTGGCGCATCCGCGACTGGAGGGTCCGCGAAGCCTACGCTCGAGCCATCGTACAGGCATTAGAAGACTGGTAGGGAGTTTCAACTCCTGAATCAAGAGGCCTCGCCACACACCAGTGGCGAGGCCGGAATTTTTATAAGACAGCATTGAAACAATTGATTATTGACAAAATGAATAAAGAATGCTATTATTAATATAGTTCCAAGCTCGAAAAACCGATAACAACCGGAAAACGGAAGGAGGTGGGAAGTGAATGCTTTATCGCTGACGGCGGGCATCATCGGTACCTCGGCATACGTGCCGCTGTGCATCCAGGTGCTTTCCGGCAAGGTCAAGCAAAGCTTCGCCACCTGGGCGCTCTGGGCCATTCTTGACGGGATCGCTGCCGCAACGATTGTTTTTCAAGACGGCAATTTCCTGCTCCCGGCGGCGTATTCACTGGGGAGCGGGATTACAGCTCTCTCGATACTCAAGTCCAAGAATTTCAGGTGGACTTGGTTCGAGACGACAATCGTCTGTCTGGTGGCCGTATGTGTAGTCGTTTGGCTTGTTTTCGGGGCGAAAGTGGCCACAGTCGTGAGCACTATTGCGGTTGTGATAGCCGGAATGCCGCAGGCAGTCGAGGCCTACAAAAGGCCCCGCGAACAGCCCCTCCTCGTCTACATCAGTTTCCTTGTCACCAACAGTCTCGCAACGGCTGGCGCCAAGGACTGGTCGATCAAGGAACGGTTCTACCCGGCATCCATGACCCTTCTCACCGTCGTGATCGTTCTTTTCATGGTTCGCAGGTTCTGGCTGAAGATCAAGCCGGAGAGCCAACCCGCCTAACCTATCCGCACGCGTGCCCCCAACTCCGGTTGGGGGCGCATCTTTTTATACCAGCGGCGCCGGCCGGGGAAATTAAATTTTTTGTGATAAAATTGGCTTATGTCCTGGATTTTTGTTGCCATCGCCGCATCGGCCTTATATGCGATTTCGAATTTCATCGATAAATTCATCATCGAAAAGCATATTAAGAATTTCGTTACTTTGACTATTATCGGCGGATTCGTGGCCTTGCCTTTCGCCCTAGTAATACTCGTATTGCGGCATTTTCCCACCTATCAAATAAACCAAACCGTTCTCATAATTCTTGCCGGAATATTCATGGAGCTGGCCCTCTTGCCTTATTTCAAGGCAATTTCCTTAGATGACGTTTCTACGGTCGTGCCGGTCTTCCAGCTGATCCCGATCCTGGTATTCATAATATCGTTTTTCCTGCTGGGCGAAAAATTGAATTCTTCGCAATTCATATCCTGGTATTCATAATATCGTTTTTCCTGCTGGGCGAAAAATTGAATTCTTCGCAATTCATAGGTTTTTGTTTTGTCGTAGCCGGCGCTTATCTTATTTCGGTCAAAAAATTAGGCAGGGGGATGTTCAATTTCCGCCGGTCTTTCGGCTGGATAATCCTGGCCAGCATTCTCTGGGCCATTCCGGCCGTTATTTTCAAATTCGTTTCCGTGGAGCAGGGTTTTTGGGATACGATGGCCTACGAATTCTTGGGGGCTACGGTCGGAGCTTTTGGCCTGCTTCTTTTTCCAACATTCAGAAAACATTTTGTTGAAGAAGCGAAAACCGCCAAAAATTTCGTCTGGAGCATATTGGTTTCCAATGAGGCGCTATATCTTTTTGCCCGGCTCGTGGGTTTTTACGCTATTGCCATCGCCCCGGCCGTAGCTTTAGCCTCGGCCCTTAACGGCTTTATGCCGTTCTTCTCCCTTATTTATGGCCTGATCCTTTCCGTGTGGTTTCCCTACATAGTGAAGGAGGATATCCGGAAATCAACTTTTCTCCTCAAGCTTTCGGCTATTGCATTAATATTCGTCGGCGTTTGGTTTATAAACGCCTGATTTAGAGTATGCGGTTCCTCCCAAATAAGGGATTGTAAAAAACAACGGCCCCGCTCACTCACGTGAGACGGGGCATTAAACCGTGCCGGCAGGGTCAGGCGGCCCTGGGCGGTTCCTCGTATTCCTCTTCCGGCTCATTGCTGAGCCGGGGGAAGAAGAACAGCCAGTTCAAGGACCGATAGACCCCGTACCCGACGAGGAGCAGGAAGACCACCGCGATGACGGGGTAAACCCACCAGGGCGTAGCCTGACCACTGACCTCCTGAACCGCGAGCGCCACCAGGAACATCTTTCCCATAACGCCTCCGTTCGGGGTTGCAAATGAGAGTCAAGCCCGAATGCTGACTATAAAATAGCACTAAATTGCAATATTTGTCAACATAAAAATAAATAAAGCATTGGAAGAGCAACGCCATATTGAGCAATAGCTCTTCCAATGGCCTTAATACGGTGAAGCGGCAGGGGAGTGAATTATCGTTTTCTTTCCGTCCTTAGAAACTCCAACATCTTTTTAATGGCCTCTTGCAGTCTTTGGCTGTCTTTTTTTCGCTTGGTTTCCTCAAGTTCTTCGTTAAAAACCCGAACCATGGCATTGTATTCCTGCACCACGGCCGGATCGCTTTTGCCCATCACGTAACCGTAATAAGCATCGGGATTTTTGGATTCCGCCGCCTTTGCCCGGAGATACTCTTCGTAGGTTTCAAGGGGATTGATATTCTCGGGCATTCCCACGCGAGCGAAAGTTAATGCCGGCATCAAGCTATTGCCCACATCGGCATCGAGAAGATGGGTTTCAAAATTGGCATCAATGATCTGCTTTTCACCCGGACTCAATTCCCCTGGATTTGGAAGATCTTCTTTGGCCATAAAATCATTATTTTCATTAAAGATAGCCGATTTTTTTCAGCCAATCAACGTTCTCCCATTCCCACAATTTTTTGGCGCCGAGAAATGCCGCAAAGTCGTCTTCCCAGTAGGGGAATTCCTGGAGCTCTATCCGGCCTTCCAAAGGTCCCCACTCATGGGAGCAGGCCCGCATGAAAGGATTGTCCCATTGGATTTTCACCTGATCCTTGCCGCCCTTGCTCCGCAAAAGCGCACCGCAGTGGATGCAGGACTTGCTTTGATCGATCCGCAAAATCCAGCGCGTTTCAAGCCCCTTCACCAAATCCTTCATTGCCGCCATATAGGCCGAGGTTTGCAGATTGTAATCGCGGTAAATTTCCTGAGAAGTCTTAATATCCAAAATACCGATCTTGCCGTCGATCAGGGCAACGGCGTCCAGGGTGCCGGCATAGCGGTGCTCGTAATTCACGAGCCGCTTCTCGACGAAATTCGGATCAACGTGGATATTCTTACTTAAAATATATTCCATAAACGCCTTGATCGAGGGCGCAATCGAGGGGGGAATCTCCGGCTTTGCGCCGGTCAAAATGCCTTCCACGGTTTCGTGGATCAAGGTGCCTTCGGAAGCGGACTTCTTGGTCATGGCCTGGGCCGCGGCATAATTCTCCATTTTGGCGTAAAAACGGTACAGTGCCGGCTTGGATTTGATCTCCACTATCTTCGTCACCCGGGGATACCAAAAACCGTCGATTTCATAGCCGCATTGTTCTTTAAATTGCTCGATCGAAGAGAAATTATTCATTCTTAATAAACCTAGGATAACAGAAGTTTCGTGTAATTCACAATATCGCCGGCGCCCATCATGACGATGACGGCAGAATTTAGAGTTTCGAATTTAGAATTTAGAATTTGCCTGAGACGCTTGGGGGAGGAGAGATAGACAACGGAATTTTCAAGGCCTAATTTCGAATTTCTAATAGCAATGGCCTTCGCCAGCATTTCCGAAGAATAGGCCTTATGAATTTTATCCCGGCCGGCCACCCGGTAGGCGGGACAAAGCACCAAAATATCGGCCTCATCAAAGGCCCGGACAAAATCCCGGAAAAGCAAGCGCAGTCTTTCAGCCTGATGCGGTTGAAACACGCAAACAAGCTTGGATCTGGGATATTTTTCCCGAAGACCCTGAAGAGTCGCTTTAATTTCCGTGGGATGGTGGGCGTAATCGTCGTAAACGGGAATCCTAAATTTTGAGTTTCTGATCTTGAGCAAACCCTTGTATTCCATTCGCCTCCAGGTGCCGCGATAGCTGCCCAGGGCTTTCAAAATTTCCTTTTCCTCAATCCCCAAATGCCGGGCCAGAGTATAAGCGCCCAAAGCATTGGATAAATTATGTTCGCCCGGGATTTTTAAAACCGCTTTGATCTTGGAATTCAATTTTTTGGAATCGCGGAGCGAATACCAGATAATTTTCAGGAAATTGCACTTCGCTGTTTTTTTGATCCTATTTTTCAAACCGAAAAGTTCCTTATTGTCGCGGTTCAAGACCAAAACGCCGTTCCGTTTGACGTTGGCGATAAATCTAAGAAAAGATTTTTTGACATTCCCGAAATTCTTGTAATAGTCCAGATGCTCCCGGTCAATATTGGTGATGAGAGCGTAAGTGGGGGAGTAATTCAAAAACGAAGCATGGAATTCATCGGCTTCGATCACAAGCCAGCGGCTTCGGCCGAAACGGAAATTTCTGTCGCCGAATTCCTTAAGCAAAGTACCCACGACGACAGTCGGATCAAAACCGACTTTGAGAAGCACGACCGAGATAAGGGATGTTGTCGTGCTTTTACCGTGGGCACCGGCAATGGCAATGGTTTCATACTTTCTCGTGAGCTCGCCCAAAGCCTCGGGATAAGACAAAATTTTCAGATGCCGGCGACGGGCTTCCACGATTTCCGGGTTTGAAGGGGGAATAGCCTGATTGTATATAACTAGAGCCGTTTTCGGCCTTAAATTACCCTTTTTATGGCCTATTTTGACCTTTACGCCCTCTTTTATGAGCTTTTGAGTCAAACTACTGGAGGAGACGTCCGACCCCTTGACAAGCCAATTTTTCGCTAAAAAATAGCGGGCCAGAGCGCTCATACCAATGCCGCCAATGCCAATAAAATGGACTATCCTTTTACCAAGAACCATTGAATTCAATATAGTAGATTAACTAGGGGGAAGAGGGCTTTTCAGATATCTCTACTGACGCACAATATATGTTTTGCGACAGATATATGCCTGACAGGCTTTTATTTCAGTCGTAAAACATAACGTTCATTTTGCAACAGTAAACTATCGCAAAATGAACTTCTAAGAAAATTATTGGATACTCGGCAAAGCCAATTTGATCAGCTTGATCATTAGTTCGAAAACCCAAATAAAGAGATTTGCGATGACCGTCAGGATCTGGCTGAAACTGACGCCGATATTGATCTGGAGCCAGCTGTTAAGCCTCCCCCACCAATTCTGGAGTTGGGAAAGCCAATTTTGGGGGTCTTGGCCTATCTGGGATACGGTTTCTTGGATGCCTTGGCCGATACTTTGGACAGCTTGGTTTTGGCCCACGTCAATGTGGATCTGGCCGAAGGTTTGGAATAAATCCTGAACCGGACCGGGAATTTGGACTTGATTGAGATTAATATCGCTTACCGCCGCAAAACCAGTTGCCGGAGCAAGAATCAAAACCGCTGCAAGCCAATATTTCATTGAACTGATTATAACACTTTTAAAACCGCCCAGCTTATACATTGACATAAATGAGATAATATTTTATCACAATTGCGTCATATCCAGATAATCCGTGGGGTCCAAATCGCCGCCGTAAGGCATTGACCCGCAGCCCCTCGAAAAGCCCATGTAAAAAGTCGGCCCGGCGTAAACCGTAAAATGCAGATGCGGGCCTGTGGCATAGCCGGTCCGGCCGACATAGCCGATTATGTCGCCTTTCTTCACGGTGTCCCCCTTTTTAACGATTATTTGGGAAAGGTGGCCGTAAAGCGTCGTTAAATTATCGGGATGTTTCAGTACAACAAAGCGGCCGTAAGCGGCCTTGCGGCAATAATTATCCTGATTGCCGGTCACAATCACGGTGCCGTCTTCAGGCGCCACGATCGGCGTACCGATGGGCGCACCGATATCAACGCCGTTATGGAATTGGCCGCGGTAGCCGTTTTTAGCGAACTTAGTGTAGCCGTAGCCTTGAGTCAGATTGCCTTCGACCGGGATTGCCAGCACGCCCGGCCGCGGAATGGGCAACAGATTGGGGTCAATGTGTTTTCTTAATTCGGCTTCGATCTTTTCCACTTCGCTCGAAATGGACAATTGCAGCTGGATTACCTGCTGAAGCTGTTCGCGATAAAGCTGTTCCTGGTCTTTAGTTTGGGCAAGGATCTGCTGTTTTTCCGTTTTTTGTTCCTGGACAATAGTCTGGCGATTGGCCAAATTTACGTTCTCAACCTGCTTTTGCACCTGGATTTGTTTCTGTTCCTGAATTTTTTTGGAGAGCTGAAGCTGATAGTTTTTGAGGTTTTGAATATTATCGATCAAGGCCTTGTTCAAAGTCGCCAAAGATTGGGCTTCGTCCACACTCTGGCTCAAGCTTTTATTCTTCAAAAAAATCGTGAAAAGATTATCGTGATCGGCCTGCTGCAACTCGGTAAAAAGCTGGCGGATCGTATCCTTGGAGTTCTGAACCGCGCCATTGATGTTTTGGACATCGCTTGAGGCCGCCGCGATCTGCAGGTTCAATTTATCGAGCGTGATCTTATTGGCCTGAATGGATAAATTCAGCTGGCTGATGTTGTAATCCATTTGTTTAAGTTCGTTCTTAAGGGATGAACCGGTTTGGCTTGTCGCCTGGATGGTTCTCTCGAGCTGATCCCGCTGATCCTGCAGTATCTGAAGCTGAACGCTTTTTTGGGTAATCAAATCCTGCAGATTAGACGTGGTGGTGGCAACCTGGGCAAAAACGCGATCCCCTTTGAGACCGAAAAAAATCAAACAAAGTGCAAAAGCAATAAAGATTTTTAAGCTCTTTCTAGTCATAGAAATATCAGGAAAGTTTCTTGATGGCCGCCTGGATCCTCTGCAAAGATTCTTCTTTGCCCAAAATTTCCAAGATATCCAAGGGGCCGGGCGAGGCTTCCCTACCCGATAAAGCCACCCGCAAAGGCCAGAATATCTCACCCCGGCCCCTGGCATCGGCCAAAAGCATCAGGCTGGATTCGAATGTTTTTTTGGAGAAATCTTCCTTGGGAACCGCCCTTAAAGCTTCGGCCACGGCCTTCAGATTATCCAGGGTTGTTGCCGCATTTGTTTTCTGCCAGTTCAAAATCAAAACCGGATAATCCGGCAAATCGAAGAAAAAACCGGCCAAATCGGGAAATTCATTCAAGCGCCGCATCCGTTCTTTTTCGATCTCGATCACCTTCTCCAAAAGTTTTTCTTTCTTGAGCCAGGCCGTCGGAATGAATTTTTTCAACTTTTCGACAATGATTTTCAGCGGCAAGGACCGCAAATAATAACCGTTCAGCCAATCCAGTTTTTCCGGATTGAAAATAGCGCCGGCTTTTTGGACTCGGTTCAAACTGAACTCTTTTACCATATCGGCCAGACTTATCACTTCCCGGTCTTCTTTGGGGTGCCAACCTAAAAGTACCAAAAAATTAATGATCGCTTCGGCTAAATAACCGTCCTTGATGTAATCGTCCATGGACTTATCCAAAAAACGCTTGGAAAGTTTTTTCCGATCCGGCCCGAGGATCAGGGGTAAATGGGCGTATTCAAGCCGATCGAAACCCAAAGCTTCCTGGATCAGAATCTGCTTAGGCGTGTTTGAGATGTGTTCCTCGCCACGGATGACGTGAGTGATCTTCATTTCAAAATCGTCAACGGCCGCCGCAAAATTATACAAAGGTTCTTGCAAGCTTTTCGCAATGACAATATCCCCGATAAGCTCGGCATTGAATTCCACATTGCCCCTGATCATATCGTGAAAAGCCACTACCCTATTTGGAACCTTAAAGCGGATCACGGCTGGTTCTTTTTTGAGACGCTCTTCGACTTCTTCCCGCTTCAAATGACGGCATTTGCCGCTGTATTTGGGCGGCAATCCTTGAGTAAGCTGGGCCTGGCTTTCCGCTTCAAGCTCTTCGAGCGTGCAAAAACAGTAATAAGCCAAACCCGATTCGAAGAGTTTTTTGAGATACCCTTCGTAAAGGGACAACCTTTCGCTTTGCCGGTTCACTTCCTCATCCCAGTCAAGACCAAGCCATTTCAAAACATTGATTATCTCATCCTCGTATTCTTTCTTGGAACGGTTCTTGTCGGTGTCTTCAATGCGCAAAAGGAACTTGCCGCCTTCATGGCGGGCAAAAAGCCAGTTAAAAAGAGCGGTTCTGACACCACCCATATGCAAATGGCCGGTTGGCGATGGCGCAAATCTAACCCTAATCATAAGTTTTTTAATTATAGCCTTGTTTTTCGCCTATTTAAACCTTTTCTTGCTTGACTTCCTAGTAGATTTGTGCTAGAATATAAATAGCAGCATCAAGCAACGAACCCGCTCTGTGAGGCGCAAAATGACGAGTCAGCAGGCAGAAGAGATGATCGATCATCTCAAGGGTATCAAGTGGCTTCTCTCGTTCATGTGCGGCGCGTTGATCGTCATCGCCGTAACGGTGTAATCTTCAACCGGTTAAGGGGTTCCGAAAAAATCCCAAGAGTCCTTTTTTGGACCGAGAGCCAAACCTACGGGTGCGGCTCTTTTTGTTTAATCCAACAATTTTAATGATTCAATAGTTAATTTTTGAGGTGGTATACTACGATATACCACTGGGATTTTCACGATTTCAGTTGAAACTAAACCTAAAAACGATTTTAAAATCTCTTCCAACTCTCTTTATAATTTCCTTACACCGTTATAATTAATTATAGCGCTAGTTTTGAAAGAGATTAAAAAGTTAAACTCTCAAAAAGTCAAAGGAGCTAAGCTAAAATCAAATAAACCTCGCGCCACTCAAAAACAAAATTTCCTTGGCTAAAACCTGGGCGGTGTCAGGCTTAGCAAAAGCCTTTGCGGCCGTCGCCATTTCCCCCATTTTCGCGGCGTTGCCCAAAATGTCCTTAATTTGAGTTTTTAAGATATTGATCGTGAAATTTTCTTCCTCGATCACTTCGGCGGCGCCTGTTTCGGCGTAAGCGTAAGCGTTGACCCGCTGGTGGCCGTTGGCGGCTCCCTCGAGCGGTACCAAAATCGAGGGCTTGCCGAAAGCGGCAATTTCGAAGATCGCGCCGGCGCCGGCCCGGGAAATAACGAGGTCGGCGGCGAATAGCGCTTCCCGCAGGCTCGGCAAATCGAAAAAGCCGGTAAATTTGTACTGATCGCCGGCAAGCCGGATTTCTTGAGGCGCGCCGGCAATGAAGTCTTTAATCTCGCTCAAATTTAGGTCGCCGACCTGATGATAGACTTGGCTGATTTCCAAAATCGAAAGAAAATTATCCCAGATCAGGCTATTTATCACTTGGGCGCCCTGGGAACCGCCCAAAACGAGAATGAGCGGCTTATTGGTTTCGAAACGCAAATCTTTTTTTGCTTGGGCCTGGGTGAGATTCACCGATGCGAGCAAACCCGATCGCAAGGGATTGCCGACGAGAGCGGTCTTGTTTTTGGGAAAATACTTGGCAGCTTCCGCGAAAGAAATGCCGATTCTTTTCGCAAGCTTGGCGGAAAGCCGGTTCGTAAGTCCCGGCACGGCGTCGGATTCGTGGATAATGACCGGAATCAGATAGAACTTAGCGGCCAGAATAACGGAGAGGGCGCCCGGACCGCCCTTGGAGAAAACCACGTCTGGCATCAGAAAATAGAGCTTGAAAAATGCCTGAACAAGGCTCCAAAAGAATTTCGGCACGTCAATGAAATTCGCCAGGGAAAAATAACGCCGGAGTTTGCTCGAGGCGATATTGTAAACGCCAATGCCCAGATTTACGAACTCGGCGTTCAAAGCGCTCTTTGGGCCGAAATAATAAATTTGGGCCTGGGGCGCCTGCTTTTTCAACTCCTCGGCCACGGCGACTAAGGGGTAGACGTGTCCCCCGCTCCCGCCGCCAGTCAGTAAAATTCTCACGGATTCAACCATCTACTTATTATATCTTGTAATCTAATTAATTTGTTTTTCCAAAAAAGTAATTTATTCATACCACTTCCTTTAAATAACACTCCTCGCAGTAAATGGACAGCCGTTCTTGTTGCAAAGGATTATACGTGGAAAATGAACGTTCCCCGCATTTCGGGCAAATAAATGGATATAACCAAACACCACGCTCCAATTCCGACCGTTCTTCCATGCGTCGCCACGGATTTTTCATAGGAATCGGCACGTTCATTCGCCTATAAAAACCCAGCTCGGCACGCGTGATCAGAAAAGGTTTCTTTGTCGCTTCGCAGAGAATGACATCATCCAATATCTCGTCCGTCACGTTACGTATATCGTCGGGAATGTCTTCGGGGGCCCGCCTAATTCGCGCGTTTTCCGGCACATTCGTATCGGGTTCGTCATACCAGGGAATGCCTATTTCTTTCGCTCGAACTCCGTTAATGGGAAAATTCTTCTGCCCGTTACTTGACTGGTACGGAAAGAGTCCAAATTCAAGCGGGAAAAATTCACCATATTCTCCGTTCTTCAGCATCGATGATTTTACGTCGTCGATTTTCGGCCAATATTCATTTTCGGAGTAAGGTTTATTAAAAATGTGAAATTTTTTGTTCTTCAGACCGACGCAGCCGAAGCAATCATGGCAATCATAACACTCAACGCAATATTCCATATCGATTGAGTTTCTCACGTAAAGGGAAAAGCGGGCGTTCCCCGGTACTCCAACCACTGTTTCGTAGAATTTTTCCCCAAGAACGTTTACTGCATCCATCGAATCCTTCGTTCCAAGTAAGTTGTCCGCAAAGCGGACGTGATCCGATTTCATGGTCTGAAAAACGAAGTAACACTGATTGCATTCCATAAGGCTGTCGCCGACAGAACCGTTTGTATTCACGGTCTGTATGGAACGATGGAGGGCTTTTTCCATCAATTTATTGAAGTTTCGAAGACAAGCATTGAATTGCTCTCTTTTTCCAAGATTGATCCCGGCGATTTTCTTTTCGTATTCTTCTTTCGTAAATTGTTCATTCTCGAAGACGTAGGATTTGTTCCGCAGATTAGAGGACAAAAAACAATTAGAGCAGTTTTTGCAGTCATAAAGAAACGCGCAATCAATGCAGTGAGAACATCCGACCACCGAAATACAGTGATTGCAAAAAGCCGATGCCACGCATTGATAGAGAAATTCCGAGTTGGTAATGAGGTGCGAATCCGCTACATTATTAGAAAAACGTACGTCAAAACAATAGCGACAATCCTGACTTTCAAACCCCATGGAGCAATAGTAATTATTCTTCCCGCCGCGCCCGCCAAGGGTGTACTCGACGCCAACGCCCAACGGATCGCGTTCAAGGGAAATATGGGGTACATCAAAGAATAATTCTTTGAACTGCGTAAAAAAAGATTTTGACGCGTCGTATTCCCGCCCATACGTAGCGGCATCCCATCCATCGGAATGGTAAAAGGAGAAATCATATATCTTGTGAGGCGAAGAAGGAGGAAAAACCGTTATAGCCTCTTCTGTATGGCCCGGAACACCGCATTTCTTCTTAAAGAATTTAGGGACCCTCATAAATTGTCCGAATCGGCGCTTCTTCCGGCAGAGCGGACATAGCGTCGGCGGCGGCACACGAAGCATTTTATAGAAATCTATATCTTCTTTTTCCACCAAGAAATTCTCGCCGCAAGAAGCACATTTTCTTTCGTGCGGTTGAAGCTTGCTTAAAACTTCGTCTATAGCATTATCAAATTTGGGAGTTTTTGAGATCATGTCTGGATTTTTATTTTTCTAGCGCTATAACATGTCATAGCGCTATGTTGTAGCATAACGCTTCTCTAAACCACTTCGGCGTTATAGCACTGCTCGCAATAGACGATCTCCTTCCTCTCCGGAGAATAGGAGGTCTCGAATTCATTGGGGCACTGCCCGGCTCCGTGGAAATGTGAGGCGGTGTTTTGATAGACGCCGTTTTCCGACTTCTCCCCGGCGCAGGTGCATTGGCGGTGCCAGAGCTTCCGGGGATTACGCAAGGCAAACCGATCGTTCCGGCGGCAAGGAAAACATTTAGAAGGCAAAGAAATGCCCAACTTGCGATAAAGCGAGAGTTCAAGCGGTATAACTCGAAAGGCGGTGGCGCATTCAGGATGCAAATCTCGTTCTTTTTCCGATTCCTGCGAACTACAGCCGATCACTTCGTTCAAAATCGAATCGGTTGTCTCGGAAATGAATTTTGGAACATCGCTCGGACGCATTGTCGGTTTATAATCCTTCGACTCCTGGTGATCATACCATTCATAGCTTCGTGCAATCGCCTCTTTCTTAGTCAGCGGAAAATAATCTTGCGCTACCGATTCATTGTAGGCGAAGGGTGATAACTCCGCCGGAAAATATTCCCCCCACTCACTTGTTTTCTTCATATGCTCGATGATTCTTTTCTTCAATTCCAAATAATCTTCCCTGGAATATTGTTTGTTCAAAATACAGTACTGTTTCTGCTTCAAACCGAAACAACCCAAACAATCACTGCAGGAAAAGCACATGTCGCAATAGTAACAATCGGTCATTGTCCAGCAACTCCGCAGAACGATGCAACGATTGGTAAAAGCGCAACCCTGAAGTTCATAAGAACGCTCGTCTTTCAAGATTTCTGTTTCGTCCAAAGCATCAACCATTTGCCAAGCATCCTGAAGATAGGCCGTATCTTTATTTTCCCGGCAATTAAAGCTAAAGCGGGCATTGGTCGCATTTTCCAGATAATCGCCTGAAGAATTCTGGACCTTAGCGCCATGATAATTTTTCCGAGGCAGAACCAAAGACAATCTCTTCGTTTCTTCAATCGCTTTCAAAATTTCGCCTCTGCTCCAATCGAAAGCTTTGAGCCGCTGCTCGTATTCACCCTGCGATAGCTGCTTATTGAACCACGCACATTGCTTATTGCGAAAGCCGACACAGCCGAAACAATTCGAACAACCGCGGCAATCAATGGAAAAATTCAAAGCAACGCAGTCAAAACAGTCCTGGCACCAAACACACCGCGAGCATCGCCCGCAATTAATACATTCATAGCAAAATTCGCTTTTCTCGATCATATAGCAGTCGGCCGAAAAATAAGAACCCGGCTGAAACCAATTGCCGTACATACATTTTTCGCTGCCGCCGGTTGCCGAAACCATATAGCAATCCTTATTGTCTTGCGATTGATTGCTGTATTCGGAATTAACGCTATTCGAATTCGCTAAGGCCAGGTGGGGCACGACGCGGCGCAATTTTTCATACTGCTCGAAGAAAGACCGGTTAAAATCGAAGTTCCGCCCATAGGACAAGGGATCCCATTTGTCACCCCGCCAGACTTCCTGCTTGTAGACCGGGAATGGCGCATCGTTCCGATAAATAGAAACAACGGTTTCGCCGCTGAAATTGCAGTTCCGCCTGTACAAGCTCCATTCGTTCCTATCCAAGAGACGTCGGCGATAACGGCATTCCGGACAAAATGTCGGCGGCGGGACATCTATCTTTTTGTAGAACCCGAAATCTTCAGGTTCGATGACGAATGAACCATGACAATTCTGACAAACTTTAGTTTGTGATTCAGTCATGATGTTTGTCCGCCCGGGGCGGACTAGACTTGAGCTGGCAGTTTTGACACTCTCTTGATTTTTTGGTCATAGCCCTGATCTTTCTACCTTCTCTGCCTCGATATATTTAAAATAATACCACCCATTGTCAGAAATACAGCCAGGGCCGTGCCGCCGTAGCTCACAAACGGCAGCGGCACGCCGGTCAAGGGAATTAGGCCGGAAATGGCGCCGATGTTAACGAAAGCTTGCACACCGATCAGGGCCGTGAAGCCCGCCGCCATAAATCGGCCGAAATCATCCGGCGCCCTTTTCGCGATCTTCAAACCGCGCCAGATGAAAGCAAGAAAAATAAGGATCACGAAAAGCGCGCCCAAAAAGCCCAACTCTTCGCCGATCACGGCAAAAATGGAATCGCTCAACGGCTCGGGCAAGTAATGAAGTTTGGTCGTGGATTGGCCGTAGCCCACGCCGGTAAGACCGCCCGAACCGATCGCAATCAGGGCCTGATTGATGTGATAGGACGCCCCCAATTGGTTCGTCTGCGGGTTCAAGAAACTCAAAACCCGCTGCAGACGGTAAGGCGTAACCGCGATCAAGAGAATAAGGGCTATGAGGAATAAAATGCCGCCGGCGGCCAGGAATTTTATCCGGCCGCCGGCCGTAAAATAAGTGACGAATGAAGCCGCGCCCAAAATCACGGCCGTCGAGGTCGAGGGTTGGAGTATAAGAAGCACTGCCACAAGCCCAAAAACGAAAAGAAACGGCAGAAAACCCTCGGACCAGCTTTTGCTCCGCTGGCTTTTGCGGCTGAGCCAGGAGGCAAGATAGATCAAAAAAGTCAGTTTCACGAGCTCGCCGGGCTGGAAAGAAATGCCGTTAAAATCCAGCCAGCGTTCGGAGCCGTAAAGTTTCACGCCCAAAGGCGTGAAAACCAAAAGCAAAATCAATATGCTTGCGGCCAAAAACCAGATGGCAAGTTTTTCCCAATGGCGATAGTTGACGATGTAACCGACGAGAAAACCGACCAGGCCCAGAAGCAGACCGGTCAAGATCTGATGGCGCAAATAATAATAGCTGTCGCCGAACTGGGCCTTGGCCAGGTCGCCCGAGGCGCTCGCGAGCATGACAAGCCCGAAAATCAGGAGAATCATCAAAACTCCCAAAAAAACATAGTCCGGCCCCTTTCCGAATCTTCCCGTCATTCCTTTAGCGGGCCGGCCTCAAAACCATGCCGGCGGTCTTGTTTTTGCTCCGACCTTGGTTGAAAGCCAATTCCCCGTTCAAAACCACATCCCGCACCCGGCCGTCGGCCACGACGACGACGTCGGCAAAATAACCCTCTTTCAAAAGGCCCCGCAGTGGAATGCGATATTTTTCGGCCGGCTTCAAAGTCATTTTGGTCACTGCTTTTTCGAGCGGCATGAGGCCGTCCTTCAAAACCGAATTGATCAAAACCGTGAAAGCGTCCGTCAAAACATCGGCACTCGCGATCGCTTTCGGCGAATCCAAAAATCCGGCCGCTGTTTTCAAATCGACGTTTTCCAAACCAACCAAGGACTGGAGGTGCGTAAGCTGCATGAATTTCAAAATCGCCGGTGCGTCGTGGAGGTTGCGGCTCGCGGCAAAATCGCGCAGCGTCTTCGTTTCCAGAAATTTCAAGGGTCGCGGCGCCCGAATGATCCTTATTTTCGCGAGATCGAATTTCGCCAAATGGCCGAAAACCACCTCTCGCATGGCCGCGCTCTCGATGTTTCTAACCATGTCCTCCAAATTGCTGTTCCGGAACCAATCGGGCAGTAAATCGTGAATCGGCATGACCGTCAAGCCCGACAGGTTCAAATCGAAATTGACGTGGGTCTCGGCCGAACTTTTTTCGAAAATTTCTTTCGCTTCAAGGTACGCGCCAACGAAATTTCTGACCGGCGCGAAACGCCGCAGCTGAACGTTAACCGAAGTCTTTTTAGCGATCGTTATCATTTCTTCGATGGCCGCCGATAATTTTTCTCCGGTCTGACGCAAACCCAAAGCAAATATCTTTTTACCGCTAGCCGTCGCCTCGGCCAGGCTTTCAATTTCGTAAAGCGGCACGCGGCGGGAATAAATGGAGTTTAAATTTATCGAAAAACCGAAAGCGCCGTCCTTAAAACTCTGGGCCAATATTCTCCGGATGGCCAGGAGCTCATGATCGGTCAAATCCCGCGGTTCGCCCTTGGTCAATGATTCCCGGATGGTCGTATGGCCGGCCAAAGTGCCGAAATTCACCCGCAGCCGTTTCCGACCCAAAACGTTGAGGAAACTCCCGACCGAATGCCAATCCGCGTTCCGGTAATGATTGTCGCCCATTTCATTCATCAAAAAATAGGATTTTCTGGTGAAGGGCGCCAAAGAAAATCCGTCGTTGCCGCCGATCACGGTCGTGATGCCGTTCGCGATAAGCCGCTCCTGGACCGGTTCGGAAAAAACCTCGAAATAATGGTCGATCGTGCTGCCGATATCGATGAAGCCAGGCAAAACCAAAGCACCCGAAGCGTCAATGACGACGTCGGCCTTGAGGGCCGGGAATTGGCCGATCCGCACGATCTTTTTGCCGGAAATGAAAATGTCGCTCTTTTCCGGCGCTTTTTCACTACCGTCGTAAACCAGCCCGTTTTTAATGAGAAGGGTCACGAGTTAATTATGCCAATTTTATCCGAGCGAAGCGAGGTTAGAAAATTGAGCATCCCGCCTCACTTTTTATGAAAACAACCTTCGGAAATAGATGATCAGTTATTGTCTTGATTAATTCTATATTGCTCATTGCTGTTATAAAAAGTGGGGCGGAGTGAAAGTTTTGTAATCAAAATTTATTCGCCTTTCGGCTTTAAATTTTGAACAAAGCCTTTCAGGCGAAGCGGGCCAAGAAGAACAAAACCAGGCCGAAAATCGAAGCCACCGCCGAAACGATCCAAAAACGCATCGTAATCTGGCTCTCGTGCCAACCCAAGGCTTCGAAGTGGTGGTGGATCGGCGTCGAAAGGAAAACTTTTTTGTGCCGGATTTTCTTGCTCAATATCTGAATGATCACGGTCACGGATTCGAAGACCAAAACCAGGCCGAAAATCGGCATCAAAAGAGCGGTATTGGTCATCATTGCCATCACGCCCAAAGTGATGCCTAAAGACATGGAGCCGGTATCACCCATGAAAAACCGGGCGGGGTAGATATTGAACCACAAAAAGGCCAAAAGCGAACCCAAAATCGCAGTGGTCATCGCGGCGAGATCGTAACGGCCCAGGACGAAGGCAACGACCGCCATGGCGCCGAAAGCGAAGAACAAAACGCCGCCGGCCAAACCGTCCAAGCCATCGGTCTCGTTAGCCGAAAAAGCGGTTGCGACCAGGACGAAAACGAAGAACGGAAGATACCATAGACCCAAGGGAATATAGCCGATAAAAGGAATGTAAAGAATGTCGAAACCCAGCTTGAAATAAAACCACCAGGCGCCCAATGCGGCCACAAAGGTGTAAAGAAGAAGTTTTTGCTTCATGTTCAATCCCCCGCCGTGCGGCCCCTTGCCTAAAATGCCGAACATGTCGTCGATCAAACCGACGATCGCCGCCAAAAGCAGGGCGGCGAGCGGCAAATAAGTTTCTGAACGGCTTACGAAATTGAAATATTCGCCGAAGCCGTCGAAGAAAGTGCGGCCGACGAGAAAAACCATGGCGAGGCCGATGACGGTGAGCCAAATTATGACGCCGCCCATGGTCGGCGTATTGCCCTTTTTTTCGTGAAATTGATGGAAGATCGGAGCGCTCACCGCGTCCCGAATGTTCTTCTTACGCAAGTTCAATTTGACCAGCCAATGATAAACGAACGGCGTAATGAGAATCGCGACCACGAAAGCGATCGCGAAAATGACCAAAACCCTGACCGCCTCAAAGATAACCATCCCTCACCCTTCAAAGATTACGCTTCTCGGGAAGCGCACTTTGAAAATTAACGTACCTTTCCTTGAATATATTGCTTTTTGAAAACATTGCTTCATTGCCCTAATTAAGCTCCCTATCTTTGAAGGGTGAGGGATTACTAATAAGTGTAAGCCTTGTCCAGCCAATTTAAAAGATGGCTCATGTCGGCATAACGATCGGTGCTGCCCAGGATGATGATCGCGATCCGAAGATTATTGTGGTTGAAAATCGCCAAAAGATTTTGACCGGCGGCTTCCGAAGTGCCGGTCTTGCCGCCCAGAAAATCCGGTTCTTCGACCAGCCGATCGATATTCTGCAGGCTTTGCGTCCGAACGTCGTTAATGGGCTGGGCCAAAAAGCTCGTCAGCCGAGTCCAGGTGAAAATTTCCGGATGGTTCTCAACGATATAGCGGGTAAGGCGCATCAAATCGCTAGCCGAAGAAACGTTCGCGTCGTTCAAGCCGCTCGAGTCGAGAATAACGGTCTGGTTCATGCCTAAATCGCGCATCTTTTCGTTCGTCAGGCTCAGAAAATTCTCCGCGCCCAAATATTCCTCAAAAGCCGCCGCCGCGTCGTTGGCCGAAGCCAAGAGCATTATTTTCAAAAGGTCCTGGGCCGTGTAAACTTCGCCGCTCCGCAGGCCGGCCGAAGAACCGTCGGCTGCCGCCGCTGCGGCGCTCACCGAAATCTTCTTGTTCTGGCCGATATCCTCCAAAACGACGACGGCCGTAAGAAGCTTGGTCAGTGAAGCCGCCGGCCAGGAAACATAGGTGTTGTAATTGAAAAAGGGATAATAGTCGTCCAGAGATTGGATCAGGACCGCCTTCGCCGTTACTTTCGGATCCAAAACGTCCCAGTTTCGGACCGGACCCGGCGGCACTTGAGCGTTCTGCAGAAGGCTTGCCCGCTCGTAAGACAGATCGTTTGCCGCCGGTGTCACGGTGGTTTTCGCGGCTCTCGAAACCTGATTGCCGGCCAATGATGACGGCCCGATGCTAATCCTGGTCAATGTCAAAGAAACCAGGATCAAAAAAACCAAAATCAAGGCCTGGGAACGGATGCTCATGCGGGTTTATTTTCTTCCTGACCTTCGAAATTCTGGAGTAATGCCCGATATTTTTCGTATTCCGGCAATTTTTCCGTGTTTTCAAGGCCCATATGCTTCAAAAAATCAAAACTGGCCCGATAATAATACTGGTTGCCGTGCTCGGCTTCCGGATTGCGGTCAATCAAGCCCCGCATCAGGAGACCGCGCAGGGTAAAGGAAGAATTCACGCCGCGCAAATAATCGATCTTGCTTCTTGGGATCGGCCCCAGGTAAGCGACGATCGAAAGGGTCTCGAGCGATGCCGGCGAAAGCTCTTCGCGGAACTCGTCGGTCACGAGTCTCTTGCCGATCGATTGAAAATCGGGTTTCGTCGCCATTTGAACGTTATTGTCTTGGGATAAAAGAGTAAGGCCACACGCTTCATCGCTGTCCATCTTTTCTTTGAGGTACTGGACCAGACTCGGCACTTCCGTTTCCTTGATCTCGAGGAACTTCGCTATTTTCTTCAAGCTCAAACTCTCGCCGTAATAGAAAAGGAGGGCTTCGAGGGCGGCGGCTTTTTTCAAATCTATTTCGGGCATGGCAACGATGATTTTAATCGGTTTTTGCTTTTCTCACAATGGTCATTTCCCGGAAATGAGTCGGCTGATTGACCAGGATCAGCTGCTCCTTGATCAGGTGGAGAATGGCCAAAAAAAGGACGATCAATTCGTTTTTGGAATGCCTATTGGAAAGTTTTTGGAATTCCAGGGGCCGATCGGTCAATTTTTTGAAAACTTCCTCGATTTTCGCCTTCAAATTGATTATTTCCGTTTTGATGACGGCCACCGGCCGGAAAATCTTTTCAAAGTCGGCGAAAAGGCCGACCAGAACCGAATGGAGCGTCTCGGCCGTAACCTCGCGCGGCGGGTAAAAAACCGGGCCGATTTGGGCCAAATATTCGCGGCTGAAAATCTGAGGCAACGGCTGCCAACTCCGCTTGACCAAAATCATGGCCTGCTTGATTTCCTGGTAAAGCCGGAGCCGGATTTCCAAATCCCTGATTTCGAGTTCGTCTTCCTCGGTCACGAGCGAAGGCAAAAGGAATTTGGACTTGATCAGAATCAATTTGGAGGCCACCGCCAGAAAATCAGCCAAAAGAATTTGATCGATTTTCTCCGCTTCCAGCTTCTTTAAATAGGCTAGGAAGTCCGCGGTCACGGCGGCGAGGCTGATTTCGGTAATGGCCAGCTTCTTCTCCTCAACCAATTCCAAAAGCTTGTCTAGGGGGCCGCGGTAAGCGTCTAGCGCCAATTCATAGGTCATGATTGGAAATAAATTTTGCTATAATATAATCATAAGCCAAAATTGATGTTTATAAAAACCCTGGAATCTAAAATAAGGCCGACCGCAATTATTCGCTTCGGGTTGGGGTTGGTCTTCCTTTACGCTGGCCTCCTCATGTGGGTCGAGCCGGCGAGCTGGCTCGATTTCGTGCCGGCTTGGCTCGGCAAGATAATCGAACGCCATACTCTCCTTTCGATTTACGCCGTTTTCGAGCTTTTTGTCGCCGCCCTTCTACTCTTTAACAAATGGGTGAAGCTGGCGGCTTTCCTGGCCTTTCTCGATTTTCTCTCAATCATCGTCTTCTATGGCGTTGATCTTGTCACTTTCCGGGATGTCGGCCTGATGCTTTCTGCCCTGGCCCTGCTTTTCCTCCTGCTGGAAGAAAAAAGCGCCTGACCGGCGCTTTTTTTAACCGTGCCGAATGACGACAACGTCACCGTCAGCCATCACGTAGTCCTTGCCTTCGAGCCGCAGCCAGCCTTTTTGTTTGGCGCTATTCCAGCTGCCGGCTTCCATTAGTTTTTGCCAATTGATGACTTCGGCCCTGATGAATTTGCTTTCAAAATCCGTGTGAATGACGCCGGCGGCCTGCGGCGCTTTCGTCCCCTTTTGAATGGTCCAGGCCCGGGTTTCATCCTCGCCGGTAGTCAAAAAACTGATCAGATTAAGAATCTGGTAGGCTTTCTGAATCAATTCTGGAACGAAATTTTCGCTCGCCAGATCGTGGATCAGATAATCGGCCTTCATAGCCCTAATCTTATTTTTCAATTCGTCACTCACCTCTTCCGGCTTGCCGTTCAATAAAATAAGCTGCGGCTTGGCCGTCAAAAGATTCAAATCCTTGAACATGGCTTCGTGGCGTCTGACCAAGTCCGGATCGGTCACGATGAGCTCGCCCATCTCCAGCGCTTTCTTGATGTCCAGCAAATTATCTCTTAACAGGACCGCCTCTTTCTTGCCGCTCCGGGCATCGGCTTCGGCATTCTCGTGTCTCTTGGCTACGGTTTCCAAATCCTTAAGAACCAGCTCCATGTTCACTATTTCCAGATCGCGCACCGGATCGGTCGTGCTTTCGACGTGAATGATGTCGCTCGCCGAAAAACAGCGGACGACTTGCAGGACCGCATTCACTTCACGGATGTGAGACAAGAACTGATTGCCCAAGCCCTCGCCTTTATTGGCGCCTTTGACCAAACCGGCAATGTCGTAAAATTCCACGACTGCCGGCACGATTTTCTTCGACTGGCTTAATTTTGCCAATTTTTCCAGTCTTTCGTCCGGCACGGGCACAATGCCCACGTTCGGATCAATCGTCGCAAAAGGATAATTGGCAATATGCACCTCTTGTTTCGTTAAAATTTTGAACAAGGTGGATTTGCCGACGTTGGGCAAACCGACGATGCCAATGGAAAGTTTCATCCCGTTAGAAGCGGAACAAATCTCCGCGTTTGGTTTAGACCGGTTATATTATAACCAATTAATAATATTGTTCCCTTATGGTTATCGAGGCCGCTTCTAACGGGATTCATGCTTCTATCTTAAACCGATAGGGCTTTTTTGACCAAATAGGACCGGCGTAACCGACCCCGATTCTCGGAGAATTTCTAATTTCGAATTTTCCGCCAGAGGCGGATCTGCCTCGGGCGGACAAATTTCTAAACCTCGGATTGTCTTCTATCCATAGGCCAGTTCGGCAACTAGCAGCTTTATTATTGAACCTCTTATCTATTTTTAAAAATTTGGTCAGCCGAGCCGGCCCGTTAATATACTTTTCCGACGTGCCCTTCCGCGTATCCCGTAGGGAGGCTAAGACTTGGGCGTCGCCCCTGAGACTGCCTCCCGAGGAAGTACGCGGAAGGATTAACCGTACGCCGCGAATTAAGACGGCGGCCGGATAGCCCTCCCTCCCAGTCACGATGTTCAGCATCCAATGCATGCCATAAGTGAAATAGACATACCAATAACCGGCCGGCCCGAACATTATCTTATTGCGTTCAGTAAGGCCCCGCGCCGCATGCGAAGCCTTGTCTTTAAAGCCGTCATAGGCTTCGACTTCGGTAATCATCACTTTTATGGTTTTGCGGCCGATCCGCCGCACCAAATATTTGCCCAGAAGGACTTTAGCTATTTTCAAAGCCGGCTGCTCAAAGAATTTCTGCGATAAAATTTTCATTTTTGTCCAAATCGCGTATGGCGGGCAGAAAAGCCCTTACAAAATAAAGCGTGTGCGTCTCAGGAACTAATTTTAAAGGCACGTGATACAAATCAAGCCAAATATGACTGTATATTGAATAAAGAATAGATTTTTTTAGATAATTTATTTCCTGCCTTTTAAGAAGTCTTTGCTTTTCGTAGCCGCGCAAAAAACTCCTCACTAATTTCCCATCCAATTTTCCTCTCTTAACGCAATTAAATACGATGGCTTTCCCTACATCCAAAATCAATGGGCCTATATAAAAATTTCCAAAATCTATAATGCCCGTAAGCTTATCTCCCCTAAATAACTCATTATCTGATTTTATATCGACATGGATAGGACCCCGAGGAAGATTCTTGCCGAGCCGATTGAGAATAACCCCCCTTTCCACTTCTTTTACTACTGCTTTAAGTTCTTTGTGGGTTTGATTATAGGCATAAGGTTTCATAAATTTCATTCTGGAGATTGAAAAATCATAAAATTTGTATCTATCCGCAAATTTTCCTCTGAATCTTTTCTTTTGTCTCTGGAAGCCTCCAAGAAAATTACCAAGCGCAAAAGCTTTTTTTTCATTGATTGTATTAGTGATATGACCATCTAGATATTTATAAACGGTGACACCAAAGCCTTTAAAATCTAAAAGGCGTTTTCCGTCCTTATATGCCAGATATTTGGGCACTGGCAAATCTTTCAATGATGTTAAAAGGTTTATCTCATGCAGAATGGATTTTCGAGGCTTATTTTTGAAATTCTCGCCTTTGCCTATTTTGTATTTAGCGATAACATAACTGCCATTCGTTGTTTTAACTAATGCCTTCGGCGCTGCCAACCCCTGCTTAAAATGTTCAATTTTTTTAATATTGCCCAACCCGAAAACGTCAGCTATCTCCTGATATTCAATTTTAGAAAAGAAATTAATGTGTCTCATTATCTTATATTATAAAAGACGCCTCACCTCTTCGATAACTTCTTGAGGTACCGGATCTCTCTCTGGAGATTTACCTGGATATCTCCAGGCTGTAATTATTTTAATTTTCCCTACCTGTTTAAAGTCATTTGTTTTTTGTTTAGAGTCTTTTGTTGCTTGCTTCGTAAGCTTGTACATCACCCAAATCTCGCTGTAGCGCTTGCTCCCGGCCGGCTGCATCACGGCCACGGTTTTAGGCGCGATCCCCTCTTCCACTCTTTTGGGAAAACGGATGATCCTTTTGACTCGGCCTTCGCCAATGCCGTACTGCCGCATTTTGTCCGCCGCGTGGTAAGTCCAGGAATATTTTTGATCGTTTTTCGGCGGTTTCAGCATGATTTTATCGGATCTGACATTAATATAAATATAATAACAACAGATTTTCTTCGATAATTCTTTTTTTCAACAATTGGAAGAGCTATTGCTCAATATGGCGTTGCTCTTCCCATTGTCGGAATAAAATTATGGATTCAATTTAGATAACCAAATGAAATAAATGGAGTTCAGACAACTTCACTATTGTAACAGCTTTCACAATAGACGATTTCTTTCCTCTCCGGGGAATAGGAGGTTTCGAATTCGTTGGGACACCGCCCGGCTCCGTGAAAATGTGAGGCGGTGTTTGAATAGACGTCGTTTTCCGACTTCTCCCCGGCGCAGGTGCATTGGCGGGGCCAGAGCTTGAACGTACCTCGATGCTCCAGACGCTCACAGGTTCGGCAATTTGGGCATAGGCGCGGTAACGGCAGCTTCATCCTCCTATAAAATGATAATTCTGTGGGCGTGATACGGAACGCCGTAGTGCAATTATCATTGCATTCGCCTCGGTGCGCACACCTGATAATGTCTTCAATGATTTTATCCCCTACCTCATCTATGGAATCTGGAATATCCTCCGTTCGCATGGTTACGGAATAATTCCGCGTAGGCTGGTCACGCCAAGTATACCCCAACGCCTCAACTTCCGATTTTGTGCGCCGGAAATAATCCTGGGTTGCCGTTTCATTGTACGGAAAAGGAGAAAATTCGATAGGAAAAAACTCGCCATATCGGTACTCCCTTCCCTTTTTATCAATGTAAGGAATTTGCATCATCTGTTCTTTTATCCGCCTCACCAGTTCTTCGTATTTTTCTTTCGTATACTGCTTGTTCAAAACACAATATTGCTTATTCCTGAGACTCACACATCCGAAAAGATCCGATGAGGAGTGACACATGTAGCAATATTCGATGTTTCTAATGTTCGTCCAAGAAGTAGCGACGAATTTTACGTTATTCGCTCCGTCGCCAACCTGACCGCATTCATAAGTAAATGCGTTCCCCACTCCCCAAGTCGTATGATCATAACAATCCTTGTTTGGCGGCTCTTGCAGATACTGGCAATATTTCAGGTTTTCCCCATCGCGCACCAGAAAAGATTTTTTTACGTTTTTTGAATTGAAAATGTAGTTCCCGCTTACGTCGGAATTATGCGTTCCCTCGATAAACTTTGAAGGGTAAGCGATCGTACGCTGGGCAAACTCTCCTTTCCATTTCGAAAACTCGCAAAACGAGCCGGTATTCAATTTCGCCAGCCATGCGGCGTATTCTTCTTTTGAGTGCGGTCTATTCCAGATGTAATAACTCTTGTTTCGTAAGTTAAAGCACCCGAAACAATTCGAACAACCGCGAAGATCTTTCGAAAACCATATATCCGAGCAATCCTCACAGCGTTCCGAAAAGAATGCTCGACTGCAACGAGTCAGCCAGAAATTCCCGTAACAAAGTTCCGATTTCGAGATATGCGAATTGTCGACACAATCCTTCGAAAAACTCACGCCGTTACCGTACAAGCAATCTTCCGCATTGGTTGTATTGAAAACAAGATAGCAATTCTTTGATCCCGACGAATTATTGCCATAATCGCTGTTCACCGGTGAAATTACGCTCCGCGCTTGCAACGGCACGATCTTCATGAGCTCATCGAACTGAGAAAAAAACGGACGGTTAAAATCGTAATCTCGGCCGTACGACAAAGGATCCCATGCATCCGAATACCAGATATCCGATTCGTAAGTGACGTATGGCATATCGGGCGGGAAAGTTGAAAATATCTCCTTGCCAGTATAACCGCTCTTTCTCCTGTAAAGAGTTCTCTCGTTACGATAAACCAAACGCCGTTCCACCCTGCAAATCCAACAAAAAGTCGGCGGCGGAACTTCCATTTTTTCATAGAAAGCGAAATCCTCCGAATCAATAACGAATGATTGCTTACAATTCTGACAATTTCTGATTTCAGTTGTCATGCTTTGAATTTAATTTAATTGGTGTTATGACGCGTCACAACACTATGACATGTCATAGTGCTATGCGGCCGCACAGCGAGATTTTTGTTTCAGGCTGGTTCATAATCTTTTGCTTTATCCTTCATTTGTTTTAATGAAATTTCGATGCTTTCTTCGTCTTTGAGAAGGATTGCTCTCACGGCGCGATGAACGGTTTGGGCGCGCCAGAAAAAATCCAGCTTCCCACGCAATCTTTCAAGACTGTCATGGGGCAAAAATTTAAGAAGCTTTACCATGAAATCCCAGCCATAGTGGGCGTAAAGCCGCCACAAATCAAAATCAGGGTCATTAATCTCGGGATTACCGGCATCAACGATACCGGAAATTTCCCGCTTTTCGGGATCGAAAATAATAGCCAAACGGCCTTCTAAATCGCCGTGCACTACAGCCGGTTTAAAATCGAAATTGTCTGCGTTATTAAAATAATCTCGAAAAAAACCTTCGATGTAGGTCTTTAATTCTTCGGCTTCCTCGGGATATTGAGCTTCCAAAATCGGGTAGACTATCTCTCGGGCTTCCTTTAATTGACGAGCATAGAAAGTTCTGGGATCAACTTCTTCTATCCCCCATTGCCTGGCTTCGTCTAAATCAATTGAACTGATTTGCTTCAAAAGTTCTGCCAGTTGTTTCGCTAACTTCATTTGCGTCTCTTCATCTAAGCCGTTAATGCTTTCTTTTGTTAAGCCGATGCCTTCGATTTTTTTATAACCGAAGAATCTCAAACCGTTATCGGCCTGCCGGCCGGCGTATTCGGGATTGGGAATCGGCAAGCTGATCCGCTCGACAAGCTTGGGAAGCAAATTCAATTCCTGCTCAAGGCGCTTACTGGCCTTTTCGTGCCTGGCAAATTTAAATATGTATTCGCCATTTACGAGAAAAACAACATTGCCAAGCCCTTCACTGAAATAATCTATGCTTTTAAGCGAAATATTAGGAAAGTTTTCTGATATGCTTTTTCTCGCCAATTCTAGGCTAACCCCAAGGCGATAATCTCCCGGCTCGTAACTCTTTTCTTTACTCTCTAATTTTTCCTGGATCATATTTTATCAATCCTTTCAGCGCGGCCGAGCAATAAGGCCGGGTAGCCGCTGTGATTTATCTCCAGCGTGCCGCAGCCCAAACCCTTAAGAAAGCTTATCATCCCGTCCATGATTTCCTTGTGATTGGAGTGGTGGCTGTCGCCGTAATACTCGATCTCGACGAAATCGCCGAGGTTCTTCACCGAATCCACCGATATTTCGTAATCTTTATACCGCCAGATCTTCCTTTCCTTATCAACGACTATAACCGGCTTGAAGTCCAAAGTAGCGAGGATTTTTCTCATGGCCTCCGGATTTTCTATCTTTGTTTCGTGTTCATCGGCATAAAGACCGCGGCCCTCGCCGTCAAAATGCCACTTCTTGTAATTAATGGAGTACTTGCCGTTCGAATCGCGGAGGCGGAACCACTCTTCGATCGGCCGCGGCGCCAGGAAATCGCGATGGACGGGCGTAAAATATTCGTCCCGCTGATGGTTATCCGATTCGAATTTCCCTTCTTTTTCCAGGAACGCCAAAAGCGGAGCGAGGCGCTCAACCTTGGTTTGCAGTTCGATTTCCGTATCCTTGGCCATATTTAATGGCGGCCATAACGGCCAATAAGCACGGTCTGGTCCAAAATGTGGCCAGCCATGGTTTTTTCCAACTCGGCTTTCGTGACGCCCGAGACCAGATCCAGAACGGCATCCAAAGCGTAAAGCTTGAACATGTAGCGGTGCGGCGCATTGCCCCGCGGCGGGCAAGGCCCGACGTATTTGACGCTCCCGGCGCCGTTTATCCCCTCCTTGGCGCCCAACGGCAAGCTGTCCTCGGAAATATATTGGGTCTTGGCCGGCATATTGAAAACCAGCCAGTGGTCAAAGGTCCGGCCGCCGGTCGCATCCGGATCATCCACGATCAAAACAAGACTTTTCGTATTTTCCGGAATGTTCCGGATTTCCAAAAGCGGATTGATGTTGTCGCCGTCGCAGGTGAATCTCGGCGGTATCAAATCGCCTTCCTTGAAAGCCGAACTTTTTAAAATCAGATTGCCCATTGGAATTTGCTCGTTTATTAAAACATACGCCAAAACCGCGATCAGGGCAAATACGAACAGACTAAAAACCGCCTTTTGCATGCTTTAATTTTTGTTTTAGAATAGAGCTATTATAATAAGCTTATCATGGCGTTAGCGATTTACAGAAAATACCGACCGGCTACGTTCGATACTCTGATCGGCCAGGATTTCATCGTCCAAGTTTTGAAAGAGGCGGCCAGGAAAGACCTGCTCTCCCACGCCTATCTTTTTTCCGGTCCGCGCGGCACCGGCAAAACCACGACCGCCCGCCTCATTGCCAAGATCGCCAACTGCGAAACCAGGGCCAAAGACGCCGCTTTCAAAGCTAAAGGCGAGCCCTGCAACCGCTGCATCGCCTGCCAAAGCATTGACGAGGGCCGCAGCCTGGACGTCGTCGAGATCGACGCCGCCTCCAATCGCGGCATCGACGAGATCAGGGATTTGAAAGAGAGCGTCCGTTTATCCCCTTCTTTTCTCCGCTACAAGGTTTTCATCATTGACGAGGCTCACATGCTCACCAAAGAAGCCTTCAACGCTCTTTTGAAAACCTTGGAAGAGCCGCCGCCCTACGTCATTTTCGTCTTGGCCACGACCGAAGCCGAAAAAATCCCGGTCACCGTAAGCTCCCGGGCCCAGCAATTCTACTTCAAGCGGGTTCCCTTGGAGCTCGTCGTCGCCAAATTGAAAAAAATCGTCAAGGAGGAGAATATAAAAATTTCCGAAGAAGCCCTGGACCTCATCTCTTCTTCGGCTGAAGGCAGTTTCCGGGATGCCGAATCGCTTTTGGATCAGCTGGCTTCTTTCGGCGAAAAAGAAATCGCTCTTGCGGAGGTGGAAAAGACCCTCGGCAAGATCGGCTTCGATAAGGTTTCGGAATTCGGCGGCTATCTTCTCGGCAAAAACCCGGAAAAGGCCCTGAACGCCCTCTCGGAAATCGAGGAAGGCGGCTACAACATCGCCCAATTCACCAAAGATTTGATAAAATACCTGCGCCGCGTCGCGGTTTTAAAGTTCAACCCGGAGATAGAACAAGCCTTCAAAAAAGAGCTGATGGCCGAACACCTGGCCAAAATGAAAGCTCACGCCGGCGTTTTCGGCGAAAACGACCTCAGCCTCATCAAGGCCCTCTTGAACGCCTTCAGCCAGATGCGCTACAGCCAATTTCCGATCATCCCTCTCGAAATCGCCATTTTGGAAAGTCTGCCAAAGCAGAAATAAAAAGAAATAAGCTCGACCTCACATCGAGCCTATTCCTTTGTGGAACTATTATAGCAGATTCCCCTATCTTGTCACGGAAATGGTCGTGGTCGTGAGTTCGGTCGATGGCGCCGAAACCGTCACCCGGCCGGTCATAGAATCCCTCTGAACGTTATAACCGCTGTTATAATCGGTGTTCGAGGCGTAATGGGCGCCGGTCGCACTCGGATCAAAAGGCATTGACGAAACATAGGTCGGCACGACGCAAGGGGCAATATCGTAATTGCCGGCACCGACGGCCATCAAAGTGGAGGTGGTCGGAATCACTCCGGCCGCGCAAGTGAAGACGCCTTTGTTGTCGGCCAGATTCTGGCTGATCGCGTCCAAAATGGTCGTCACGTTGGCCGTCCGCTGGGTGTTCCGCGCCTGGGCAAACTGCCTGGCCGGATTCAGGGCGACGATCACAATGCCCGCCAAAATCGCGATGATACCGATCACGACCAAGAGTTCGATTAAGGTGAAACCGCTTCTGCTCCTGCTTTTATCTCCTGTCATATATTTCTTTCGGTAATTTATAAATTTATTTTTCGACCTTGAAATTCAATGTTGATATTTTAACACAAACGGATTTATTGTCATCCCCAATTAAAAACCGCCGACCTCCTGCAGAGAAACCGTTTTCAGGGTATTTTGGTCGGCCCAAAGCTTCAATTTGACGCTTCCTCTGCCCACGGTCGAACTGGCCTGGATCAAATATTGATTGTTTTGAAGACTGATCGGCAAAAGCGAACAAAAGTAGCCGCCGATGGGCCGAGTCTCATTGCCGGCATAGTTCGGATTCGTTGCCAATTGCAAGCGGGCGTATTCGAGACAGCCTTGGGCGAGACTGCGGGCCATATCTTTCATTTCCAGGGCTTGGCTGTCGAAACGACCCAAAAAATTGCTACCCGAGAAAACCAGCGCGATCACCATCACGATAGCCGTGATGATCACGGCTGAAACCACGGCAATGTAACCCGCCCTGCCCGCGGCCAAGCCCTCTTTTTTTTGAATGTTAATTTTGCGGGAAAACATAAAAAATAGTGGTTGACGACCGGATGTGGGTAAAAAGAGTGTCGCTAAAACCCAGAGTAACGGCCAGGGTCGAGGAAGTTTGGCTATTGCTGAAAGTCTGAACCAGAAACTGATCGGCCCGAACCCGGTTATTGGTCAAGGCCGCCGCTTCCTTGCCCGGCAAAGCCAGGGTGATCTGGCCGCTGACCAAAGTCAGATTCACGGGATATATCGCCGGGTCATTGCCCCCGACCGTCAAAACCGTGCCAGAGCTGTTCGGGCCGGGCGCGAGAATGCCGGTGGCCTGCCCCAAAATCCAGTAAATCTTCCTTTCCGCAAAATCCTGATTGGCCAAAACTTCGTTGCGCTCCAAAAGCGTGTCCGTCGTGCCCAAAACGCTCGCGATAAAAGAAAAGGCGGCGCCGATGAAGATGGCGAGAATGACGGAATAAATCAGGATCTCGATCAAGGTGAAACCCGAACGGGAATTTACAATTTTCAATTTACAATTTACAAACATTTTATTGAGAAGTGATTATGCGCAGGGCGTCGTTCGAACGGACGGAAACATAAACGACGTTATCTTCGTAGTCAATGCTCGTGGCGACCTGGGGAAAATTGAATTCGCTCCAAAGAGCGGGCGCCGTCGAACTGGCGATATTCCAAATCTGAAACTCGCTGTTGGAATCGGAGGTGGCCAAAAAAGCCAGATAATCCCGGGTAACGATGCCGTTCACGCTCACGCCTCCCAAATTATTGGAACTCAACTGCTGAATGGATTGGAGAACGGAAGCGTCCGCGATCACGAAATCATTACTGCCCGAAGTGCGGCCCAGATAAAGCTTATTGCCAACGAGGTAAACGCTCTTGCCGTCTTCGCCGGAGACGGCATTGAAACCGCCGACCTCGCTGATGCTCGCCGGATTAGCCACGTCCAAAACCAGAACTTCCTCACCGTCATTGGCAGTGGCCAAATAAGCAGTATTGTCCAAGACATAAATGTCATTAATGTCGGCACCGACTTCGTAACTGCCCATCTCGATCGGGCTTAAGGGATTTGAAACGTCGATGACGTGGAACTCCGGACCCGTTGCCCGCTTAGTGCCGAGATAAATCTTCTGGTTATCGTAAAAAACCGTATTGCCGACGGCGCCGCTGCCCGAGACACCCGGCAATTCATAAGACGCAACGAGCACGGGGCTATTGATATTCGATACGTCGATCACCTGCAATTGGCCGTCATCGTCCGAATTGCCGGCATAGGCATAATCGCCCGCCGCGTCAACCGATAAAAGGCCGGGGCCGGTATTCGAGCTGGAGGCAACGAAAGGATTTCCGCCGTCCGTGGCATCGACAACATAAAAATCCGGCTTTTTGGGATCCGAAGCCTGGGCCGAAAGATAAACGATCTTATTTTTGACGTCCAGGCCGGTAGCGGAATTACCGGGACCCAAATCGATCGTGCCCAAAGTCCGGGGGTTCTGCCAATCGCCGGAAAGGCCGCCGCCGCCGGCATCCCCGCCGCTCGTTTCGATCACGTTCCAATTCGTAACCAGCGTATCCTGTTCGACGCTCAATTGCCTCGTCGGACTGGCCAGCCAACTGACGATACTTTTGATCTGCTTCTGGTCGGCGGCCGTCGTCGAAACATTGATCACGCGGTTAAAGATGGATTGCGTGTCCGAAGAATTCGCCAACTGCCAAATGCCGTTCGCAAAACCTAAACCGTAATTGCCGTCCGAGACGCCGTTCCAATTGTTTTTGACGTACAGGACCGCACCCTCGACGCCGGCCCTGGCCAAAGCCCGGGCTTCGGTGGCATTGCCGCGGTCCACCAAAACGCTTTGGCCGCCCAAAACCAGGATGGTCGCCATGCTGATGCCCAAAGAAATAATGGCCAAGCCGATGAGAATGTCCACCAAGCTTTGACCGGACCTGTTTTCAAGGATTTTTCTCGTTGCTTTCATATTTTAAAAACAGTCAAATTAAGCAGCCCGACGAGCTCGCTCTCCCAGCCCAGAGTCACGAAACCGGCCAAAAACATCGGCCCGCTGAAGGTTGTGTAAGTTTCGGACAAAAACAAGCGGCGGAAAACGGAGATTATCAGGATGAAAATGAAAAGCAGGACGATGAAAACCAAAACGCCCGGCCAGCCGACCAAAAAAGCGAGCAAAAAACCCAAGGCTAACTCATTTTCTTCAAAAAACCTTTCCTGGTATTTTTTAAGGGCCTTCAGAATGAAATAAAAAGCCAGCGCCATTCCGAAAGCGACGACAAGGCCCAGCCAAAAACGGCCGTAAGAATAAAAAAGAAAATAACCCAAACGGCTTTGAAAAACACCCGGGAATTTGTCCAAAAGGAAAGGCAAGGAAAATTCCCGGCTCAAGGGCGAGTTCAATAGGAGCTTCGTAAGGCCGCTTCCGAGCCAAAGCCGGTATTGGCCGGCTGTTTCGAGAAAAGCGTAAAGCAGGCGGAAGATCACGAGCCCCAGAATGAGATTTTTCAGGTCCAAAAAAACCGAGGGGATGCGGCCCGCGATCTTGGCGGGCCGGAAATAAGCCAAAAGAGCCAGGACGAAAACCAGCCAGAAAAACACGAGCGGCGACCAGGTCAGGAACGGGCCGAAAATGAAATCAGCGAGCGGACGGATTACCATAAAATTGCACCCTGATCATTGACCGTGATCGTGAGGGAACGGAGACCGTTCGAAAGGACAATGGTGCCGGTCACGCTCGGCATGGCCGAAAGGTTCAGGAAATTTATCTCCGGCGTGCTTGAAACCGCCACCGAGGAAACCCGCGGATAATTCTCATCGAAAGCCTGGTTGCGGACAGCGTAAGAAGAGCCCTGGTAAAGGACGTATTGACCTTCCCCAAGGGCCACGCCGTGCGGCAAGCCGCCGTTATTGGCCAGAGAAAGGTTTTCGGCCCGGCGCAAAATACTCACCAGATTCCTTTGTTCGGAAGTCAAAAGATAATTGCGGTAGCTGTCCAGGCCGATCGGCAAACCGAAAGCCAGGACGACGGCAAAAATGCCTATCACGATCACCAATTCCATGATCGTAAACCCAGCACCACTTTTATGTTTCAAGACGCCTGCTTTCATTTACTTAATCTGCAAACCCTGGGTAACCTGGTAGATCGGCGTAATGATGGAAAGAGCGATGAAGCCGACCAAAAGCCCCATCGTGAGGAGCAAGACCGGCTCCAAAACCGTCGTCAGGTTTTTCAAGGTTTCGTCCACTTCGCTTTCGTAGTAATCGGACAAGTAAGACAGGTTTTCTTCCAGGTTGCCGGTCGATTCGCCGACCTGGATCATGCCCGTGAGCATCGGCGGGAAAATCCGGTGGTTCTGGGCCAGATAGCGGGCCATCGATTCCCCTTTTTTCACGCCCTCGGCCATCCGCTCTATTTCCCGCTGGTAATAAAGATTGTGGAAGGTGCCTCTCGCTATGTCCAAGGCGTCGACCAGGGTCATGCCGCTCTTCAAAAGCACGCTCAAAGATCGGGTAAAACTCGTCATGGTGATGTTCACGATGACCTGCGAAAGAAAGGGCAAGCTCACCATCAGCTGGTCAAAAAAGAAATGGACCCGCCGGAGGGCGAGCAAGCCCTTGCCCAAAATAAAGAGCAGGACCAAAACGCCCAAAAGATAAAGGCCGTAAAATTGGAGAAAGCTCAAAAATTGGATCACGAGCCGGGTCGTAAAAGGCAGCTGGATCTTGAGGCTGACGAAAATCGGCAGGATTTTCGGGAAAATGAAAAGCGTCAGAAACAAGGTGACGCCGATCGTCGCGATCAAAATAATCAGAGGGTAAATCAGGGCGCCCTTGATACGCCGGTTGATCTCCCGCTGCTTCTTGATCTCGCCCGCCAGATAAAGCAGGCTTTGGGAAAGATTGCCGCTCGTCTCCCCGACTTTGACCATATTCACGAACAGATCGCCGAAAACATACTGGAATTTCGCCAGGCTTTGGGCCAAAAACTGGCCGTTCTCTACGTCTTCGATGATTATTCCGATCAAGCGGCTGAATTTTTTGGAATTGGACTGCCCCTGGATCAATTTCAAGGCGTCAATCAAGGACATGCCGCTTTTGATGGAAACGGAAAGATGGCGGGCGAAATTGATCTTTTCCTGAAGCGGAACAGAACCCAAAAAGCGGCGCATAAATTCCCAGAAAGAATTCTTCTTGCCCCGCACCGAGCCAAGCGCTTCGCTTTTTGGAACGTTTTGGATTTGACCCCTCTTACCAAAAGAGAATAAAGACATGATTACTTAATGCTTGTTTTCAAGAAAAGCGCCCGGGCGCTGCAGTGTTTGATCCGGCGACGGGGCTTCATTCATAAATGATCCGGAGGATCTCTTCGATCGTCGTCACGCCCGCATGGGCCTTCAGGACGCCGTCTTCGATCATTGTTTTCATCCCGTTCTTGACGGCCTGCTGTTTGATCTGGTTGGCGTCGGCCCGGCCCACGATCAATGAGCGGATATCGTCGTTGATCTCGAGAACTTCGTGGATGCCGATCCGGCTCTTGTAACCGGTATGGTCGCAGTCATTGCAGCCCGGCCCCACGGTGTAAACCTTGTCCACCAGAAGCTCCTTGGCGATCGAGGACAGGCTCTTCAGCTCGGCGATGCTAAGGGTCCGCGCCTTGCGGCAGGAGGGGCACACCACCCGCACCAATCTTTGGGCAATGACGACGTTCACGGTCGAGGCGACGAGGAAGGGCGGCACGCCCATATCGATCAAGCGCGGAAAAGTGGTGGCGGCGTCGTTCGTGTGCAAAGTGGAAAGCATCAAGTGGCCGGTCAGGGCGGCGTTCACGGCGATGTTGGCGGTTTCCGAATCGCGGATCTCGCCGACCATGATAATGTTCGGATCCTGCCGCAGGATCGAGCGCAAGCCCGAGGCAAAGGTCAGGCCAGCCTGGACATTCACCTGCATCTGGGTGATACCCGGAATGGAATACTCGATCGGGTCTTCGACCGTAATGATCGAGACTTCCTTGGTATTGAGTTTCTTGATCATGGCGTAAAGCGTCGTTGACTTGCCGGAGCCGGTCGGGCCGTTCGCAAGGATCATGCCGTAGGGCTTTAAAATGGCCTTGTGGACGGCCGCGAGCTGGTCTTTCGAGAAACCCAGGTCGTCCAGCGTGAAAATCTGGGCCGCTTCGGCCAGAATCCTCATCACCACGTTTTCGCCGTAATAGGTCGGCGCGATCGAAACCCGGATATCGATTTCCCGGCCGCCTTCCATTTTGGCCTTGAAACGGCCGTCCTGGGGCGAATGGTGAATATCGGTTTTGAGGCCGGAGAGGACTTTGATGCGGCTCACGACCTCGTCCTGCAGTTCTTTGGCGAAGAAAAAAGCGTCGTGCAAAATGCCGTCGATCCGCAAACGGGCCATCACCTTGTCGTCGGCCGGTTCCAAATGGATGTCCGAAGCCCGGGAAACGTAGGCGAATTCCACAATCAGATCAACGAGCTCGATAATGGAAATTTGATTAGCCGCCCTGGCCAATTGCTCGTCAAGGGTGGTTTTAAGAGATTTGATATTGCGCACGTTCTAATTATATACTATATTGTGCGATTCGATTAAGATTTGACGTTAAAAAACGTTTTGCCGGGTCGTCTAACGGCCCCTAGGTCGCAAAGCGACCGGGGTCCCGGTATTTTTATGCCGTATTTGTATATATTAAAAAGCGATAAGGACGGCAAGTTATATGTTGGCACCTGCGATGATTTAAACAAGAGGGTTGAAACGCACAACGCAGGCAAAATGCAAAGCACAAAAAATCGCAGACCGTTGACTTTAGTCTACAACGAATCATTCAAATCCTTATCGGAAGCTAGGAAGAAAGAATGGACTTTAAAATACACCCCGTGGGGTGGTAAACTTAAAAAGAAATTGGTATCCAAAGCTGCGGGATCGTCTAATGGTAGGACACCAGCCTTTGGAGCTGGGTATCTTGGTTCGAATCCAAGTCCCGCAGCTTTGGATGGCAAAAAGCATAAAAATACCTAGGGATAGCCCCTAAGTCATCACTGAGATGACCGGGGTCCCGGCATCGTAAAACGATGCCTAGGGAGACACCAGCCTTTGAAGCTGTGAATGAAAGTTCGATTCCTTCCCTCCCAACAAGTTACAACATCGTTCGGCTTCGCCCATGAAACATTACCTTAAATTACTCTCTGTCCCGCTTCTGCTTTTATTGCTCTCGTGGTCCCTCTGGATAATTTGGGATGTTTTCAATTTGCCGCCGACAAATGAACTTGAAGAAATCGCCAGGCAGTGGTTCGCGCGCTACGGCCTCCCGGCCCTGCTCATAAGCGCTGTCGTCGAAGGCATGCTCCTCGTGGGAGGATATTTCCCCGGCATCTTCGTGATCTTCCTCAGCGTCATCCTGACAAAATCGCCGTTTGAAGCGGCAATTGTGGTGTCTGTCGCCACTGTCGGGCTCTTCATCGCACATCTCATCAACTATGCCCTTGGGAAATACGGCTGGTATCGGTTGCTGGTCCGGTTCGGGCTCAAAGGAGCGATCGAGAACGAGCGCGAAAAGGTCACGAAACGGGGTGTTCTCGCTATTTTCCTTAGCTACTGGCTCCCGAGCGCGGCCGCCCTTACCGACACCGCCGCCGGAATCATGCGAATGGCTTTTAAAACTTTCTTTTTCGCCGCTCTCTTTTCCACGATAATCTGGGACGCAATCGCCGGAATCCTCGTCTATCTCTTCAAGGATTACGCGCTCGCGGTCGCAGGCAGTCCCGGCTCGTCGGGCGGGGCCGTTTTCTATGTGATAATCGGCGTCTGGATAATCATCCTTCTTGCCATCGATTTTCACCAAAAAAGAAAGGTTTCCAACATCAGCAAGAACATCGACAGCATTCCATAGAGCCGTTTCTTCGATAGAAACCGCTCCAAAGAACCGCTATACTTATTGAAAATAAATATGAAAACCGCCATTATCCTCCACGGGAAGCCTTCCAAAAAAGACTACTTCAGTTCCAGGGTGCCGGCTGAATCGAACAAGCATTGGCTTCCCTGGCTGCAAAAACAACTCATCCTAAAAGGAATTCTTGCCCAAGCGCCGGAATTGCCGGAACCGTACAAGCCGAACTATGAAAAATGGCAATCGGTTTTCGAGCAATTCAAAATAGACAAAAACACCATGCTTATAGGCCACAGCTGCGGCGCGGGATTTCTCGTAAGGTGGCTTAGCGAACACAAGACGAAAGTCGGAAAAGTAGCCCTTGTTGCGCCCTGGATCGACCCCGACCGCACTTCAAAAATGAGCTTTTTCAATTTCAGAATAGACCCCGATTTGATCAAAAGAACCGGCGGTTTAACGATCTTCGTCTCCAAAAACGATTATCGCGATATAGTGGAAAGCGCCAAGAAATTGAAAAACACGCTCAAGGGACACTTAAAAATAAAAGAATTCGCGAACCGCGGCCATTTTACCTTCGATGACATGAAAACGGACAGATTTCCGGAGCTTTTAAACGCCCTCCTAAAATAAATAGCGGTCTGGGACGAATCGATATAAAACAAATATAAGATGATTAGCAAAAAGATAACGATTTGCGCCAGCGCTTCTTTGGCCGAGGAAATAAACGCCTGGAAATCCAAACTCGAACGCCGAGGCTATCGCGTGATCCAATTTCCTAAAACTCTCAAGAATTACGCGAAAGGCCACAAGCGTCACTACCAAAAGATAACGGAAAGCGATATTGTATTTGTCCTCAACCTCGAAAAGCGCGGGATAAAAAATTACATCGGCCCCAGCGTCTTTGCCGAAATAGCTTTCGCCATCGGTCTCAACCTGGCATTACGAAAAAATATAAAAATCTACTGCCTGAACCAGTTGCCAAAAAATCTCCCCTACTCGCCGGAACTGGAATTGTGGAAAAATGCAGGCTGGATACGCTTTTGGAAAAATAAACCCTAACATGAAACTTAAAATTCTTTCTTGGAACGTGTGGGGCGGCCGACACATGGAAAGCGTACTGGCTCTCTTGAAGAATGCGGAGGCGGACATCATTGCTTTACAAGAAGTCATCAAAGACGGAACTGAAGGCAATACGGCGCTGACCATCGCCCATACGCTGGGATACGAACCGCCGATCTACAACCTAAGCATGAAGGTTTCTTCGAAGTTTACTGGCCCTATACGCGAAAAAGAAGAAACCGTCATGTTCGGGAACGCAATTCTTTCCAGGCATAAAATCATCAAAAGCGATATTCACCAACTTACACGACGTACCGCCGTCCAGGCAGATATACAAATCGGAAATTCGGTTTTACACGCCTTTAGCATTCATCTGAGGCATTGCCATGTTCGGAATGCCACTCCCGAAAGCCAAATCCTCCAAAAAGAACAAATAAACAACCTTTTAAAGGTCCTGCCCTCCGAGAAAACGATTGTCATGGGCGACTTCAACGGCGTTCCGGGAACGTATGCGGTTGAAAAAATAAAAGACGTCCTCGAGGACGCCGAAAAAGACATTACCACGCCTACCTGGGGCGTCTATTCCGATGGTTGCGATATTTGTTTGCCATCGAGCGTACAATACAAATTCGATTATATTTTTACAACTAAAGATTTAAAACCACGGTCATTTGAAGCCATCAACTCGAAGGCTTCCGATCATCTACCCATTACTGCAATTATAGAAACATAACCAACATTAAAGTTTTGTAGTAAAATCAAGAAATGAGTCCAGAAACAAGAGTCTGCCAGAATTGCAAAAATCAATTCGGAATCGATTCGGAGGACTTTGATTTCTACTCAAAAATACAAGTTCCTCCCCCGACTTGGTGCCCGGATTGCCGCAACCTGCGGCGGATGTTATGGAGAGAAGAAAGAGCGCTCTATAAGGACACATGCAAGCTGTGCGGCAAAGCTATCATTACCATTCACGCTCCCGATGGACCATTTATAGTTTATTGCCGGGAATGTTACAAATCTGATAAGTGGGATCCGCTCACGTACGGACGAGCCTACGACTTTAATAAGCCGTTCTTCCTGCAATATCGCGAGTTAATGGAAGCCGTGCCGCGACCAGCACTCACGGGAAACAATCTCGTGAACAGCGAATTTACCCAATCCTGCGAGAGCGTCAAGAACTGCTACTACGTATTTTGGAGCTATTTTTCCGAAAACGCAGAAAACTGCCATAGCCTGCTCTTTTCCAAAGACTCTTATGACTGCTACACAGTAGATAACTCCGAACAAGTTTACGATTCGCTTCATTGCGACCGCCTTTATAAAGTGCGGTCGGGATATTTTTCCGATGATTGTTTGGATTCCTCGTTTATTTACGACTGCATGGGTTGTTCGGACTGTTTTGGTTGCATCAACCTAAGAAAGCAAAAATATTGTCTTTGGAACGAGAAGCTTCCAAAAGAAAAATATTTTGAGCGGGTAAAATACTGGGATTTGGGCAGCTACGCAAAGTTGCAGGAAGCGAAAGAAAAATTCCACTCGCTCTATCTTTCGCTGCCGCATAGGTTCGCCCATGTGGTTAACAGCCAAAACGTGACCGGGGACATCATACGGGATACTAAAGATTGTAAGGTCTGTTTTTCAACCCTCGATGGAGTACAGCATTGCAAATATATTTATTCCGGCGGTTTGAATCTCAAAGATAGCTGGGACGTAAGCGCTGGCGGAGATTCGTCGGAACTTCTTTATGAAATTTACGGCGTTATCGGCCACGCTATCCGATGCTTCTTTTCTGTGGGAGGCAATAATTGCCGCGAAACCTGGTATTCGGATTGGGCCAACAATTCTTCATATTTGTTTGGATGCATTTCCTTGAAAAACAAGCAGTACTGCGTTTTGAATAAACAATATGCGAAGGAAGAATACGAAACGCTGATTTCCAAAATCAAGCGGCACATGAACGAGATGCCTTATACCGACACGAGAGGAAGGATTTATAACTTCGGAGAGTTTTTTCCGCCAGATCTTTCCGCATACGCGTATAACGAGTCTTTCGCATTCTCTTTGTATCCGAAAACAAAAGAAGAGGTGTTGACCGAGGGGTGGCAGTGGCGGGAACCGCAAAAACGGCAATACCAAATAACCATCCTGCCTAAAGACCTGCCGGATCACATAAGCGACGCTAAAAATTCAATTACGGAGGAAGTAATCGGCTGTGAGCATAGCGGCACCTGCAACGAACAATGCACGACTGCTTTCCGCATCACCCCGAACGAACTGAATTTCTACCGAAGGATGAATATTGCATTACCTCGCATCTGCCCGAACTGCCGGAACGCGGAGCGCCGTAAATGGCGCAATAACTTCACGTTATGGCATCGAAACTGTATGTGCAATCAAAAGAATCATTTCCACAAAGACACGCCCTGCCCCAATGAGTTTGAAACGACATTCTCTCCAAAGAAACCGGAAATTATTTACTGCCTAGACTGCTATAAGGCAGAATATCTATGAGACTCGGGGATTTTAAAAAATACAGATATATACTCCGGCTATTATGGCAAAAGATGCTTTTTAAGCTTAAGGTGGCCATACGCAATCTTTCCAGGAAATAGAGAAGAAACTGACTAACCTGGAATTCAAACCGACCAATAAAATCATTCTATGAAAATTTTCACGTGGAACGTGAATGGAATCCGATCTGTTTTTAGAACCACATTTCGTGATTGGCTTGCCGTGAACGACCCCGACATAGTCTGCATTCAGGAAATAAAAGCGGATGCCAAAGAATTATCCGAGGAGTTCTCCCGGATTGACGGCTACTACGCCTATTTCAACTCATCATCTTTGAAGAAAGGGCATTCGGGGGTGGCGGTCTATACGAAAATAAAACCCGTCTCAGTGGAAACGAAACTGGGGATCGAACGATTCGATGACGAAGGACGCTGCCTTAAATTGAATTTCAAGGATTTTATTTTGTTCAACTTTTATATTCCGAATGGCGGCAGGGACAAAACCGACATGAAGTATAAATTGGAAGTTTACAAAAAACTTTTCCCGATTTTCAAATCACTTGCGGATAAAAACACGATCCTCGCCGGGGATTTCAACATCGCCCACACAGAACTCGATCTCTATTACCCGAAGCAGAATGAAAATAATACGATGTTTACGCCGGAGGAAAGAAAGCAGATTTCGACGCTTTTGAGCTTGGGATATATCGACACATTCAGACATAAATACCCCGAAAAGAAAACGTATACCTGGTGGCCCTACATGAGAGATCTGCGCGAGCGGGATATCGGCTGGAGGATAGATTATTTATTCGTGACTAAATCGCTTGGACCTCTCATTGAAGACGCTTTCACGCAAAGAGAGACATTGGGGTCGGACCACGGGCCGTATGGCGTTATTCTGGATAAAACCGCCGAGGTTGCCGAGCGGCCGACATACGCAAAGACAGAACCATCAACGCTTTTTTAAAAGCCGTCCGCCATCGCAATTTTTTGATCCTTATTCTACTGTCACCGATTTCGCCAAATTGCGGGGCTGGTCAATCAGGCGGCCAAGCTCCAAGGCGATGTGGTAAGCCAGAAGCTGGAGAGGAATGACGTTCACGATGGGGCCGAGCCAGCCCAGCGTCCTCGGCACCCGGATCACGAAATCCGCGAGCGAATCAATGTACTCGTCGTCTTCATTGGCAATAGCGATTATCCTCCCCTTCCGCGCCTTCACCTCTTCCATATTGCTCAAAACTTTCTCGTAGATTCCGTCCTTGGGAACTACGAAGACAACCGGCATGTTTTCGTCAATGAGCGCAATGGGACCGTGCTTCATTTCGGCGACGGGATACCCTTCCGCGTGGATATAAGAAATTTCCTTCAGTTTCAAAGCGCCCTCCAAGGCGGTCGGAAAATTAGCTCCCCGGCCGAGATACAGGAAATTTCTACTGTCTTTGAACGTGCGGGCGATTTCCCTCACGAGATTCTCGGTGCCGAGCGCCCGCCTTGCTTTTTCGGGAAGCGAATTGATTTCGGACGCAATGAACTTACCTTTTTCTTTGGACATTCCCTTCCCGCGGCCAATGGCGAGGGTGATGAGCGTGAGTACCGCCAGCTGGGAAGTGAAAGTTTTGGTGGAGGCTACCCCGATCTCCGGCCCGGCATGAATATAGACCCCGACCCCGGCTTCGCGGGCGATCGTGCTCCCCACCACGTTCACAATACCGAGCACTGTCGCTCCCCTCTTTTTTGCCTCGCGGAGAGTCGCGAGCGTATCCGCCGTCTCGCCGCTCTGACTTATCACGAAAACGACGTCGTCCGGGCCGAGGATGGGATTTCGATAGCGCAGCTCGGAAGCGTAATCGACCTCGGTCGGCACCCGCGCGATCTCTTCGAACATATATTTCCCCACGAGCGCCGCATGCCAGGAAGTACCGCAGGCGCTTATGACGAAACGCTTCGCTTTAAGGAGCTTATCCCACACCGGCGAAAGGCCGCCCAAAAAAGCGTTGCCTTCCTGAAGAAGCAATCGCCCCCGAAAGGCATCTTCTATTCTTTCGGGCTGTTCGTATATTTCCTTCAGCATGAAATGCGGAAAATTGCCTTTCTGAATGCTCTCGAGCGTTCCTTCGAATTTTTCGAATACCGGGTCTTTCTTGCGCTTATCCAAATCGAACGTTTTTATTCCGGCCGCGGCCACGACCGCGATCTCGTTTTCCGGAAGGTAAATTATTTTGCTCGCCCTGCCCAAAAAAGGCGAGGCGTCCGAAGCGATGAAATTCTCGCCGTTGCCCTGCCCGATGACGAGGGGGCTTGAGAGATGCGTGGCGTATATGGTGCCGGGATCGGAAAGAGAAACCGCCGCAATGGCGTAACTTCCCTTGATGGCCTGGGCGGTCTCGATGAAAGCGTCCATGAACGTCGCCCCTTCTTTCTTCATAAATTCCTCGATCAAATGGGCAATGACTTCCGTGTCGGTCTTTGAAACAAACCGATGCCCGCGGTCTTCAAGATAAGTTTTTAGGGCCTTATAATTCTCGATTATGCCGTTGTGCACGATCCCGATCCGGCCCGTACAATCAACGTGAGGATGGGCGTTGACCTCGTTCGGCTCCCCGTGCGTTGCCCAGCGCGTATGAGCGATCCCAACGGCGCTCTTGATACCGGTCAAATTCCGGGTCATGGCTTCCAAATCGCTCACTTTCCCGGCGGCTTTTTTAACCACCAGGTTGTTTTCCGAAATAACCGCAATACCGGCGGAATCATAGCCGCGATATTCCAGCCGCTTCAAGCCATCAATCAAGGTGGGGACTGTTTTTTCCTTACCCGCATAACCTACTATGCCGCACATTGATTAATGTTATCAAAGCATTAATGCCTAAAGCAACGTGCCAAGGCCGGGGAGGTCAATGGAACGCCTTATCTGTCCGGGATTCCCTGCCGGCCGGCAGGCAGGGAACCGAAGTGCTAGAATAAACGTATGGAACAGCACCGATTCGAAATACTCAAAACCGAGCTCATACTCACCCAGCAAGAAGTCGATAAGTACGACCAGATGTCGACGACGATAAAAACCTGGGCCGTTACCCTTTGGGTCGCCAGTTCGGGCTGGGCGCTCCAGTCAAAAAACAAGGAGGTTTTTCTCCTTAGCGCCGTCATTATGGTCGTCTTCTGGTTCTTCGACGGCATTAATAAAACCTTCCGGATGAACTACCGGAAAAGGCGCGAAGAAGTTTCAAAAATGCTCGAAAAAGTCTTCCTCAATAAGGCGCTCAATGAAAACGATATCGCTCCCAAACTGCCGATCCACGACCTCAAAGACGCTTTTCGCCACATGTCCACGCTCCATCTTGTCGTCCCTTACATCGCCTTAGCCGCCATCTCGCTTATAATATTCTTCGCCAGCTAGAGGGCGGACCAATAACCAGAATGGACAAATGAAAAAACTTAAAATTTTCATTTATCACGCTGCGGTTTTTATCATCGGTTCGGCCGGCATTGCCGTCTATGCTTTTTATCGCCTGTCATCCCCGACAAGCGAAGCGGGCTTGGGCGGCATAATCGTCATGCCGGCAGTCGTTCTTATTTACGTGGTTGTTTTCGGAATTCTATGCCTGATCTCGCTCTTTATATGGCTTCTAATCGCCTATCTCCGCGGGCGAAAACTCAAAAAGTAAAAAGATAAAATGGCTCCGCCGTCTATTGGCCCAACTCCCGACGCGAGCCGTGCTGGGCAAGATGCAGGAAGAAAAATCCGAAGACAAAAAGCAGGACGCTTGCGGTCTGCGCAACCAGGAAAAACGGCGAATCCAATATCGCCAAATACCAAAAACTGGGCGGATAAACCATGACGGTTTTTAGTATGAAAAAATTGCGCATCAGGCCCAAAACGGCTTCCGTAACAATGCCCGCGACGCCGAGAATCCCGTAAACATTCATTAATCCCGGCCGGCAAAACAGTTTCAGGACCGTAACAATAATCAATATGCGGATGGGAACGTAGAAAGCGACGTTGCCGGCGATAGGCAATAAATAATCTTTGATGATCCCGCCTTTAATAAAAAAGTGGTAGCCGAAGAACAATACCGCGATAAGAAACCAGACGGCGAACAATATTTTGTATTTTTGGTTCAAATTAATACCGGCTAGCCGAATAAGCCCCGAGTAAACGAGTATTAGCGCTAAAAAAGTTATGGGGAGAGTTAGGGCAAAGAAGAAATTGAAATCCGTGACGGTAATGGATTTGCCGAAACTAACGAAGATGGCCGGCGCCTGAAACCAGTACATCAAAAACAACGCTATGGCCCAGTAGAGAAGGGCCAGCGGCTTTTTTTTATCGCGGTGCCGCCACCAGGAAATGAAAAAGTAGACGCTTGTCGCAACGCCTAAAATTATCGCCAAGGCCGAGAGGAATATCCTGCCTAAACCCATAATTGGATAATTTTAGCATGTTTAAAAAAAACCGGCATTGAACCAGAGGACACAACCGGAACGAAATGTTCTATAATACATCCATATGCTTATCCGGGTCTGTACCGCCAAAATCCACAGGGCCACCGTGACCGAAGCCGACCTGAATTACGTCGGCTCGATCACCATTGACGCCGAGCTCATGGCGCAAAGCGGCATCAAGCATTTCCAATACGTGAACATCACGAATACGGCGAACGGCATCTTTTGGCAAACCTATGCCGTGCCCGGGAAAAGCGGCAGCGGCCAGATCTGCCTGAACGGACCGCCGGCCCGCCATTTCCAGCCCGGCGACAAGATCATCATTTTGGCCGAAGCCTTGATCGACCCCAAGGAACTGGACCAAATCGACCCGATCATCGTTTTCGTCGACGACAAAAACAAGATCACGGAAGTGAAACATCATAAAGCGGTTACCAACGGGTAATCGCTTTATCTATTTCGGCGGGGTTGAGTCTTCGAAATAGGCCTTGAAATAAGCTTTGGCATAAAGAAAAGGCAGGTGAAAAAAGCCCTCTTTCGTAAACCGGCGGGATGAACTCTTCACCATCAAACGGGTATCGAAAAGAACCCGGCCCGCTTTTCGACTCACGAGCATCGCAATAAAAGCGTCGTCGCCCCAAAAAGAATGCGTCGGAATGCCTTGGGTTTTCACGAAAGCCCAGCGCTTGACGGCAAAATTGCCGCCGATAATCACGCCGGCCTTGCGGCGGAAAAGCAATTCGAGAACAAGCGGCGTTTTCGGTATGAGAAAATGCTGATAGATTTTAGCCAAGAACCCCTGCCAACCCTTAAAATAATATTCATAAGGGCCGGAAACGGCCGCAATCTCCTCGGGAGCCAGATCCTCCACGATCCTCGCCATCCAATCGCCCAACACCTCCGAATCGGCGTCCAAAAAAGCGATGATCTCCCCTCGCGACTCAAGATAGCCCCGGTTCCGGGCTACATTAATGCCTTTGATTTTTTCGAGAACCACTTTATCGGCGCCGGCCTCCCGCGCCGCCGCCGAAGTTCTATCGGTGGAATTGTTGTCCACGACGATGATCTCGTAATCTTCTCGCTTGAAATCCTGCCGGAGGAGACTCCGGACGCTCTGCCCGATGTTTTTTTCCTCGTTAAAGGCCGGGATGACGATGCTTAATTTCATTTTCCTGTTTTGTTGTATTTTTCAGCGAACCTCTTCCCACTCCTTGCTCGCGGACCTCTTGAAAATGAGGACGGAAAGGCCGTTAATGGCCCAAGTCAAAAGCAGTTTCGGCCAGCCCACGGCGTGGGCCCGGCGGCCGGTATGAAAAACAGTGAGCGTTTTTTCGAATCTGGTCCGGCCGATTTTCCTCAGCCGGCGGAACAAATCATGGTCTTCGGCCGCCGCCAGACGCTCGTTATAGCCGCCCACCCGCCGGAAAGCGTTCGCTCTTACCATCTGGAACTCGCCCGAAGCCGCGCCAATGCCCAAAAAATTATTTTCAAGCCGGTACTGGATGCTTAGGGCGCCGAAAATGAAGCGGTCGGCCCAAGTGGCCATTTCCGGAAAAACCCGCAAATTAACGGTCAAACCGACCAATCCTGAATCTTTTTCAAAGCAAGCGATCGCCGCCCCGAAGAAATCATCGGGCTTGTCGATACACATATCCGCGTCCAAAAACAGAAGCAGATCGCCTTTGGCCGCGGCCGCGCCTGCGTTCCGGCCGGCGGCAATCCCCTGTTTCCCTATGCCCTTATATTCGATTACTTGATCGGCGTATTTTTCGGCAATCGCCGCGGTCTCATCAGTGCTCCTGCCGTCCGAAACGATTATTTCACGGGAACCGGAATATCGAATAAGACACCGCAATGTTTTCTCGAGCGTTTTCCCCTCGTTTTTCGTCGGAATAATGAAAGAGATCATGATATTACCCGCCGCACGTACTTGGAAAAATTATGGATCAAAAAAACGACCAAGACCGCCATCGCCAGCACGAAAACCGTCCGGAAACCGGCCGAAACGAAAGTGTAAACATGGCCGAAGAAATAGCCGACGGCTAGAAGACCGCCCACGAGGAAAACCTCGCCGCCGGCATTCAAGGACAAATAAGTGCGCATCGGCACCCGGCTCGCGCCGGCGGCGAGCAAGGTCGCCAAAGCCATGCCAAAACCCAAAGTAATTTTGGAGATGACCAGGATTTTCACGTCATGCCGCTGAAAGAAAGTCTTGCCTCTTTCGAACATCTCAGGAGTGATGCCCAAAAAACGGCCGAACTTCCCGATGAAGGGGTCGGCAAAATAATAGCCGACGCCGTACCAGAGCATATCGCCGATCAAATCGCCCACCATCAATGACAAGAAGAGCGGCAGCAAATCGAAAAAATCCAGACGATACAAAAAGCCGGCCGCAACCATCAGGACCGGCCCCTCTATAATAGTCCCCACGACGACCAACGGGTATTTCAACTGGGCCGCCAAACCCAGGGCGTAAGACAAGATAACCGGCAATTGGATGGCTTCCGTCATTAATCGTTTAAAACCCCTACTTTATTCTGCGCAAAACCTGGAAAAATCAGTCTTGACCCTATGGAATCATCTTAAATCAGGAATCGGTTTGGGACGAGGAATTTTCAACTTCCCAAATTTCCTTACTGATGTACTTTTCCACCGCTTCCAAGTCCTTCAGCATCTGCGCTTCCTGATTTTTTTCTTCAACGGAAAGGTCGCGGTTGAATTTCGCCTTTTTGACCAAATCCAGCTCGGCGTGGATGTCCCGACGCAAAACAGCGAAGCCCCGGCGCACTGATTCTTCCGCTTCCTTAACCTCTTTTAAGAAACGCTTATTTTTGATTCTGGCGCGGTAACTGTGAATCGCCAGGTAAATAATGAGGATCAATATCGCCAGGAAAAGAACGACGATCAAGATTAGATAAATCACCTCATAGCTCAAACGCGAAGCGCCGAACTGAATCGCGGTCTGGGCAACGGATATTTGAATCTGCGGACTGGGCGGACTCGAGACATCGCCAAGCCTGGCTTGAGCCCACAGAAGATAATTTCCCGGCATGAGGAAGGTTGGATTGCGGTAGAACCAATCGCCCTTCTGGTCCGATCTCGCCATTTCGCTCATCGTACCGCCGGTCCGAAGATTCTGGATATAAATGATCACGTCAACGCCAGCCATATCCGTTTTGCCACCGATGTAGAATATGTCCTGGTCGGTAATGTTCTTCGAGACATTCGTCACTAAAGGCGGCGACAAAGCCAAGTCCTGAGCCATTACCCTCTGGCTAGTGAAACCAAACCAGACAAAACCAACGAGGAGCAAAACCATCAAACTTTTGCGGTATTTTTTACGAAAGTTTTTCAATTCTTCAAGCTGAGCCTTAATATGACCCGGCAACTGACTGGTTGCCACCTTTAGATCATGCTCTCGATGCCATTTTCTCAAACGGATTGTGAACAAAATTAAAATCCCCAAAAGAATAAACCCGACTAGAAAAAACCAAAACCAGGGAATCACCAAATAGCTCCGCAAACGCAATCCCCCGATTCCCAGAAATTCGAAGATGGCCTGCCGAATTTGCAATCTTTGAGTGACGTCGCGGTAATTTCCGGCCTTATCATAAACGCGCACGATCACGTCGTAATCGCCGTCCTGAAGCGGTGGCGTCACGTAAGGATTTTGGGTTTCGACGAAAAACTGCTGATTGCCGTTTTGACCGAAACTGCTTGAAGTCTGAACAGAAAGCGGTATCAGCTTCAATTCATAGTGGTCAATGCCGGAATTGGCGTCAGTGGTAAAAAATTGAATGATTGGCTGTCTCCTGGCCGTCGTTTCCGAAGGAATTATTTGTATTTTAAAATCGGCTGGCGGACTCGCATCCACATTCACGGCGAAATCAGTGGTGCCGCCCCAAGTTCCATCCCGCAAAGACCGAACGTGAAAATAATGCGTGCCATCGGCCACGCTTTGATACGCCACCCGGGTTTGCATTCCTTCGGAAATTTTATCAGGCTCGTCAACCGGATTATCGTTGAAAATGTAGCTAAAACCCTGGATGCCGGTAAAACTCGATGCCCAATCAAAAGTCACCAAAGGACCTTTATACCACTTGGTCTGGTCGGGATTAGTCTTCGAGACGACGATCGGCCCGGCCGGCGACGGCAAGACAAAGTCATAGATCGCATTTTGGGTTTGACTTAAAACATCCGTACCCAAACCGTCGTTCAAAAGGACCTTGCTGGAATCGGAAAATTTCAAGACCGCCTGACCGACGGATTTGATGCGGAACGTTAAATTCGTGATCAAACCACTCGAAACATTGATCCCGTTGGGGATACCGCCTTGAAAATTGACTTCGCCGGTCTGATTGTTGAATTGAGGCGGACCAGTCCAGATTCCGATAACGGAACGGCTGGG
>Ga0209518_1000166_pt1 | contig 89450 bp, 75 predicted proteins | sample RifGroB1_FD_183993 | JGI IMG/M metagenome (GOLD analysis project Ga0209518, IMG submission 183993) | Groundwater microbial communities from Rifle, Colorado, USA - Groundwater B1 (SPAdes) (version 2) | ecosystem: Environmental > Aquatic > Deep subsurface > Groundwater | place: Rifle, Colorado... | reverse complement strand
AATGAAAATTAAAGATTGGGGGTTGATTTTTGCACAATTTAGTGTATTATTTGAGGAAAGAATAAAAAAATACCTCTGATTTTTTTCAAAGGTATTTTGAGATTTACACAAACTTTTTTACAGTCTCCTATATGCCAACTATTAACTATTTTTAGCGATACATATTAATTTTTTTTAACACAAGGATACGAATAATTAGATAAAATTTTAATAAAAAATATAAATATTCACATTTATTTAAATTTTTAATCAGAATTTTATTTTTTATTATCTTTTCTTCCTATATACTATGTCATTTTAATTTATTTCCAATATTTTAATTAAAATATTCTATTCAAAATTGTATTTTAAAATTTATTTATTGATTTTTTTTATTTTATTGTATATAATTTTTTTCTATGATTAAAATTTTTTTTGAAAGGAATATTTTTATGAAAAACAAAATATTTTTATTTTTTATCGGATTTCTACTAATATCTTCATTATTTTTGACTGGATGTAAAAAACAAGATGTTGAGAAAAAACATCTTATTATTGCAAGCGATGCAACTTGGCCCCCAATGGAAATGGTTAATGAAAACAAAGAGATTGTTGGCTTTGATATTGATTTATTTACAGAAATTGCAAAAGCAGGTGGTTTCACAATAGAAATTAAAAACACTGCATGGGATGGAATTTTTGCAGGACTTGAGGCTGGCAATTATGATGCTGTTATTTCATCTGTAACAATAACAGAAGAAAGAAAAAACTCAATGGATTTTTCTCTTCCTTATATAAATGCAGGACAAGTTTTGATTGTTAATAAAGACCTTAATGGTATAACAAAACTTTCTGATATGACAGGAAAAACTTTGGGTGCACAAATTGGTACAACAGGGGCAGCAGAAATTACAAAACTAAAAGAATTAAAATTAAAAACTTACGATGAACTTGGGCTTGCAATTGAAGACTTAGTAAGTGGTAGAATTGACGGAGTTGTTGCAGATACACCAATCGCTGCAAATTTCGTATTACAAAACGATAATTATAAAAACAAATTAAAAATTACAACAGAGCCTTTTACAGAAGAATATTATGGAATCGCTGTAAAAAAAGGCAATACAAAAGTACTCGAAATGATAAACACAGGCTTACAAAAAGTTATTGAATCTGAAATTAATAAGGAACTTGAGAAAAAATGGCTTCGATAAACAATAAAAGAATAGAAGTAACAGACGGCGTTTTAATACCCGAAAAAAATGAAAAGACGATATTCTCTGCATGGAGAATATCGTTTTTTGGTACTTTAATACTACTTGTATTATTACCACTCCTCCCTGCTGGGAAAATTAGATTATTCAAATTAGAAATCTCAAATTTGCTAAACTTAAAAATAAATTATCGTGAGATTTTTGAAAACAGAGAAATAAAAATAGATATTTTTGAAAAAGAGATTTTAAATAAATCAAACAAAAAAGATTTTTTGCTTAAATATTATACAAAAAATGAAAATAAAAATTCATATCAATTAGCTAAATTACTCCCTAATAAAATAGAAGAAAATAATTTTAAAAATATTATCTCTAATATAAAAGACAAAAAATTAATAGAGGTTTTTAATAAGTCTTATTTTTATAATAAGGAAGATTCTAATTATAATTTAAATCCTTCTACTGATTTTTCTAACTACGAAAAAATATGGAAGCATCTAATAAAAGAAAAAATTATAAATTATTCAGAAATAAAAGACTTGTTAAGAATACTTTATTCTTCTAATTATCTAAGGAATGTTTATTATGAAGTTGTGTTGTTTATTCCAGATGGGCTTTTAACAACTTTTCAAGTTACTATTTTGGCTATATTTTTCTCAATAATTATAGGTTTTGTTGTTGGTTTTGCCAGATTATCACGAATTACGATTATAAACCGCATTTCAACTATTTATGTTGAAATTATTAGAGGTATTCCTCTTTTAATGCAGTTATTCTATATCTATTATGCTATGGCAAAATTTGTTAGCTTACCACCGATAGTTTCTGCTATACTTGCAATGTCTGTTTGTTATGGTGCATATATTAGCGAGATTTTTAGGGCAGGAATTTTATCTATAAACAAAGGACAGATGGAAGCCGCATTGTCTTTGGGATTAACTCGAACTCAGGCTATGGTTCGTATTATCTTACCTCAAACTATAAAAGTAATTTTACCTCCTATTGGTAACGAATTTATTGCAATGTTAAAAGATTCTTCTTTGGTATCAATTATTGCAGTTGCGGATTTATTGAGAAGAGGTAGGGAGTATGCCTCTACTACATTCTACTATTTTGAAACTTATACTTATATTGCTTTAGTATATTTAATTTTAACATTATTTTTCTCAAGAGTGATTGGTATAATGGAAGAAAGGATACATAAGCGTGGAAAAAGATAGGATTAGAATAATAAATGTGTCCAAATATTTTGGAAAAGTACAAGCCGTTAAAAATGTTAGCTTTAATGTAAAAATTGGCGAAGTTGTAATGGTGATTGGGACTTCTGGAAGTGGTAAGAGTACTTTATTAAGATGTATAAACAGATTAGAAAATGTATCAAGTGGAGAAATTTGGATTGATAATGATTTGGTTACAGGCGTTAAGACTGATATAAGACTAATTAGAGAAGAAGCAAGTATGGTTTTCCAGTCTTTTCATCTATTTCCACATCTTACTGCATTAGAAAACATTGCACTTGCTCCAAAGATTGTTAAAAAAGTTCCAGAAAAAGATGCTATACAAAAAGCTAAAGAATTATTAAATAAAGTTGGGCTTTCTGATAAAGAGGATTCTTACCCTGATCAACTCTCTGGAGGGCAACAACAAAGAGTTGCAATAGCAAGGGCATTGGCTATGAATCCAAAGGTTATACTTTTTGATGAGCCAACCTCAGCACTTGATCCTGAAATGACAAAAGAGGTAATGGATGTTATGCAAAACCTCGCTAAAGACGGGATGACGATGCTCATTGTGTCGCATGAAATGGGTTTTGCAAAAGCAATTGCAAGCCGAGTCGTTTTTATGGACAAAGGCGAAGTCATTGAAATCGGAAATCCAAAAGATGTATTTGAAAACCCAAAAGAAGAACGAACAAAATTGTTTTTAAAAAATGTGTTTTAGATTTATATATACCAAAAAATTTTTGATTTGTCAAAAATCATAAAAATTAAATACTGTTACTGTCTATATTTACATGATTTAATCTGTGTCAATCTGATTAATCTGTGTTATATTTAAACACATTTTAAAATGTAACAAAATAATAAAAGTTTGCATTACTGGCAATTTGAATAGATTTATAGAAAAATAATAGGTTTGTGATTTGTAATTTAAAGAAACCCCAGATTTTTTTGTTTCAATTGACTTTTTGAGATTTTTCAATTAAAATTGTGATATTACACTGATTGGCTATCATTATTTATTATTTTATGATGTATCTAATTAAAAATAATATTTGATAATGCGCAATTATTTTTTTTGGAGGAAAACATGAAAAGATTAATCTTAATGCGACATGCAAAATCAGATAGAGATACTGATACTTCTGATTTTGAAAGACCTTTAGCAAAAAGAGGGATAGATGAAGCACCTTTAATGGGAAAATTTTTAAGGAAAGAAAAATTGATTCCAGATTTGATTGTTTGTTCTCCTGCCAAAAGAGCAAAAGAGACTTTAGAGTTGGTTGTAAAAGAATTTAAACAAGATGTAAAGATTGAGTTTGATAAAGATATTTATGATAAAGAAGAGGCTGGAGTAATTAATATTATTAGAGATACAAAAGATAAAATTGATACTTTGATGGTCGTTGGACATAATCCAACTTTAGAATCTTTACTCTATTCGTTGATAAGCGATATGATCCCTTATGATAAATTTGGCACAAGTGGCGTTGGGGTTATTGACTTTGATATAAAAAAGTGGAGTGATATTGAAGCAAGGACTGGAAAATTGGTTTTAATTAAGACTCCAAAATTAATATAATTAGGTATATGATGAATAAGTTAAAAAAATATTTTAATGCAATAAAATTTCATCTATTTATTGGTCGACGTTACATTAAGTCTAATAAAGAACATAAAAAGGTTAATGTAATTTTTCTTTCTATTTATCTTGGCATTTCTCTTGGACTTATGGTTTTAGTAGTTGTACTTGGGATAATGAATGGCTTTCAAGAAAATCATATCTCAAGACGGATAGAAATAGGCTCTTTCCACATAACATTAGAAAAAAAAGAATTTAAAACATTTACTCTAACTGAGGCATTAGAACTAAAAATCAAACTTTATAGCGAGATAAAAGAATTAGAATCCGTCGTAGCCTTTGCCGATAGAGAAGTAATTATAAAGAAAAAAAGCGAACTTTTTGAAGAACAAATTATAAAATTGAGAGCAGTTGATCCTGATGAAATAAAAAAAGACTCAAGGTTTTTAAAGTATTTTAAAATTACTTACGGAGAGTTTGATTTAAATGAATATTCTATCTTACTTGGGGAAGCGATGGGTTATAAAATTTTATCACGTGTCGGTTCTGAATTATTTTTGACACCAGATATAAGTTTAACGAGTCTCAAAAGTGAGGGTGTTCCTTTTAACACGAGTGGATTTTTTTATACAGGCAGTTATGATTATGATAGATATTGGGGTTTTATTTCTATTTATTCTTTGATACCTTTGGCTGGCAGAGCGAATATTGATGGAATAGGGTTAAAAGTAAAAGATAAAAATAACGAAAAAATTGTTATAAAAAAATTAAAAGAAATGTTTGGTGATCAATTTGAGATTCAGACTGCTGAAGAAATAAATAGAGGCTTCTTTTCTGCATTAAAACTTGAAAAAGTTATGATAATATTTTTGTTTGCAATGATTTTTATTATGGTTTCTATAAATACATTTGGTGCTATGAAACTTACAATTACACAAAAAAAAGTAGATGTTTCAATTTTAAAAGCACTTGGAGCAAACCCTTCTGATATTCAAATAATTTTTTTAATCGAAAGCCTTTTTATCGGTTTTTTGGGAAGCTTAACAGGAATATTTTTGGGTTGTTTTGTAGTTTACAATGTTTTGAATATTTTTGTACTCGTAGAATTTGTTATAAATAAATTTATTGGTTTTTTATCATATTTATTTGAGTTTGCATTTAAAGGCTTTTATTTTAGCCCAATTAGGATTTATGACACATCAGTTTATTATCAAACAACATTCTTGGTAAAAATAAACCTTGTAGAAATAATTTTAATATCTCTTTTTATAATTACAGTAACAGTTTTTGCAGCTTATATTCCTGTGTCAAAATCATCACAATTAAAACCAAACGATGTACTAAAAAGTTGACTTTTTGCAATAAAACAAGCAAAGGAAGAATTTTTTACTAAGTTGATCGCTCTTGATAATTATTTAGGAAAGTTTTAAGTCTATTTAAAAAACTTGCTTTTGTGTTTAAATTCTCTATATTGTTTAAATCTGAGTCATTTTTATATAAATCAAGAGCATCTTCTGTTGCCTCTTCGAGTATTTGCAAATCTGAACGAATATCGGCAAATTTATAATCAGGAAGCCCAGATTGCCTACTTCCTATAAAATCGCCAGGTCCTCGTAAAAGTAAGTCTTCTTCTGCAATTTTAAATCCATCGTGTTCTTTTGTAATAACACTAAGCCTTTGTTTACCTTCTTCGGAAAGTTCGTCGGTTTTTGTAATTAAAACCATATATCCTTGTTTATTATTTCTACCAACCCTACCTCTAAGCTGGTGAAGTGTACTTAATCCATAATTTTCTGCATTTTCAATAATAATTATATTTGCTTGAGGAACATCTATTCCAACTTCAACAACAGTAGTAGCAGTAAGTACTTTTGTAACACCATTTCTAAAATCTTCCATGATTTTGTCTTTTTCTAAAGGACTTATTTTAGAATGTATAAAACCAACTCCAAGTTCATTATAAACTTCTTTTAGTTTTTCATATTCGGAATACAAATCTTTATTGTCAGATTTTTCAGAATCTTCTATTAAAGCATAAACAAAAATAGCCCTACCATCTTCTTTAATGATTTCATCTTTTATCCATTGGTGCATTTTTTTGATGCGGTCTTCATTATCATCAATTAACCATGTTTTAACTGGAAGTCTTCCTTTAATTGTTCCTCTCATTATCGTCAATTCCAAGTCACCGTATAATGACAAGGCTAAAGTTCGTGGTATGGGAGTAGCTGTCATTAAAAGTAAATCAACTGCATCCCCTTTTGATAGAAGTTGGTATCTTTGTTCAACACCAAATCTATGTTGCTCATCGATCACAACAAACCCAAGGTCTTTATAAATCACATCGTCACTAAAAAGAGCATGAGTACCAATTACAATTTTTATTTCACCTGTTTTTAGTCCAGTCAAAACATTGTCCCGTTCTTTTTTGGAAAGACTGCCAGTCAATAGTGCAATATCAAGCCATAAAGAAGAACACAATTTTTTTATTGTCCTGTAATGTTGAGTTGCCAATACTTCTGTTGGTACCATTAATGCACATTGAAAACCAGATTCCACAACAGAAAGCATAGAAAGCAAGGCAACAATTGTTTTACCAGAGCCAACATCACCTTGCAAAAGCCTCGAAAACACATAAGAAGAAAAAATATCTTTTTCTATCTCTGCTAAGGCGATTTCTTGATAATCAGTGAGTTTGAATGGTAAACTCTCCAAAAAGTCTTTTTTTAAGCTAAATTTTATTTGAGGTCTTGTTTTTTTAATTTTTTCTGCTTTTTCTTTACGTTTTAGTAGAAAAAACCTTTGAAAAAAGAATTCTTCATAAATAAAAGTTTTTTTTGCTTGATGAAAAGATTTAAAATCAACTGGAAAATGGACATTCTTTAAAGCTTCTCTTTTTGGAATAAGACTTCTTTTTTCGATATAAATTTTGGGCAACTCATTTTCTATTTCGAGCCTATATTTTTTTAGAGCATCTTCTATTGCAAGACGCAAACTATTTTGGGTAAGTCCTTCGGTTAGTGGATATATGGGCAAGATTCTACCTTTATAATCGTCAGTTGCTTCTTCTGTCTCAAAAGTAGAACATTGAATTTCGTTGTAACTATAAATAAACTTACCAGTGATATAGTAATAATTACCGATTATAAGTTTGTTTGCTAAAAAATTTCTGTTAAAACACAAAAGAGACCCGTAAAATTTGCCATCATAAATAAGGACTTTCAAGAATTGTTTGTATTTTTTGCCAATTGCTCTGTGATCTGTAACAACAACTTTTACAGTTGCGACTTGATTGCTTGCCGTAGCTTCTTGTAAAGTTACAGTTTTTGTTCTATCCGAAAAGGCACGAGGAAAATATTCAAGTAACTCAGCAACTGTTTTAATGCCAATTTTTTCTAATACTTTTGAATATTTTTTACCTATGCCTTTTAGTGTAGAAACATCTATATTTAATCTATCGAGGATCAACGTTTTTATCCAAAGGTAAAATTTTAAAAGAGTTAACATTTAACTGATGCACAATGCCAAGCAAAAACATAAAAATTAAATGTCCAACAAATCCTAATAATAAAAATAAAACACCAAGTATTACTAAGTAAAGTTTATCTTCGTATCTTGAGTTGATTCTAACTATTCTTCTTAAAAAAAGTGCCATAGGTTCAATTACCGATTTCATTGCAGTAACTATCGGATTGTAGGTATAAGGTAGAATTATATTAACCAACAAAGTTACAACAACAAATATAAATAATACTGACATCACAAATCCAAATAACATATCTATTCCTCTAATAAAAAGCTCAATTACATAAAACATCGAGAAAGGAACACCGAGTATCATTAGATCAGTTATAACATTAGAAAGTAATGACAAAAATATAAAAGGAAAAATGATTGATAAATCAATAATCCCAATTCTTACAGGAAAATATGTTTTGGCAAAATTAATTACAGGGTCTGTTATTTTATAAAGCCAATAAAGCCATCTTGAAGGAGGTAAAACAAACCACGACAAAATTATTCTAACAACAAGAACTAATGAAAATAAACTAATTATTGCGACTAACACTCCGCCAATATAAGCAACCATAATTTTAACTCTCTCTCCAAATTAACATTTATAACACATATTTTATTAGTTTTTATAACCTGTTTATATATATATAGAATATTTTAAAAATAATTTCAATAATTAAATTTTAAAAAAATTATTATTGAATTTAAGACAAACCTAAAATATTTCAGTATATATTAACTATTCAAACTTGCTAAAAAATCTTCTACTTTTTGTAAACCTTCTTTTAAAGTACCAGATTCTAATGTCTTTAATAAATGGCTTCCAATTATAGCAATATCTGTATGACCTGTAAGATTTTGTATATCCTCTTTACTTTGCACACCAAACCCAACACCAATAGGATGTTTAGAATTAGTTTTACACTTGTCAATAAAAGCCAATGTTTCGTAATCAAAACTTGTTTTAATTCCTGTAACACCTTTACGAGGCACACAATACAATAAACCCCTTGTTAGGCTATCAATGAATTTAAACCGCTCGTCATCTGTATAAGGAGTTGCAATTGCTATTGGGGCAACATCATATTTATAGGACAAATCAAAAAATTCCATACTATTTTCTGGATAGGCATCTGGGACGATTAAACTAGTAATACCAATTTCTTTTGATTTTTTAATAAAATCTTCAAGCCCATATTGTATCAAAATATTGTAATAAGTCATAAAAACAAACTTAATATCAAACTCTGCAGCCACTTTTTGGGCAAAATCCATACAATCTTTGACCTTTACCCCTTGTTTTATAGCCTCTTGATTCGCTTTAGCAAAAACAGGACCATCGGCAATAGGTTCTGAGAATGGAATTTGTAATTCCACAATATCGATTTTATACTTTGCAAAGAGTTTTATTATCTCATAATTAACTTCAAAAGATGGGTAACCCAATACTTGATGTGTCATTATAAGAATCTTTTTTTCTTGTAATCTCTTATTTATGTGATTTTCTATACTGCTCATAAAAAATTCCTTTAAATTTTAACTTTGTTTCTGTACATTTTTATAGTAATCATTTTTCTTTTTAATAAATTCTACCCAATCGTTGTCTAAAAAAGCATCTGCGATATTAAAGATATCTTTGTCTCCACGACCAGAAAGATTAACAATAATTATGTCGTCTTTTGTGCTTTTTTCTATCTCTTCAATTGCTTTTGCCAATGCGTGAGTTGACTCCAATGCAGGAATAATTCCCTCGTGCGATAAAAGCATCTGGAATGCTTCCAAAACTTGTTTATCAGTTGCTGCTTCAAATCTTACTCGTTTTGATTTATATAAACTTGCTAAGATAGGAGAAACCCCCATATAGTCAAGTCCAGCTGCTATACTATATGTATTTTTCATCTGCCCATCTTCATCTTGCAAGAAATAAGTTCTATAACCTTGAGCAACGCCAATTTTACCAGTTTTATAAGCAAGTCGAGATGCGTGCATATCTGTATCAGCACCCATTCCACCAGCTTCGACACCGATTAACTCAACAGTATTTTCTTTTAAAAACTCGCCAAATATACCCAAAGCATTAGAACCACCACCAACGCAGGCGTAAATTTTTGATGGAAGTCTATTTTCTCTTTCAGTAATTTGTTTTTTTACTTCTTTTCCTATGATTGATTGAAAATACGCAACCATTTCAGGAAATGGATGAGTCCCAGATGCTGTTCCCAAACAGTAATGAGTTGTATCAAAATTGCCAACCCAATCACGAAGTGCTTCATTTATAGCATCTTTTAAAGTACCAGCCCCATCTACTACCGGAACTACCGTAGCCCCGAGTTTTTTCATCCAAAACACATTGGAGTACTGTCTTTCTACATCTTCGATTCCCATATAAATAGTAGCCTTATAGCCAAATTTGGCAGCCATAATAGCAGTAGCAACTCCATGTTGACCAGCCCCAGTCTCTGCAATAACACGAGTCTTGCCTAATCTCCTCATCAATAAACCTTGTCCCATAACATTATTTATCTTATGAGCCCCAGAGTGATTTAAATCCTCGCGTTTTAAGAATATTTTACCTTTGTTAAAATGTTTTGTGAGATTGCCAGCAAAGGTTAATGGCGTAGGACGACCAGAAAAATTTTCTAAAAGAGTTGTATATTCATCCCAAAATGATTTGTCTTGTTTTATATTTTCAAAAACATTTATTAATTCATTGATAACAGGGTTTAAAACCTCAGGTATAAATATACCCCCAAATTCATCATAAAATCCTTTTGTTTGCATATTTAATATCACCCCTTTTCTTAACGAATTTTAATTTGCTCATTAGAATTATCTAATTAACAGAAAGGCAATTAAGGGTTTAAATTTAAAATAATATATGTGATTTGTCAATAAATATTTATTGCTAAGAAAAATTTATATAGATAAAAAGAGGTAAATCTCTCAGAAAGGCATGGAGAAAACAAAGGAAGAAGGAGAAAAATCAAAAAACAAATTTTTTTGGTGGTTATATTTTACCATAAAGCCATTTATTTCATTATATCAAATGGTTTTACAAGTCTATTGGAAACAAGGGGTAGCTACCCCTTGTTTCCAATAGTTATCTATCAATTATAATAAAACATCCACTACTTGTCAAAATAAGAAATATTGTTTTAAATTTAGTTGATTTAGTTGGAATATAGATTAAATAATAATAATATATCTCAATTTTCTCAAAATTTTATCTATTAATTCTACTTTATCTACTATGGCAAGTGCGATAAGTGATGAAGAATCAGCAACAATCATCTTTTCTCAAACCTTTCTAATTCTTTATCAAGTTCCTCTGTAGAATAATTTATAACAGATTCGCCAATTCTTCCAAGATAAAACATAAAATCTGTTTTTTCCATACCTGCTAATTCAGCAGCTTTTCCTAAAGATAATTTATGTTCTCTGTAATATTCTATAGCTGTGAAAAGTTTCATTTTATTTACAAATTCTTCTTTATCTTGATTTAGAGCATATATTATTCCTTTTGGTATTTCTATATTTAAAGTCATTAACTCCATTTTGCTTGCCTCTTAGTTTTTTTTTTGATATTACAATAATTTTAGAGTAAAATAACTGTGTAGTATCATAAATTATATTCTTATAAACAATTTACACCTAATTATGATAAAAATCAAGTGGTTTTTAAAAATAAAAATAAAGTCTCTCACAAAGCACGCAAAGGCACAAAGTAAGGCAAAATCCCAAAAATCTCTCTATTTCTCCACATTCTCTGTATGCTCTATACCCTTTATGAGAAGTTTTTATAACATACGAGTCTATTGAAAACAAGGGGTAGCTACCCCTTGTTTCCAATAGTTTTGTATCAATTATAATAAAACATCCACTACTTGTCAAAAAGAGAAATAATTTTATTAGTTCTTAATTAAAATTAAGTATTATATTAAGGGGTCAAATTAACCTGCATTCAGGAGTCAATTTTTAGCTGGAATTTACAGCAGTTAATAGTCGGTATAAAAATCATTGTTTTTTAGAGTAATATCTATTCTAAAATCCTAAGTCTTCAAAAAGGTTGTGTTTGGGCTTTTCTGTTGTATTATTTTGTTCGTTTAATACCAGAATCCAGTCATAAAAATTTTGGTATTCAAATCTTGACAGTAACGAGGCATTGTTGAAATTTTTAACTTCTTTATCTATAATTCTTTTTAGGAGTCTTTCTGAATAAAATTTTACAAGGCTAAATGATTTTTCTATAATTAAATTTAATTTGTCTTCTGTTTGTTTAAATTCTTTTTCCCAATACTCAAGTTTTAATTTTACACTATCAGGAGATGTTAGAATATTGAATAGATGATTTTTTAAAATTGCTTCTTGTGCTTCAATATTTTCTATTATTTTAAAAAACCTTTCATTATCAATATTTATATTTTCAACTAATAGTGAAGAATAAATAACAATAAGCTCATAAAATTCTAATAGGGTGTTAAAATAACTAAAAAACCTATCTTTGGCTCGTTTTGGTTTTACGATTATATTAAAAAGTAAGTCAAATATAAAAAGTTTGTTTTCAAGATTAATGTTTAGGTATTCTACAAATAAAGAATCTGGAATATAATATTTTAAATTATCTATTATAGACTTTTTAAAATCAGCAGTTTGAACTTTATTTTTGATGTAATCTTCAAATTCTTGAAAAAATATTTCTTTTTGTTCTATTAAAGTAGATTTCAAAAAAATTACTCCATTCTGAAATGAAAAAAAAGTTGAATGTCTTACTATATCAAAACTATTATGACTATAAGTTTTCAATATTTTTTGCAACTCTTCTTCTGAAATGCAATTTCTATGCTCAATTAAAATGTCTTTAATTAAACTAACAATCATTTTTAACCTTTTATAATTAACTAATTTTAGAATAAAACAAATTATTCTAACATATTATTTGAATAATTTCTTCTTTAGATAAAGATTTTCTTTCATCACCAGAGATAATATTTTTTAAATTAAACTTTTCAGTTTTAATTTCTTCTTCACCAGCTATTAAAACATATTTTATCGCTTTTTTTTCAGCAAACTTAAATTGGTTGCCAATTTTTTGTTTCTCATAAATAACTTCTGTATTAATACCATTCTTCCTAAAATAATCCGCAAGTTTATTGTAGAATGCCATTTTATTTGAATCAAGATTGAAAATAAGTAACGCTGTTTTTGTAGATTTTTTCTCCAAAATATTTTTATCTTCCATCAAAGCCAAAAGCCTATCAAGCCCAAAAGAAGCACCTACACCAGTTACAACATTCTTACTATAAAGTCCAGTCAAATTATCATATCTACCGCCAGAACAAACAGACCCAAACTCAACTCTATCAAGAATAAAACTCTCAAAAACAATACCTGTATAATAATCAAGCCCTCTTGTAATCGCAGGGTTGTAAGCAAAATAATTTAATAAATCCATTTCCTTTAGAGTTTTAAAAATAGACTCAATTTCTTCTATATTTTTGGTTGCTTCTTCATTATCCAATTTAGATTTGTATTTTTCGAATGTTTCAAATATTTCATCGCCTGTAAAACCCATTTTATTTTCATTATCAAGTCCCAATATGTTTATAATATCCCACGAATAACTAATGCCAATTTTTAGATTTTCTGAAAGTTCTTTAACAACTTCTTCGACACCTATTTTATAAATCTTATCGATTGTTCGCAAAACATCGGCTGATCTTTCGAGTAAATCAAATTTTTTCAAAAATGAATTTAAGATTTTTCGGTTATTAATATTAATCCTAAAGTCTCCAGCATTCAATACTTTAAAACCTTCTTTAATAGTTAATAATATTTCCAAATCACTGTTTACAGAATTAGAACCAAGAATATCAAAATCACATTGATAAAACTCTCTATATCTTCCTTTTTGTGTATTTTCACCTCTCCAAACTGGTGCTATATGGTATCTTTTGAATGGAAAATTAAGTTCTCCATAATGCTCTGAAACAAATCTTGCAAGAGGAACTGTTAAATCGTATCTTAGAGCAATGTCCCTTCCTCCGTGGTCATTAAATCTATAAATTTGTTTATCAGTTTCACCACCGCCCTTGCCTAGTAGAATTTCTGTGTATTCTAATGCAGGGGTATCAATTGGTACAAAACCAAAACTTTCAAAAACAGATTCGAGTCTTTTAATTAATTCTTTCTTTAATATCATTGTCTCTGGAAGAAAATCTCTAAAACCCTTTAAAACTCTTGGCTCAATCATTTATCATATTCCTTAAAATTAATTTTATAAACTAATTATTTGTTTAAAATATCGAAATTGTCATTGTTAAAATTGAATATTTGGGAGTATATTTTTAAATTTTAGTTGCAATTCTTTCATTACATATACTTAGAATGTTGAATTAGAATTTAAAAAAATTAAGTCTCCGAATCACACTGAATTTTGAAAACATTTTAGATTTTTGTAAATTGAAAGGTGTCTATCTATAATTTTGTATTTTTTTAAGCAAATTCTTTTGTTAATAATAAAAATTAAAAATTATTAATTTTTTTGGAATATTTAAATTTTTTATATAATATAAATAAATTTAAATTAACAAAATTGTTTTATCCTTGAAACATATTAGTAGGTGGTATATAGTTTATTTCTTTGGTTGTTGATTGGTAAAAAATAAAAATAAAAAACAAGTTTTGGTCTGTCCCAAGGGACGGAACTATTACAGAGCGTTCTTTTGTAGAATTTTGTTAATATAACCATTATATATTATTTATTAACTATTTTTTGAATTTTAATTATATCTATGTGTTTTTTAATTTATTTTAAAAAAGATAATATAATTATGATATTTGTTGATTTTTATTATAATTGGAATAATTATAATTATAGTAGGTTAAAAAATGGATTTTTAGTCTGTCCCAAAGGGACGGAGACGGGACAGACTATTTTTTTTATCTACTATATTTTTCTAAAAAAAAAATCAATATTCTTCCCAAAATTTGTAACAACTTCACAAAAAAATTTCTTTAATTATTATAGAGAGTAATTATTAAACAAAGGAAGTTTTTATGAGAAAACCAAGAAAATTAAAACCAAACGCAACTTATCATATTACTGCTACCATAAATAGAGAAGAGAAAATTTTTAAAACAGATGAAATAAAAGATATGTTTCTACAAGTTACAAGTGAGGCTAACATTAAGTATAGTTTTGAATTAACTAACTTTTGTATAATTGACAATCGTATTGAATTTATCCTAAAACCAACAAAAGAAAGCCTATCTAAGATAATGCAGTGGATTTTGGGTGTTTTTGCGATGCGATATAACCATAAACATCACCTAAAAGGGCACGTTTGGTACGATAGGTTTAAGAGTCGAATAATAGAAACAGTCGAAGAAATTGAGGAAGCATTTACATCTGTATCACAAAAACCAGTTATCGTAGGACTTGCAAAAAAGGCATCTTTATATAAATATTGTGGAATATCGTTAATAATTAAAGAAATATTTGATTTAATCAAAAAACCACCCCAAAATTTGCTGGAATTGGCATTTAGTTATTAATTAGAATTTTGAGTTGAAATTTTTAAAGATTTTAACCATTGAATCACATAAAATTTATAGAAATTTTATTGAATGGTTAAAAATCTTATCTTAATTTTCTGAGTAACAAATAATCTTACTTACTCTCAATAACTTCCACTCCTTGCCAATTTTCTCCAACTCCGTTTTTTATAAAACTTGCAGTTCTTTCCATATATATTTTATAAACTTTATCGTCTGGATTTTTATTATTTAAATCAAAAAATATTTTATGGGCTTCACTAAATTCTTTTTTGTAAAAATGAGCCAAGGCATTTAAATAATCACTTTTATTATCTATTTTATTTTTTATAAGTTCTTCAGTATCACCATCAAATATTTCATATATTAGTACTGGAATATTCTTACCTTTTACCTGCACTTTATCAAGATACCTATAATGATAAATATCAACATTTTGTACTTTTTTTAATGACGGTTCGCTTATAACAATAGAGCATCCATACATTTTTGTTAAACCTTCGAGTCTTGAGGCAAGATTTACATCATCAGAGATAACAGATACATCCATTCTTTCGTGTTCGCCAACAGTACCGAGCATGAGTTTACCGCTATGGATTCCAATACCAATGCTAATAGGAGGGTAACCGCTTTTATTTCTATGATAATTATATTCTCTAACTTTATCCAATATAGAAATAGATGAATTAACAGCATCTGTTACACTTGTTGGGAATAAAGCCATTATTGCATCGCCTATATATTTGTCGATAAAACCATTAAATCTTCGTATTTCAGGACCAACTCTTTTTAGGTAAGAATTTATAAAATTAAAATTTTCTTCTGGTGTCATCTGTTCGGATAGAGAAGTGAATGATCTTATATCACTAAATAGAATTGTCATATCTTTTTGGACTTGATCGCCAAGTTTTACATCAAGAATACTTTCTTTATCAAGATACCGTAAAAAATCTTTTGGTACAAATTTACTATAAGAAATTAAAAGTCTTTCGAGTTTAGAACTATAATTTTGGATTGTTGAAGCCATATTATTAAAACTAAAACTTAATCTACCTATTTCATCATTTGATTTTAAATCTGCTCTAACATCAAAATTTTTATCACCAAATTTTTGTACTACTCTTTCAAGATAAATTATTCCTTTTGTAAATAGTGTTCCCAAAATTATTGAAGCAAGGAGAGCAAGAAATTGAGCCACAATTCCTATAAGAATAAATATAAAAGTAACTTCTTTTAATACAGCACTGACATTACTATCTGCCATATCAAGCCCCAAAACAGCAAGTAAAGTTTTACTATCCTCATCAAAAATTGGTGCAAAACCACTAATTGATCTTACCTTAAAAACATCATCATATTCATAATCTTTGTCAACAACTGCCTTTTTTTCTTTAATTACCAATTTTGCATTCTGAAATTCTGTAATGTCAAATTCTGAGTTGAATGAAGAAATTTCACCTTCTTCAAATTTAGCCCCGCCTTTTTGTTCTTCAAGGAGAGTTAGAGCATCGGCATCAACAACATATAAAGCCTTATTTTCATCATCTGTTGGGCAAAAGATATAGACATACATAATAATTTTTTTTTCTATATCTCTTATTACATTTAATTGATCAGAAATTATTTTGTAATCGGAAGAATAATTAACATTCACAAGATCGTCGCTTGTTAAATCTTTATCCATAAAAGCTAATAGGTTTTTTAAAGAATCTTTATTTATTAAACTGCTACCTATTTCTGTAAGATTTCTTACTCTGCCTTGTAATTCGTAAAATAATTGTTTATTTACAATACTATAAGCAGAATAAGAAAGAAAAAAAGACAGAGTTGAACTCAATATAAAAAATGTTATAATTATTTTTATCCTCAAGCCAATGGCAATTTTGACTTTTGGTATATCCATTTCTTTTTTCATAAAAATCCTCTATTTTAATTATAGAACTTTTTTTAATTTTTGAGCAAACTTCTTTTGAAATTTAAACAAATTATTCATCATTCTTCAACTCTCGTATTTTTACTTAACAAACTAAAGAACACAACGCAAACTAATGTAAGCACACCTATTATAATAACACTCTTTGAATAGCCAAAACCAGTAATTAAAATACCAGCCATTAGTGGCACTATTATAGAAACTAATTTTTCATAAGTTGTATAGATACTTAAAAATTTGGCTTCTCCTATATCTCTTGCTTGTTTAGAGGAAGTTAAATATGATTCTTCAACAGCATCTATTATTGTTGTACCAATACCAATTCCTATTATTACTATTATAAATATGATGATGCTATCAGACACTAAAAAGAATAATAAGAAAATTCCACTTATTAGGTTTCCAATTATTATAAACAATCTTTCATTTTTATATTTATCAGAAAGTCTACTCACTAATGGAGTAAATAAACTTAATGCTCCATAAAGAGTAAGTAACCGTCCAATATTTGCCTGTGATACGCCTTCATTATTCATATATAGCGGAAGTATGTATTGAAAAAGTCCAACAAAAGAAAGTTGGTAAGGAATACTCGAAAAAAACAAATTCGCCAATAAACTTCGATTTTTAAAAATATAAACAAGGTCTTTTATATTAAATTTTACTTGTAATTTTTTGTGAATTTCTGGTAGTACTGTCTTAATATTAAAATAAACAAAAAGTAAAAACAATACAGCAAATATAGCAGTAATAAACATTGCAACCCTAAACCCAAGTCTATTTGCAACAACACCACCGATAGATATAGCACAAATTGTAGCAGATGCAAACCCAGCAGACCAATTACCAAACCCTGTTGTTCTTGTATTTGAGGAAGTTGTCTGTACTATCAAAGAAGTACTATTAGTTATACAACCACCGTATCCAAGTCCTGCAATAAATCTTGCTATTGTAAGAATAAATATATCATTAGAAATCACAGAGATTATCGTTCCTATAAGATATAAAGCTCCAGAAAAAATGAATATTGTTTTTATAGAAAATTTATGTGCTAAAAAACCAACTATTGGTATAAAAATTGTTATACCAATAAGATAAGAAGATATAGGAATACTTAATATTGTTTCTTTTGACATGTTAAAAAGATTAAAAGCATTTATCTCATATAAATCTTTAATAAACATTGGTAAAAAAGATACTGGAAATAATGCTGCGAAGAAAAATATAAAAGCAGTAAATCTAATATTTGTTAAATTTTGAGTGTCTATTTCTTCTTGAGGCAAAATTTCACCCTGTTTATTTTGATTACTTAAAAATAAGTATAAAAATCCGAGTAGCTCAAAACTAAAAACTAAAGAAACAACAATAATAGTAATAGTATCAAGTAATAAATCAAATATTTTATCATTAATTAATTTTTGATTTATAAGAAGTGAAATAAAACCAACTTGATTACCTTTTTTATAAATAGGTAAAAGTTTTTGATATGGTTTCTCAACTAAACCTATTTTTACTTCACTCTCACTTAGTGTTACAGAAGCATCTTTTTCTAACATACTATAAACAATATTATTATTTACTTTGTATAAAACATTGCCTATCATATCAGTTATTGCAATTTCCTGACACTCTGGGTTATTTCTTAATTTTTCATTTAGTAAAACTTCAACTCTTTTTAATTTTTTTATAGAAAGTCCCATATCCAATACATTTTCTATTTCTTTTTTTATAACATCAGAAAGTGTTTCTATATTAGAATCAAATACAGTAAGAAATGTTTTTTCAAAATATTTATTGGTAAAAAAACTATAACTGAGTAAAGATATTATAAATATTATAAAAATAATAACAAATATTGGTCTCTTTTTATTTTTTAAATTTTTTTCTATTTTATTTATTGTAAAAAATAATAAAACTAACAATAAAAAAGAGCCAATCAAAGTAAAGATAACATATCTTAAATTATCATTAATCATTGCATTTACTTTAGAAGTAATGATATTTTTATCAAATTCCAGGTAAATTGCACCTACAATGTCCTTTTTGTTATAAAATACTGGCAATCCTATAAAATAAGACTCTTTTTCGAGAATTGTTTTTGTATCGTAAATGTTATCTTCTTTAAATTGTGGAATAGTTTTAATAGGAATATTTTTTTCAACAACATTTGCATTTGTACTATATAAAACTTTTCCTGATGGCAATGTTATAAAAATATTTTTAATATTTGAATCTTGAGAAAGTATTTTGCTAAAAACTGTATCTGTTCCACTCAATCTATAAATTGGTTTACCAAAATTTACAGACCTTTCTATTTGTCTTTTTACTTCATTTGAAACAATTCTATACTTTGAAACCAAAGAGTCAGTAAAAGTTTTTTCAAAAGAAGAAATTCCTAAAATAAAATTTAACAACTGAGCTATAATTAATATTATAAATGCACCTGTAATTAATCCTAAAACAATATTTTTCTTCATAAAATATCCTTATTCTATTGTAGTATAAATTTCATCAGAACTTGCTAAAATATCTATCGGGACATCAAAGTCTATTATATCAGCCGCTTTTAAATTTATTGCTATGTGTGGCACTGCTTCAAAAAGTTGATTTAAACTTCGTGGTTTTTTACCTTTAAAAATATAAACTATATTTTTTGCATCAAAAATTCCTACTAATATTAGTTCACTTTCTGACTCACCAAGTAAAGCACCTTTTTTTACAAAATCAGAGCCATCCATTGCAAAAGTTGGTATTTTATATTGATTTATTATTTCCATAATTTTTGGAATATTATCAATTGTAAGACCAGCTTGTATTGCAAGATAAATAGCATCAACTTTTGGACAAATTTCTTTTACTGCAATTAGATATTGTTTTTCTACTATTGGAATATCTTTTTCATCAGCAGGGTCGCCCATAACATTAGTATTTCCAATAATTTCAAATTTGTATTCTTTTGCAACTTTTTTAATGTCTTCAAGACCTGCGTAACTTCTACCTACCTCTGTGTCTTCATAAATTATGCCAACTTTTTTAAATTTTACAACATCGTAAAAAAGTTTTGCTTGTCTTATGTACATATAAGGGTCACATCTAACAGTCAAAAACTCTTTTCCAGAATCTTCATAAGATTTTGAAATGCCTGCCCCTATTGGGTCAGATATAGAATCAACTATTACTGGTATTTTATTTGTTTCTGGAAGAGAAGACATTACTCTACTTGCCGAAGTTCCCAAAGAAATTACTAAATCAACTCCGCCTTTTTCAGAAATGATTTTTTTAAATTTTGGATTTTCTGCATTCGCCTCATCCCAGTCAAAATCAAAAAATAAATCTTCAGAAAATTCTATATAATCACTATAATTTTGTTTTTTTAACGCTTTTATTATTTCTAAAGCAGAAATTTCATTTTCTTCTGGTAATTTAACCTCGTTCATCCAGCCAATGGTAACAAGACCACCTAACATTGATTTTAAAATTTTAACATAATCTTTATAAATACCACTTTCTACAACTGCTATTCTAAATTTTCTATTTCCTTCCTTTAAAAATGGCTGTAAATCAGTATCCTCATTATTTTGAGAATCTTTTGAAATATCAACAACTTCCTTACTTTCTTTTGTAATAGAAGTTGTAGTTGTGGTTTCATAAGTCGATTTTCCACAACTAAATAAAGCAACCAAAAATATAAATAACACCGCTTTTTTCATAAAAACCTCCAAAAATTTATATATATATTCTTTTAACAAAGGGCGAAAGCATAGTATAGGCAATTCCGTTGTAATTTGAATGAAAATCAACAAAATCACCAATACCAAAATTAGCCTCATCATCTGTAATATCAATTACAATATGATTGTGAGTTGCACCCATAATTTTTATTTTTTCGTCGCAAGGATTAATTGTAGAAATTGGAGCGACTAATTCTCCAAAATCTAAAATTGCTCTTTTTCTTAATCCTAATTTGCATGGCTCACTTTTTTTCCCAAAAGCAGTAAATCCAAGATTATCAGGAAGGCTGCTATCTTTTTCGATAATTTCGAGTATTTCTCCAGAAATAACAAAAGGATTTTGATTTAGCCCATCTATTTTTTTTTGTAAAGACATATTGTAGCCAAAAAATATTGCTTCTCCAATCCTAACCTGATTTATCTCTTTTGGAATATCATTCTTAAAAATATTATCATAAACAACAGTTCCGCCAACAGATATTTTTTGAAATTCAAATTTTAATTTATTTTTTACAGAATTTGATGCTTCCAATAAAATATCAGCCATTTTATCGTCCCAGAGTTTACCAATAAGACAACCAAGATTTGCACCTATTCCAATTATATTTATATTTTTAAATTTTAGAGCTTTTTCCATAAAATTTATTAAATTTTTTGGCAAAATTCCTTCTCTCAAATCCCCCAAATCGATAGCAAGAATAATGTCTATTTTATTTGAATTTTTAAGTTTTGAAATCTCTTCAATCATTTTTAATTCTGATAAAAAAGCAATGTCACAACAAGAAAAATCTTTTTTTATATCAGACAATCTTGTCATTAAAAGCATTCTTTTTACATTTTGTGGTATTTTTTTTAAGTTTTCATAATAACAATCGCCTATTACAGAAGCACCATTTTTAATAAGCAAATCTACAATTTTATTTTCAGATAGAAAAAGTTTTGTTACTGCAACTAATTCTAAATTTTTTTGTTTGGATAATTTTTGAATTTTATTAAAATTTTCCACTATTTTATTTGTATCTATCTTTAAAACTGCCAATTTGAGTCTCCATTTTTTTAAGACCTGTCAGGTTTCTAAAACCTGCTAGATTTCTAAATTTTATTATTTCAAAACACCCCTGCTTAATTTCTTTAAAAATTTCAATCTTTTTAACTCTATTTCAACTATATCACTATAATTATCTATTTTAAATAATCTTTCTTCTTCTTTTGTAATATTAAACCTATTTTTAATTTCTGCAAAAATATGTTGTTCGCCGATATTTCCTATCCTTATAATCTGTTTTAATTTATGATAAAAATATTCATCAAGCCTTTTTGTTATTACTTGAAGGTTTTTACTTTTTTCAAAAAAACATCCAACGGCCTCAAGGTGATACAAAGTTGATTTTCTTTCAAATTTTTCTTTATCAATAATTAGTCCAAATCTTTTGAAAAAAGTAAAAAATACTATTATTAAAATCAGTATGAGCTGGATAAATAAAAATTTAAAATTACCCATAAATAAGAAAAAAGGAGGTTCTTCCTCATCTTCTTTTTTTTCTCTTGAGTCATCAAAAATTATTTTTTCTTTAAAATAATCTGCTGCTAGATTATTTAATAATTGTGCATTATCTTTTTTTAGAATATTTCTATCAGAAAAAATATATTGGTCTGCAATATAAATAATCTCGCCACCATTTATTTTTTCTTTTGCTATTATAATTTTATCTTCATTATATAAAAGAGGTGTTATATTCTCGCCAAAAATGCTCTTATTATTAATATTTATACTTTTATTATAGTGTGTAATTATTTTTTTAACATTCTTAAAAAGTTTATTTGTCGAATTAACATCTAAAATAATAAAATCATTATCAGATACATAATAATCGTTATAATAATCTTTTTTATCATAATAATCAGATGTTAAATCATCATAAATATCATTATCTGTAGCATTTGAATCTTCTAAAGTCTCATAATCAGTAGATAAATCAACTTCTTCTTGATAAAAAATAATTAATCTTTTTCCAGAACTAACCCATTCTTTTAGTTTTTTTAGATTACTCTTTGATATTGGTTTTTCGACAAATATTATTTTATTATTTTTTTTGTTAAAATTAAAAATTTTTATTTCTATCTTATAATCTAATTTTTGTAAAAATTGATACTTTAAAGAAGATTTATTATATGTTAAATTATTATCAAAGGATTTCTTTTCATATTTAAAAGTTTTAACAAAATCCACAAAAGAATACGTAACGTATAACGAAATAGTAAAAAATATAGATAACAATATCACCAAAATTATTTTTTTCACTTAGCCCTCAATTAAGAATCAAAAATCAAAAAATATTCGTCATATAAATTTTTACAAACAACTAAATCATCTTTTTTAGCAGAATAATTATCAAATAAAATTTTTTCACTAAAAGAATAAATTGTTTTAAAAGGGACAGCAAATTTTTTATCTTTCACTTTTAAATAATAATCGAAATTTGTCATATTCTTCTTAAAAACTATCTCTTTTTGCATTAAATAAAAAATTGTACACTTATGAAGATATAAAATTGCTTCTGAATACTGAGTATCATTTATTAATTTTTCTAAATATTCTTTATCAAAAACAAATCGCTTAAATTCTTTTTTCAACTCAGAGTCTTTGTGGTAAGAATACCTTTTTTGTGTAAAAAATCTAATGAGAAAAAAGAATAAAATAAACAAAAATGTTGATAATAAGAATAATAAAGCTAAATTTATTAAATTTTTGCCATATTTTAATTTCTCAAGTATTTTTATAAAGAATTTGGCTATAAATTGGTTAAATTTAGTTTTATCAATTTCTTCCTGTTTCATTTTATCTACAACTTTATCAATTTGATCTTTTGTAGGCTCTACTGCTTGAGAGCAAGAAAAAAACAGGAAGAAAAAAAATAAAAAAAATATTACTTTATTCGTCTTTATCATCTTTTGTTATACTACTATCTTCTTCTGTACTAGTTTCCATATCTGAAATCATTGTTTCTGCAAGTTTTTCTACACCAAAATTTTCTTGTTTTATTCTTTCATTAAAATAAAGTATTACAAAAAAAGCAGTTTGAATAGCAGAAGAAATTATCGATAACACTATTGTAGCAACAATAAAAAGAATTACTATAACTATAAAAGCCGTCAAGACACCAACATTAATGTCACCACCTTTTTCGATAAATGGGGCTAAACCACCAATAGCAAAGCTAAAAACTTGTAAAACTGCACTAATAGCACTGAGTATTAATCCTATTATCAATTCTGCAACCAAAATAAACCAAAAGTTTCCTTTTACGAGATTAAAAGACCTCGAAATTGCATCTGTTGCTTTTCTTTCTTCATACATTATAATTGGAAAAGCAAAAGATAAAAAAATAGCAAAGATAAACATACCGATACAGCAAAGAAATATGCCACCAATCATTATTAAGCTACTCAACATACTTGTTGCAAAAATTGTTCCTATTTTACTTTTAGATGAATCAAAAGATCGTTTAAAATCCCATTCTTGTCCCAAAAATGCTTTTATATATAGATCAAAAGTCATTCCGTAATAAATCAACGAAACAATGATCAATACTACAAATAAAACTATAAAAACAGGTATCCCTATTGCAAGTGCTGGGAGCATTCCACCCTGAGTCATAGCAAAAGGCAATTCTGATAATCCTTTTTCAAACCCATTATAATATAAAACTATTCCTACAACAAGAGCAGCCAAAATAAGAGCAATCCCCATCGTAATACCAAAAAAAACCCAAAATATTTTTAGGAAATTTTTCATATTGGCTATTATAAGCCTAAAAGTTTTATCAATTAATCCTCCCAAATCCATTGGTTTTAATTCATTTTCTATCATTCTTTCCTCCTAAATAAACTTCAATAGTGTAAAATATTATATGTCTCTAAATATCAAAAATATGAATATTACGTATGATTGATATAATTGTAATAAAAAAATGCAATATTATATTTTATTGCATTTTTTTGAGAGAATATCATTTGTTTAGCCAAATTTTAAAAAATATCAGTCAAATTTGGCATTATATATTCCTTAATTTAACTAGTTTATACGTGTTCTCTGGTAAATTTGTATTTATTAACATATAAAACAGTAAACTACTAAAATTATAACATAATTTACAGAAATTGGATATTTTTTATTAAAAATAGTTATATTTTATTTTTTTTATTTTATATAAACTATTAACAATTTCTATCGATACATATTAATTTTTTAACACTAAGGACACGAATTTTACGAAAAATTTGAAAGAAATTTCAATAAAAAAGATGTTTTTATTAAATTTCTTGGAGTTTTTAATAATAATTCTCTTTTTTATTGTATTTACTTGGTAATATTTCTATATTTCGCGACTTTAACTAATCTTAATTATCGTTAAAAATGGTTAATAGTTGGTATAAAACCTTATTTAGATATACCAAAAAGTTAAATATAGTTATTGTATATATTTATACAATTTAATCTGTACCAATCCGAGACAATCTACTTAATTTGTTTTATAGAATATTTAGATTATTAACAACTTATTGACAATTGTCTAATATAAACTGTAAATAACTGTTTGGTAATTTATTTTTCTTAAAAAAACGATATATATGTAATTCATTTATTATAAACAAATTAAAAAAATAAACTTAATCTTATAAATAAAGAAGTTAATATAAAATTCACATATTTTCAGTTTTTTCACAAATTTATTAACAAGTTATTGACAATAGTTATACTATTCTATGAAGACCTGTCAGGTTTCAAAAACTTAACAGGTCTAAATTATTAATATAATACATACTCAATTTTTTCTGATCCAGTGTAGGTAATTGTTTCTCCATCATCAATATTATAACTGTGTTTAATTTCTTTAACAAGTTCTTTATTATAGATATATTCTAATTTTCCAATTTGTTTATTTGCTTTTATAATATTTTCTTCTATTAAAAGATTATTTTTATAAACAAGATTATTTGTAGCTACAACACCTTCTGAAATAAAAGGTTTTTTTATCATCTTGCCGCTTTTATCATACCCATATTCCATAGTTAATCTAACTTTTCCTTTTTGATTATACTCAAGTTCTTTTACAAGCCTATTTTTTTCATCATAGAGGAATGTTTTTTTATATGGAGGTTCTCCTTCTTCAAAATACATTTCTTCTTCAATTAACAAGTTTTTATTATCATATTTATAAACATATCGACTGGAAGAATAAGAAGTTTGGGATTTCTCTTCTATTAGATTTCCTTTTTCATTATAAACATAAGTTTCTTTACTATCATTATTACTCTGTTCAATAAAATTATTTTTATCATCATACTTAAAATAAGTGTGTCCATAAATTTGTGTTCCCTCACTATCAAGAAATTGAGTTTCAATTAAGTTATTTTTTTTATCATAAAAGAATTTTTGATAGGTCATATTCTGACCTTCAGCATTGAATTCGAGTTTTTCAGTAATATAACCTGATTTATCATATTTTTTTATCGTTTTTCCAGAAGTTTCTTGACCATAAATATCTTTATAATTAAAAATATTTATGGATTCTTTTACATTTCCTGTTATTCTTTCTAAAAACATATTTTCTTTTTTGTTATTTTGTGAAAATAAACCAAAAGGAAGCAAAATAAAAAGAAATATTAAGATTTCAATTTTTTTAACCATAAAAATCTCCTATAATTTGAATAATATAAATATTATATGATTCAATTATAGTGACAATTGTTCAAATTGTCAATATATACCTTAAATGCTTATCTCTACTAAATCTATATTAATTCAATTGATTTAAGAATAACAAAATTATCCATTGACAATTTAAACTATTGCAAGTATAATCTCAACCAACAACTTAATTAAGGACAAATAATGTCACATAAAGCCCATATCTTGGGAGAATTACCAATAAGTAATTTGATGATAAAATTTATAATTCCTGCTTTTATTGGCAGTTTTATCTTTACAACCTATAATATAGTAGATAGAATTTTTATTGGACAATTTGTTGGTGGCATTGCAATTGCCAGTCTAACTATAATTTTTCCGATGTTTATAATTTCGAGTGCAATTGGTATGTTAATTGGCATCGGTGGCGGAGCTTTAATCTCGATCAAACTTGGAGAACATCACAAAGAAGAAGCCGAAAAAATTCTTGGGAATGCTTTTTTTCTTTTTATAATAGTAGGATTAATTATTACAATTTTGTCTTCTATTTTTATTGATAAAATATTAATATCTTTAGGTGCAAGCGATTCTACTTTTGGCTATTCAAAACAATATTCGAGCATTATAATTTATGGTATAATTTTTGTCTTCTTGTCATTTGGAGTAAATAGTTTAATCAGAGCAGAAGGTAATCCAAAAATTGCAATGAAAACTATGATGATAAGTGGCATATCAAATCTTATCTTGGATTTTTTGTTTATTATAGTTTTTAAAATGAGTGTAACAGGGGCTGCATTAGCTACTGTTTTAGCAATGTTCATCTCTGCTTTATGGAATTTATACCATTTTACTTTTAGTAGCAAAAGTAATATAAAATTAAAACTTAAAAATTTAATACCAGATTTTAAAATAATTCTTAGATTTTTAGAAATAGGATTATCTCCTTTTTTACTACAAATATCTAATAGTATAGTTATAATTTTTTTAAATAAAATATTATTCAAATACGGTGGTGATTTGGCAATTACTTCTATTGGAATAATAAATAGTATTCTCTTATTTATAACTATGCCAATAATTGCAATAAATCAAGGCTCTCAGCCAATTTTAGGTTTTAACTATGGTGCAAAAAAATATGACAGAGTAAAAAAAACTTTACTTACTGCAATTGTAACAGGGTTAATAATTGCTACTATTGGCTTTACTTTTGTAATGGCATTTCCTGAACTTATTTTAAGGCTATTTGTTAAAGAAGATAAAAATTTATTTGAAATGGCTACGCATGGATTAAGGTTAGTAATAAGTTTAGTAATTTTAGTCTACTTTCAAGGTATTTGCGTTAATTATTTTCAATCTATTGGCAAAGCAAAAATTTCGATATTCTTAAATTTGCTAAGACAAGTAATTTTATTGCTTCCCTTGATATTGATTTTATCATCAATTTTTCATCTAAACGGAGTCCTAATGGCGTTTCCACTATCTGATCTTATTGCAACAATCGTAACATCAATTTTCTTTATTGTAGAAATCAGAAAGCTAAACTCAAAACATCTGGCATCTGTAAAAATGGAGGGAATAGGGTAATTTTAGAAAAATATTTTTATATTCAAATTTGTACAGTATTAAATTAAACAAAAATTACAATTTCTTAAATATTCTACCATATAAATGGAATTATCCTAAATTTAACTTTCTTACAATATTCTTTATAACCAACCAATTGTTCTGAAAGTATTTTTTCTTCATTCAAAATTCTCTGTACTAAAAAAATCGGTAGCAGAGCAAAAGGAATAATAGCCCAATACGAACCTAATGCTATTGGAGTTGCTAAATACATAACAATAACTCCTAAATACATCGGATGTCGAATAATACTATATGGTCCAGTTGATATAACAGTTTGATCTTTATCAACCTCAATTACCCGTGAAGCGTAACTATTAACTTTAAAAACATAGATAATAAAAATATAACTAAAAAACACTATAATATCAGCAGTAATAACTACAATTATTGGAATATTCGACCACCCAAAGCGATAGTCAAAACCGGGTAGAATAAAGCCTAAAAGATAAATGAAGGTTGAAAAAAAGATAATTTTTTTCTGCTGTTTTTGTTGCTCCTTTATTTTCATACGGCGTTCCAAAAATTTTGGGTCTTTTTTTAAGAAATAAAAAATTACAAAAATCATAGGAATAAAAAGAACACCAAAATAGACATAAACATGCCAAAAATTAAATGTGCCTGCTGGTAGAAGAATAACAACACCAATAAACAAGGGAAGTAAAGCTAAACGAATAATGATTTTTATTTTTAATTTTTTCATCTCAGAAGATTGTAATTCATTTTTTGTAATCATGATATTCTCCTTTTGAAAGGTGATAAATCATTAATTAGTAAAATCTATATTAATTATATGCAATTACAAAATATTGTCAATGTTTGGCTTTAAAAAGAATTTAAATTAATTTTTTTAGATAGAAAAGTTATTTGTAAAACATTTAGATATATAATGACAATCATAACGATTGTCATTATAATAAAATACGTGTTGTTTTGTAAAATTATTTTGCTTCAAGTTTTGTTATATCTGCTAAAAATATATTTTTTAATGACTCAATTAGCTCTTCTTTGTTGCTTGCACTTGTAATACGAGAGCCTATATTGTGTAGCTCACTAAAAACAGAAGAATCAATATCAAAACCAACAAAACTTACCAAAACAGAATTTGTCAGTACAGGAAAATCTGGTGTATTTTTATTATTTCTGCTTTCTACAATTGCAGATAAGACATTTCGTGGGTCAACTCCGCTTGTATTCTGACCATCGCTTACGATAATTAGACTTTTAAATATAGTTTGTGATTGGGTAAGAATTTCTGTACCTTTTTCTAAAGTTTTTCCTATTGCAGTAGCCCCAGTTGGCTTAAAATTTTCTATATTTTCTGTTATTTGTCTTATTTCATCAAAAGATTTCAAATTTATTTCTTTTAACTCATATAAAACCTCTGGATTATCACTAAATCTTAAAATACCAAGTTTTAATAATAATGTGTCATCTTTGTTGCTTTTATAAAAATTTTCCAAAAAATTAACAATTTCAGTTAGAGACTCAGAAGCAATTCTATATTTTTCTCTGTTATCAGTTCCATCAGAAGGAGGGTCATACATAGAGCCAGAGCAATCAATTGCAATTAAAACAGAAAGCCCAAGATTGTCCTCTGATGCAAGACCTTTTTTAAAATCATCACCAAAAGTAATTTGATATTTACCAGCAGGATTATAAGTCGAAAAATTTTTATTTTTACTACATTTAGAAATATTGGCTACAAAAATACCACCTATAATTAAAATTATTACAACTATTGGCATCCCGCCCATTTTTTTACTACTCATTTTCACCTCTCCTATCATTTATTGAAACATAAAATTTATTTATTTCATCATTTGTTGAGTCAATGATTTCTATTTTTTTTCTAATATCATTTATAGAATCTTTTGTATCACTATCAGACGATGCATCATCTGCTAAAATAAAAACTCCTTGAGCTTGAATATTCTCTAAAGCAATAACAATATCATCGTTTAGTTTTCTAAATTTTTCTTTTGCTGATATTAATTTATCAAATTTATCTTTTATTTTAGTAGAAGCCATATTCTTTTTTTTAAGAAAATCATCAATAAATTTTATTTTTATACAATTATTTGCGTATTTTTCGATTATTGTATTTATATCAATACCGCCAAGGTCAGAAACTAGTCCTTGTTTTGTTGAATTAATATCTGTTTTTGTAAATATTTTTTGAATATCTTCTCTAATATTCATAAGATTTTCTATATTTTTTTTATCTACTTCAGAAATTTTATCAAAATACTTATCCCTCAAATTATTATCATTCATTTCATCGCCAAGATTTTCGTAGTAGAAAAGATTCCATATAAAATAAATTGCAATAAAAGTTACTGGCATTAAAAAAGCTGTAAAAATGTTTAAAAAATTAAGATTAAAAACTATTTTTAATCCCAAAATAGTTACATAATATGATAAAACACCAATAATAAATCTTGGTCTTCTCAAAATGTGAATTATTTTCTCAAGCATCTATTCTTCCTTTATACAATTATAAAAGCGACATTTGCAAATATCGTTTTTGATTAATTAAAAATTTTTAGTTTATATCAAGATTATCTATCTTTTCATTAAAATATGCAACAATTTCTTGAAAATCTTTTTTTCCTTGAGAAATTCTTGCCATTTCTTTAGGTCTATCCAAAAATTCTTTATACACAAGCTGTCCCTTATTTATAATCCAGATTCTATCACCAAGGTACACTGCCTCTGATATATCATGGGTAACAAGCAATATAGTAACTTCTTGAATAGGTTTAAAAAATAAGATTTCAGCGATTAAATCCTGCATTTCCCATCTAATTTTGCGGTCTAATGCACCAAAAGGCTCATCCATTAAAATAATTCGAGCATTCATACATAAAGTACGCGCTATTGCGACTCTTTGCTGCATACCACCAGATAATTGATGAGGATATTTGTATTCTGCACCATTAAGGCACATTTTGTCAACCCAATATTTAGCCTCTTCAAAAGCCTGATTTTTTTTAATTTTTTTTACTGTTATCAAAGGATAACTTATGTTTTCTATAACATTCAAAAAAGGAAAAGAAGAATATTTTTGGAATATCATTCCTCTATCCATCCCAGGTCCAGTAATTTCATTCCCACAGACAAAAAGTTGTCCAGAGCTAGGTTTAATTAACCCTGCAATTAATTTTAATACTGTTGACTTTCCACATCCAGAAGGACCTAAGATAGAAATTATTTCTGATTTACCAACAATATCTTCAACTTTAAAATTTAAAGAAGGTATTACTATATTATCTCCAAATTTTTTGCTAACATTTTTTGCCTCTAAAATTGGTATTTCTCTTAGAGCTTCTTTCTCTCTTTCTCTGTTAATTCGTTGGAATTCGCTAAAAATATTAGGGTTTATCTCTGGTTTTATGTCAATTTCTTCTTGTTTTTTCATTTAATTATCCCTTTCATGTTTAAATGCAAGCCAGCCACCAAATTTAAATAAATAAGAAAAAAGAAAAGCAAAAAATATAATTATAAAAAATATAGCATACATATCAGCAACTTGAAATCTTCTCTGTCTCGCAATAAAAAGCCAACCTATTCCATTAACAACATCGCCCCCACCAGTATTTATCATCTCTGCAAAAATAATATATCCCCAACCTATTCCAAAAACAGACGAAAAATGCTTCCATATTCGAGGGAGAGCAGTAGGTACAATTACAAGAAAAACTGTTTTTATCTGAGAAAAGCCAAGTGTATAAGCGGTTTGTAGATAAATATCATCAACTTCATCCATTTCTTTTATAACAAGCCCAAGTAGAACAAAAAACATACCTAGAGTCAAAAATATTATTTTTTGTAGTTCACCAATTCCAAAAACAGCTTGAGTTAGGGGAATTAAAGCTGCTATTGGTATAAAACTACCAATAACTAAAAGTGGTGTAAAAAAAGAACGCGTTTTATTATTTGTACTCATAAAAATACCAATTGGCAAAGCAAGAATTATTACTACAATAAAAGCAATTAATTCACGACTTAAACTAACCCACACAGCATAAAACAAAGATTTTTTCCAAACAAAACCTTCGCTTCCTGATGTGCCTTTTAGTAAAGATGGGAATGTTTTGACTATATCAATTGGATTTGGTAAAACATTCCTTGAAATAAGCCTGTTTTCAGATTTATCTGCACTGGTAAGAATAAACCAAACAATTAAAACTAAAATCACCCCAATAAAAGCAAATAAAAATTTTTGTGACGAATTAATTGGTTTTCTTATCCATATCTCTTTTTCCATGTCTATCCTCTTTTAGTTTTTTATTATTTAAATTTAAAACAAACCTAAAACATTTTAGTAAATAAAGAATTACCCAAATTTCGATTTAATAAAATAAATCTCAGATAAACCACGAAGTTCACGAAGAATGGAATAGAATTTTAATAAAAATATACTATATGTTAATTATATAATACTTTTAGGATAAAAATATTCTTTTTTATTAAAATTTCTTCATTTTTTTCGTACTCTTAGTATTAAGATTTATACTAAATGTAATTCAATGTCCACATGAATTAATATTCATTCTTATATTAAGATAATAATATTAATTTGAAATTATTTCAATGGTTTTTTTAGAAGAGTCTAATCAAGGAAAAATATTTATTGATTTTTCTTCATAGCCATTATTTATAATAATATATTTTAATAAAAGAGCATTAAGAGATTCATCTTTATTTATTAGTGTTTTTATATTAAACTCCTATTTTAAGATAATAAAAAGTACCTTTTGATATATTTGATTCTATATCGATTGTAGCATCCAGTTGAGAACCAAGAGACTGTATAAGTTCCATTCCAAGAGTCTTTTTTGTTTTTATATCAAAATCAGATGGAAAGCCACAACCATTGTCTTCTATTCTAATTTCATAAGAATCACTATTTTTTAGATTAATATTTATTTTAATCTCTCCTGCATCTCTTTGATTGAAAGCATGTTTAAAAGAATTTGTAATAATTTCATTCATAATTAATCCAAGAGGGACTGCTTTATTTAAGTCAAAATAAATATCATTTGCTTGTATAATTATATTAATCTTTTCTTTAAGATTAGGAAAAAAACTTGAGATATTTTGGGTTAACATTACTAAATAATTATTAAATGGTATTTTTTTTAAATCGTAAGTTTGATAAAATAATTCGTGGATAACACCTATAGATTGTATACGCCCTTCAATAGTCAAAAACATCTCTTTATCAGAGGTGTCTTTAACATACATCGTTTGCAATTTAATAATTGATATAATATTTTGTAAGTTATTTTTTACTCGATGATGAATTTCTCTAAGTAATACAGTTTTTTCTTCAACTAAATTTTTTAATATTTCTGTATTTTCTACTAATTGATCGTATGGTTTTCTAAGTCCTTTAAAAACTAGCGATCTGTAAATTAAAAAATATGAGATGATTTTTAAATAATGCCCGATTAAATTTTGGGTACCATAAGGGTCTTTATATAAAGTAAAAAATAATTCCGAAAAAATTATACAAACAAAAGCACTCATCAATAAGAATAATTCTTCATTTTCTAATAGTTTTCTGTTTTTATAAGCCAAATATAAATTTATCACAAAAATAATACATATAAAAAATTCTGTGAATATTTTAAGGTTCGTTAAACCTTTTTCCTCAATATAAAAAATAGGAAAATTATTAGAAAATATTAAAATTAATAATGTTATAGATATTATTAATAAAAAAAGGTAATAATAATGTTTTTTAAAATTTTTTTTAATAAAGAAAAATGCTAATAAAAATATTAAACTTTCCAATAATCTACCAACAATCCAAAAAGAAATCGTTAAATTTGTATCGTAGCCATAAAAAATATTCATCCCTGTATATGATAAAGTATGTAATATATCAAAAAAACCTATAAATAAAAAACTAATCCCTATTATGACAAAAAATCCATTTTTTATAAAATTATGAATATTTAAAAATATAATATAAATCGTAAAAGCAATTATGATGCTAAATATTTCTGCTAAGGCATGAAAGAAAAGATAATTATATAAACTGGCAATAAAAATAAAAAGAAATGATAATAAGAAACATAATATATAATGAACAATTATGCCGTACTTTTTTTCCATAAAAAAACCGTCCTTTTAATTATAATCAAGAAAATTGATAAAATATTTTTTTTATATATTATAATTACAAATCATTATAAATTCAATAGAAAAAGTAAACAATATTTTGTACCATTTAGAGTTTGTTAGGTATATATCAGGGCTTTATTTCAAATTTTATGTTTATTTTATAAAATTCTTTCGGTAAATAATAAATTTAAATTTAGGTAAATAATAAATTTCTATATTTTTTCATAATATAATTGAAAATTTTTAATTTTTTTTATATAACAGATGGAATAATCGGGCTGTGGCGCAGGGGCTTAGCGCACATGTCTGGGGGGCATGGGGTCGACCGTTCAAATCGGTTCAGCCCGAAATTATTTTTTAGAATAGAGGGTTTATATGGTTGATATAAAATTTGTTAAAGAAAATCTTGAAATAGTTAAAGAAAACATAAAGAAAAGAAATGTTAAAGCTGATGCAGAAAAAGTTATCGAATTATACAATAAAAAGAATAGTTTACAACTTCAATTAGATGGCATCCGTAACAAAAAAAATGAAAATGCTCAAAAGATGAAGGGTAAACTTCCAGAAGATGAGAGAAATAAACTTATAGAAGAAGGAAAAGATATTAAAAATCAAATTGCCTCACTTGAAGAAGAGCAAAAAAAACTTGAGGAAGAATATCTTAGCGAATATATAAAACTCCCAAACCTTACACATCCTACAACTCCTATTGGTGACACTGATAAGGACAGTACAGAACTTAAAAAAGTAGGAAATCCAAGACAATTTAACTTTAAACCAAAAGATCACACTGTTTTAGCTAATGATCTTGATATAGTTGATTTTGAAGCAGGGGCATCTGTTGCTGGGCAAAAATTTTACTACCTAAAAAATGAAGGATGCTTATTAGAGCTTGCTTTAGTGCAGTTTGCGATGAGACTTTTAGTAGAAAAAGGTTTTACCCCATATATGACACCAGATATGGCAAAATCGAGCATTCTTGAAGGAATAGGGTTTGCACCAAGAGGAAATGAGACAAATATTTATTCTATCGAAAATAGTGATCTTTGTTTAATTGCAACAGCAGAGATTACAATTGGTGGAATGTTTTTAAATAAAGTTTTAGAAGAAAAGAATCTTCCTTTAAAGATGGCTGGATTTAGTCATTGTTTTAGAACCGAAGCTGGGGCTGCAGGGCAAGCTACGAGAGGACTTTATAGAGTTCATCAATTTAGCAAGGTAGAAATGTTTGTAATTTGTAAACCAGAAGATTCTGATAAAATACTTGAGGATTTACGTTCTATTGAAGAAGAAATTTACACTAAATTAGGTATTCCTTATAGAGTTTTAGATATTGCATCAGGAGACCTCGGTAACCCTGCTTACAAAAAATATGATTTGGAAGCGTGGATGCCTGGTAGGGGAGAATACGGAGAAATAACATCTACTTCAAACTGTACTGATTTTCAATCGAGAAGATTAAATATTAAATTTAAAGATAGTGAAGGTAAAAATAAATTTGTTCACATGTTAAATGGAACTGCTATTGCTGTACCAAGAGTAATAATTTCTATCCTTGAAAATTTCCAGAGAGAAGATGGTAGCGTTGAAATCCCAGAAGTATTAGTTCCATATATAGGTTCAAAAGAAATCACAAGAAAAGGCAAGTAATGTTAAGAAAAAAAGATTTACCTGTTGAATTAACACATTCATGTTATATAGATTTTTATGATGGAAATTATTGTTTGTTTTATAAGAGTATTCCTATGATTATTGTAAATTATCAGTTTTGGACTGAAGATATAAAAGTCAGAGGTGATTATATAGACTATGATCCAGATGAAAATGGCTATACAATACTAATAGATATTCCGACTTACGAAGATGGGAAATTAACACATATAGATCATATTTATTATGGATTGTTTGATACGCTAAAAGAGTTTGATGAATGGCTAACAAATCCTTATTATTTGTATTGAAAAATACAAATAAACATTAGCATCTCGTTGATTGTGTTATATTAACAATTGTTAATATTGTTTCTATACCTTAAACATTAATATCTATGAATCTGGTCAAATTACAAATAATGTCAATTTTATTATTTATTGATCTTTTATAAATGTTTAAATATATTAACATGTTTAACTTTAGTAATTAATGGATACTAAAGTAATTAAATTTTAAAATTTAAAAAAAAGATTGACTATTTAAAATATTTTAAATATATATATTAATTATAGAAATTTTAGCATTAATTAAATTTATAAAATGACAAAAATATTTTTTTTTGATATAATTTACAAAAACTAATTTATGGGGTAAAAAATGTATTATGATTTAGAAAATGCAATCGTCAGCCACTTAGCAAATCTTGGCATAACAAACAATGAAGCAAAGATTTATTTATTTTTAGTAAAAAATCCAAATTCTAATGGATATGAAATATCTAAAGTTACTGGTATTTCAAGGTCTTTAGTTTATAGTAGTCTTGAAAAGCTTAAAACTCTTGGTTTTATAGAATTAGTAAAAAGAAGTTCTGCATCTTATATTGCTAAATCTATTGATGAATTAGAACATAGCATAAATATAAATATTCAAAATTCATTAGAAGAGTTAAGAAAAAATATAGGATTTGTTACCCACCCTAAAGAAGAAGAAATATTTGTAACAATTACAAATAAAGAAAACCAATTTAAAAAAATGACATATCTTGTTAAAACTGCAACTAAATATCTTTATATAAGTGCAGGTGAAAAAGAACTTTTATGGATAAAAAAATATCTTTTTGCTTTACCAAAAACAATAGATGTTCATATTTTTAGTTTTTCAAACCTTGATATTTACAAAGATAAATTTAATGTCTACTCACAAAATATGGCTCCAGAATTTATCCAGAGCGAAGAACAGTTAAGAAATCGTTGGAGAATACTAATTATAAAAGATGGCGAAGAAATGTTTTTATGCGGTGGTGATGAAACTGAAAGTGGAGCTGCTATCTACACAAAAAATAAAATGATGATTAGGTTTGCAGTAGAACATTTTGTTCATGATGTTAAGATTTTTAATATTGAAAAGAAGCACAACATTTCTGATGACACACATTTAAAATTTCAACAACAATAATTGATAATAAAATTTTTAAAAAGAAGTTGTTCTATAGTCTTAGGCTGGTAATTTTTGGTGTAAATTAACCTTGATCTAAGACTATAGTACAGTATTTTTTTATTTGCATAAAACCTAAAATTATTTAACCAATCCACTTTTTATCTAAAAATATACTCCTATCTTTATTTATATGATGCAAAATAAAGTGTGTAAATTTCAGTTATACCAACTATTAATTGATTTTAGTGATAGACTCTATTAATTTTAATAAATAATGCTTTGTAAATTCTCAGAAAGTAAAGATGTTTTATTTATTACTTTATATAATAATTCTGTTATAATTATATCCTTAGATTGTAGTATAATTAGAAAAATTTATTTAGTCAAGTTTTCTTGGGGGGCTTATAAAAAAGCCCTGCAGGTTTGGAAAGATGGCAGGGCTAAAATTCCGTAAAATTAAAAAAATGTTTATTGTTTAATAACGCTTAAACCACCAGATGTTGCGACATAGATATTAGAATCAGAATGCCCTATTTCATTAGAAACAATCACAAAATATACACGTTTAGATAAAAAAAAATTGGAAAAAATTAATTAAACTAATATTTTCTGCGGTATATCTATTCGATGCTTTTAACTATTCCCTTCTCTTAAAATCGACGAAAAGTAAGAGAAAATTTAAAATTTTAGTTTGAGAAATAAAACTTATGACACTTTTAAAATTTATCTTGATTTCTTAATAATTTTTAATTAAAATTATTTCTTTGGTTAATTTTGAGATATTAGCGTCGATATATAAAATCATAATAAGGAAATAATTATGGAAGAACGAGTTTATACACATTCTCATACTTTTACCAAAGTTGAAGAAATAATAAATGCGTTTTCTATATTTGGCAATTATCGAAGATTAGGATATAATTATATTTTTCGAGGGCATAAAGATATTAAATATCAATTAATACCTTCAGTATTAAGAAAAGAAAATCACGAATCAAATTGGCAATTATCAACATCTGGTAAACCATATGATAATCAGTCTGAGTGGGAAATGTATCAAATTGATCTTGAATACAATATTATAAAACAATTTTTTGATATAGCTGACAAATCAGGTTTATATATTCCAGAAGTAAAAAGAATAAGAGAATATATACATGATTTTTTTAATTCAGAAATTCGTTTCAAATCAGAAGAATGGCTTCCTGATGAATTTTTAGAAATTGCAGGATTAGCCCAACATTATGGGTTACCTACTAGATTATTAGATTGGACTTATGATTATAAGGTTGCCTTATACTTTTTAGCATCAGGGCTTTTTGATGACAATACTAAACAATCAGATGGTGTTTTATGGGCTTTAAATCATACTTATTTTGAATTTTTAAAACCAACCGTTAAAAAGTCTCCATTACATTTTATTAGACCTGCATATCATGGAAATCCTTTTTTATCTGCTCAAAGAGGTTTGTTTTCAATTTGGAAAATTAATAAAATAGGTGGTATTGAACTATCTAAAAATAATGACTATTACAATCTAATCGATAGACAACCACTAGATGAAAAAATTGTTAATTTTATAGATAGTATTGAAGAAGATCATCAATATCTAGAACAAGAGAAAATATTATATAAATTTACAATACCCCACAATCTTAAGCCTGATATACTATGGTATCTTTATAATGATGGATATTCTGAAGAATATTTATTTCCTGGCTATCACGGTTGTGTATTAGCAATAAAAAATAGTAGTTTATTAAAAAAATTCCAATAATTTTTAAAATATAATATATTGGTTAATAGTTGATATAAATATCTCAAGTTTTTTGTAATCTTGTAATAAGAAAATATAGTTTCATTAATTCATTTTATTACTATAAGCAATAGAAAAAATAATATTACTATCAAAAAAATTATTATTTTTTTCCCATAAAAAAACACTTGACAACTTCGATTTTATTTTATATAAAACTCCTAGTACATTTAGAGTTTTGGAAGTATTGAAGTGTTAGAAGATAATAAATTAAAAATACGGATTTTAAAGCATTCCGAAAACCTTTTCTTTAACAATGGTTTTTCGTCAATCACTATGAATCAAATCGCCTCAGACCTTGGCATAGGTAAAGCAACAATCTACAAATATTTTGATAGCAAAGAAGCTATTCTACAAGAAGTCATAGAAAGTTTTTTCAAAGAGTTAAACGAGAGTATCGAAAAAATACACCTATCAATTGACATGGATTATTTGTCCAAAGTTAGAAAACATATTTTTGTAATCGGTGAGCGGTTAATCAAGCTCCAAAAACATCAGATGCTTGACATTAAAAAGAATGCTCCAGACATTTGGCTTTTGATGGAAAATTTAAGAGAAGAGATTTTTAGGACAAAGTTTAATATTCTACTCGATGAAGGGATTACAAATGGATTTTTGCGAAGTGATATAGATAAAGAATTAATAATTTTACTAATTTATAATTCTATCCAAAAAATATCTGACCCTGATATTATTAGTAAATTACCGTATTCTTATGTGGAAGTTTTTCACACGATTATTAAGATTATTTTTGAAGGATTGTTAATTACAGAGTAAATTACCGTCCCTATCGCATTAGTTGTAGGGCATATATATATTAAAAAGGATTAGTTTTATGGAGAAAAAAGAAATTAAAAAGTCGATTGGAATTTGTCTAGGGGCTACGACATTGTCGTTAGTTGAGTTAAAAGACGAAGATAACAAAATAAACATAGAGAATGTTATCGTAAAAGAGCATGAAGGCGACCCAAAAGGAGTATTAACGAAATATTTGAATGAATATCAACTTGATAACAAATATCTTGCTATTACTGGGAGAAAATTTAGAGAATTAATTAATATTCCATCCATTACAGAGCCAGAGGCAACAGAAATTGCTTACCAATTTGTAAATGGTGACAACAAAAAACACGATGCTATTGTTAGTGCTGGTGGTGAGACTTTTATTGTTTACGAAATTGACAATAAGGGTAAAATATCTCGCGTTATGTCTGGTAATAAATGTGCATCTGGAACTGGTGAGTTTTTTATGCAACAGATCAGAAGAATGAATGTTAATATTGACGAAGCGATAAGTCTTTCAAAAACTTCGACAAATCCTCACCAACTTTCTGGTCGTTGTTCGGTTTTTTGTAAATCAGACTGTACACACGCTTTAAATAAAGGCGAGAGTATCGCAGACGTTGCAGCAGGCTTAGCTCGAATGATTGCAAAAAAAATCGAAGAACTCGTTGTAAAAATTGGCTCAAAAAATGTAATGATGATTGGTGGAACAGCACAAAACGATGTAGTTGTTAATTATGTTAAAGAAAACCTCGATATTGTTGATGTTCCAACTGAAGCTCCTTATTTTGAAGCATTGGGTGCTGCAATTTGGGCAATGCGTGTTAAACAAGATCAAATTCCTCAAAAGGGGAATTATTATAAATCTAAAAAATCATCTTTTGAATTCTTAAAACCTTTATCTGAGTTTAAACATCTCGTTGATTTTAAAGAAATGCCTTATGGTGAGCCAAAACAAGGAGATGATTGTATAATTGGGCTTGATGTAGGCTCTACAACAACAAAAGCGGTTTTATTTAGAGCAAATGATGAAAAAATTTTAAAATCAATTTACCTTAGGACTAATGGTAATCCAATCGAGGCTTCTCGTAAATGTTACCAATCAATTTTAGACCAGTTGAATGGTGTAAATGTGAATATTATTGGGCTTGGGGTAACTGGGTCTGGTAGATATATCGCTGGCTTACACGCTGATACAGATGGAATTATTAATGAAATTATTGCACATGCTAGGGCTTCTGCTCATTTTGATAGCGAAGTTGATACAATTTTTGAAATCGGTGGTCAAGATGCAAAATACACTTACTTAACAAACTCTGTTGCCTCAGACTATGCGATGAACGAGGCTTGTTCTGCTGGAACTGGTAGCTTTTTGGAAGAATCCGCTTACGAGTCACTTGGTGTAAAAATGGAAGACATCGAAAAAATTGCTTTAGCCTCAAAAAATCCACCAAATTTTTCTGATCAATGTGCTGCGTTTATCTCATCTGATATAAACACTGCTTTTCAGGAAGGTATCGAAAGAGATGATATTATTGCTGGACTTGTTTATTCTATTTGTATAAATTATGTTAATAGAGTCAAAGGCTCAAGACAGACTGGTAAAAAAGTTTTTATGCAAGGTGGAGTTTGTTACAATAAAGCAGTTCCTATTGCAATGGCTGCCCTTATTGGTAAACAAATTGTTGTTCCACCACAACCTGGACTTATGGGGTCTTATGGTGTCGCACTCGAAGTTAAAAATATGTTAAATATCGGCTTACTCGATAAAAAAACATTCAACCTAAAAGAATTGGCTGACAGAGAAGTACAATATGGTAAGTCTTTTATATGTCAGGGGTTAGCGGAAAAATGCGATAGAAAATGTGAAGTTAGTATGATCCATATAGAAGGTAAAAAAATTCCTTTTGGTGGGGCTTGTAACAAATATTATAACTTAAAACATAATATTAAACACGATATAGAAAAATTAAACCATGTTGAAACTCGAACTAAATTATTATTTGAAAAATTTGCAACTCCAAATCCAAATATCAAGCCAGACGCAAAAGTTGTTGGGTTAAATAGATCATTCCAAATAAATACACTGTATCCAATGTTTTTTAATTTCTTTAACGAACTTGGGTTAAAAGTTGTAATGCCAAATGATGCAAAACAATCTGGAATTGATAAAGGTATGACAAGTTTTTGTTTATCTGCCCAAATTTCTCTGGGAATGTTTGAAGATTTGCTTGATAAAAAACCAGATTACATATTTTTACCACAAATTATGGAAATGCACGTTTCTAAACAGGAAGAATATAGAAAAGAATATCAAACTGTTTGTATGTTCGTACAAGGTGAGCCATTCTACCAAAAAGCAACATTCTTAAAAGATATGGCTAATCCTCCAAAACTATTATCACCAGCCCTCAATTTTATGAAAGGCTTTGATTCAGAAGAAGAAAGCTTTATTAAAGTGGCAGAAGAACTTGGTTTCACCAAAGAACAAGGAAAACATGCTCATAAAGTTGCTTTTGAAAAACAAATCGCTTTTTTTGCTGCAATGAAAGAGGAAGGCAAGAAAATATTGGCAGATTTAGAAAAAAATCCAGATAAAATCGCAGTTGTATTATTTGGTCGTCCATATAATGCTTTTGCTGATGAAGCTAATAAAGGTGTTCCATTCAAATTTGCTTCCCGTGGTATTGAGTTAATTCCTTATGATTTTTTGGCTTATGAAGAAGAAGAGAATTTTAGAGGAACTTACTGGGAGATGGGGCAAAGGATTATAAAAGCAGCTCGAATTGTTGAAAGACATCCACAACTTTTTGGTACATATTTAACAAACTTTTTATGTGCATTGGATTCTATGATGGTACCGCATTTTAGGGATATTATGGAGACAAAGCCATCGCTTACAATAGAAGTTGACGGACATACAGCAGACGCAGGGGTTAATACTCGTATTGAAGCGTTTATGGATGTTGTTAAAAATTATCTCAAAATTAAAACAAATATCAAAGAAGTAAAAGAACAATTTACAATGGCAAAAACTGAAATTGACCAGACTGGTAGTGTTTGCTATATAGACTCAGAAGGTAAAAAGCATTCTTTTAAAGATAAAGGCGTTAAGGTTATTATCCCTTCAATGGGCGACTTGTTTAACCGTGGGGCATCGGCTGCCTTAAAACACATGGGGTGGAATAGTGAGGCTTTACCAGTATGTGATAGAGAAGCATTGGATTTAGGGCGATCTGTTACCACAAGTAAAGAATGTCTTCCTATTATAAATATCATTGGTGAAGTACTAAAATACTTAAAATACAGAAAAGACCCAAAAGAAAAACTTGCAGTATTCTTAGTAGCTGCTGGGGGTTGCTGTCGTGTTGGGCAATACGCAATTTTAATGCGAACAGTAATTGAAAAACTAAAGTTAAAAGATGTCGCAGTAATCACACTCGAAAATGATAGTGGTTACTCAGGGCTTGGTATTGGATTTAGACTTGATGCTGCAAAAATTATTTATGCAGCTGATATTATGGATGATATTCGTTCTGTAATAAAAGCAATGGCAGTTGATAAAGAACAAGGCTTACAAATTTTTGAAGAAGAATTTGAAAAAATTTGCAAGAGTATAGATAGAACTAACAAAACTCCATTCTACAAACAACTCGAACTTTCGTCAAAAAGGTTTTCTAAAATAAAACTTGCACGCCCTATAAGTGAGGCAAAATATGTTGGGGTCGTTGGTGAAATATTTGTTCGCCGTGATCATTTCTCACTAATGGGTATCCCTGAAAGACTTGCAAAAAATGGTTTTGTAATGCTTGATGCTCATGTCACAGAATGGACTCGTTATGTAGACTTCCTCAAAAAAATTAAAATGTTTGAGGCAAAAACAAACTTTATCGGCAATATCGAATCTTTTGTCGCAGATGTGATCCAAGACAGTATTGAACGAAAAGTTAAAAAGATTTTCGCAAAATCTGGACTTTACGAGTTTGAATTAATTGACATTAAAAAATATATGGAACATTCAACCCACATTTTCCCACTCACTCTAACTGGTGAACCAGGACTTTCTTCTGGTGCTTCAATGTACCACCTTGCAGATAAATATTGTGGGGTAATAAATGTCGGTCCATTTGGTTGTATGAATAGTAGAATGACAGAAGCCGTAACAACAGCAGAAATGAATCTCGATGGTAAAGAGCTAGCTGCAAAAAATGCTGGCTACAAAATAGACCTATCAGACATGAAAGAAAATATCGATGTCCTCCCATTCCTCAGTATCGAATGCGACGGTAACCCATTCTCACAAATCCTCGAAGCCAGATTTGAAACCTTTATGCTTCAGGCTCAAAGGTTGTACAATGAGATGAAGAAAAAATCACCTCGAAGTTAGTTAAACTTAATTAGAATTTGTGATACGCCCCCTTTTTGGAAGGGGGTGTTTTTGTTTGGGGGAAAAATTAAATATATACTTAAACGCTTTTAAATGGTCAATATCTAATAAGAGTTGATATTACCCACAATTTGTTTCTTAAAAACGAATTATAGTAATACTGCGTTTAAGGTATATATTGACAATTTGAACAATTCTCAATATAAAAGGCTATTCAAATCGTCGCTTTTGTGAGAAATTTTATTTTAGAATTTGTTAAAAATAATAGATTATTTATGATTAATAGTTGATTTTTTGATTTATTAGATTAAAATATTAATTAAATTAAAAATGAATCTATATAAAGGGGCTTATAATGATAAAAGATATTATAGAACTTCTTGAAAAACTTGCTAAAATAATTGGAATACCAGATTGGTTAGTAAATACAATAGTTTTTAGCCTTATTGTAATCTTTTTGATTGGAATTGCTATATTTATAGTTAAATCTATATGGAATGGTATAAAATCATTTGTTTTATGGAAGAACCAAAAGAAATTAAATAAAGATTTACATCCATATTTTACTGGTGGAGAAATTTATAGAGCCACAAAGTATTATATTCCTACAAGATTTCAGAAGACTTTACCTTATTTAGATGATAAACAAAAAGAAAATACCAAAAGTTGTTTAATTCAATTTTTTTTAAAGCAAATTTTTGAATCAATAAAAAATGATGATAAATATTTTATTATATTAGCAGATACAGGGATGGGTAAAACTACTTTTTTAATAAATCTATACATTACTTACAAAAACAAAATAAGATTTTTCACTTCACCTCGTTATGAAATCAAAATGTTTCCATTAGGTTATCCAGATATTATAAATGAAATAGAAAAAATCGAAAATAAAGAAAATACAATTTTACTTTTAGACGCATTTGATGAAGATATTAAAGCAATAGAAAACCATAAGGCAAGAATGAAAGAGATTCTCAAAGTAGTTGAAAAATTTAGAGATATAGTTATAACTTGTAGAACTCAATTTTTCCCATCTGAAGAAGAAGAGCCTTACAATACTGGTTATTATTCTTTTGGGGATAAGGGAGAATATAAATTTCAAAAATTATATCTATCTGTTTTTAGCGATAATGATGTAAAAAAATATCTAAAAAAATTATTTTTTATTTTCAAAAATCGCAATATTGCAAAGAAAATAGTAAAAAAAATACCAAATTTGACTATCAGACCAATGTTATTGAGTCATATTGAAGACTTAATTAAATCTAATAGAACTTATGAATATTCATTTCAAATATATGAAGAATTAATAAAAAAATGGATAGAAAGAGAATCCTCAAAACTCGTCATTAAAGATGAACATGGTAGTGAAGAAAATTATAGAGTTCAACTTATGAATTTTTCTTTAGAATTAGCAATTGACCTTTATAAAAATAGAGAAAAACGAAAAGGCTACTTTATAACTAAAGATGATAAATATGGAGTAGATATTGCTTTAAAATTATCTAAAATAGTTGGAGATGATAACTGTCTTACTGAAACAGATATAAGAAGTAAGTCTTTACTCAATAGAGGTGCAGATGGAAAATATAAATTTTCACATAAATCTATTATGGAATATTTTCTTGCAAAAAAAATGATTGAAGACTCACAATTTTATATACAATTTGATTTTTATGGTATGGATGCAGCAAAACAATTTTTTATTGAAATGGTTGTTGAGAAATTAAAAGAAATGGATGGCATATTTTATCTATTTGATGGCAATATCAGACGAGAGTTTCTTGATAACTTAAGTCCTAAAAATTATTTAGAGATTATAGAAATAGAAATTACAGGAATAAGAAATATTAATCTTCTCTATTTATCTTATTTGCCTAAAGTTCAAAAACTAATATTATTTGATAAAAAAAAATATAATATTTTATACAGTTTATATATTTTATTTTTATTTGAAAATCAACAATTGCAAGATAGGATTAAAGAAGCTGAACGACGATACTGGTTTTTTATGTTTAGACGAATGAATGGACCACGAATAATGGGAACAGATGTTCAAGATCTATGGGTTCAAAGGGAATCTCTTAAACAAATTCAACTACGAGAAGTATCAAAACTACAAAAATTTCGAGTACAGATTCAACTACAAGAACTACTTAATCAACTTGAATGGTTTGAATTACAAGAATTGCGAGAACGGATTCTACAACATGAACCTCTTAAACTGCTTGAAGAAATTGATTGGCTTGAATTTCAAGAACTGCTTGATCAACTTAAGCAATTTGGATGGCTTGAACTGCAAGAGATGCTTAACCAAAAAGATCAAAAAATCATCACTCAACTAACTCAAGCAAATGATTTTTTACTCCAAGTAAAAGAATTAAAAAAGCATTTACCTGTGGATTGTAAACTTATATATTGACAAAAACCAATTGATTTTTACTCAATTTAGTTGTAAATTAGATATAAAGAAAAATAAAATTATGAGGTAATTATGGCTATGACACAATTAAAAATTGAAATTCCTGAAAGTATAATAATAGCGTTAAATGAAAGTGAAAATGAATTTTTAAAAAAGATGAAAATATATTCAGCTATGGAATATTTTAAAGAAAATAAATTATCTTTGGGAAAAGCGGCAGAACTTGCAGGAATGAAAAAAATAGATTTTATGATGTTTTTGGGTGAGCATAATATACCTGTAATAAACTATTCTACCGAAGATTTTGAGAAAGAATTAGAGGTATTGCAAAAAATATGATAATTGTAGCTGATTCCTCACCATTAATATCATTAGCAATAATAGATAAATTAGATTTGATAGTAGAAATATTTGGAGATGTTATTATCCCTATTGCAGTATATGAAGAAATAACAGAAGAAGGTAAGATAAAAAGTGAAGAATTAAAAGAATATTTTTGCAAAAAAACATGTGAAGTAAATAATGAAATAGGAATTAGAATACTAAATACTGAGATAGATTTAGGAGAATCAGAGGCTATTATTTTAGCTTTGGAAAGAAATATTAATATAATACTAATGGATGATTTAAAAGGAAGAAAATATGCTGAAATAGCAGGATTAACGCCAATAGGAAGTATAGGCGTTATAACTAAAGCTAAAGAAAAAGGACTAATAAATCAGGTTAAGCCATATCTTGACAAATTAAGAGAAAATAAAATTAGAATCAGCGATGATTTATACAAAAAAATACTTGAAAAATCGAATGAACTATAAAATTTTTATTCAAAGAATTAAAAAAGCATTTGCCTGCGGATTGTAAAGTTATATATTAACAAAAATCAATTGATTATTCCACAATTTAGTTGTAAATTATCTAAGTGGTAGTAAAAAATTATATGGTATTAGAAAAGTGAGGATAAAATGTATAGGGTAGCAACGGCAACATATCATAATAATACATTAAACCTTGACGAAAGTTTTAATTTTTGTGAAGGTAAAAAATTAAAGATAATAATTATAGATGAAGATGATAGAAAGAAGGAAAATTTCTTTGATTTTGTTAAAAAAAATAAAATAAACATTCCTAAAGATTATAAATTTAATCGAGAGGAGTTATATGACAGATAAAGTCTTCATTGATTCAAACTTATGGATTTACCTTTATGAGAATAAAGAAGATAGAAAACAAGAAAAAATTGAAGAATTAATAAACAATAATTTTAATAATATAGTAATTAGTACTCAAGTATTAAATGAAATATACAATATTTTAAATAAAAAAATTAGACTCGAACATTCTCAAATAAAAGAAATAATTGTAGAAACTATAACTAATTTTAGTGTTGCAGAAATAGGAGTTTTAGATATTATTAAAGCAATGGAACTAAAGGAAATCTATGGTTTTTCGTATTGGGATAGTTTGATAATTGCCTCAGCATTAGAAAATCAATGTAAAATATTATTTTCAGAAGATATGCAAAATGGACAAATTATTGAAAACAGATTAAAAATTATAAATCCATTTTAAGAATAAATCAAAACATATAAGCATAATACAAATTTTTTAGATTGTCAGAAAAAGAGTTGGCTAAATTAAACTCGAAGTCTGCAATAAATTCTTAGAGATGGAGTTGCAGTAGAACTTTTATGTGTAATAGTCAAGATGTAATTTCTAACTATTACAGATTATTCAAGAGCTTTTGACACAATTTGCTCTGTAATTAATAAAGACTACTACATAGGAGGAGAAATTTCTGAAGAAAAAAAACTTAAATTAGCTCATTGGAAAAATGAAAAAACAATAATAAGTTTATTATATCCTACTGATATAAATTATCTTTTTATGACTGTAGCAAAAAACAATTCTATGAAATAACTTTTTTTATCTTTAGAAAATTTAATTGATTTTTAATTTATTATAACTAACTCAAGCAAACGATTTTTTACTCCAAGTAAAAGAATTAAAAGAGCATTTGTCTGCGGATTGTAAAGTTATATATTAACAAAAATCAATTGATTTTTACCCAATTTAGTTGTAATAATCCATTGTCGTTTTTTTTATATACCAAAAGTTTTTGATTTGTCACAAATTCAAAAAGAGAATATTTTCCATAAAATAAATTAATTCAATATTTACTTGTATGCCAATGCAACTCTCTTTTCATGTGAATAAAGATTTAACACTATTTTAAAAAAAAGAATGGGTATTTAATCAAATTAGGTTAATTATCTCAACCAATCCAATACCTTAAATTTATTCTCAGCAAAAAGTATTTCATCCAAAGCATTATCAAGTTTTTCTGCATCAGAACAATTATTTATTATTGTTTTTTCATTTTCTGTTATACCAAATTTTTTTGATAATTGACGGATTAAAGTTTTTTGTTTATCAAGAATTTCACCTTCGATTTTACTTTCTGTTTTAATTGCATCTAAAAAAGTCACCATAGGATCCTCCACTTCTAATTTTTCAAATAATTCTTTTGTTATATTTTCAAATTTATTTTTATCTATGTTTTTTACTAAAGAAATATAGTAAATTATTATCTCCAATTCTTCCATACTTTTAAATTTATCATAGATGTAAAATAGCCTAATTATTTCTAATAATGATTTATATTCTTCATCATATATTGTTTTTAAGGCTATAAGCCCAGAATATAGGTGAATATTATTAATAATTTCTTTATCTATACTTGGATTATCTTTTGTGTTAAATAATATATAATTAAAATCTATTAAATGTTTTTTTAACGACTCGTCTACTTCAAAAATATCTTTAAAATTGCTTGGTATTTTCCATTCTTTTTGTCCGTGATAAAAAACTAATGGTATAACAAGTCTTAACTCTTTGTTATTTTTATAGTCTTCAAAAGTTATGTTAAAAATGTATTTAAAAATTTGAATAAATAAATCTTTTGGTTTATCATTATCAATTGTAGATTTGTGTTCCAACAAAAGGTAAAAATCTACTTCTTTTTTGTTTTTTAACTTAGTTTTTACAACTAAATCTTTCATACTTGATTTTAATTTTGGTAATATATGAGTTTCTTTGTCAAAATCCAAATAATCAAAGTCTATTTGCTCAAATATCTCTTTTGGCAAACTAATTCTTAAAAAATCAATAGCATTCTGTTTTTTAGATAAGAGTTGTAAGAAAAAATTGTTGTGTATATTTGTTAAATCTTTTTTCATAATTAAAATATATCAATTTGTGTGCAAAAGTCAAGAGTAATTATTTTGAGAAAACTCACCACTACACACGAATATTAATAGACTATGGGTGGGGTGTTTGAAAATTGTGGAGTTTTGGTAGAAAGAATGCTAATAAACTTCTTGGGAAGAGGAGAGATGTAAAGACTAAAAAAGATAATAAATATGGCAGAAAAGGGCGAGTGAGGATAAAATGTATAGAGTAGCAACAGCAACATATCACAATAATATCACCTCAAAGATTAGTTAAAATACGAATAAAATGCAAAAGATAAGATAAATTTGATTGAAAACTCCAATAAATTTAAAAGTTCATCTATTTTATTTAACTTTTATCCATTTATTAGTAAATTTGGCATTATTTGTGATTTATATGATATTTATTTTATTAAATCTAAATTCGAGTTAATACAAAAATATTATTCAAAAAGATTTTATTAACTTTGTTTCTTCTTAAAAGTCATAATTATAGTCAATGAAATAGATTAAATGATATAGAGAATAGTTGTAGTTGTCTCTATATCATTTATTTGTATGTGATCAATTATTTTTTTGCTTTATTTTTATCATAGATGTAATTATAATCTATATAGTTATCGTTATTTTTGTACCAATCTGGGTATAATTTACCACTACTTTCAGCCCATTCTTTAAATTTTTTGTATCCTTTCATTATATTTGTTAATTCGAGTGGATAATCCCAGTTTTCTGGTATATTTATAGCAAATGGCATATTTTCGTAAGTTTTAAAAATATCCCATCTATCATCATCAGTTAAGTCATTTTGATAACTTATGCCATCTAGCGTTTGATAGCAGCTATAAGTGTATCCTTTATCAGTAACTTTGTAGCCAGGTAGATGAACTTCCGAGTCTCTTATACCATTAGATATTAAAAATGGATTAAAAGGAGGTAAACCTAATTGATCTATACTGATAGGATTTTCTAGTTTTATTGTAATTGTTATAGTTTCTTTTTCGTAATACGAGTCTTGTATTCTTGTATTAACAAATTGATCATAACTACCATCTTTTAAAGAATTAGAATCATCAAATACTATAACAACAGCATTGCTTTGATCATCTTCTAGGTTGTTGGGTTTTAATTTTATGTTTCTGTAATTATAATACCAAAAATCAGATGATTGGTCAGAGTTTGTTCTATTAACGTTTATTCCTTCTACCATTTTTACTTTATCTGGTGTGATTGGCATTTCAAAACCAAAACCATTGCCAAAATATGCACCAATTGCCTTAACATTAAATTTTGCAACAATTTCTACAACCTCGTTTTGGGCGTTTCTTATTCTATTAAAATTGTAAGCAACAACTAAGTCGTTAAAATCATAATCTCCTTTGTAAGGATACAAATCTTCAAACCCAAGAGTACCAAAACCTTCCTCTGATGGGTAATAAGTGTTGTATGCTTTGGTAGAATCCTCTGGGTATTCATCAATAGTATCAGGGACAGAGTCTTTATCTTTGTCTGTATTTTCTGATAAATTTTCTATGCCATCTGTGTTTATGCTATTTTTGGCAGAAGTTTCGACAAAAAATACAACATCGTTAAAGTCATTGTCACATTTTGCTTTATCATTACTTCTATAAGTATCTTCAAAACTTAATAAAAATAAATTGTCTATGTCACAGTCCAATAAAACTACATGTTGCCTGAGACTTTCTTCTTCAGGATTTAGGTTTGAGTTAGAAAAGAATTTATATTTTCCATCTCCAACTTCTCCGTTTTCCCAACCTTTTGCAATTAACGCAAAACCAATTACAGTATTTGGCGAAAAAGAACCAATTTTAACTCTGTCACCAGATGATAAACCGCCACCTTTATTTTTGTAAGAAACATTTGGAAAAATAATTTTTAATGATTTAACATCGTCTTTCGTTTGTGGTGGATTATTTTTTTGATATGTAAAAAAGCACAAAGAGTTTTTCCAACCAGCACCTTCATGAACAAAAGTTACGTAAACATCTGTCGTATTTTCTATTATAATATTAGTTTGAATGTTATTTTTAAAGTATTCTGGCTTAGTTTTTGTAATATCTTTTGTTTCTGGTATAGAAGCATTGATTTTTTTTAATAATTCTTCAGAAATCTCTGTTTTTTGATTATCCAAATACTCTGGCTTACCAACTGAGTCCCATTCTCCAAAATACTCGTAACTTATGTTGTTAGAATCTTTAACTACGCTATAATTTTGTGACAATAGATTATCTTGTAAAGATTGTATTTCCAAATAACTTCGATTTAGATAGGTAGAATCATTTTGTACAAACTCAATTTTTCCATCTTTTATAGAAACAACAGCATCATTAGTAATGCCAGCACCAACAAACCTTGTTTTTATCCCAACCTGAGTTATATAGTCTGGAATATTTATATTTTCTTTTAATATTCCATAATTATTAGATAAACCTCTGTAAATTATGTTTTTAAAGTATAATTTACCATCAATTTGATAAATATCTTTGTAAACTTCAATTGGTATTCCACTCAATGTACTTTGTTCATTATCTTTTACAACAACATTCAAACTAACTTGCTTTGTTGTATTAAAGTTGAATGATTTACTAATATTCAATTTTGTATTAACATTATTCGTTATAATCGTAGTTGTTGTATTACTAATAGTTGAAATTGTTGTTGTAGAAGAATTGTTATTCAAATTGTTAGATAAATCTTCTAAATTGTCTGGTGCAGGATTTTGACAACTAATCAAAATCAAAAAACAAATAAAAATTAATATTCTTTTCATATATACCTCCAAAAAATTATTTTATCGTTTATGTAATCGTTTTTTTAATAAAAATCTTATGAAAAAAAATAAATTTATTCTATTTGATTTGACTTTTCTACCATTTAACTTTATAATATATGTACGAGTAATTATAAATTATTAATACTAATTGAATTTCTCAAAACGATATTCTATCTTAAAATGTTTTAGATTTATCTTAATTATAAGATTATATGCCTAAAAAACGAGTTCTTTTTCAAGTTTTTTAGCCTATATACCTGAAATGTTTTTTTTACAACTTGTTTGCTTAAAATGACTTAGAAAAAAAATATCATTAAATTTAAGACAAACCTGAAACATTTCAGTATATATATAAAGAATTAAAATTATTTTTTTTTAAAAGATTTACAATTTATAACATATTAAATATGTCTTCAAATAAAATTTAAGAATAAGCAATTTCTTTACGAAATGAATATATAATTTCACTTTTAATATCTTAATTAGGGATAATATGAACGATAAACAGACTAACTATAATTTAAATGATGCCGATTATCTATTAAGAGAATGCGTAAATGCTATAAAGGGTAGTATAGACCAGATTTACTATGGTTTATTAAATTACCTATCAGAAGAAGAACAAAAAAAATTTTTATCTTATCTCAAAAATCAATCAGATTCTTTACAAGATGTGCTTTACAAAACTATTGTAGAAAAAGCTAATAAAATAAACGACCTTAATTTACAACTTGTTAAAACCAACAAAGAATTAAATATGTTAAAAAATTCTTTAGAAGAAAAAGTTGTAAAAAGAACAATTGAAATAAAAAAAGTTCAGCATGTTACAATTTTTGGTTTGGCTAGACTTGCAGAATCCAGAGATGAGGATACTGGAGAACATTTAAACAGGATTAGAAAATATAGTTTTTTAATTGCAAAAAAACTTTCTCATTCAAAATTATTTAAGGGTTATATTGATAAAAAATATATTAGTAATATTTATCATTCAAGTCCTTTGCATGATATTGGTAAAGTTGGCATTTCTGATAAAATTTTGTTAAAACCTGGCAAACTTACGGTAGAAGAGTTTGAAATAATGAAAAATCATACTATAATAGGTGGAAAAACATTAGAAGACGCAGAAAAACAACTTAAATATAAAACAAAATCATTTCTCTCTATGGGTAAAAATATTGCTTATTGTCACCACGAAAAATGGGATGGCTCTGGTTATCCTTTTGGACTAAAAGGCACAGAAATTCCTCTTTCTGCACGAATTGTTGCTTTAGCAGATGTTTATGATGCACTAACTTCAAAAAGAATATATAAAGATGCTTATTCGCATGATGTAGCAAAAGAAATAATTGTTCAAGCAAGAGGTAAACATTTTGACCCTGCTGTTGTTGATGCCTTTTTGTCATTAGAGGACAAGTTTAAAGAAAGGTTAATAGAACAGTAAAATGCAGGATTATAAAGAAATTATAAAAAATTATATAAAAGATAAAAAAAGGTTAAAACATAGCATTTCTACTGGTTTATATATGCAAAAAAATGCAAAATTATTTGAAATTGACGAAGAAAAAGCATATATAGCAGGTTTATTACATGATATAGGTAAAGAATTATCAAAAGAAGAAATAATTAATCTTGCATTGGATTTTGAAAAAAGAAATATTTATGAAATAAAACATTTTTCTTTTAAAAAGAGGCATTCATTTCTTTTACATGGAGTTGCTTCTGCTGAAATAATGATAAGAGATTTGGGTATTACTGACACAGATATTTTAATTGCCTCTATTTGTCATACAACTGGTGGGATAAATTTATCTTTACTAGCAAAATACACTTTTTTATCTGATTTTTGTGAACCTCTTAGGGATTTTAAAGAAGCAAAAATTATTCATAAATATCTTGTAAAAGAAAAAAATTTTAACAAAGCATATTTTTATACTTATAATTATGTAATTAGGCACTTATTAAAAAGAGAAGTAGAAATTTGCGTTGAGTCAATAGACGGTTATAACGAAGCGTTGAGATTATTGATGTAAAAACAATGTGTTTAATTCAAGTTTTATTTTATGTGTTTTCTATAAAAATCTTGTAGTTAGATTTCTATATATACATTAAACGCTTTTCTCTATTAATTCATTTTTACAAAAAATTACATGTAATATCAGTTTTTATTATTTATTGACCTTTTAAAAACATTTAAATATATATCAATATCAGAATATTCATAGATAATGACCACTTGATTTTTTTTTAATTAAATCTATAATATTAAAATCTCAATTCTACAAATAAAATATAAATTGATTGATAACTAATAAAATCTGTGTTAATCTAATAAAACCAATAAAATCTGTGCTAATCCGTGTTATGGGAGTTGTAATGCAGTATAAAAGATATTTTTTCATATTGTATTTGGTAATTTTCTTTATTAGTATTTTTTTTGTGGTTTTATACTTTGTTTTATTTCTTAATATAAAATTATCTGTATTTGATTTATTTTTTGTAGAAAAAAATGTTCCAGTGGTTTCTGTCATAAATTCAATTGAAGGTAATGAAGTTTATTATAATGTTCATAAAAATAATAGAGAAATATTAAGGTATAATACACAAATTCAAAAAGATATGGTTATTGAGACTGGGGTGGATTCTTCTGTTAGTTTTTTTATAAAAGATCATGGTTTATATTATCTTTATCCTAACGCTACTTTACACATAAAAAAAATTGAAAATTTTACTTCTTACAAATCCACAAAAGAATCTTTTTTTGTTTTAGAAAAAGGAAGTCTTTATAGTAATGTTAATTTCTATTCAAGAAATTCATATTTAATAGTAGAAACTGATGAATTATTTTCAAAATTTAGTAACGCAAAAGTTATAATTGACAAAGAAGATTTTGAAACAAAGATATTATGTTTTGATGGAAATGTTAATTTTAGACCATATTCTTCAAAATTTGACTTTTTTCAAGATAAAAGAAGTTATGTTATAACAAGTTCAATAGAAAGACTTATAAATTCGAGTAACATTCTTAAAAAGAAACAGATTTCTGTTATAAATAATATTTATCAAAAAAAGATGGATAATTTAATTACTAGAATTTATGAATCAAAAAATACAAAATTTGTTAATAAGGATTATATTAAAAATTCTTTAACTATTCCTTTATTTGATCTTGAAGATAAAAATTATAATTTTCCAGAACTTGATATAAATAAATTTAGTTTTTTAAATAATGGTCATTTAGAAATTTTTACAAAAGAAGGCAGCAGTAAAATTTCGTTTAATAATCAAATATTAAAGGATAATACGAGATATTTGTTTTATATAAAGAAAGATGATTATGAAATTGAAGAAGAATTACCATTTACTAAGATAATAAGCAAAATTAAGGTGATAGAAGGTTCTTTCAAAAATATTCAATTAAAAAGGCATTCAGGCATTATTAATGTTTCTTTAAATAATAAAAAGTTGCATTCTTATAAAAAAGAAAAAGATATTCTTAATATTAAAAATTCTTTATCATATTGTATAAATTGTAAATCTGAATCTATAAAAAATTTATTTATAAAAAGTGATTTAAATATAGAAAAAATGTATTTTTTATTTGAAAAAGAAATAAATTATCAAAATTTCTTTAAAACTGGTTCAAATATAGAATTTAACAATAAAAAATACTATATTTATGATTATGGTTTTGATGATAAGAAAAATATAAGTATTTATTTTTATGAAGCTAATTATGAAAACTTATTATTAGTTGCAAAATTTGAAGACGTATATTATGAAGATTTAAATTGAAGTGATTTAGGGATGAACTCGACTTCCTAATCTTTTGCATCATTTATAGTTGTGTTTTCTAAAAAATTTTAACAAAATTTATACCAAACACTTGAGATCAGGCATTTTAAATAAAAAAAAATAAAAAAAATCATTTTCCTATTGCTTTTTATTTATTTTGGTATTATTATATTAATATAAAAATAAAGAACTTGGAGGTTATAAAAGACTTGTTTAGTTTAAGACCATCCAATTACCCGGCAGGAGCCGGAAAAGAAAAACGGGGAGTCTAATACACCCCAGGAGGTTTGGACAGAGTTTCCAACACCTATATTCTTTCTTTGCCCTTTCTTCTCTATAAGAAAGGGCATTTTTTATTTTTAAATCTTTAAGATATAATTGATTTATCAAACCCCTGTTTACTTATCAATTTTTTTTTCTTCTCAATTTGACTTTTTATTTTAAAAATGATAATAACTTCTTTAATTATATAAAATTTGGAAGGAATAATATGAAAAAATTTTTATTTTTAACTCTTATTTTTCTATTTACGCTAAAAATTTATTGTAGTGATGCTACAACTGACTTTGCAAAAATTGAAAGCGATTGGAAAAAGTATTTAGAAAGTACAAACAATTTTTCTGCTGAAGAAGAAGCAGCTTTTCGTATTTGGGGATTTGAGTCACCAAATTTAAATGGAAGATACGACAATATTAAAGATTTTCCAAAAAAAATAAAAATTAACAATTACGAGCATTTACAGATGCCAACAAGAGATGGATTGACTCTTGATGGATGGTTCATTCCTGTAGAAAATGCAAAAGGAACATTTTTAATTGTCAATTGGCATAGTGGTGATATGTCTCAACTTCTCACATACACTAGGGTATTGTTAAAATTGAATTATCAATTGATTGTTTATAACATTAGATTTTGGAATTACGCAGATAAGCCAGAACAGTTTGTTGGTTCGATAAAAAATGATATAAATGATATTGAGGATATTTTAACCTATATAAAAACACGAAAAGATATTGATACTTCAAAATTGGGAATTATGGGTTTTTCGAGAGGTGGTTATAGAGCAATTTTAGCTGGTGCAAAATTTAGCGACTTTAAAGTAGTAATTTCAGACGGTGGTCCTACAAGCGAAAATATGTATCACTGGCAGCCTAAAGAGTTTAGAGAAAAAGTTGCGAATATTCTTAAAGAAAAAACTGGCATAGATGTTTTATCAGATGAATTTAATTCTGAATTACAAATAGCAAAAATTTCTCCAAGACCAGTATTATTACTTTATGGTGGTGCAGATAATTTAGTTGTCCCAGAAAATGGTAAAAAATACCAACAAAAAGCAAAACAACCAAAAAAACTTATGATCTTTAAAGGTGCAGGACATTGCAACGCACTAAATACAAAGGGAGCAAGAGAAATCTACATCAAAACAATTACAGAATTTTTAAATAAATATTTAAAATAATTTCTTAATTTAGCCACAGAATTACACACTATATGGAAACAAGGAGTAGACACCCGTTGTTTCCATATAGTTTTATTCTCATTAATATATAGAAATTTCAACTGCATTTTTTTCTTTTGTATATTTTTCTAATTCGTTTTTTGTTAGATTAAAACTAATCATTTCTGAAGGTTGAATGTGGTTTTTATTTATTTTTTTTATCACTTCTCCATTTAATTTAGCTTCGATTATAGCGTTATTCTTTACGATTAGGCTTCGTAGGTAAATTTTATTGTCAGTTTGTGGGTTTAATTTTTGAGGGACAATATATCTAATATTAGCACCAGTCCTAACTTTAATCTGGTTTTGTGGTAATTCATTTTTTAAGTATTTACAAACAAAACTACCAGTTAATCTTGCTTCTTCAGTAACATAATCAACAAGGTCATGAACATGCAAAACATTCCCACAAGCAAAAACTCCTTCTATATTAGTCATCATCGTTGAGTCAACAATCGCACCGTTTGTCTGAGGATTAATTGCAACCCCCATTTTTTTTGATAATTCATTTTCTGGGATGAGTCCAACGGAAAGTAAAATTGTATCACATTTTATGTTAAAAGATTTGTCTAAGTCTGGTTTACCATCAATAATTGGACTAATATCAACTTTTTCGACTCTGTCCCTCCCATAAATTTTTGAGACTGTGTGGCTTAGATAAAGTGGAATATTAAAATCATTCAAACATTGAACAATATTTCTTGTTAGCCCAGATGGATATTTTTGTATCTCAACAACAGCAAGTACATTACAAAATGATAGAGTGAGCCTTCGAGCCATAATTAAACCAATGTCCCCAGAGCCAACGATTACAACATTCTTACCTGGTATAAATCCATCTATATTAATTAATCTTTGAGCAAGCCCTGCAGTAAAAATACCAGCAGGTCGTGTACCGGGTATTCCTATATTGCCACGATTTCTTTCGCGACAACCCATTGCAAGTACGATACTTTTGGCATTAATAACAAAGACTCCATGTTTTTTTGAGTAACAATGTATTTTTTTGATAGAATCATTTATAATTTCAGAAACAGTTGTCTCCAAAAAGACTTGTATATTAGAATTTGTAACTTGATTTGTAAAGCGTTCGGCATACTCACAGCCAGTCAGTTCTTCGTTAAACTCATGAAGACCAAAGCCATTGTGGATACATTGAAGTAATATTCCACCAAGAAACTCTTCTCGTTCAATAACAGCTGAGCTAAAACCATTTTTTACAAGCTCAAGAGAGGCTGCCATACCCGCAGAACCACCGCCAACAACAACGCAGTCAAAATTATATGTTTTCATAATTTACCTTTAGCATAACACAGATTAATCAGATTGCCGCAGATTAAAATTATATAATATTTATATAATTTTTTCAATTAATTTTGATTTAGAAATTTATCCATTTCACAAAAAAATTGTAGTTTTTTTAATAGTTTTATTATATATTAAATAACAAAACATTCTAAGATTAAAATATGGATAATAATTTATGGAAAAATTAACATTTTTATTTTTTCTTTCTTTCTTTATAATTGCATCTTGTACTACTCCAACTTCTACAACGACTACTACAAGTTTACCATTTGCAGTTGATAGTATAAAAGGGACAGTCCGAAATGAGACTGGAGAATGGATTGGACGAATTATTGATTATGTCATTCCTTCGCAATATTCTGATATAGCAACAAAAACAATAACTGTTGTTTTGCCACCAAATTATTCGCAGGTAAATCAATATTCTACTATATATATGCACGATGGGCAGAATGCTTTTAATTACGATCCTTATGGTCACGGCGGCTGGCAGGCTCATACTACAATTAATAATATGGTAAAGGATAATAGCATTGACCCTATTGTTTTAGTATGTATTCCTAATGCTGGTAGTAATAGAAGTTATGAGTACACAAATCAATCTACTGGAGCCCCTCATTATATAAATTACATTAAAGATAGGATTATTCCAGTAGTAGAATATAATTATTCTCTTGTTAAGTCAAAAGATGGTAGAATAATCTGTGGCTCATCGTATGGCGGTGTTATTTCGTTATTTGCAGGTTGGAATGAAAGTGATACTTTTGGTAAAATAATTGCTATGTCCCCAAGCATACAAGTATCATGGATAACGCCAATGGTTACAAATAATACTAAACCAAACATTAAACTTTATATTGACACGGGGAGCCTCGAAGACCCATATCAAGATACAACTCAATTTAAAAATACTCTTGTACAAAAAGGCTTTGTCGAAAACACAAACTTAAAATATGTCTATGGCATTGGACAAGATCATAACGAAGAAGCGTGGAGACAAAGACTCCCTGCCGCTTTATATTTTATGGTTGGGAAATAGTGATTTACAGAGGAAAAAGATGGGATATATAGAAAAACCACTTGAACAAAAAACTTTGTTTGATGGGTTATAAAACAATAATTTTAAGAGAGAGACTATTATGAGAGATATAAAAATAAAATCAATAAATGACATTTCTAAAAATTTTATTCCAAAAGAATATTTAATTGAGGATAACGACGATTATTTTAGGCAAAAACAGAATCCTTTAGATAATTATAGGAAATTACAGGCAAAAGAGATTGAAATTTTGGTAAAAAACAATAATTTTTCCGAAGATTGGAATGCTATTTTTGTTACTGATAATTTTAATCCAAATCTTGTTAAAAACTGTGATTTTTTTGGTCTAATTAGAATTGGGGATATGTCACTTTCTTATCTTGAACATCATGATTTGAGACTTCCTATTGGGATTTCTAACTCAACGATAATTTGTTGTGATATTGGTAATAATGCGGTAATTAGAGATGTACATTATCTTTCTCATTATATAATTAGGGACAATTGTATTCTTTTTAATATCCAAGAAATGTCTACAACAAACTACTCAAAATTTGGCAATGGTATATTAAAAGAAGGCGAAGATGAGCAGGTTAGAATCTGGCTAGAAGTTGGCAATGAAAACGCTGGCAGAAAAATCTTTCCTTTTGAAAATATGATTACAGCTGATGCTTTTATTTGGTCAAAATTTAGAGATGACAAAAAATTAATGGAAAAACTTATTAGTATTACAGAAAGAAATTATTCTAAAAAAAGAGGGTATTTTGGTGAAGTTGGTTCTTTTAGTGTAATGAAAAATTGTAGGATTATAAAAGATGTAAAATTTGGCGAATATTCTTATGCTAAAGGGGCGAATAAATTAAAAAACCTAACGGTACTATCATCAAAAGATGAGCCATCACAAATTGGCGAGGGTGTCGAAATTGTAAATGGAATTATAGGTTATGGAAGTAAAATTTTTTATGGATGTAAGGCAGTTAGGTTTGTCACTGGCAGAAATACCCAGTTAAAATATGGGGCAAGACTTTTAAACTCAGTTTTGGGTGATAACTCAACTATATCTTGTTGTGAACTTTTGAATAATCTAATATTTCCATTCCACGAGCAACATCATAACACATCTTTTTTGATTGCAACAACTATTTTGGGACAGTCTAATATTGCTGCTGGGGCTACGATTGGTTCAAACCATAATTCTCGTTCACCAGACGGCGAGATTTTTGCAGGGCGTGGTTTTTGGCCCGGGCTTTGTACGAGTTTTAAGCATAATTCTAAATTTGCATCATTTATTTTGGTTGCAAAAGGTGATTATTCTTATGAGATGAATATTTTGTATCCATTTTCGTTGATCTATTTAAAAAAAGACAGTGAATCAGTGCAAATAATGCCTGCATACTGGTTTATCCACAATATGTATGCAATTGCAAGAAATAACTATAAATTTAAGTCTCGTGATAAAAGGAAAGTGATTGTCCAAAATATAGAAATTGATTTTTTAGCACCAGATTCTATCTCTGAAATACTTTTTGCTTTAAAAAGAATGGAATATCTTGCTGGCTTAAAACCAAATTGTCAACAAAAAGATGAAAACTTATTAATTAATGAAGGAAAAAAGATTCTAAAAACGAATAAAGATGATATAACTCTTTTTGATCCACATTCTATGAAAAAATATGGTGGGGTTATAAATAAACCAGCGAGAGCCTATGAAATTTATAAAAAAATGTGTATCTATTTTGCTGTAAAAAATTTCTATACATATTTCAATTTAAAAGATATAAACCTAAATAATTTGATAGAAAAACTAAAAGAAATTTATAAAGAAAAACTCTATTTAAAATGGTGGAATGTAGGAGGACAACTAATCCCTTATGAAGAGTTAGAAAATTTAAAGAATGATATAAAAGACGAAAAATTGACAAATTGGGATGAAGTACATAGCAGGTATAACGAATTGTGGGCATCCTATCCAACCCAAAAATTAAGGTATGCTTTGTATGTTTTGGAAACAATTTTAGAAAAAGAATTTAAAGATTTTACTGATGCTGATTGGAATTTTATCTTTACAGATGCGATTGACACAGCCAAATTTATACAAGAAGTTTCTTTTGACTCAAGACTCAAAGACTACACTGACCCATTTAGAAAAATGAACTACGAAAATGAAGAAGAAATGAAAGCCGTACTTGGCGATATAAAAGATAATGATTTTTTAATAACTCTCCAAAAAGAAACAAAAGAATTTGTGGAAATTTTAGGAAAATTTGGGGGGATTCCCAGTATGTATTAATAGAAACGTTTTTAGAATTTGTAAGATAAATAATTGATAATTAGGGCTTGTTTTTTTATTTTATTTGATATAACTTGCAATTTTATTTACTACATAATATACTAAATAAAGAAAAAAAATTATTTTAAAGATTATTTCTAAGGACGTAATTCTAATATATTTTTAGGAATGCTTATGGATATTATTACTTCTATAATTTCAATTTATGACAATGATAGATTGGAGATACGAAAAAAGGCACGAATTTTACTTATAACAAATATAGTAATTCTAATTTTTTCGATACTTCTTTTTATTGTAATGATTTTAACTAAGGCTTTTGTTGTGGGAGGAATTCTCGCTTTTCTTATAATATTTTGCCTTTTGAATATTTTTTTAATAAAAAAAGGTAAATATAAAATCTCAACAAATCTATTTTTGTATTTTTTATTTACAGTAATGTTTTTAGCGATTAAATTCGACCAGTACAATACTAGTTATGAAGCGTATGTATTTGCTACATTGGGACTTTTTTTACTATGTGCATCTTGTCTTATTGGTTATAATAAGATGCAACCTTTAATTATTACATTTTTAAATGTATGTGGAATTTTTGCTCTTTATTTTTTAGATAATCTTCCACATGATAATTATGTTGTATCCCTTCTTCACATCCAAAATCTTGCTACAAGTATTATAATGGTTATTTTAGGTGGTATTTTTGGTTCTATTTCTTTGTCTTTACAAAAAGTTCTTGTGGATAATGCAGAAACGGAGTCTGTTAATACAACAAAAAAATTCAATACACTTGATACTATAGTGTCAACTGCAAAAGATCAGGTATTTGAAATAAGTGATAGACTAAAATTTAGTTCAACCAATACCATAGAAATGATTAAGAATATTTATTCTCTTTTAAATGGGATTAAAAAAGAAATCGGTCAATTAAGAAATTCTGTAACTCTTTCTAATCAGGTGAATAATGATATTCAAAAATCAACTGGCTTTGTAAAAAATGATATGAGTACCTTAAAAGACTCAATTGATAGGGCAAGTTGTTCGATTGAAGAAGTTATAAGTGCTATAAATAATATTTCTGATACCACAAAAGAAAAGAGTGATTCTGTAAGAGAACTTTCAGGAAAAGCTAATGAAGGTAAAACTAAAATAAACCATATAAAAAAATCTATTGATGAAATTTCTAATTCTTCAAAACAAATGGTAGAAATGGTAAAAATTATTGAAGACGTTGCAACAAAAACTAATCTTTTGGCAATGAATGCCTCTATTGAAGCAGCTCACGCTGGAGAATATGGCAAAGGTTTTGCTGTTGTTGCTGTTGAAATTAGAAAATTGGCTTCCGAGACTGCAAGAAATTCAAAAAATATCAATGATACTCTTAAAAAGAATATTAACACAATAAAAGAATCTTTAGATATTAGCAATGAAGCAGGAGATTATTTTAATAGTATCAATAAAGATATTAATGATGTTGTTGAACTTACAGAAGAAATAATTTATTCACTTGATGAGATGTCAAAAGGGACAGACGAAATATTAAAAAGCGTTGGTGATACAGTAAATTTTTCAAGTTCACTTAATAATACTATGGATAATGTATATAATGAAATTAATGATAGCTCAAAAGCTATCAATAATATTATAGTTTTTACAGAAGAAGTGTTAAAAGAAATAGAATCTATCATAACATTCTTTGAAAAAATGAATAATGAAGCTCAGAAAGTTGACAAAATAGGAAATGAAAATAAAAATTATTTAACACTTTTTTATGAAAAAGTAAAAAAAATTAGTTAATAAAAAAATCATTTTCCTATTGCTTTTTTTTTGTTTTGATATTATTATATTAATATGAAAATAAAAAATTTGGAGGTTATAAAAGACTTGTTGAGTTTAAGACCATCCAATTACCCGGCTGGAGCCGGAAAAGAAAAACGGGGAGCCTGATACCCCCCAGAAGGTTTGGACAGAGTTTCCAACACCTATTAAATCTTTCTTTTGCCCTTTCTTCCCTAAAGAAAGGGCATTTTATTTATTAAAACCAGATTAAGTTATTAAAATTACTTATTTTTTTTAGTGAAGTTTTGTTGTCAATGTTTTATTTATGAGAAATATTTCGACTAAAAATGACTATTTTATCAAATTTATGTGTTTTTACCTCTCAAAGGTACAAAACTAACCCCATAAAATACTTCTTTTATTATTTTATCTTCTATTTTTTTCAATTTATAAATATTACCATAAGCTTCGGGGTAAATTAATATTCCATTATTTTTTAGTTGAGAAAGTAAAATATTTGAGTTGAAATTAGAGGATGATACACCAGCAGAAATAAATATTCTATCAAAAGGAGAATATTCTTTAAAACCACAAGAACCATCATCGCTGATAATTTTTATATTTTCAAAACCAGCAAGGTTGTATCTTGCGTTTTCTGCGAGTTGTGGGATAATCTCTGAGGCATAAACAAGTCCTTCGTTTCCACAAAGTACTGAAGCAATAGCAGCCGCATAACCACAACCAGCACCAATTTCTAAGATAACATTTCCTCTTTCAATTTGTAGTTTGTCCAGTACAAAGGCTACCATACTTGGCTGTGAGCAGGTTTGACCAAAACCAATTGGTACAGGATTATCTTCATAAGAATAATCCTTAACAGTAGTTGGGAGAAAATTACTTCTATCAACTCTTAGCATAGCATCAATAACTTTTTGATCTCTTAGGATGCTATCAAGATAAGAAGTTGATCTTTGTTTTATATGAAAAACTAATTCTTGGTTTGAAGAATACATAGTTTTTCTCCAAAATTTGATTTAACTCCCACTATCCATCTGAAAACAGGGAGTATTTATCCTTCTTGTTTCCAGATAGCAATAGATTGAAAGGGCATCGGTTTCATCTGTTAAATTGTGGGTAACTAATAATTCTATTTATTTTTCGCTGTAAATTTAATTAAGTTTTCAATAGCATCAACTGTATTTGCTTTTTCAAAATATTCTCGTAGTTTTTTTGACACATCAACTTTAAAATTATGATGATATTCTATCGAAATAGAGACTTTCCCATCATCAAGTTCTTTTATCATCCATCTACCAAAAACTTTATTAACTCTAACACATTTTGAATCTAAATTAGTTTCGTTTATTTTATCTTCTGTTGGTTTCCATTCAAAAATATAAATTTTTTTATCTTTATCATAATAATTAACAGAATATTCTGTTTCTATATAATAATCTCTTGTTTTGTAAGGAAAAAAATTAATCTGCGTATAAGTTAAAAATTTATTTTTATCAATACTTTTTATTGGTTTAAAAACAATTGTTTTTGGAAAAATCGAAGGGTAAGAATTAAATTTTAATAGATTATTAAAAAGTGTTTCTCCATCAAATTTATCAATAATTGTTTCTGCTTTATAAAAATTATCTTCATAAAGGGGGGTTTCTTTTATATATAAATTTATATTTCTTGCTGTTGTTTCATAGTTCCAAGAAACTCCATCAAAAATAGAATTACTCATAAAAGCAAGATTTAACGATAAAAAAGAAAAAAGTAGAATAAAATAATGTTTTTTCATAAAAATAAAGACTCCCAAGATTTTTTTTAGATATGAAGACTATAACATGGATTAATCAGATTATCAGAAATTACACAGATTAAAAAGGTATAATTATTTGATATTAAAGTAATTAGATTCTATAATTTCTGACAAACTAAAAACATTCCAGTATATAAGACTTCATTTATTAACTCAATTAAATATTAATTAAATTTTTAATAAAATTCAAGAAAAATTAATAATATATTTTAAAATTTGTTACTAATAGGAAACAAGTGGCAGTTACACCTTGTTTTCTATTAGTAATTCTATGGCTAAATTTTATATTCCATATAGAAATTTTTATCCAGTCTTTTTAGGTGAATTATTAAAATTTATGAGATATACTGCTAGCATAGCCATTATTCCACCAAAAACAGTAGATAATTTTGGTACTTCATGTAAAATTAACCAACTAATAAGAACAGCATTTATTGGAACAAGAAATATAAATGAACTTGCTTTATTTGAGCCAAGAGTTGTAGAGCAATAAAAATAAACAGTAGTTGCAAAAGTTGTAGAAATTATTGATAAATAAAGAATATTCAACCAAAATATATATGAAAAATTAAAAACTTCAAATATACCACTATTAAAAGCAAGTATAAAATCAAAAATAGAAGAAAAACCATACAAATATAAACTAAATGTGATCGGAGAAAGAGAAGTCTTTGATTGTTGACTGACAATTGTTATAAAAGCCCAAACTAATGCAGCAAGAAGAAATAATAAATTCCCACTTAACATTAATTGATTTAAACTAAAATTCCATATTTCAAGAAGAACTAACCCACCAATAAGACCAAATAATAAACCAATAATTTCTTTTAGTTTTATTTTATTCTTAAAAAGAAATAATGTAATAATAAATGTAAAAATAGGATTTATCGTAGTGACTAATACACCACCAATGCTAACAAGTCCAAGTTTTAGACCACCAAAAAAGAATTGGTTGTATAACACCATTAAAATAGCACCAGTTATTGCAAAAATAAAGCCTTTAAAACTAAGTTTGAAAGATTGTTTTGTTATAATCATAATTGGTATTAAAGAGATAAATGTAATAAAAAAACGCCAAAAAGCTAATACTTGTGGTTTTGTTAATCCTGAAATAATCTTTGCAGAAGTCCAACTTCCACCCCAAACAACCATTGCCAAAACAATTAAAAAAATAAAAATTTTATTGCTATTTTTGTTAATTTTTTCTTCCATTTAATAATCCTTTTTAATCCAATCATATACATAGTTTTAATAAATATTTTTTGTTCTGATTTTAATATATCAGGGGATAAAATGCAAGAAAAAGATTTGGATGGATGTTAATAGTTAATAGCTTTTATTAATCGGTATTTTTACAGTAAATACTGTTTTATTAATTTCATCTGAAATAAAATCAACTTTACCTTTTAAGTATTTCTCTGTAAGTAGTTTAATGCTATATGTACCAAATCCACGTCCTATGCCCTTAGTAGAGAATGATTTTTTAAAAATTTGCATTTTTATAGTTTCTGGTAATACTAATTGGTTTTTTATCGAGAATTCTAACTCATTTTGTTCATTTATAAAAGAATTTATTTCTATTTCTTCATCATTAGTGCTTGCTTCAAAAGCATTTTTTAGTAAATTTATTATTATTCTTCTTAATAATACTTTATCAGTATAAATTATTTCGGGAGTAATATTAGTTTTTATTTTCTTTTTTGAGAATATATGAATGTGTAATAAAGATTGTATTGATTCTTTAAATAAATTAGAGATTTCTATTTCATCTATTTTTATATTCTCTGATATTGAGTTTGGATTTGACATATTTATTAATTTATAAGAATGAATTTCATCGATAAGTCTTTCTACATTAATCGACAATAATTCTTTAAATTGTTCATAAGAAAGGGAATCGCATACTTGTATATAGGAATATATACCAGTTACAGTATTTGCAATATCATGAAGAAAAATTTTTTCTAAATTTTCTCTTAATTTTTTATCCGCTAAGTCTTGAAGTGTACAAAATACATATTTTTTATTAATAAATTCAAAAGGTCTTGTTGTTACATATACAGGCATAGAATCTCCATTTTCAAATGATATATTCCATTCTTTTGCAGAAATTTTGTCCTCTTCACTTTCAAAAACAGAATTAGAAAGTCCGCATAGTTTACAAAATTTTGATGCACCACAACCATATTCGCTTTCTTTCGAGTTATAGCAATTAAAATATTCACCAGGTCTTATACCAGTAAAATTATTGTCCTTTTGATTATTAAATAAATCCTTATTTAAGTATAAAATTTGTCTATATTTATTAATTATAAATAATGTGAGAGGAATATCCTTTAATAATTCTGAAAAATATTCGCTTTGGAGTAGTTGTTTTGCTTCTTTTTCAACTTCTTCAATAGTCAATCGTTTTTTAGGGTCAAACATATATCTTCCTTATTAAAGAATTGTTGGTGATCAAATAATAATCTTTGTTTTAAATTATAAATCAAAAAATAAATAAAGTCAATTTTAGCACAATTATTTTTGAAAAAGATAAAAAAACACTAATAGATTTTAGTTTTTTATTGACTTTTTAATATATTCAATTAAAATTATTTATTCTTATGTTGATAAATATTTTTTTATAAAGGTAGTATTTTATGGAAGAGCCAAAATTTTATAAAGATTTTTCGTCTGATTTTTTGTCTGGTGAATTTAATCAATTTGTTTTTTCTGGTAATATTTATGATATTTTTGAATATGAAAACGAATATTTAAATTTATCAGATTATTTAACCAAAAAACTTTCAAATACAAGGACTGTAATTATTTTTAATGTTGCAGAAGGAATTGATTTTGTTTCTAAAAAGGAAAGAGATGAGTTTATAAATATTTTATCCGAAAATCTAACTTTTTTTGAGAGTTTTGAAGATAAGAGAAGTTGGGTAATCAAAGGAATAGCGGCTTCAAAATCATCTCCTCTTGAGGGCTTAAAAATTTTAAAAGAAGCAGTTGATCTTTCTCAAAAAAAAGATACCCCAAAAAATTTTCCAAAATCTTTTGCTATTTTAATAGAACACGCAGAAACATTAATTCCTGATATGGAAGTTTCGAGAATGTTTGACTTTGATAGACAAAAATTGGTTTTTCTGAGAGACTGGCTCTGTGATGAAAAATTTATCAAATCTAATAATTTATTGATGTTTATATCACAAACCACATCAGAAATTCATAAATCAGTTGTAAATCTACCTTCTATGGATAATGTAGTGATAGATTACCCAGATTTTACAGAAAGAAAATCATTTATAGAAAAAGAAATAAAAAAACATGAACTTAAATGTGATATTCCAATAGAAAGAGCGACAGACCTTACTGCAGGGCTTAATATTAATGGTATCAGACATATAATCGTTGGCACGAGGTACACAAAGATTCCACTAACAGAAGACTTGATTTTGTCAAAAACAGAAGAGGTTATAAAAGGTACAATTGGTGATTATATAAAAGTAATAAATCCAGATCATGGTTTTGAGGCAGTTTATGGGGCTTCTAAAATAAAATCAGAGTTACAAAGGCAAGTAAAAATTATCAAATTAAATGATTCTTCTATAATACCTCGTGGTTATCTAATCTGCGGTAGAAATGGTGTTGGTAAAACTTATATAATGGAAGCATTCGCAAAAGAACTTGGTTGGCTTTGCATAGAGTTAAAAAATCTACGACAAAAATATCTTGGAGAGACTGATGTTGTTTTTGAGCGAGTCAAAAATGTTTTGGAATCTTTCAAAAATGTTATGGTTTTTATTGATGAAGCTGATACAATGTTTGGCGGTCGAGGTCAAGATGTCCACGAAACAGAAAAACGACTTACTGGCAACTTTATAAAAATGATAGGAGACCCAAAAAATCGTGGTAAAATTTTATGGGTTTTCATAACTTCTCGTCCTGATTTGCTTTTGCCAGATTTTATAAGAAGGCTTGAGATTAAAATCGGTTTTTTTAATCCAAAAGGTGACGACCGTCTCGACTTTTTAAAGAATATTCTATCAGATGTAGAAATTGATTATACCAAACTCACAGATGAAGAAAAAACTAAAATAACTGATGTTTTTAAAGAATTTTCACCAGCTGAATTTAAAATGCTTTCCACCCAATTAAAAGCAGAAAAAAAATTGAAAGGCAGTACTTTAACAATAGATGAAATAGCAAGTTTAATGAAAAGATTTAACCTAAATATTGGTAGGGAGAAATACATCGAGCAAGATGAATACGCTAAAGCGTTTTCTACTTTTGTTGATATGATTGAGTAGGGGGAGTTTGATTAGGATTTATATGAATATAAAAAAATTGCTATTTATTTGTAGTCAAAATAAGTTAAGAAGCCCTACTGCTGAGAATATTTTTAGTGAATATCAAAATTTTGATGTTAGGTCAGCTGGTTTAAATAATGATGCAGAAAATGTATTGAGTAGCGAAGATATTCAATGGGCAGACTATATTTTTTTGATGGAAGGGACTCATAAAAATAAACTTTTAAAAAAATTTAAAAAATATATCAAAAATCAAAAGATAATTGTTTTAAATATCCCAGATATTTATGATTATATGGATCAAAGATTGATAAAGATTTTAAAAGAAAAAGTTAGAAAATACTTAGAATTTGTTGAATAAGTTAGTTGATTGTTGAATATTAATTAATTTAATTAAATAAGAGTTATATTAAAGACAAATAATAGATTGTTTATTTATATTTCTGTTAAATAGAAATTTTTAAGATAATAAGGGAATTTATGAAGATAAAAATAACTGATTTTGGACCAATAAAAGACTTTGAAGTTGATTTATCAAAAGATTTGATATTTATTTATGGTAAAAATAATATTGGCAAATCTTATGCTATGAGTGTGATTTATTTGATTTTGAAGAATTTATTGGAAAAAATACCTGATATTCTTTTTCTAAAGTTAAAATCTCTTAATGAAAAAATTATAGAGATGATACAAGAAAATATTAATAATCATAAAATCCTTAAAGAAAAATTTAATGATTTATTAAGAATATTAATTGAATCAATATTTTTAGAAAAATTCAAGCATTCTTTACTAAATACATTTAACGATCTTAATAATATTAGCAATCGTTTTTCAAAAAATGCTTTTAATATAAATTTAAATTTTGATTTTATAAATTTTGATATTTCTTTTTTAGATAAAAGTCTTATTATAAAAAATGTTTCTTTAAATTATGATTTTACAATAAAAAAAGTCAAAGTTCATAGGAACTATAAAATTGATGAAAAAAACAAAAAAATAATATTGTATTTTATTGATATGAATGATGATTTTAAAAATATAGATGCTTTATTTAAAGTTATATTATTTTACATTTATGTAGAAATTAAAAAAGTAATCCGTGACGTTTATTTTCTCCCTGCTTCTCGCTCTGGTTTGTATCAAGGACTCAATGCTTTTAGTCAAATTATTGCAGAACTTTCTAAAAATAGGTCTTATGTAACAAAAAAAATAGAATTGCCAGCTATTTCAGAGCCAGTAGCTGATTATTTTTTAAAATTAAGTGAAATAAATGCTACTAAGAAAACAAATAAGAAAATTGCAGTAATATCCTCGATGTTAGAAAAAGATTTATTAAAAGGCGAGGTTAGTTTTGATTCTTCAACAAAAAAAATATTATACAAACCAGATTTTTCTGATATAGTTTTAAATATGGAGGCTACTTCTTCTATGGTAGCAGAAATTTCTCCTATTGTTCTTTATTTAAAACATGTAATTTCTTTAGATATAATAAATAATAATATATTAGGAGATGATTTTGTTGATGAACCTACTAAAGAAAAATTTAAGAACTCAAAGCCATTAATATTTATAGAAGAGCCAGAAGCTCATTTACACCCAGAGGCACAGGCAAAACTTATAGAAATGTTTGCAAAATTGGCTGAAAATGGCGTAAAATTGATGATTACTTCGCATAGTAATTATATGTTTAATAAGTTGAATAATTTGATACTCGATAAAAAGATTGATAAAAATAGAATTGGTTGTTATGTGTTAAAACTTACTGATAGTGGAAGTGTTGCTCATGAGTTAAAAATCGATGAGTTTGGCGTTGATGACCAAAATTTTAGCGAAATCGCCGAAGAATTATATAATGAAAATCTGGAACTTTTAAATAAATTTAACAAAAATGATTGATTTAATAAAAAACGAACCAGAACTAAAAGATATTATTGTTAGCAAATGTGAGGATAATAATTATTGTGTTTCTCTTGATGAACAAATTGATAAAGATAATATTATTATTTTAAAAATTGATAATTATTATAATTCTTCAAAGATGCACAATCCCCCAGCCTCAGTTGATTGTTTGATTATGCAAAAATGTTGTAACGAAACTTACAATTTGTATTTAGTCGAATTAAGAAATATAAAATATTGTTCTTCTATAAAAAAGGATAATATAATAGAGAAATTTAATACAACTTTAGATGATTTTATGTCAGTTAGGTTTAAACACATTTTTTTAGAGAATATTGATAAAATTATGCTAAAATTGTATTTTATTACTGATCCACTTGGCGTTGTTGAGAAAAATTTAACTCAAGAAATAATTGAAAAAAAATATAAAGATACAAAAATAGGCTTTTTGCAAAGTATTAATCCTTTTAAGTTTGGTACTAAATATTTTAGAATAGAACATAAATTACCAAATCCTATTATCCAAAAATGTTAGTTTAACCACAAATAATAGGTGAAAAACTCGATAAACCAAAATCTACCCCTCTTTTTTGCAAAGAGAGGGGTATAATACCAAAGATAAATATAATTACAAAAAATTTTGGGGTGAGTTTTTATTTCAATCTTACTCCACTACAAACTCCATCTTATCAAAATTTACTTTTATTGTGTAATTTTTTACAATATCAAAACCAATGTTGCCATAATTTTTTACTTTGTCAGGGAAGTCAAACATTGGGGTTAGTCTATATTCAAATTTATTTTTTTGTATTTTTTTATCACTGATGACAATTTGTTCGTTATTATGTAACAGTGTGTAAAAATCAACTCCAAGAATATCAAGGCTTGTTGCGACTTTCTTTTGATGTTTTAAAACATTTTTAGTTTCTTCTATTAATATGTTAAAACTTCCAAAAGATGAATCATTGCCAGTATCAAAAAGCAAAAAGTATTTGTTTTCAAAACCATCAATTTGAGTTTGTATATATGGTTTTTCGTTAATTAATGACATGTTGCCTATTTTTCGTTGATTATTTCTTCTTTTTTGAAAATATATATATTTTTCTTTACTTATTATATAGTTAAATTGATTTATTATGTTTCCACCGATAAGTCCATCTATTCCAACAAAAATTGGGGACGGAGTAATTACGCATATTACATTTTTAATTTCTATTCCGGAAAAATTAATTTTATCAATTAATCCAATGTCAAGATATAAAGACTCTTCACTCCTAAAACCAGATGTTACAGAAATCCCGTTTTGCATAATAATTTTTACTTTTAGTCTTCTTGCTAAAGCCTTACTCAATAATACAACAGGAGCTCCAGTATCAAAAATTAACGAATTTTGTTTTATACCATTTATACTAAATTGTGGAATAATTTTATTTTTCCATAATTTGTATTTTATTACACCATTTGAGCCTTTAATATTGTAATAATCTAAATTTTTTGAAGCAATTGCATAGAATCTCTGAATTTCTAACTCATTTTCTATATTATTAGTGTTTTCTATGATTTTACTTATTTTATTAGTTGTTATTCTACTACTATAATCTTCAAGATACAAAATGTAAAATTTCAATAAATCCAAATCAACAGTTTTATTTTTATTAAAATCGCTTTCAATATAAGTTGCTATCATTTCTTTTGCTTCTTTATCAAATCCTTCTCTTTTTAAAACTATTGACTTATAAAAATAATATTTAGTACTGTCTTTAACTTGTTCTAGTAGAATTTTTGTTTCTTTTATATTGTTTTCTGATAGAAAATGCTCTATTTTTTGATCAAATGAATTATTATTTGTAATTTTGATTTTTTTATTTGTAAAATCTATTTTTATTTGAGAAGAGTTAAAAAATTCGTAGTTTAACATTGAGCCAAAATTATTTTTTTTGTCTGATATAATAAAATTTTTATTGTAAAAATCAGTTTTGTCAATTGTTAAATTAATACTCTGGTAATAATTTATTTTTTGTGGGAAAATACTTTTTGTTGAATAATATTCTACTACTGGGAATAGAAAATTTGCTAAGTTTATTTTTTTTATAATTTTGTGGTCAATACTACTAACAATAGCCAAAAAATCTAATTTAATATCTGTTGTAATATCCCAATTTTGTATTTTAGAATATATTGTTGCAAAGTTATCTTTTATAGTAAAATCAAAACCTTCATTAAATAAATTTTTAGAAATTTCTAATTTTTTGTTAAAATAATCAATATTTAAATTAAAATTTGAAAGAATTCCAAAGCCAATAGTGTCTCTTTCTTCTATTTTTGCAATAACATTCTCAAATATTATCTTCCCCATCTTAATTTGTTTTATAAGAATCGTTTTTGAGTCAATAAATCTTGGATTTTTGAGTTTTTCTAGTGTAATATTAGAAATAGAAACAAAGTCATTAAACGAAGATGATAATTCAAAATCAAAAGTTTCGTTTTCTATTTGTAAACTAACTGTGTTTCTTATCAAATCCATTGAACAATCAACAATTTCTTTTATTGTATATTCGTTTGAATGTAAATAAAAAGAAGTTGTTATAAAAAAAAATAAAAAAATTTTCTTCATTTTAAAAATCTCTATTAAATGCTTGAATTTATTTCTATTATAATATAAAATATAAAACTATGAAAGAAAAATTAACAGTTGTTATTCTTGGTGCCGGTAGTGGTACAAGATTTGGTTCCAATTTACCAAAGATATTTGTAAAGATAAATGGTAAGCCATTACTTTGGTATTCACTCTATTCTTTTCAAAATGTTGAAGAGGTAGAAAATATTTATGTTGTCGTTTCTCCAGACAGGCTCGAATATGCTAGGACTTTGCAAAAAAAATTTTTTAAAAAAATAACAAAATTTAGAGGATTTATCACTGGTGGTAAAACAAGATTTGACTCTGTTTTAAATGCACTAAAAATAATTCAGATGGAAGAAGAATGTAATTTTGTAGCAATTCATGATGCGGCAAGACCTTTTATAAAACCAGAATTAATTAATAAAATTTTTACTGAGGCGATAAAAGTAGGGGCATCTTCTTGTGGGATAAGTGTTGTTGATACAATAAAATCTTTGGATGAAAAAGGTTTTATCCATTCGCATTTAAAAAGAGAACATTTAGTTTCGATTCAGACTCCTCAGATTTTTAATTTCCAAAAATTAATTAAATCTTATCAGATTGCAAAAAAGAAAGAAATCGCTTTTACTGATGATACTGAAGTTTATTCTTTAGTTGACAAAAAAATAAGTATTATCGAAGGCGATAATGATTTGACTAAGATTACATATAAAGAGGATTTAAAAACCGCAAAAGAAATTCTAAAAAGAAATAGAAATTTATGGAGATAGAATTATAAACAAGAGGTATCTACCTTTTGTTTCTGTATTGTGAGGAAAATTTTATGTTCAATATAAGAATTGGCAATGGTTATGACATTCACAGGCTTATTCCTTATAAAGACTTAATTTTGGGGAATGTTCATATACCTTTTGATATGGGTTTTTTGGCTCATTCTGATGGGGATGTTTTAATCCATGCTATAATTGATAGTTTATTAGGGGCAGCGAATTTATCTGATATAGGAACGTTATTTCCTGATACTGATCCACAATATAAGAGTATAGACTCAAGGATTTTACTCGAAAAAACAATTAGTCTTGTTAGAGAAAAAAAATTTGAAATAATTAATATTGATTCCACAATAATTGCAGAACAACCTAAATTAAAACCATATATTCCAGAAATTAAGAAAAAGTTGGCAACTATTTTAAATATAGAAGAAGAACAAATTTCTCTAAAAGCAAAAACAAAAGAAAAACTTGATGCTGTTGGGGAACTTAAGGCTATAGAGGTTTTTAGTGTGTGTCTTTTGAGTAAAATTAAAAATGGATAAAAAAAGAGTTTTAATTGTTGATGATGATGATGAAACAAGATTCGTAATAAAACACATTCTTGAGAATAATAATTTTTCTTGTTTCATCTGTAAAAATGGAAAAGAGGCTTTAGTTTTTTTAAAAGATAATGCTATTGATGTAATTATTATGGATATAATGATGCCTGAGATGGATGGAGTTACTGCTACAAAAATTATTAAAAACGACAAAAATTTAGAATTAATACCAATAATTTTCGTTAGTGCAAAGCATGACGATGAAACTATTGATTTTTTATTTAATTTCGACAATATTGATTATATTTCAAAGCCTTTCAGAAATATAGAGATTATTAGACGAATTAATTCGTTACTTAAAATCACTTCAGAAAAAGAAGAATTTAAAAATCTAAATGAAAAAATATCTAAAAAAAATAATAAACTCGAAAAACAAAACAAACAATTGGAAGAACTTGATGATATAAAAGATAATTTTTTAATATGCCTAACCCATGATTTTAAAACTCCAATTACTTCAATTAGGTCTTTAGCAGAGATTATGCTAGATAATGAAGATATTCCAAATAATAAAAAAAAAGAATTTTTAGAAAAGATTCTGGGACAAGTAGATAAAGTTAGTGAAATGATTGATACACTTTTAATGTCTTTTAAAAAAATATCTATCAAACTTAATATAGAAAAAACTAAAATAAATTTGGAAGAATTATCTTATAAAATTTATTCATTATTTGTTGATATAGCTGATTCTAAAAATTTAAAATTTATTTTAAATATAAATACTAATATTAAAGATTTTTTTTCTGATTCAAATAAGGTAGAAGAAGTATTACAAAATATTCTATCAAATTCGTTTAAATTCACTGAAAATGGCTTTGTTTCTCTTGATATTTATGATAATGATAATTATATATATTTTGATGTTATTGATACAGGGATAGGAATCGCTGATTGTGAAATAAAGAATATTTTTGAAAAATTTTATAGGGTAAAAACAGATGAACATTTAAAAGATGGTGCAGGTTTAGGGCTTTTTATTGCAAAAAGATATGCACTAAATTTAGGTGGTGATATAATTGTGACATCAGAAGAAAAAAAAGGCTCAAAATTTAGTTTTTTTATACCGAAATAAATAAAAGTACAATATTTTTTTTAACTGATATTAGCCTATATAACTTTAAAAAAAAATATGAATTCGTGACATTAATCACAGATTAATTTTACTATTTATATTATTTTTTTGTTTTAATTGTTTTTTTAAAATAAATATTTAATTAAAATTTATTATTGACTTTGTAAACTTATAGAATACTGAATTAATTTGAAAAAATATAATTTTGCATTTTTGTTAGTGAGAATATTATCATATTTGTTTAGTAATGTGTTTTTTTATTAAATTTAGTTATTGTAGTATTTGTTATTTATAAAGATATTTTTAAAAAAAAGTGATTTTTTTAAAAATGTAAAATTAATGTATTTTTTTTGTTGACTATCTGAAAAAATATCTTTATAATGTTAGTTAGAAAAAAAAGCCTGTAAGGCTATTAAAAATATTTGAGGAGGATTTTCCTATGAAAAAATTTTTCGCAATTCTTGCATTAATCGCTATGTCAATAATGGTTGTTATTGGCTGTGGTAGTGGAGCAGAAAAAAAAGACGGCGGTAAAAAATTTGGAACCGAAATAGGCTACAAAATAAACGGAGATAAAATTATTTTCGTTTTTAACCCTGCTGATTATCCAGCTGGTTTTGATGAAACAGAAATGGTTACACTTGCTGGGGAAATGAACGGCTGGGACGCTGGTGCTAAAGATTGGCAATTAGTTAAAAAAGATGATGGAATGTGGTATTTTGAAACAACAAAAGACAAAATTCCTGCTGGTACAAAATTTAAATTTGTTGTTAATACAGTTGATTGGCAACAACCAACTCCAGAAAAAATGCCAAAAGATCATTTAACAGATGATGGTTATGGTGGATTTAATTTACTTTGTCTCTATTGATTTTATTTTTTAGGAGGAAAAAATGAAAAAAGCGATGTTTTTTATCGCAGTAATTGTGATTTTAGCTTCTGTTTTTGCAGGATGTAAAATTTATAATGCTGCTGATACAACAATGATTATGTCTGATCCTGCGGGAATAACAGACGCTCAAAAAGAACCTAATAAGAAATATAAAGGTTATGAAACAGTTGATGCTTATAATCAAGCAAACTTACCACCAGTGGTAAAAATTGGTTCAGGTGCAACTGCTATAACAATTACACTTATCAAATCAAATGATATTTGGGTTTTAGGTGATACTAAAGTAATGAAACAAATTAATAAAGATGTTTCTGCGGATGTTTCTCCTGCAAATAGCTCAAGAGCTTCTCTCAAAATGACAAAAGAAAAATTTGAAAAAGTAATAGATATTGCTACTTTTGTTGTACCTTCAACTATTACAGAATCAGATGTATGGGCTGCAGGAAAACTTAGATTTGAATTTTGTGAAGCTGATCCTTCAAAAGTTGCTTCAGGTGACTGGGATGCTTTAAAAAGACTTGACTTTGTTAAAGCTAAAATCTTAAGTACTACTTATCCTTATCTTGTTAAAGAAAATGCTGATTATTTTCAACTTAATTTTGATATGTCAAATGCTGCTAATGATTATAGACCTTAAGTAAAATATAATATTATATTTTGCTATTGTAAATTTAGGAGGAAAAATGAAAAAATTATTATTACTTACACTTATGTTTTTATTTGTAGTAAGTTTTGTTACTTTTGCTAAAGTAACTATAACAGAAAAAGATGGTAAATACTTTGCTACACTTACTTATAATTCAGATTTACCACAAGCTAATATCATTGGTTCATTTCAAAACTGGGTTAAACCTGGTATTCCAATGACAAAAAATGCAGATGGCGTTTGGGAAATTACAATTCCAATTGATGCTCCAATGTTCAAATATAAATTTTATGATCCTGCAAAATCAGATGATAGTGCATATCTTGATGACACAGAAAATCCAGATAAAATTGCAAACCCTTTTGGTTCTTTTGATTATCTTGTAAGAAGACCAAAAAAAGGTTCTGGTGGTGCAGGTGCAGAAGATGATTTTAACCCAACTTTTGGTATGTGGGCAAGAATGTACTATAACCTAAACTGGGTAACAGATTTATCTCAAAAAATAGTTTATGATAAAGATGGTAAAGCTGTATATACAGGTTTTGCATCTGGTGAAAGAAAAACAGATTCTACTGCTGCATACAAAGATGATTATCAAAAAGAATATGATAATGGAAGTGGTACTGCAGTAAAAAGATCTGTTGTTGATAAAGAAGTTGGTTTTAGTTGGTCTCCTTGGCAATGGTATGGTGAAAATGGAACAACTGCTGGAGATTATTCAAGACTTGTTTTTGGTAGAGATTCTTTCCATTCTAACAATACTTTAAAATTCCATGGCAAAGTTTTAAAACATTTTCAAGTGGATGTTGAAATAAATGCTCAACTTTTTTTCTGTAACTCATGGACTCATTTATGGCAAGGGCACAATAATGCTGTTGGTGGATTAACAAGCTGGGGCGGAACAGCTTATGGTGCTATGACAGATGCAGAAAGAAAAGCTGTTAAAGATGCAAGAGAATACTCATGGAATACTATTGCAAGAGATTCAGTATCAAACTTTTTCTCTTCACTATTTGGTGGACTTGGTAGAGACTATGTTTTTGCTAAACAATATTTCAATAATGGTAGTGCAACTTTAGGTCAACCAACAAATCAAAATTATGATTCTGGTTCTATGCACGTTGATCAAGTAAGATTTAGTTGGACAACAAAAGATTTTGATATCAATATTGCGCCTGCTGGTGGTAAAGGTATCATTTCAAAAGATCCAATGCAATTAATTAGTGGTGATAGAACAGGTAGTACAAACTATACACAATCTAATATCCAATTTTTAATCCATCCTACAGCTGTTAAAGGATTAAATATCAATTTAGGTACAACATATAGTGGTAATACAAATAGCTATGCTGGTAATGGTGCTAAATTTGCTTCTACATCAACAGTTGGTAGATTTTTAGCTTATGGCGATTTATACTATGATATATTAGGACTTGGTAAATATACTATTGGTGCTATTTATACAATGAGTTCTTATGCTCCTGGTTCTACAACTTACGAATTAAATTTTTTCAAAGTGTACAAAGGGCTTGATGCTTTTGCTAACGCAATTCATCAAATGTCTTTATGGGGTAATTTAACTCCTGTATCAGGACTTTCTATCCAATTCCAAGGAACAATGGAATTACCAACAAAATATTTTGATACTGTAGATTATCTCGATGGTAACACTAGCTGGACAAATGATAAAGCAAGCAAAAAAGGTTATGATTTCTTAGCTCATGCTGCTGATTATATCAAAATTGGTTATAAAAATAATATGATCGACGTTGCTGTATGGCAAGCTGCTGCTGGTACAAGATTTGAAGGTGATTTATCTGCTACTGGTTCTATGTTTGCTAATTATTTAAATGTTTGGTCAGATGATGCAACAGATCATGGCTTAAACGGACATGGTGATGTTCTTGGTAAAGTAAAAGTTGGTCTTGATTTTTCTATCAAACCAATGAGTAACGAATTATTAAAAATTGGTTATAGCCATATTCTCTCAATGGGTGCTAAAGATGTTATCTATGGAGATTATAGCTTTGCTTTTGCAACGCAACAATACAAATCAGATAGAGGCGATTTAGCTAGTAAAGTTTCTGATAGTACAAAAACTATTTATATGATTAACTATTTTATACCATCTATCTCTTCAAAGTTTAAAGCTGGTTCTATGGATATGGAAATTGGCGTTCTTGCAAGAATTAAGATGGAAACACTTGTTGGTGAAACACTTGTTGATAATGATCTAAAACAAATTTCTACAACAACTGCTGTTCTTGATAAAGCAAGCCTCGATATTAAACTTGATAATGTATCTGATGGTTTAAAATCAGTTTGGATTGAATATCAATTTAGAATGGCTAACTATGATAGCCCATTAGCAACATTATTAGCTAGTGATGGTACTTCAACAACACAAAAAAATATTGACAATGTGGCAAATAAAGCTGCTTGGGGAAAATTTGTAAACCAAATTATGGTTGAAATGAAACTCAAAAATGACATCTTTATTGGTGCTGGTTATATATTAAGATTTTATCATGGTAGACCTAGTCCAAATGCTACATATACTGCTGTATTATCTGATGATGCAGCTTACAAAACAGCATACTATGCTATTCCAGACTACTGGAACTGGGGTCTTGCATTACAATTTAAATACATTATTCCTGTAAAAGTTTTAAAAACACCAACTTTCTTTGCTAACCTTGGCTTAGGTTGGGAACCATTTCATGAGTTAGATCCAGGTTTCCTCCAAACAGATTCTTTACAACATGGTAGATATGAATGGGGACAAGCTGATGATTGGAATCAAGCAAAAACAGATTTCCAATTTTCTAACTTGACAATTGGTTTAAAATGGGATTTCTAATTTAAAGTTTAAATTATTTAAACTTACTGCCCGGACGAAAGTCCGGGTTTTTTATTGCACAGATTAACACAGATTATTAGGGAAGATTACACTTATTATGCGAGATTGTTAAATAAAATTTAATACAGATGATCAGTGTTAATCTATCTAAATATGTGTTAATTGGTGTTATAAAATTTAATTTTAAAAAATAGTTTTTCGATAAATATATAATACGAATTTTCACGGATTATTTGGGATGATATTAAGTAAAAACAAAATATAAATTGACTAAAAATTAATGTGATCTGGGATAATCAATGCCAATCTGTGTTATGGGAGGTATTTTTTGAACTTGAATATTCTTGTAATTAGTGAAATGAATAAGATAAATCAAAAAATATTAGACATATTAAGTAATTCTAATCTTAATATCTTAAAAGAGTATAAATTTCAAAAAATTTTAAAAATATTTTTTTATAAAAAAATACATCTTGTATTAATTGATTGTGATTCTCAACTAATAAATTATATTAAAATTGTTGAAAGGATAAAATTTTTAAATAAAGAGATTCCTATAATATTATATTCAAAATCAAATGATTTTAAAATAAATAATAATTTGACAAAAATTAATATTTATAACTTTTTAGATTTAAATAAATCCATTGATGAGTTAAAATTAAATATTTTTAGTTGTATTGAAGAAATTGAAGAACAATTAAATATTAATAAAATTTTTGATTTTATAATTTGTGAGAAAAAAATTTTTAAAATTCCTAATTCTTTTAAGTATGTTTTTCCTGTTTCTCAATTTCTTATTAAAAGATTATTTTTTGTAGGTATTAAAGATACTGAAAAAATTCAAAATATTAAATTTGGTATCGAAGAAATGGTTATAAATGCAATAGAACATGGTAATCTTGAAATTTCTTTTTGTGAAAAAACAAAAATTCTTGAAAATGGCATAGATTTGAATGATATAATTAACGATCGATCAAATAAAGATGTATTTAAAAAAAGAAAAGTTACAATAAAATATATTCTAACTCCAACAAAAATTGTATATATCATAAAAGATCAAGGAAATGGGTTTGATTGGAAAAAAATTATAGATAATTCTTTAAACGAAACTCGAATAAATTTGGAGCATGGAAGAGGAATAATCTTATCAAAAAATTATTTTGATGAATTTTTTTATAATGAAAAGGGTAATGAAGTTACTATGATAATTTATAGAAAAAATTAAAATTTTTCTTTTACTTTCTTTATAATATTTGCTAAAATACATAAAAAAGCAAAAGAGGTTTTTATGGCGAAATATGATGTTTTTGGGCTTGGGAATGCTTTAGTTGATATTCAAGCATTTGTTCCAGAAAGTTTTTTAAATAAGTTAAATATTCCAAAAGGGGTAATGCATCTTATCGAGGAAAAGACATCTAGAAATATATTAAATAGTATAAGCGAATATAAACCTAATTCTTTTCCTGGTGGAAGTTGTGCAAATACAATAAGTACTATTAGTATGCTTGGGGCTAACTCTATTTTTACTGGTGTTGTTTCCGATGACCTTTATGGAAGACTCTATGAATCTAAAATTTCTGAGAGGGGCGTAAAGAGTTTAATAAGAAAATTAGGTACTGGACTTACAGGGACATCGATTGTTTTAACAACTGAAGATGCAGAAAGAACTATGAATACTCACCTTGGAGTTTCAAGAGAATTTACTAAAGATGATATAGATTTAGAACTTCTTTCTGAATCAAAAGTTTTTCATACAACAGGTTATAAATGGGATACTCCAAATCAAAAAGAAGCTGTTGAATTTGCAATGTCAAATGCAAAAAAATTTAATCTATCTGTAAGTTTTGATATAGCAGACCCTTTTTGTATTGAAAGAAATGTTTCTGATTTTAAAAGAATTATTTCTAATTATGTTGATATTCTTTTTGGTAATAAGGATGAAGTGAAATTTTTAACTGGCACAGAAGACCCAATAGAAGCTGGTAAAATAATTAGAAAGATGGGACCGAAAATTGTTATGGTTAAAGTTGGAGGAGAAGGAAGTTTTCTCTTTTATGAAGATAAGATTGTTAAAATTGATATATATAAAGCAGAAAAAGTTTTGGATTCAACAGGATGTGGTGATACTTTCGCTGGTGGATTTCTTTATGGATATACTAAAGGCTATACACCTGAACAATGTGCAAAAATCGCAAGTTATGTTGCATCTCAAATAATTAGTGTTGCTGGAGTTCAATACGAATCTCTTGATTTTAATAAAATAAAAGATTTCATTAAAACTAATATTTTGAAATGATTAGTATCTCAAAATTAACTTTTAAAATATTATCAATTTTTTTATGCTTAGGTCAAATTTTATTTTTTCTTTACTCTTATAATAGTAAAGAAAAAATAAATTATGAGGCGTTTCCTATTGAATTATCCGAAAGATCAAATGAAAATTTTATTTCGTTTTTTTCTTTTTCAAAAAAGAATTTTTTTTATATATTTATTTTTTTTATATTATTTTTGACTTATAATTTTTACAATTTAGTTATAAAATTTCTAAGTTTTTCACTTCATTTCTCTTTTAAAAAAATATTTTTTAATTTTTTATTTTTAAGAGCACCTCCAATTAATTAAAATACTAATTTAACTTTTAGAAAAAATATTCTTTTTTCCCTAATTATTCTTGTAAAAATTGGTTAGTTTCCTTATAATTTACTATAATTACTTAAAAAATTTATTTTAAATGATAGATGATTTTAATATTATCAGAATAAGAAAACTAACTATAAAGAGGTGTATTATGAAATTAAAAAGCTTATTAAATCCAAATTTTATTAAATTGAATTATGAAATATCTTCAAAAGAAGATGCAATTCATTTTTTAATAGATACTATTTATAAAGAATATAAATTTAATTGTTCAAAAGAATCTATAATAACAGCACTTTTTCAAAGAGAGACGCTTGGTGGTACTACTTTTGAGACAGGTATTGCTATTCCACATGCGAGGTTAGATAATTTTAATGATTTAGTTATCTCTATATGTGTTCCCAAAAAACCAATCATTGATAACGGCGTAGAAGTGAAAATGGTTGTTTTAATATTAACTTCAAAGACAGCATCAAAAACTTATTTGCAAACCCTTTCCGCATTTGCTCAGTTATCACAAAATAAAGAATTATTTGATAAAATAACATCTGCAAAAGAAGGCTCTGGTTTATTGATTTCTGAAATATCACATTTTGTAGATTTGATTTCGGACATAAAAATAAGAGAAGAACTTACAGTAGAAGATATTATGTCTAAAAATTTAATATTTGTAAAACCAGATACTACTTTAAAAGAATTAATTAATATTTTCTACAAAAATAATATTAGTTATGCTCCAGTAATTGATGAAAATGAAAATTTTATTGCAGAAATAACAACTTCTGAAATTTTAAAAATTGGTATTCCAAATTATGCAGTAATGATTGGAAATTTAAAATTTTTGAGTTCTTTTGAACCATTTGAAGAGTTATTAAAAAATGAGGATAAAATTTTAGTAAAAAGTGTAATGAGAAAACCATCGCTAAAGCTTGGAGTAGATTCTTCTATAATTGAGGCTGCACTAGAGATAACTCAAAATAATAGAAGACATATTCCAGTTGTAAAAGATAATAAAATATTAGGAATAGTAAGTTATATGGATATTCTCAAAAAAGTTATAAGAGGATAGAATATGGATTTTTTTCAAATAATAGGTTTAATTGTTTTTGTTTTAGTTTATGTTTGTATTTCCACAGACATTATAAATAAAACGATTGTTGCACTTGTAGGTGCTGCGTTTTTTGTTGTTGCAGGTATTTTGAGTCAAGAAAAAGCATTCGAAATAATAGACTGGAATGTAATTTTTTTGCTTTTTAGTATGATGATTATTGTTGGTATAATTAAAAAAACTGGGCTTTCACAATTTGTTGCAATTAAAGCGGCAAAATTGGTAAAAGGAGATCCTGTTAAGATTTTAGTTTTGTTTGTAATAATTACTGCTTTGTTTTCGGCATTGCTTGGTACTGTTACAACAATATTACTGATAGTTCCTGTTAGTATTCTTATTGCTGTCGAACTTGGTATTTCACCTATTCCATTTATAATAGCAGAGGCAATGGCTGCAAATATAGGCGGTTGTGCTACCTTAGTAGGTGATGCTACTACTATTATGATTGGTAGTGCTTCAAAAATAAGTTTTTTGGATTATATGAGATATGTTGATCCTATTCTTGGTATAGTTCTTGTGATTTTTTGTGGTTTAATAATATTCTTTTTTAGAAAACAACTGCAAGTAACAAATGAAAAAAAAGCAAGAATTATGGACTTTGACGAATCAAAGGCTATTGAGGATATGCCACTTCTAATTAAGTCTGCCATTATAGTTGCCTTAGTATTAGTTGGATTTTTAACACATAGTATAACTAAATTAGAGCCTTCCAGTGTTGCTCTATTTGGTGCGAGTGTTTTGATGGTTTTGGCGGGAGGTAAAGAAGTTGATCATTTTTTTGCAGAAGTAGAGTGGGGGACTTTATTTTTCTTTGTAGGACTTTTTACTTTAGTTGGTGGAATAGTAGAACTTGGTTTAATAAAGAAACTTGGTCAATTTATTATACATCTTACTGGTGGAAATATAAAGGTTACTTCAATTTTAATGATCTGGGCATCAGGCTTTTTTTCTGCGATTGTTGATAATGTGCCTTATGTTGCAACTATGATACCGCTTGTTAAAGATTTGGGGGCAACTTTGGGGGATAAAGCAATGCTTCCTTTGTGGCTTTCTTTACTTTTGGGTGCAGACCTTGGGGGAAATGGAACTTTAGTAGGAGCAACTGCCAATGTTGTTTCTATTGGACTTGCTAAAAAAAGTGGTTTTAACATTAGTTTTATGGATTTTACAAAATATGGTGCTATTATTACAGTGATTAATCTAATTATTGTAACAATTCTTGTTTTTTTTATTTATTTGAGATAATTTTAGATGTTTTTTTCTAAAAAATATAAATTTAGCCTACAATTTAAAAGTGACGATTTGAATCGTCACTTTTGTAAAAAAAAAATTAAAATTCTTCGTGATTTAATTTCTTTTGATAAATTAGAATTTACATTAATATTCTATTTCGTTAATTTATTAATACAATGTTGACCTTTTAAAGAAAAATCGGTATATTAGAATATATAACACGGATTTTTCAGATTGTCACGGATTGGCACAGATTACAATCACATAATTACTTGATATTAAAGTAATTAGATTTTTTGATTTCTGACAAATCAAAAACTTTTTGGTATATTATGGAGGGGAAATATGATTTTAAATCATATTGAGATACAAAATGATAAAGTTATTATTCCAATAGAAGAATGGGACAAAATAATTGCGAAGTTAAGTAAAATTGAGAAAGTTGAAATAGAGGAAGACGAAACTCCTATATTAAACAAACTAAGTGGAATTTTAAAAAATACAACTACTCTTGATGAAATAAAAAAACAAAAAGTAAAAGATACGTATGAAATTATATATTGATACAAACATAATTTTAGATGTAATTTATAAAAGAGAACCTTTTTTTTATTATTCTTCTAAGATTTGGGAATTAACAGAAAAAAATAATAAAATTATTGATCCAGAATCTTTTGTAAAAAAATATTTTTTTCAAAATACAAATGAATTTTACTAATATAAATATATCATTAATACACATATAACACAAAAAAAATAGAATAAATTTATTTATAATGATAATCGTCCAGATTGTCATTATATACCTAAAACATTTCAGTATATTTTCTGATTGTTGTATCTTTATGAGAAATTTTATACTAATTATTAATTATTTTAATATTTTTATAGTTTTTTTAAAAAACTCCCTTTTTGTGATTTGTATCACTGACTTTTATTAAAAAAATGTTTATATTCTCATAGAATTAAGAATAGAAAAAATATCTTTTTAAAATTTTATTTAGGAGAAAACTATGAAAAAAATATTATTTTTATTTGTTGTTATTTTAATATTTTCATGTAAATCAGATAATAATGTGAAAAATATCGATAGCAAAGATTATTTTGGAAATTTTAATAAAATTGATCCAATTAGTGAAAATTCTATGATAAGTAAGGATGATTGGTATAAAAACGCAACATTTTACCATATATGGGTAAATTCTTTTAACGACTCAAATGGAGATAATTATGGGGACATTAAAGGAATAATTGATAAACTTGATTATTTAAATGATGGTAATCCTAATACAAACAATGATTTAGGTATAACAGCAATATGGCTTTCTCCTATTTTTGACTGTTATGGGAAAAGTCGAAGTGTACACGGTTATGATACTGTTGATTACTATAAGATCAATAATTTATTTGGCACAGAAGAAGATGTTGTTAATTTATTAAGAGAAGCTCACAAAAGGGGTATTAGGGTTATTTTTGACTATGTTCCAAACCTTGTTAGTATAATGCATCCGTGGTTTTTGGATGCTTTAAATGGTGGCAAAAAAAGAAATTGGTTTATCTGGCAGCAAAATCCCAGTAAAGAATGGGAACAAGCATGGGGTGGTGGAAAATGGACAGATGTATGGCATAAGACTAAAAAAGGTTATTACTATGGAGGCTATAATAGATATATGCCAGACTTAAATTTTAACAATAAAGAAGTTAGACAAGAAATGGCAAATATTTTAATTTATTGGTTAAATAAGGGTTTTGATGGAGTAAGAATTGATACTGCAAGGTATATTTTTGAAGATGGTCCAAAAAGAGCAGCTGATGTTCCAAGAACTCACGATTTTTATAAGCAAATGCGAGCTAAAATTTTAAATGAATATTCTAAATTTAATACTTCAAAAATGATGGTTGCTGAGGTTTGGAGTAGTTCAGAAATTATAGGAAAGTATTATGGCGATGGAAACGATGAGTTTAATATGAGTTTTGATTTTCCACTAACAAGTTATATAAGAAATGCTATAAAAAGAGGCGAAAAATCAGAAGGTAAAATACTCGAGTTAGATAATTATTTAAAATCACAAATTGCCACTTACCCACAAGGTTTTAGAAGCGGAACATTTTTATCAAATCATGATTTGGCAGGGTCTAGACCTTTTACTGATTATGATGGTGATATAAAAAAATGTATTATTGCTCAGTGTTTTAATCTATTGCTACCAGGTACACCTTTTATTTATTATGGTAATGAAATTGCTATGCCTGATGGTAAGATGAAAGGTGATGGCAAGATGCGTACAAAAATGGAGTGGAATGTTGTCGAAAAACAAAATTTAGAAAAAGATTCTGTTTTGAGTTGGACAAGGTATTTGGTACAAGTAAGAAATACTTTTGATGCTATAAGGAATGGTTCTTATCAAAAAATAAAAACCTCAAATCCAAATGTCTTTGCGTTTTTAAGAAGTATTGATGGAGAAAGTGTCTTTGTTGTAATAAATTTTAAAAATGAAAAAACTGATGTCTATCTTGACTTTACAGACACAAAAATAAAAGAAGATGCAGTATCTTTAATTATTGGTACAAATTATAATGGTGACACATC
>Ga0209518_1000165_pt1 | contig 89499 bp, 118 predicted proteins | sample RifGroB1_FD_183993 | JGI IMG/M metagenome (GOLD analysis project Ga0209518, IMG submission 183993) | Groundwater microbial communities from Rifle, Colorado, USA - Groundwater B1 (SPAdes) (version 2) | ecosystem: Environmental > Aquatic > Deep subsurface > Groundwater | place: Rifle, Colorado... | reverse complement strand
CATTATTTCCAACACAAAACTTAATAAAGTCCGTAGTGCCTACACCACTTGTACTTCGTAGTTCAAGGGATGAACCTACGGCTGTGCCTCCAATTATCAAAGGACTTGTTATTGAAACAGATATTGTCGGAGATGAAGAATATGAAGGGTCTGTGCCCCCTATTAACACTGTTCCGGCTGCACCAACGGCAAGTTTATCCCATTTAGGAGTGGCATTTCCCACGATAATATCACCTCGTACTACTGCTCCAGCAAGAGTATCACCGTGAGTAGATGAAAGAATATCGTGATTTAAAGGGGCAGCAGTTCCAAAAGATAAAAGGCCTGCATTATCAACTGCTACAAATCCTGCACCTGAACCTCCAAGGGTAGGCATTGAGAAGTTTTCCCAATCAAGTTTAACAACAAGAGCGCTATCTTGTAAATATCTGTTCTCCCAATCAACGCTATATTGTCCATTGCTGTCACAGATTAATCTATTTTCCCAATCTAATGACCATACAAGTCCTGTACTACTAATAAGTTGCCTGTTTTCAATGTCAATACTTCTTATAGAGAAACTATCTTGTAATCCTGCTACATCAATAATATCTAAACCACCACCTGTATTTCCTATTGTTAAAGTAGCTAACAAATCTTCTGTTCCAACATCAATAAGAACATTACTGGCATTTGTTATTCTTCCTTTATCATCTACTGTAAATTGACCTACATTAGTAGCATCTCCATAAGTACCTGCTATTGTTCCTGTAGTAGTTAAATCGGCAATAGTATTTCCATATTTGTCAAGTTTTAATCTACCATCTTTAATTCCTATATAAACAATACCATTTAAGGTAACATATCTTTTATTTAAGATAGATTTACCTTGTTGATGTATAGTTTGTATTTCGGAATTAGAGTACATTAAATATGGTTTTCGTAATAATCCCCGTTAAAAGCGGGATCTTTAATAGTTTTAGCTAACATTCTTTTCATTGTTCTGCAAGCAATAAATTTAAAAAAATGTTTATTAGGTAATATACATCTGTAACTAGAATATTGTATATTGTATTTATATCCTTCTGTATGTTGATTTGTATGATATATTCGTTTATGATATTTTTTACTTAATTCCCAATTAATAGAAGGCATATGTTTTCTGGAAAGATTTCCTTTATCATCAAATACCCTTTTAGGTTTAATTTTTCTAATTCCTAATTGACCTATAAGAGGCATTATAAATTCAAAAGCTTCTTCTATAATCTTTCTTCTTATTTCTTTATTAAAATCATTTAATACTTTAGTATAAGTACTTTCGTTTAATATATTATGTTCCGAATTTCTTTTAGTCAGATATTTTCTATAGAATCTGTAAATATGTCTTCTACCTAACTCTGCAACTTGTTTCTTTTTAGTGGCTCTCTTCATCCTTGAATATTATCTTGTTTGGCATTATTTTGATTATCGGTTATTTGTTCTGATTTAACCTGAACAAGTAAATAATTTTTAAGTATTATATTTTTGATAGAATCTATCATCCATGAAGATATAGGATAAACAGAATCATTAGTATAACAAGCTTCAGATTCATTTGTACAGGATTTAAAAATTTTGGCTTCTGTAGGATCTTCAAATATACCTCTAAATGCTACTGCTTTAAGAGATTTAAATTTAGGATTTTTAGTATATATATAAAGATATTCATCTTTTAGAAAAGTGTAAATTTCATTACTTGTAAATCTACCGTTAGTAATATGAGGAACTCTGTTAAAGTCTATAAGTAAGAAATGTTTTTTAGTCATATTGACTGGTCCTACGGATGTAATAGATTGCTGTTGATATAGCTCTATAGTTTGGGGTAACTTCTTTGTAGAACGCAAAATAGGGCATCCTAAATCAACACCACAACATAAACTTGCATCAGCGGATTCTAAATCAACGCATAAAGTTTGTACTAAGAAATCATTGAAACTATGCCCTTTGTTAGCATCCTGTCGTATGAGCATAGCTCTGACAGTTTTAATCCAAAAAGCTACTTGTCTTTCTGATAATTCAGTATCATCTGAAAGTTGTGGCTTTGCTATTGATATAATATCGTAAATTAATTCATTTAAAGTCATTTTATAGTGGTATAAGTTCTTTTATTTTATTTACTAAAGTATTTTCTTGATGTGATTTGAGATATTCTGATGCTTTTAGTAGAAGTTCAGAGGAGTCTTGAAAAAGTCCTAAAGCAATATTGCAATTATGACATAATAACCCTCTTAATTTATTTGTGTTATGATTATGGTCAATATGTAAACTTTTTTTAAAATTAGATTGATGTACATTACATATAGCGCAACATTCATTTTGCTCTATTAAAATTTTGTTATAAATTTCTGTATTTAAACCATATTTAGCTTTCATATTAATACCTTTTCTCATTGGTTTATAATATGATTTAGTTTTTTGTTTTATAGCATAATTAGAAAATAGATCTTTATGTTCTAAGAAATAATTTCTCATGTAAGCTTTTTTACAAATTTTACATTGAGAAGTTAGATTAGTTTTGAAATTATCTAAAGGTCTTTGTTCATGACAATAGTTACATTCTTTTGTATTCATTAAATAGAAAATTTAAATTTTTTAGAAGAAGAGAATTTCTGGAGTCTTTTATAAACTTTTTCAAGTAGCAAAACATCTCCACAACAATAATTTATCATAGTATTTAGAGCTTTTTTATCTTTTTTTAGGATAACATCTTTCCAAAGTTGCAATCCTCCAGTATCTATTTTTTGACCTTCTCCTAAATATTGTCCAATATAATCAAGTTTATTGCTATTCATTTTAAAACCACTGCGTGCTAATTTAAGCGTGTCTATTGAGTTATACTTAGGACTTAATGAAATACTATGGTACATACATCTTGTGCGTATATGCTTAGTATCAAAAGCATCACTATTGTGCCCACAAATAATATCTGCACTATCCATGATCTTAGAGAATCTTTCTAACATTTTTTTATCATTCTGATTATTATCCCAAGTAAGACTATGTACTTTATCTGAATCAGAGAATTTATAACAAATTGTTATAATTTTTCTTTCTACTAATATATTCTCTGGAGATAGATTAATTTTCCTACCAATCTGCCAACTACATACTTGATTAAAACTCGTCTCAATATCAAAAAATAAAATTCTTTTAGGTTTATTTTTTTCTTCTATAATCTGATTATAAGCATCTAAAAGAATATTATCATGTATATTAGTTTCAAATTTTTGTGCTTTTCTAAGAGCAGATTGAATTTCACTAATTTGTTTAATTTCTTTTTTTAATTGTTCTGTGTGTTTTGATAATGTATATTTATTACTATTTTTCCATAAAACTTTTGCGACTTCTAAAGCTGATTTTTTTAAATATCCTTTTTTCTCAATGAGAAATTGTTTAACTGCTTCTTTATTCATTTAGATATATTTAGTTAATATAACTGGAATTAACAGTAAAGATAATAAAAATAAAGGCATTATAGAAATAAATTATTTTCCAATAGGAAAACTTTTTGTAATACCTACACTGTGAGTTTTGGAGATAATTCCATATCTATAAAGAATATCCCAATCATTTTGTAGTTTTAATCCTCCTATAAGACTAAAATCAAAAGTATTTATATTTCCTCCTGATTCTATACCTGATATAAAGGCTATTCTATTATCTCTTATTGTATGTATAGTGTTTATAGTGGAGAAGATACTATCTCTTATTATAATTTGGAGAGGTAGTTTAAGTTTATACAATAATTCCTGATTCTTTAATATTCCTTCTACTTGTGAATATATACTGCCTTCAATGATAGAATCATTTACTTTGGTAATATATTGATTAATAGAAACAGAATCTAAAGAATTAGAATCACTTGGAAGATATATGATAGTAGGTTTATTAATATAAACTTTAATGGTTTTTATTAAAGTATCATATATTTTAATTGTGTCAGACTTATATATAATAGTTGTGTCTGAACTATATTCACTTGTTATATTAGAAGGTCTTGGAGAAGGGCATTGAGAAATAAATAATCCTAATACAATTAACAATATAATTATTATATATTCAAATTTAAATGTCAGGCCCATTTGAGTTCTTTAATTTTTTATCTTGATGTGTTCTGTAGGAATTATACATTGAATAAGTAATTAAAGGTGCTATTACAATAGTAAATCCTTCAGATGTCATTGTTCTTATATTAAAGAGAATATATAAAACAGTAAGAGATATAGATATTATAAAAGCTAAAAATCTTTCAATTTTCTTTGAACTAAATAAACTTTCCTGTGCACTAAAAGTCAATAGTAATTCTTTAATTATAAAACTAAAATTTTTCACTAAACTATAGGTTTAAAATATAAAGTAGCTTCTTCTAATCTTCTTGCAGTTAATCCTGCTAATTCTTTACCGTTAGCTTTATTCCAACGTAGAAACTGATCAAATATACTTTTATCAACAGGATTAACATTTACTTTTTTAAGCAGTGTAGAATTTTTTAAATTAGTCAATCCTAAATTATAAGTAAAACTAACTAAAGCATCAAATTGATTTTGATTAATAGTAGATTTAATTAATTCATTGACACCTTTCTCAAATTTTTTTATAATATGATATAATAATTGAGTAGCTTTTTCTTCAGTTATAACTTCATCTTCTAAAGTAACTCTTATCTTATTTTCATAATACGTTGTACCATAACCAATTGTAGGTACATTAGCAGGACATAGATAAGGTTTAGAACTAAATCCTTCAAATTTCTTTATAAGAGATAAACACTTATTTGAAATATTCATTTATTAAAAATCCAGTATATAAATGCAGTTATACTTAAATAAATTCCTGTAATAGTAGCCCATCTCTTTTTATCACTATCCTGATAAACTTCAAGATTCTTTATACGTTTTCCAAAACCATCTACAGAAGCTCTTTCATCTCCACATATAGTATGATCTAATTTAATTAGAATTTTACTATGCTCGTGAAGAGTATCTTTTATTTCTTTTATATCTTTACTTTCCTGTTCCATTATAAATCAACTATTCTATATGAAACCATAACTTTAATATCTGAATTCCCGGCAGTAGGATCTCCTGTAGCCACATCTACTAAAACAGATGTATTACTAATAGCTTGAAAAGTACCTACTCCTGAATTATAAGTTCTTAAAATAGGTTTACAAGGAGAATTGGTAACAGCTAAGAAACTTGCAGAAGATGCTACTACTGCTGCTGCAAAATTATATCTTAATTGCAGAGTAGTATTTGTAGCATAAGCTATTGAGTTAAAACCTAAAAAAGCATCTGCCGATAATATTAATATAATTTTACCTGCACCTGGAGCAGGAATAATTTCTTTAGGAACTGAATTTAATGTTAATACATCTGCTGTTGCTATAGAAAGACTTGCATATTTTATAGGGCCTTCATTTGAGTTTGAAGATGTAAACCAAGTTGTAGTAGCTCCTACTGTATATAAACTAACAGCTCCATAATCTTCATCAATTACATAAGAACTTTCTCCATTTATTGTATTTGCACCATTGGCATTTATAGTAATAGGTGCAGTGGAAGCTGTGCCTCTTTCATCTACAATAGTATAACGTGTTTTAACTGCGCTGGTTAAAGCTGCAATAAAAGGTAAATTTATAGTTATTGGTCCAGCTAATTGTACTCTTAATATTCCTGTATGGGCTTCTAATGCTGAAAAAGGAGTTGTACCTACATTAGTAGTTTTAAAAATTGAAGTTAAATAAGAATTATTTAATCCAGCTGCTGTAACAGCTCTTGTAGTATCTGCTAAAAGTGCTACTTCTGTAGTATTAGCTAATTCTATAAGTCCTTTAGCAGTTTCACTGGCACTTTGCTCTTTATCTTTTTCAAACCAACCAGTACTTCCATTATTAACTAAAGTCGCAGTACCACCATCAATAGTAATTACTAATGAACTGCTTCCATTAATTGTATCTCCTGCAAAAGAATTAATAGTAATGTTGTTATTTTCAGCATTTAATCCTGCATCTATAATAGTAAATTCTGTTCTATCTGTTGATATTGCTAATGCAGATATTTGAGGAAGATTAATAACTACCGGGGCAATTGTTGTATGAGTTACAAGTAAAATTCCTCTATCTGCTTCTGTAAGTATTTTGGGTGTACTGGCAATTTCAGTAGTTTTTCTTGTTTCATATTCAATTTTATTAGCTACATATTCAGTAGTCGCTAAAGTATTATCTTCTATTGTATCTATTTGAGTAATACCTGTTGTAGTAATATCAAAGGAGGCTCCTGTTGTTGGAGCTAATCCTGCTATCAATCCTTCAACAAAATTCTTAGGTGCAGCATGAAGTGGATTAGAAGGTGCTCCTGATAGAGTTAATGCACCAGTAAGAGTTCCACCTGTCTTATTTAATTTATCAGCAGTTAGAGCAGCTAAAGTAGCATCAGTAGCTAATTCATAAGAATCAAGTTCATCCTGAATTGCTTTAACAATTCCTGAAGCATTAACTTTATATCCTACTCCTGCTAATTGTACAGGTATTTCTTCTGAACCATCGACTGAAGAATCCGGTCTTAATGTTAAATCTGTAATTTCTGGCATTTTTGTATTTTTTAACCTGTTGTTATTATTATTTCTTCTGATTCTATTGTAATAAAGTCTCCATTTTCATCTGTAAGATATTCTTCTTGAGCAGACCATACAGTATTACTAAATGTTGCACCTTTATCCGGGAAACATAAACCTGTAATATCTGCAATATTATTAAATATATTATCTAATTGTGCTTCTGTTAAACAATTAACTATTCCATCATCAGTTTCTTCTACAGGATCGCTTTCAATAGTTGTACTTCCACCTGTAAAAGTTACAGAATCTCCATCAAGCCATATTCCTTCTATAGTAACTTCAATAGTTATTGTATCAGTATCTACAACAGTAACTGTTCCTGTACCTCCTCCTGTAGTATCTGTAACAGTATCTCCTACAGTAATAGAAAATCCAAGTGCAGAAGGAACATCAAATGTAATTTCTATAGTAACAGGTGTATAACATGATATAAATTCTAAAGAAGCCGATACATATTCTAATTCTGTTAATTCTTCACAACATAGTAATTCTCCATAAAAACAATGATTGGTAATATCATCTATCTGATCAGTTAGACATTGAGCAATCCTTGTTCTTCTAAACAATAAATCATTTGTTGTATAATATGTTGTCATTATTGTAAAGTCATTTGTGCTATATGTAATTCAATCTTTGCTTCTGATTCCGGTTTTTCTATCCAAGCATATAATCCTACAAGAGTTTCTACAGGAGGAAGAAGACTATTACTCATGCAAGCTCCATTTAAATCTATTACTTTATAATCTACTTCTGCACCTAATCCTGAAAAATATGCCGAATCTACTCCGGTAGTGGGTTTACTTGCTATAATGTTATTATAATTAAAATCTTCTGTATGTAAACTTTTTATATAAAATCTCGCTAAGCATATTTTATTATTAGTAGCTGCTTTGGCTAGTATTTTTATTGAGGTGATAAGTCGGGGATTTGTTAAAATACAAGTTCCTACTAACGTTAATATATTATTATTTATATTTATATTAGTTCCTTGTAACCCTCTTACTACAGCATAAGGTGCATGAGCACTTGAAAAACCAATTTCAGTTTTAATTACATTATCTTCTCCTTTAGAACCCATAGGCCCTTCTATACCATCTATTCCAGGAATTCCAGGAGACCCCGGATAACCAGTATATCCAGTTTCTCCCTGAATATCAGAAATATTAAATGCAGTATTATTTGTATATTTGTATATTGACATAATTATCTCATTTCTAAAGCATAAGCTTTTGCTATTAAACCTTCGTCAGGTTCATATCCTGATGCAGAACCATATACTGCAAAAGTACTCTGATCTGCCGGAAGATTTGAAAGATTATTTGTATGTAAAACAAAATAAAACTCTAAAGCGGTAGTATCACCCATAGTAGTTTCAACAAATTCACTTAAAGTAGCTACTAAACTTTGACTACCATCAGATTCAATATTATAAATATAAATATATGCCGTAAGAGAATTAAATGCCGCAGTTACACCTACTGCAACACTGATAGTTTGAAAATGATAAGAATTTGAACCAGGGTATATAAAATAACCCAACGGTTTTTTAACAGGGTCTTCAGTATTAAGTATTACATAAGGATTATTTCCTTCTCTTAAACTTATATCAATTTTATATGCACCTGAAGGGCCTGTTGGGCCAGCAGGACCTTGCTGTCCTTGTATACCTTGGCTTCCAGTATTACCTTTTTCACCTCTTTCTCCTTTAACTCCTTGTAATAAAGTAAAATTATCAGTACAAGATGATTCTTTAAACATAATTATTTATTTTAAATTTATTGATAAACTTCTATTGTTATAGGAGAATAATATAAACTACTATCAGAATAAACCATATCTGGCAGACTCACGACATTTATATATATACTATTAATGTCATTCCATCCCACCACTTGATTTACGTCCACTGTTCCACCGGATATATTAAGAAATATTTTTTCTTCTATAAAAGCTCCTGTTAATGTCCCTTCATAATATCCCGCTGAAACATAAGACCATATAATATCTCCTCCTAAAGTATTTACAAAAGGATTTAAATTACCGTTACTATCTGTAGAAACTATATATGGAGCACCATCATAAGATAAATCACTTAAATGTGCCCAATGAGTAGGAGTAGTAGAAGTCGCTCTAAATACACAACCGTTAGTATTCATTGTTCCACTAATTAATTCCATATTACTAAAATCATCATCAGTATTATAAGTATTTATAGTCCATATTTGTCCTACTGTAAATGTTCCTGATGTTTTAGTTGCTATTGGAGCATCTTCACTTAGTAGTGCCTTATACATTTTAATAGGTGCTGTTATATTACCATGGTAACTATTAATATGATCTCTAAGATATTTTTTAATACCATTAATAATTTTTTCTCCTAATATTGTTTTGAAACTTGTTATCATAATTTAAAGCATTTTAATCATATATGTTACATAAACTTTAATTCCTGAATCTCCTGTTTGTGGATTTCCTGTATTACAATATACTCCAACAGAAGCATTGGGGATTAATTGTAATATAGTGTTTCCTGTACCAACTTGTTCAGATATTGCCTGTCCCCTACTAACAGTTGCATTTAAACCCTGAGAGCTTCCGTGTGTATAAAAATTACCTCCGTCATAAATAAGATTTAAATTTGTATGTGTGTTATAAGGAGTTGAAACGTATGTTATATAATACCAAGCGTTAGAAACAATATTAATCATTCCTGCTCCTGGAGCTGCAATAATTGAAATGGGTGTTCCCAAGGTTTTTACCTGTGCTGTTGTTAGAGATAATTCCGTAGTAAGTATTTTTCCTATATTTGAATATTCGTATGATATTGTTTGAGTACCAGAGTTTGTATTAAAAATAGAATAATTAAAACCTTTACTTGCATCAAAAGTCTTATTTGAAACCTGAACATTCTGTTGTATTGTATTATAATTAAAATACGAATTTGCACCCATAGAGGAGTTGCTTAAACTTCCAGATTGTTCAACAATATTATATGCTATAATTGATGTTACTACTCCGGTAACACTGTGTATGTCAGAAAATGTCAGCATTGTATTTCCGGAAAAAGAACCTCTGAAATTTCTTATATCACAATATCCCTCATCAATATTATTTCCGGTAGTACCATCACTGCCCCATTTGAAATATGGAATTGGATTATAACCTAAAATGGGATATTGGACAGCATAACTTGCCTTGTAAATATTGCCTCGTTTGTCTATCTGTTTTTGAATCCAGTCATTATTAAAATCATATTCAATTTTATCTATCTCATAGATATATCCGGTAGTAGTGGATATAGCAAGAACTACCCAATTAACAGCATCTCCACTGGGAGCTGTACCAACAGAACCTGTAAGATTCTTATAGTGTAAATTATTGTAAATTACTACATCTCCTGCTGCCGGAGTTAATCCTGAATGCCATATACCAAGAGAAGAATTATATCCCGTTACACCTGAATAATCTCCATTAGCGTCATGGTCTGCATTTCTTGCAATTAATCTTCCGTCTAAAGAAAATTCATCAATATCTAATGATTGTAAATAAAGATATTTATCACTTATAAAATAAATTGTACCTTGTTCTAATTCACTTGCACTTAATAATGCAGATGCTTCAGCATATGTCTTTGTTACAAATCTATCAATAGCTGTAATACTATTGTCAATAATAGTTAAATCATCATTTATATAATCGATTAAATCATTAAATTGCTTAGCCCTTACTAAAAAAGCATTATTTGCCTTATTAGGCTTAAAATTATCACTTGTTACTTTTAAGGTGACTGGTAGCATAATAATAATTAATTACAAGTTCCACACGATCTGCATTCTGAATTGCAATATTTATCAATAACATCAATAATTTTATCAAATTTAGCTGAATTACCACAAGCAGCAGCTGCAATAGCTACTCTATACCATGTATATGCTTCTAATGCAGTAGCCATACTATTATTACCACAATTACAACAACTGACATCTGCACCAGCCATTAAACCTGCAACACAACATCTGGATTGTCCCAATAATAAAATAGTCTGTGTTGTAGTATAAGTATTGGCTCCTTGAACTTCAGTAAGAGTAAATATCCATTTACCATCAGTAAATTGTTCATCGGCAGTTAATCCTAAATCCTGAGTTCTTATTGTTTTTTCTTTTGTAGTATCTGTAGTTGGAAATCCACTTGCAAATATACTCAATGTATATACTTCTTCATCAGGGTCAGTTATAGTAAGAACTGAAGATGTGATATTAGAAATATTAGAAGGGGTATAACCACCCGGATTAGTAGATATATTATATAATCCTGTTTGGTTAGTAAAAGTTAGTTCTCTTGAGTTATCCGATTGAGATATATTAAAATCTAAAGTAGGCATTAGAAACAAGAGTTAAAGTTAGGAAAGAATTGTAATAAAATCCTGGGGAGTTTCACCCCAGGATATATTACATATTATTAATAAACTATTTCTATTAGGTAGTAGCTGAACTTAAACAAGTTGCTGTATTAGTAGTAACTACACCAGTTGCTTGGGCAACTCCAAAGCATTTACTTACACCAGCAATAGTTTCTAAACAAAGCCATACACCGCCATTAGCCATTGTTTCAGTCATATAATCAGGAGCAGTTGCAGGAGTATAAATAGTAAGTGTTTTAGGACTTACTTCATTATGAAATCCCACAACATCATCACTTGTATAAGTGATGCGAGTAACATCATAACCACTACCTGCTACACTTGCGTTTACTTTAGAAGTAAAAGAATGAATTTCAGGTCCACCAGTACGATAAATTTCTCCTTTGAAACCATTACAAAAATATTCGTGTTGAGCAACTTGATTAACTTCTCCACCAGCACCTTCATAAGCCCTAGTAGTATTAATTCCTGTAATTGTAGTTGTACCAAAATCTTTCAAAGAAAGAGTCCAACGCATTTTTTTATGAGAATTTTTACCAGCTACAAATTCAAGAGGATTACCTGTAAGAGCAACACCCCAATTAGCAGCAGCTCCAAGAGCAACAGTAATTCTTTCAATTGTGTTATTAGCTACAGCACTATTAGAAACTTCTGCATAAGGACGATCTAAAGTAATTGTATCGGCAGCAGTATCAATTGACATGATTTTATATACAGGAGAAGTTACTCCAGTTCCAAATCTCAAAAATTCATTAACTAGTAACAAAGTTGCTCCAGTTGCATCAGCAACATCAGTCAAAAAAGTTATAATTGTTGATCCTTTATTTACAGCTACTGTACCAGTTCCTGTAGGTATAATTGCACCTGCATCATCACAAACTGCTTTAAAAGAAATAGGAGGAAGGCTATTAAATTGTACTTCTTTAGAAAAATTCTCTGTACCATTTTTTGCTAATCCAAGAGCAATTTCAGATTGAGTTGCACCTGTACCTGTTTCATAAGCAAAATGCTTATTATACCTTCCATCATGAGAAGAACGAAGATAATCTTCAATATAAACAGTGGCATAATAAAGAGTATCATCTACTGCCTGAATAGAACCAGCAGTTCCATTAGAACCAATGTAATCTAATTGTTCTGCATCATCAGTAGCTGCACCATATCCTACTGCACTAACTTTAATGATTTTAGAGCCATCAATTACATCAGATACAAAATAAGGTTTTCCCCCAGTTCCTCCAACAGCAACTATAAATTTTGCACCTGCGGCAGGATCTGCTGATGCTCCACCTGCTAAGTTAGTTCCAAGAGGTTTTCCTCCAGGAGTAAAAAGACGAATATCTCCTACTCCCAAATCATTCATTGTATAGATATTTGCTTCAGTAGCGGATAATTCTGCCCCAATCATTACATAATCTACATTGTTTACTTGTGTGTTCATTTTAATTTAATTTAAATTGTTAATTAATATTTTTATTTATTGTTTATTTTATGCTAAAATTGGAGTTGTAATTGCTCCAGTAGCCATATTGTACAAAGCCACCGCAACCCAATCAGTTCCGTTAAAATACAGTTCTGCTGTATCTCCTACATTACTAAATGTAATAGTAGTGCCTGAAGCTAAATTAGTTGGTGTGAGAGTACCGTCTCCACCATCAACTGTCATAGTAATTACTTTAAATTGACCCTTTTTACCATCAGCAAGAGTTCCTGCATCAGCAGCTGTAGTAGTCCAAAATGTATTTTTTGTTGCTACACTGATAGCTCCTGCACCTGACAAATTCTCTTGTGCTGCTATTGGACTCATAAAAAAGTAATTAGAACCTGCTCCTGCTACAACACTACCATCTAATATATTTAGAGAGTTAGTTGTCATAGTAAAATTATCTAATCCTGCTATGGAAAAATCAATTTGATTTGCTGTACTTGCAGAAATATGAGTGTCCCCATCGGCATCTAAAATTAAAGCATTGTTTACACCATTTAGATCTATAGTTCCATTTAATAACATGATTCCATCTATCAGTGTTCCACTTGAAGATGTATATTGACTTACTGCCATAATTTTTTATTTTAAATTGTTAGTATTATTATTTTTATATTTCCAAATATATCCATGATGTTGTTTATGTTTTCCTTTACAAACTAAACCTATTTCTTTTACTCTAAATCCTTCTTTTTTAGTTGATGTTGTAGAAGGAAATTCTTTAATAAAATTACCAAATAAATCAAATTGTAAAACAGGTTTTCTTTGTTTATTAAACATATTTGCTTTTGTAATAAGTCCTTTTATTACAGACTCTTTACTTCTTTTTAATCCTAATGCCCTTGTATTACCAATCATTTTATCTCCTATTTTCTTTTTGGTTTCTTCAGACATTTTTCTTTTACCTGCATTACTTACTTTAAGTAATCTTTCAGAATTTAATTTATAAAGTCTTCTATTAGGATTAGTTGCTGCAATATTATATCCATATTTTGAATTATGAGTATTAAGAATATTACACCAGTAATTTTCTTGTGAACATAAGAATTCTTCATCGCATTCCTCTAATACTTCAAATTTAAAATTAGATTCACCATATTTATTAAAAGCGTTTTGGAAATGAATACTTCCATGTTTATTGTTTCTTAATTTATAAAAATGATCTAATTTTCTTCTTGAAAGATTAGTAGTATAACCAACAATCATTTTACTATTTACAATATTTGTAATAGTATATATTCCAGAAGTATTTGGAATATATGATTGTGAAACTGCCATTTTATTTAGTTATTTATATTGTTAATTATGCGGTGAATAAGTAGTCCAATATCAGTAATTCTGCGGGGGATATTGATACATCTTTCATATCACCTATTTTAATCTGTGGTATTTTAATGTCCAATTCTTTATCTAAGAGTTCATTTAAGCATTTAATAAATTCTGGAATGTTTTCATCTTTTACTTTAATATTTCCTTCTGAAATTGTTTCTCCAAGTTCTTTAATTTTATCATTTTTAATTTCATCAAAAGATGTTAATTCAGGATTAATTATTTTTATAAATGTTCTTAGTTCCCATGCAATATTAATTGGTAGTGAACTTTTCATCAGTGTCTCCAACACTGTTTTACTTTCTACTAATTGCCTCAATTTCATAAAATTTTCTTTTAGTTTTTATAATTATTAAGCCATTATTGACCATTTAAGAGTAATAGTTCCTGTAGCAGTTAAATTATCGCTATTATCAGCTGCCCATGTAGAAGCTGCATTAAGATGAAGTAATTTTACATTTGCTGCTTGATTAAGAGCTATTCCTGTATAAAGACCTGCTGTAGGAGCTAACATAATAACTTCCGCTGTTCCTGCAATATCATTAGCTGTTTGTCCTGTTATATAATCTTCACTTAATCCTGTTCCTGTACCTGCAAGATTTAATGTAGCCACAACTCCAGAAGCAATTTCACTACCTAATCCTACATCAGGTGTATTAGCAGTTCCTGCACCTGTAAATCCTACATTAAATTGAGTAATAGTATAAAGATGTGCTCCTGCCGGAAATGTAAAAATAAGATTTCCAAAAGCTTTTGCGGCTGCTGCTGCTCCCATATTTCCTACTATAAAATTAGTAAGAGTTATAATAGAGATTATATCTTTACCTGTAGTATATGTTGCTAAAGTACAAGTTGCATCTGCAATACCTCTTACTCCAAAGTTTGCACTTATGCCTTTAATACCTCTTGTAATATAAATATCTCTTGGATTTACTGTTCCATTACCAATATCGTTAGCATTATCTGTTAATGGATTAAATGCTCCGGAAGAATTAATAATCCATCTTTCTGTTCCATCAGTTGCAAAACCAATAGCATTTGCCCCTGAACTAAACATACCTGTATTAGGGTCATTTGTAAAACTATATGTTGGCAATAAACCTGTTCCATCTGGACCAAGCAATACCGAACCTAAAGTTTTAGCGCCATTAATAGTTTGCGCACCTTCTGTCATTACAAAACTTGCTGCTGTTCCTGCATCAGGAATAGTATATGTTCTTGCTGCTGCTTGAGAAGCATTTGTAATTGTAGTTACTGTATCTCCTGTTGAATCAGCAGCTAATACTTGTAATACACCTTTTGCAGATGTAGGAGCAGAAATTGAAATACTTGCATCTTTAGTAGTTTCCCAAGTTATAGCATCTTTGGCATAAAAATCTAAAGAAGCTCCTGGAGTAATAAGAACATAACGACCTAATGCTGTTGCTGCTTGAGCATCAATAGCATCATCGGCATTACCTGTCCAAACTCTTAAATTATTTGCTCCACTATTTTTTACATAAATGTGAAGTCCTGCTACTGCTGTTGGAAGTTTAACTCCATCATTAGCAGTTGTTACAGTAGTTACATTATTAATTTCTTCAGTTAATGCTGTAGCTCCTGCCATAGTTTGAGTTGCACCAGCAGAAATAGTTGTTGCATTTGAATAATTTACTGGAGCACCTTGAGTAACCGTAGCATTAACAGTTAAACTGTCTGCTGCTGCATCACCCAATACTAAACTACCATTTAAGGTAGTAGTACCTGTTACCGTCAAATCACCTGATACATTCACGTCATTTGCAGTAATGTCACCTGTTCCTAATTCTAAATCATCAATCAATTCATTAAATTGCTTTGCTCTTACGAGAATAGCATTTGCTGAAGTGGTTGGCTTAAAATTAGTTCTTGTTACTTTTTTTAAACTTGCCATTTTATTTTAATTTTTAAATTATTAATTATTCTGAAATTTGTTGTTCTGTTGCAGCAACTTGATAAGCTTCAGGTTTTGTAACTGCTGTTGCCATTCTTACTGCTATATTAACTATTGCATCATGAACTATCGGATTAAGTTCTGAAGTTATTCCTAAGATTGTTCCTGAAGGCAATTGAATTTTATTTGGAATTTTAAGATATCTTAAATTATAGGTAGTTATTGTATAATCGTCTCCTGTTATTAATTCATGCTTTATTTTAGAAGACTTATAACCAAAATCTAATCTCCAAATAAGAGAAGAATCCGGTTTCTTAAAAGGATTTTTAATATAAGCATTATACTCATCGTGAGTAATAGGTTTAATTTCTACAACATTTCCGTCTATACAATCATCATCAGAAGCTATAACAGCATTTTCAGTTAATGTGTACATTAATTCTGTCGGCAAATCAAATACAACTCCATTGGGAAATACTCCTGATTGAGAAGTTGAAGGAGAAAGAGTACTATATCTAACTAAAGAAACTAATTCTTTTCTTCGATTTTCAGTTTCTTCAGTACCTTCTTTTTCTTTATTTTTTTTATAATTATAATGACTTTTAACAAATTCTAATTGAGCCATGTTTAAAAATGTCTCAATTTCTGAATCTTCATATGGAGGTGCACTGAGATTCGCTACTTTATCATAGAGAATAAGAAACTGGGATTTAAATTCTGCTGCTGTCATTTAATTATACTTTAGAAGTATCAATTCTTGTTTGTATTTTAATTATTTCTTCTGAATTTAATGGATTATTTAAATAAGCAATTGCTTGATTAAGATTCTCACCTATAGTAATACCTTCAGGAGTTCTATAAACTGATTTTTCTCTTTCAAGAGCTTTAGCTCTAATTGCTTTATTAATCATAATCTTAGTTTCGTAATCCTTATCGTTTAAGATTGTCAAAAAAGTTTCCAAATCAGCATCAATAATTTTTTCTGTTTCTGCAATTAAGAAATCTAATTTTGCATTAACAGGAATTGATTTTCCACCTGGTTTCAATGTGTAATATACACCTAAGAAATCTTTTAGTTTTTCAGGTGAATTGTCCATTTTACCAAAAGCTCTGTAAGCTTCTTTTTTATTTTTAGCTGATTTAACTAAATCCTGATCCATTTGTCCTTCTTCAACAAGTGCAAATTTATAAGTTGCCTTTTTAAATTTCTCTGCTGATGATGGTGCAATTACATCTGAATTACTTAAAAGAACTTTGTATTTTATATAGTCCATAGGATTAGATAAATCTAACCTAAGTACTTCTTTTGTCAATTTAACTCTGAATTTATTCCAGTAATTATTATCTTTTTTATAAATAGATAATTCACCAGGTTTAAGAGCCATTCCGCTTTTAGTTGATTCAAAGAAATCTCTTTCTTCATCTGTCAAAGGATCTTTTAACATTCCTGATTGTAATTTAGGAACTACTACAGAAAAATAAGAATGTTTAAATAAAAAGTCAGCTTCATGACCTATAGGGATCCAACCCCCTCTGCGTCTTACTGGTTGCACTAAGATAATTTTCTTAGGCAGCATAAAAGTATTCTCCATTACTTTCGTCTCCATTTGTTTTTGTTTGTTTAAATTGTTAATTATTATAAAAGTTGGTGCAAAGATAAGTTAAATCTCTGCACCAACCAAAATTATTATTGATTACTGAAGTACTGAAGGAATCAATTGTGCAGTTCTGCTAGGATCTTTTACCATAGCACCTGCAATTGCCCAACGGTGACAAGTGTAACCATCAGTTGAGTGAGCCATAATATTCCTCTCACCACTTGGGGAGAAAGGATTACGAAGTCCTGGCTCATAACCCATACCATCTTCATTACCTTTTACATATATCTTACGAATATTAGGTTCTCCACTAGAAGTACCTACGTCCATAATGTCATATCTGTAAGATTCAGCAACACCTCCATCACTGTGATAGATTTTATGCCTTTCCCTATCATCATAAATAGAATCTACAAAAAGATTAACTTTAATCCCTTGTGGCCCCATATATTCAATAAACTGTCCACCATAACCAAGTGGCATTTTCACACCATTTGCTCCAGATGCACTATACATACGACTTTCATTTCTCAAAGGAGTAAACAATTGAGCAAAATCCTGAAGAGCTAAGTGGAATTGAACAGCACCACGTTCTCCTGTATGAAGTACAAATTCACGTTGATCGCCAGGAAGTTTACCTTCAGAAAGATCCATCAGAACATCCAACAAAAGTTGAATAGAGAAAGTATTGTAATAATTAGTATTACTTGCTTCCATTTGCTGACGAATACCAGCTCCTTGTTTTTTAATGTGTCCTGATTTACCAATATTGGCATAAGAACCATCATCTTTTTTATTTGCAGTTGAATACATTAAAAGACGAAGTTGTTCTAACCTAAATTGATTATCAAATTGATAATCTTCATATTGTGTCCAAGTACTATAAGTTTTAAGAGCACCTGATTCACTGTCTGATACTTGCCATTTGGTAGCCATTGGACGATTAATTATATTTCCAGGAACTGTATGTTGCATACGAATCATGGAAAACGCATTCCTCATCTTGAAAGGAGAAGTAAAATTAATTCCTCCACCTTTTTTAGACAAAGTTTGTTCTACAAGTGACCATTCTTTAGAGAATCGTTTACCAGCAGTTAATTCATCATAAGGGAAAAACAAATCAGGGTCTCCTGTGATAAGTTTCACACGATATACCCAGTTACTTCCTTCTGGTGTAGGATCTGCTTGAATTTGTACAGGATATTTTTCATTCCTTTCTCCTACAATTATATTCTCATCAGAGAACCATTGTTCAGGAAATACAATTTCAAATTCGGTAAAGTTTTTACCGGGTTCATCAGCAGCAGTAATAGCTGTACCAGAAACACGAGCTTCTACTACAGGTATATTCTTTTTAGCTGTTCCAATAAGTTCCCATGTAAAATCGTCATCTGTGTCCAGATAAATAGGACTGAATTTATTAAGATAAGTGTCCAAATTCAAACCGAAGTTGGTTTGGTGAATTTGACTCATCACTTTAGAAGCTACTTGAGGGGCTGCCTGATAAATGGCTCCAAGGTGATTGGTAGTTGTCAAACCTGCCCAACTCTGTGCTTCCGTCATTTGAAATGGTGAAATTTTCATATTTACGAAATTTAGTGTTAATTAATTGATTAGTATTAAAGTTTAAAAAGTTTTTTCAGAGAATTCACTGCATCATCTGTAGAATCATCTGTAAATGTTTTTCTTGATTGTCCTGTTTTAACAGTAGTAGATTGAAGAGCTTTCTCAAAATCTTTAACTGCTGATGTTTTAGCAGTTTTACTAATTCTGGACCAGTCAGTAAATCCTTTAGTAGTTTTAGCTAAATAAGTAACTGCCATATCAAATTTGACAGGGTCTTTACTTCTCATTTGCATAACCAGATTCATTGGATTTCCTTGGTTGTCTTGTCCTACTATTTGTGTCATATTCTTAAACAATTCCGCTTTTTCAGTATCAGTTAGTTTAAGTCCAGGTACAATTTCTTCTGTTTGTTTGACAATATTTTGAATACCTTGGATTTGTTCTTTATGTTTTGCTTCAAGTTGCTTTTGTTGTTCAGCAAATTGTTGTTTAGTATATTCTTGTTGTTTCTTAACCATTTCTTTAAGTTCAGGAAGAGCATCAGCAGCTTCTTCAGATAATGAACCTAAGTCTTTATATGTATCAATCATTTTAGTGATTTTTACATCTTTAAAACCTTTAATAGTTAATAGTTCAGTAATAAGTTTGATTTGTGTAGCTTCGTCATTAAGTTGTTCTTCAGTAATTGAATTATAATTCAACTCTTTAATTTTAGCTTTTTTCAAGTCTTCAAAAGGTACTCCTTCTTTTACTGCTTTTGCTAAATCAATTAACTCTTCAGGAAATTGATTAATTAAAGCATCCATTCGTAATTCATCTTCCTTTTTAAAAGCTTCAGCAAGAGCTTCAATTGGATCTTCAGATTTTTTAAATTCTTCCATATCTAAATTTGGAAGAAATCCCCTTTCATGAAGAAGAGAGGCAAATGGAGTTATTGGAGAAGAATCTCCTTCACTACCAGGGGAATCTTTAGAGACAGAATGCTCTTTGGAAGTAACTTGCTTTATCTTATTTTCTGATTCATCAGACAAATCAATTAAAGAAGCATCTTCTTCTTTAGTTTCTTCTTTATTTTCTTCTTTTTTATTTTGTATTTTTTGTGAGTTTTGTTTTTCTACTGTCTCCTCAGTAGAATCATTGATTTCAATTTCAGAATCTGAAATAGAATCAAAAGTTACATCAAATAAATTATCCATTTGCTTTTTAAGTTTTTAATTAATTTACAAAATTACTGTTATTTATTAGTATCTAACAACTTTTATTAGATAAATTTGCTTCATTTCATAGCCAATTTTGTCACGTTGTTTCAATTTTAATTACTTTTTTACTGTTGGTTTAGGCATATTATCTACTTTATACTTTTCTATAATTAATTGTTGTTTGAGTTTTTTCTCTTCTAATTCTTTTTTAAGATCAAACTCTTTTTCTAATTGTAATTTTTTAAGTTCAAATTCTTTAGCAGATAATTCTTTTTTAAGTTTCAATTCTTTCTCTTGTTTCTCTGCTTGTAATTTTAATATTTTAGCTTGACTTTCTTTTTTCATTTGTAAGTCTTTCATTTGACTTTCTTTCTTTAATTGTAAATCTTTAGCTTTACTTTCTTTATCTACATTTAACTTCTCTTTTTCTAATCTTTGTTTTTCATTTTTCTCTCTTTCAATCATAGACATATCTTGTCTGTCTATATTCTTATCATGTTCCAACTTATTCTCTTTAAGTCGTCTTTCATTTTCTATCTTCTGTTGTTCAAGCCTATCATCTACACCATTATGATTAAGATCTATGATTTGTTCATTCGTCTTAGCATCAATCTCCATTTGTTTAAGTTCCTTATCATAGATAAACTGCCTGTCAAGTTTCTCAAGTTCATGTGCTTGTAAATCTTCTCTATTCTCTTTCATCTCTTGAATCTTAGCTTGTTCGATTTCCTGTTGTTGTTGAAATTGATCTTGCATCATTTGAGATTTTTCTTCTTCAGCAGTTTCTAATTTTCTTCTCATAGATGCCATTGAAGGTGTCATATAAATATCAATTAATTGACTGAAGTTAAGTTTATCATTCTGAAGGCCTGCTTGAGCAAGTTGTTTAAGTGTACCTCTTAATTCTTCATCAGTAGAACCATCGGTTACTATAATACCATAGTCAGCATCTCTGAATTCAGATCCATCCATTGATAAAGTATATGTACTCATATCATCAAGTACATATTGAAATCTTTTGTCTTTCTGTTCTTTGTATGCTTCTTTAGCAGTTTCTAAAAGTAGTGTAAGTGCTTTAACTTTAACATTACTATGAAGTCCAAACCATTTTTCAGTAATGTGACTTGATTGTGTAACCGCTCTTTCTACATTACCTACCAATTCTCTATTCTCAATTTGTCCTTGTCTTTGAGCTGATATACCTGAAATCTGTCCAACCTGTTGTTCTAAGAACTGCAACATCATTATTTGTTGTTGAATAAAATTACCTGTTTCAAGATCCAAAACTTGATTGTTCTGTTGCATTTGTCCTGCAAGTTTACCTTGAGCAGCACCTTTATTCGCTTCTTTAAAGGAATCTTTTACATAGAATCCTAATACATTGAAATAGTACATCCATTTTTCAGGAGTCCAGTGGTCAGGACATTGACTAACATCCAGTACTGCTATTTTACCTTTGTTCTTAGCAAATGCTAATTCCAATCTGTACATGAATACATTATACAGATATTGATAAGGTTTCATCTTATCCATTAGACTTTTAGCCCTGCTGGAGTTAATATTATATGCTAATCCTGTATATCCTGGATTACATTTAGATAGATTAGCCATTGACCTAAATTGAATAGGCCTGGGTTGCATTTTAACATAAATACTTTTTCCTAATCTTGTAGTTTCCCACCATTCTCTTATCCATTCCCATTTAATTTCTTCTCCTAATTCTTTATTTACTTTATATGTTTCTGAAACTACAGTTTCCTGCGGCATTCCATTTTCATCAGGATATGTAAGAAACCCAATTTTTTTCCATGATTTCCAAAGAATTCTTGTTTTTCTTATATTACCTTCTCCATCAAAGTATTCTCCTCTCAATCTATTATTAGCAGATTCAGCATTTCCTATATCTATAAGTCCGTCACTTGAAATAAATGAAGGTTCTTTACTTCCTATATTAATAAATCCTTCTGATTCATCGGAAGTAAGTCCTATATCTATTTGTTGTACTTGTTTGTCAGTAAGTACATCATGATACTCATCAATGATAGAACCCGGAGTTACATAAGTATCTTCTACTATAATATCTGAATCTTCTATCCAAGGGGATTCACCTGACCTAACAGTAAAAATATTAAGAGGATTAACTTTTCTAAGTATAGGTTCACCTGCCACAATATCCGTACAATATATTTCTTCCCCGGCAATAAGAGCATCTTCAAATCCTCTATTAAATTCTTCTTTAAGATTAAGAGTCTTAAACAAGTAATTAAGAAGGTGATTTGCAGTTCGTTCTTTGAGATCTTGAAATTCATAGAGGTGATATTTTTGAAGTTTCTTTAATTTTTCATTTAAATCTTCTTCACTCATTGCCTCTGATTGAATGAATTGTTGTGCTAATTGAAATATTTCCTGTTTCTTTTGATCTTCTTTTTGACTGATTGCATCTTCATTAATAACTCTGACTGTCCAATCAAATCTTCGTTTTCTTTCTTCACCCACTAATAAATCTATCTTTGGATTAATAATAGGATAATTCTGCATTTTAGCGGGAAACTCTCCTCCTTGAATTCCCATTGGATTAACTACTTTCTGTATATCTTTAGTGTTAAGAATATCATTAGCTAAATTATAATTAGCCACTTTATTTTCATAGCTCTCTCTGATAGAGTTAGAACTAAATAAAGCAAGATCTTCTCCTGCTTCTAAACAACGTATTGCCCACTTTTCTGTTTTATCTTTAGCGGATAGTTTTTGTGGAGGAAATACTTTAGAACCTAATGTATTCATAAAAATATAAAATTAGTGGAATTTATGCAAAATTACCAAGTGTTTAGGTTAGTTAGTTCATTTTTTGAATTTATTTGAGCCATTTCATAGCCAATTTTGTCATGTTTTTTCTTAAATGCTCTATCCCAAAACGCATTTTGAGTGAAATCATCCTTTGGAGTTTCTAAGTTTAACTGAAATCTTTCTCTTTCTGCCCTAAGTATCATTAACATTCCAAGGGCACTTATTCTGTCAAAGTTACCATCAGGATTCCATGCTGCTGCTTCACGTAAGTAACCAAGACTTCTTATCTTATGTAAGTTAAGTAAAGGAGAAGCATCAGCATTTACATTATAAGCATCGTGCATCATCCAGCTTACTTGTAATCTTCTACCAAATGCGTTGAGTTTTTTGCTGCTGTTTACGCCTTTCGATTTGTTGCCTGTACTATAGGTAGTTGCAGTAATATCTAAATCTTTCATAGATTCTGGATTATCTGCTAATAGATGAAGACAATTTTTTAATAAGAAATAAGAATAAAGACCTTTTTTATCATTCTCATACATACAACGAGCATTATAAAACAGTAACATTTTTCTTGCTTTTTCATAAGCCTCTGTAGCATCAAAACTTCTACCTGTATATTCTGCTACTATTCTATCTGTTAGTAAATTTAATATAAAAATTGAAAACATTGATGAAGTCTGAGATTCATCATCGTCAACTGGATCGCAATTGTGCGTTGTTATATGATGACACATAAAAGTATGTGTATTACATTCAAAATTATAAACTACTCCTGTATAAATATCTTTTTTAATGTTTTCTACTTTAAAGTAAATATAATCTAAAGAATTGTCTATAATACATCCTATTTTTGGATGTTTTGTAATTATTTTTAAATTATTTAAATCTATTTTAGATATTTTTGGATCATTTATATCATATATAGTAGTAGCAAAAAATATTGAGTCATTATGACTGATTCTAAGATGATATGTTTCTTTTATATTACTTATTTTATTTTTAAAATTATTAGAAAAACAAGCATTTCTTAGTTTAGTAATACTTGAAATATACCCTAAAGCAAATAACATATCTTGTATGGATTCTAACAACTCTAAATTTATACTTACAAATTCTGTAGAAAAATATCCTTTTTTATCTTGTGTAATACATCCATCGGAATTTAAGTACCCTTTTATTAATTCTCTTTTAAGTCCATTTTGAATATGTTTAACCCATTCGGGAATACGTTTACCTATAGCATATTTACCAAAATGATATGTTAAAAAAGTAGATAGTTGTTGAAAACAAAAGGTTAATGTCAAACAAGTATTTTCTTCATTTTCACAAAAAGTAATTTCTCTTTTAAAAAGATTAGTAACAACATCATTAATTTTTTCTATGTAATATGTTTCTTTAGCATTAAAAGAAACTGATATTTTATACCCATCACTTTCACACCAACCATCTCCTAACCATACTCCTACAAACCACCAAAAATCAAGATTGTTTATAGGATTTTCTATTTGTCTATCTACTCTATAAACATTGTCATTCCACAAAGTGCTAATATCAAAAGTATTTGGTTTTTTATATATATTAGGAACTTTAATCCAATCTCCTATTTTTACATCTTCTACTTTAGTGTAAATAAAATCAAATTTTTTATATCTTTGAGGAATACCTAATCTTTTACATTTAGGATATGATATAAAACCATCTTTATTTTTACTTACTAAAATAGGATGTTCTTTAGTAAAATTAGTAGTTCTTAATGTATTAGAAATTTTTAAATTGTAAGTATCTTCATTAATTACATTGTAGTTTAATAACTTATCTATATGAACATATTCTCCATTTTCATTTAATAATAAATCTAAATAAGATACTTCTTCTACATTTTTTAATCCTCTGTCTGTTATGACTTTTTCTCCAGGAGTTAAACATCCTGCTATGTAAAGATTACTTGGTGTTTTACCTGTACTGTCTTTAATAGGCATCTCAAATATTTCTATTGCTCCTTCTTTCTTATTATCTTTAATAGGATAGTCTCTATTAGGATAAATCTCTGAATTGAGTTTCCATTTAACTTCTCCTGATTGTGAATCAGATATTAAATCTCCAACCCAGTGGCCTGACACAAACTTGTCAAAGGAGGGAAGGATTATTGCAATATAATCTTTAATATCAGCCACTGGAAATAAGGTTCCATCTACCTTCATTACTGCATCTTGAGGTGTGATGGGAAATTCTGCTTTTCTTTGAGTATATGCTATTGGGTCTTTTGCTTTATCAGCAATTTTCTTTCTATCAGTTATAATCTCTACAAGAGCTTTTATAACATCAGGTTCTCCATTTTTATCGTAACATCTTTCTCTATTTAAATATGCCCCCCAAAAGAATCCACATTTAGATGAGCCATCTGCGTTTCTATCAAATACATTAGGAATACCATATATATTATAACCATCAGGATTATAAAATAATTTTTCAGAACCTTCAAAATCAGCACCTTGAGTACCTCCTGTATTGTGAGTAACTATTCCATTTGCAATATAAGTGTTTGTATTATTTGCAGTAAGATTATAAACTGGTTTAATTCCAATATATTCAATATTTGTTACTCTTTCAAAATTAATTCCTTTTATTTTTAAGCTATGACTATCTTTTCTATTTAAATATAAATTATTAAATGTATTTAATCTTTTTTGTTTTTCTTTTGGAAATAATGTTATATTTTTTACGAAATTTAATACACTGTTTTTCCTTGAAATTTCAAGAACAAAATAATCATTTTTATCTTTAGGATTGTTTATATTTTTCTTATGCCTATTAATATTACTATGAATTCCAAATTTTTGCAAAAGAAGTTGAACTTCTTGTAATAGAGTTAAAGACATTGAAGATAAACTTATTTTTCCTTCTTTTGAAATATGTCCATCAGTATCATAAAGTCCTCCTATAAAATTTTGCAAATCTTCTTTTAAATAAGAATGAATATTTAATGGAAGAGTTTTTTTTAATTTTGTTTGCCCATAAATACCCAATTCTCTTAGCTTGGGACAAATATCTTTGATCCGTGTTTCTTTATATAATTTAGTATTATCTGATTTTGTAATATATTGTTTTTCAATTACAGTATTTAAATTATTTTCAATGTAATTATTAATTTCAATTTCACAATTAGATAATACAGGAGTTTTATCTTTACCATAAGAACCATCTCCAATTAACCATCCTACTACTCGTGGTTCCCACATTTTTTTATTTCCAAATATATTTACTTCATCAATAATTGCTATTTGTTCTCCTATTTTTATATCTTTAGTTTGTTTAAAAATAACTTTTTTTGTAATTACTCTTTTTTCTAAATATTTTCCGTCAGAATCTTTCATTCTTGGAGTATAATTTAAAGCTAATTTACTCCATAAAATAGGATGATCTTCACTACATTCTAAAGTTCTAAAAGTATTAGTTGTGATTTTATAACAAGGTTTATCTTTTGATTCTTGCCAATAAGAAATATTTTCTTTTGATACTTTTTCTCCATCGAATCCTAAAATACCTTCTTCTTGTTTTAAATTTTCTATATTTATTAAATCTCCATTGTTATTCCATACTTTAGTTCCTGCACAAACACATCCACCTGCAATCATTAATCCAAATACAATACCTCCTGCTTCAACTGCTGCTCTATTTACGTTCCAGGCATTTTCCAAATTAGGCATTACTCCATCTTCTTCATAATGAATAAGTGGTCCTCTTGCTCCTCTGGCTTTATCAGGATCATCTTTAATTGATATTCCAAATACAGTAGATTTTAAACCTTGTTTAATACCATATTCATCTTTATATCCTAATTGTTTTTCTAAAGGAGTATCTATAATTCTTAATTTAGAAAATGGTGTATTTTCTGCTATCCAATCAAGAGTATCTACTACTTTGCCATATACTCCTTTTTCTCCCAATAAAAATGATTTATCAGATGCTATATGAAAACATGGAAGTCCTTCTTCTACATACATAGTACAAGGAGAAATAGCCCCCATCTTGAAAGAAAATCCGCAACCTCTTGTCTTCAAAAGTTTTGCGTGACTACCTCCTTGAAAGTTATTATACTTACCTCCATTATGAGCTTGATGAAGATAATGAAAGAATAGATAATCACCTAAATATACATCTCCGAAATTTTTAATTCTTTTTGCAATCTTTTTACCTTTTTTAACATCTTCTTCATTCATATCCACTCTCCATATAGGAGAATAGTTAAGATAGAAATAATATGGTCCAGGAATCCATTCTCCATCAGGTCTTGTTAATCCTTCTGCCCATCTTCTTTTTTCTTCTCTCCAAAATTTAGCATATTCAGATTGAGGATTTTTATTAGGTGGAATTTTAGTATAACAATTATGTCTTTCAAAATAAATAGCAGGTTGCCTAAAGTAATCCATATCAGTTAATCTGTGTGGATTAACTAAATCAACTATTACTTTTCCAGTTTCATCTTTTGGAGTATCTATAAGATGAGGTCTATTAATAGAAGTTAAATTTTGAATAAATTTTATATTTTCTATATAGTCGAGTAAGTCTGCTTTTACAGCAGCAGGAATAGTTTTTAAATATTCTTCAGTAAGTTGTGTTTGATAGTTATTTAATACCATTATTCTTTCCATTTATTAGCAATTCTTTTTAACCATATAATAAAAGTATCTTCTGGTAAATCTCTTTTTGCTTTATTACAAATTTCACAACAAGGTTGACAATTATCAAGAATATAACCTTTAGAAGAATCTTTTCTATCTATACCATTGTAATAATAAATATTTTTACTTTGATTATTTATTTTAGTATTAAGTTTTTGAATAGGATTGATTCCACAATAAATACAATTTGAAGAAGTAATTTTTTTAAATTCTTCTTTAGTCAAAGTAAATAATTTTAATGTATAAGATGCTCTACTTTTATAAGAACTGTATAATTCATTAAAAGAAGAATCTTTTTTTATATTTTTTGGTCTTGGTAAAGACATTAATTGTTTTGTAATACAACCGCAACTATAAATTTGTTTAATTCCAAGTTTTTTTTCAAATGTATTTCCACAATGACATTTAAATAAATAAACAGAAGTCTTTTTTTCTTTTCCGTTTTTTAATGTTGAAACTTTTTCAAATCTTAAATGTTTAATTATAGTACAATTATCTATAATTTTTCCTATATTTAATTTTGAAGCCTCTTCTCTTCTTCTTTGAAAATATAATTCGCTTCTACTTATTTTTCTATATTCCATTTTCAAATAAATTCATTTTTTTTTGCCCTATATTTTCTTTTTTCTCCATCAATTCTTTCTTAACTTGTTGTTCAAGTTTATTAAGAGCAGTTGGCAAATCTCCTGCATCTGAAATAGTATCTAATATCTGTTTAACATTAAATTTAAGTTTTCCTTGTTTATCAACTTCATTTAAATCTACATTATCCAGATAAGTTGTTATTTTACTTACAGTACGCCTTGTACTCTCTAATAGTTTTATAGATTGTGTACAACTTCTTTCTTTATAAAACTCTACTGCTTTATTAAATACTTCATCAGGTTGCCAATTTTCAGGCATACCTACTATATATGATTTAATTAATTTAAGTTTCTCTTCTTCTTCCATTATATCAGAGAAATCAGATTTATAATCTGCATAAAAATAAATTGCCGAAAGTTCTGCTGCAGCAAGAGATTTATTCTTAGATTTATCTCTATCCCAAAGAATTCTAAATGGTTTTAGTAGCAGTGCCTCTTCTGAAAAACTTACAATATCATTTTTTAAATCGAATAATCTCATATATATTTAGAATTTTCATTTGGTAATTTATTATATTTCTTATAATAATTTTGACTTCTGTCTTTAAATGGTTTTTTAATTGTTGGAAATCCTTCAAATACACTAATATCTTCCATGTCCATTTTACAAGTAGGACATTTAGCTTGAGAACAAACTACATCTCCTTGAGAATTTATTCTGTAGTTTGTTATTTTAATATCGTGTATTTTTCCTATATCAGGACATTCTATATGTTCACATCTAAATTTTGGCATAATGCTAAGTTATTTTTCCATTGTATTACAAGTAGTATGAAAAGGAGGATTATATGAATTATCTGGACTAATATATGTTTGAATATAAGGCTGAACTTCTTTTATATATATAGTATTACCTAAATTAATTAAAGTAGGAATTTCTAAGTTATATTTTTTCCATATTTCAGGTAGTATTTCTTGCAATACTTTGTATAATTCCTCAAGATTAATTGATTCTTTAACTTCAATTATTTTTTTAGTGTTGTCTATTGTAAGTCTCATATTAATTAATATCGAATTTTTTATTAAGTTGACTTATTTTCTGTTCTGTTTTAGAAGTGTTAATATTAAGTGCAGATTCTGATACTTCTAATTTAACAAAATCAGGTTTTTCACTATAAATACCATCTATTTGAAAAGATTTAATAAGTCCATACGTTTTATTATTTAAATTGATAAGTCTTCCAGCAGCATTAAGAAGTACAAATTGTCCTGGTTTAATATTTTTAACATCTGGTCCAATTTCAACTACTTCTACAATTCCATTTTCTGCCATTTCTATTTCTTTTTTTAATTCAGGGGATAGCATTAATTTACTATCGGATGCTTTCCAATTTACAAGTACACCGTCTCTTGTAGGAATAAATTTAATTTCTTTTTTCATAATATTTAATTATTGTTGTTATTATATTTATTATATGCTCTTTGTAAATGTTTATTATAATGTTTATTATGTTTTAATTCTGTTTTGTGTCTTAAAATTCTACGTTTTAAATTACAAGAAGATCCTATATAAATTTTATTATTTACACTATTTCTAATAGAATATATACCTGAAAAATTCATTTTGTTATATTATTAACTAACACTTTTGCTCCTGTTGGTTTAAAATTCACTGTAATCATATTCTTTTAGTTTATTGTTTAATTTAGTTATTTTTTCTATTTTTAATTTTGTTTCTGATGAAAATCCACTATACATTTTTTTGTAAGATAGTTTTTGTAATATCGGCATATAATTTTTTTGTAGTTTTTTAACTGAATCCAACCATTCTTCAATATTTGTATCTGCCTCTACAGCAACTATAATAGTTGAATATTCATATGAATCCATCCAGGGAGAACTATAACTTGCCTGCCATCGTTGTAATCCATGATCAATAGTTATTTTATAAATATCTTTATTATAAAATTCTGCATAATCGGGAGAATGTTTATAATCTCTAAATTCTTCTCCTTTTGGAAATTTTTCAAAACACCATTTTACAAATTCTTTAAATTCCATTTTATTTAAAAATATTATTAATTAATTCTTGTTTATTTTCTTCATATTCATTAACTCTTTTTATTTTTTTAAATTTTTTTTTCCTTTTAGTTTATATTCATCTTCCTGATGAAGTTTAAATTTCTTTAATTTTTTCATTGTTTAAAAATTGATGTAGTAAATTTAAATCTTATATTTCCATTTAAAACGCCCACAAATTCTATTTTCTTTTTGAGCAGCAAATGATATGTTTTTAAAATTTAAATTAGTTTGCTTTCCTGCTTCGGTTAAAGATTTAAATTCTTTAATAAAAATTCCTTCCAATGAAAATTAAATTAGTTACTTTATAAATTTTCATAGTTTGATATTTTTAACAATTTGATGAATACAAAGGCTTAATTGATTCACAAATTTTTCATCTTTTGATAATTCTTCATAACCTAATAAATCTAACGATGTATGTAAATATTCATGAACAAAAGTACTTTCTATTTGTTCTTTAGTCAATCTGTGTTTTCTTGTAGAAGGTTGTAAATAAATTATATTCTTATTATAATCCCATATTCCAAATGATTCTTCCTTATCTATTAAATTTTTTTTAAAAATAACTTTAATAGTTTGTCCGAAGATTTGAAATGTTTTAGGAATTTTCATTCTTCTTTATTATTTTTTAAATGATTTAATAAATATGCCGCCTTTTCTTTAGTCAGAGTTCCCCAACTGGTATCATAATTTTTCTTTTTTATATCAGTTATATTTTTAGATAACCAAGCGAATTTACCTTTTAGATGAGATTTAGTATTTTTATAATTCCAAGAACGCCTTACTTTATATTCATTGTGTTCTTCAAATTCAAGTCTTTCTGGTTGTTGAGAATTAAATAATCTCAAAGTCATTGTTTCTCCTGTACTTGCTTTAAGAGGTATTTCAAAATACTCTACCCCATTTAATATTTTAATAGGGTTTTCTTTAGGTTCTTTTGATTCTTCTGTAATTTCTACTTCTTCATTCATTTATTTTTTATATAAAATATTAATATCTCTTTTAATGTTATTATTCCTTTATTTAACAAAAGCTGTAAAAAATCTTCTATAGTGTATTCTGAATCACTATCAATTAAAAATTGAGTTAATCCTGCTAAATCTTCATTTATTAACATAGAAGCCTATATTATTTTTATTTGGAAATATATGTTCTTTCGCCTTAGTATAAGAAGAATTTAATAAAAATTCTCCTTCATTCTTAATGTTTATCTTACATTGATTTTTAATCACTTTTCCATTAGCACCAAATACTTCTGATAATGATATTATATCTTCTACATTTATCAGTTTCTTACTCAGTGCTTCTTTTTTTACAAGTATTTCTTCAATTATTGTTTTATTTTTCACTTTTCTTTCTATATCTGTATAAATATCAGTTATTATTTGAATTTCTTTTTTCACGTAATTTCTTATGGTATTCAATTGTTTTAAATCGTGGTAAGAATTTACCTATATGAGTTAAATTAATTCCTTTAACATCTTTTGTTATATCTGTATTTCTAATAGTAAAATCTACAAATCTAAATTGAGATAAAATTACTTCTTCTATTTGTTCTTTTCTCAATTTATATTTCGTTGCTAAATCCCAATAAACTTTTTCTAAATTGGATATAGGATATCTCATTCTATTATAAAATCAAAAATTACTTTAATATTTTTATCAGGATAAAATAGAAAGTTCTTCTCTACCTTATTATTCTTTAATATTCCTTTTTTTCTTAATTCTGTACAGCAATTATCCCAATATGCTGAAGATAATCCAATTATATCCTGCATCTTTTTCTTATTTTCATAACTCATTATGATAATCCATCTATTTTCTTCTTCAATATGTTTGAGTTCATTGTTGGAATATAATAATTGACCAAGAACATCTAATTCCTTCTCCCTGAGTTTTATGATTGGTGAAAGCACAGCCAAATATTGTCTGAATATCTTCTCTTTTGTAGTTTTTATATTAATTTTTTTCTCCATTTGCTAATAATTTTGACAAAGATAATTATAATTTAGGTATCTACCAAATCTTTTAAAGGAAATATTAAATCTTCATCTTTAAACCACATACTTATAGTATTATAAGAAATGGGTTTGTCGAAGTGGAAGTATATTTCTCCGGTTTCTTCATCATAAAATTTACAAGTAAGTTGGTTATCTTCAGCCATTAAGATAACATTAAGATTACAAGAACATTCTCCAAGAAATTCTTTAAAATCTTTTTCTCCTACTAATCCTGGCCCACAGTTAAGTTTAAGTCCAATGACTTCTTTGTCTTTGTAAATAACTATTGATTTATCTTTGGTTGTAAAGTTCATATCTGTTAAAAACGGCAAATATAAATAAAATATTTCTTCCTACCAAATTTGTTTTTAAGAAAATTATTTTTATCTTTGTAAAATGTTAAGTGAATCAGAAATAAAAGAAATAAAAAAACAACTAAAAGTTTGTGAATCAGGTTATAGTGCAGTTACAAGACCTGCTTTCAGATATCTAATTAAGATAGCATCGAGAGAGATAGGTGGTAATTTAGGTAAAGTAACTTGTGATACTTGTAGAAGATTTACAGTTAATTGGTTAAATAAAGAAATTAAAAAGAAATAATATGATAAATGATATATTTTATTTTTTGGAAATATTATGGGTATTAGTTGTAATAGGAATAGGAGTTGTATTAATTATTAAAGATATTAATTTAAAATGACTGAAGAAGAAGAAAAGAAATTAAATAATAAGATTAATGATTTAATAGATGAAATTAAACAACAAGCAAAAATTAATGGGGAAATAGCAAGTAGTTTATGGAAAAATAGAATTATAATTAAAAAGAAATAATATGAAAGAAGAAAATGAAGTTGAATCTTTAGTTAAAGCATTAGAAATTATAGAAGGTAAGAAAGATACTTACTTCTATGAAGATGTTGATGGAACTTCTGTATTTGTAGATAGAAGTAAAAGAGAAAGAATAGTTAAACCTTGGTGTGGAGAAAAAGTAAAATATGAAAAGCCAGTTTTCAAATATCCAAATTCAAAAACTAAGGATATTCATTATGATTGGATGTGGTCAATTACAGATAAAGAAACTCAAGACAGGGCTTCTAAGCATTGTGAAAGAGTACAGAATTTAGAATTTCGTACTCCTTATAATCCTGATGATGAAAAAGAGAAACTTGCTGGTAAAGCATTTGATAAAAGATATGAAGAATTTGTTAAAACTTTAAATAGATAAAATTATGAAAAAGATTAAAAAATTAGAAGAACCTGTAATATGGATTCAGAAAGATAAAAAAACAGTTTCTCCTGCAAAAGAGATGTCCATTAAAGAATTTAGTATAAATTTACAGAAGTTTATAGACAACCATGCAAAAGGAGATAATATAGAAGAATATAAAATTACTACTAAAGATGTAATTAAATATATAAGACCTTTATCTTTTTGCCCTAATTCTGATGAAATGACAGAACCTTATTATATTAATTGTAAACGATTAATTGAATTAACAAATACATTATGAGAAATTTAGAAAAACTGTATAGTTCAAAATATGAAGAATATTTTTATTATTATACATTTAATGAATTAATGTTTAGTATTCCAGAATCATTTTATCTGGAATATAAACTACCTATTAATATGATTATAAGGTATAATAACTTAAAATCAGATTGGACTAAGTTTAAATGTAAGTTCAGACATTGGTGGAATAGAAACTTTAAATACAAGCAATTTAAACACCCTACTGATGAAGTAATTGATGGGATAAAAACTATACTTGCGCAAATAGACAAGAATAGTGTTGAAATAGAGCAATATTATCCTATTAAAGTTGATTTAATTGATAGGCATCCTGAAGTAATGAGAAAAGTTACTTTAGATGAAATGAGATTGACAATTAAAAATGAAATATTAAATAATTTGTTAAAGTTAGTATAAGTTTAATTGATTAATTGGTTAGGCCATATAGAGGTAATTCTCTATATGGTTTTTTATTTGTAGATGCCCTTTCTTGAGTTGGACAAGAAACTTCTCCTCCAAAGGGAGACGTAATACCATTTTACTAAAGGGCAATGTACAGGTCTGTCCCTGCTTGTCATACTTTCTTTATAGTGCACATTTGATAAGATTAGTATCAGAAAACTATCGTCTTACAAGATAGACTCGAACTATCAACCTCTACATCCCAAATGTAGTAGACTACCAATTGTCCTATTGTAAGATAATAAAAACCCTCTAATCTTACGATTGAGGGTTAATATCAAAATAGAAAATAATCTTCTAACCACTCAATGCTTTATTGTTGGGTTGGTGCTGTTGTTGTGGAAGATGGTTATTTAATTTCATATTGTTGTTTTTCTTTTTTTATTTTGTTTAGATTTTGTTATTTTACATATTTTACATCTACAAATTCTATTTCTCTACCACATTGAAAACAAAAATTATCATTGCCGTTGGGCTTTCTGAGAGATTCAAACTCCCTTCTTCCTTATTACAAGTAAGGGCTTCATCAGCAAAGCTTAGAAAGCCTATAGTTTTATATATAATTGAGACTTATGAGATACCTTTTCTCTATTTCACAATTTTATGATTAATTAGTAGTATATTTATTTACTAATTTATTTTACATTTAATTGATTCTCTTTTTACTTTCTTTAGAAGAAACACAAGTCCCTGCCCTGATTTTATACAAGGTATTGGGATTGAAGGTTTAACTTCTTTAAATGTATTCATTTCTAATAAGCGGTACACTTCCACCCATCCTGGGACTTCTCTGTCAACCCTTAGTCTTATTCCAGGTCTTATTATACTTTTTGTACACCTTTTTTATAGTAAAACATAACTTCAACTCTATTTTAATTCTTGAGTTTATCAATGCTTCTGCTTACACATACAGTAGAGAAACTGTAACTATGATGCAAATATATGTAAAAAATAGTTATAAACCAAATTTATTTTAATAAAAGTGAGCTGCCCTATAGCCAAATCTGTCAAATTTTTGTAGTTTAGAGGGTTAATTTGAGGTAAAATGGTATTTTAGTCAGGTAGATTGTTCGAGATATAAAATTGCTGATTTAAGAGATTCTATATTGTTTCTGAAGCCTCCTAAAGCAATATTACATCCGTGACATAGTAACCCCCTTACTACTCCAGTAATATGACAATGATCTATATGTGGAGTTTTTATAAAAGGAGTTGCACATATTTTACATTTATTATTTTGATTAGTTAATAATAAATTAAATTCTATTTGAGTAATATGATATTTATTTAGTCTTTTTTTATGACATTTTATTTTATTTACACCTGTATTTTTTAATTTTTCTGTTTTAGTTTTATTTTTACATTGTTTACAATCTGAATTTTTCAGATTCTTTTTTTTATTCACAAATCCAAAAGAATCTAATGGTTTAATGGTGTTACATTTCTTACAAAGCTTTTCTATTGTAGCTTTTTCATGTGGAAGTCTTCCTAATAGACATTCTGTACAGGTATATCTATACCCGTCTTTTTCTCTTGAGTCTTTTCTAAAACATTCAAAAGGTTTTTCTTGATTACATTTATTACATTTTTTCATTTTTATATATTTATTAGTTACATACTGTTATACGAAGCAGTCGATAATTAGTTACATTATTTTTAATTTTTTTTCTAAAAATTTTTAGAGTTAAGTCCTTGATTGTAAGCGTGATCCTCCTCCGATCAACCACCCCCACTAAGTTTCAGCGGGAAATGTCTCCCGTCATTAAAACTACTGTCCTATGAAACTCAAAGTGATTAAACAAAAAGAGTTCACTGTAAACTCTGAAAAGCATATTCATTATTCTGCCGCTTTCCAAGGCAGAGTATTTGGCGTTAATACTATGCGTATTCCAGCAGAATTCATTAAAGTTGATAACAATGTCCTTGAGATTACAGAGCCTGTCTCTGTGCTTGTCAGGGACTCTGTCAATGATGCAGGTATTGCAGTTAAGTATCTTGATTTGGTGCTCAAATGCGAGCTTACTGAAGCACGGTTTTAACCTGGCCTTCGGCCAGCAGTACAAGAGTTTACAGTGGAGGACATTTGTCTTCCATTGTAGACTTTCTTTTATTCTTTTTAATCTAATTATAAATCAATAAATCTTGTTCATATATATAAGGATAGGAGATTTGTTGGTTTAATGCATCATAACTCTTATCCAACTATATCCTTGTCTAGGTTGGCTTTATGTTACAAGGCAGTCATAAGTAAGAGTTTATGTATCTTTATAGTAGGTAGAAGAAACTACCAATGTTAAATCGCTGTTATTTGGTTTATCTTTGTACCTTATGAACAAAGAAGCTTACTACTATTCATCATCACATCATACTATTTGATGTGATGATAGTAGTTTTTATGATTTAAATCATGTTTTAGAATTAAATAGTATGATTTAAATCATATTTTAGAGTGATAAAATATGATATTTGTCACCTTTTTCAATATTTCCTCTTTTTCAATCATTCAATTTTCTCAATAATCTCACCTATTTCTTCATTTTTAATAGCCAAATTAGTCAATCCAACATTCTGTCTAAGAACTATTGTTCTTACTGATGATGATGTAATTGAACATCGAAACAGAAACTTTAAAACCTAGAAACTATGAAAATATTTGATGTAGAACAACATTTAAATTTTTGGTTTGGATCTAATTGAAATAACCAATCAAGTACACAAATATATGCAATGGCTTGTGATTTAGTTAAAATTCTTAATCTCGAACATACCAAAGAAATATCTCTTCTTAAAGATTTAAAAAATGAGTGTGAATTGAATTCTTTAGAAAATCAATCATCAGAACAATAACTAATATTCTTATCATTATAAGTAAGGAATTATAATATTCAGGTTGCAGTAACCTAATTGTTGTGAAACAGCTAAAACACTGAATGTATTGGAAACTAACTACAAAGTTTAACCTCTGTATTAATTATCCTTGAATAAGATAATTAACTACAGACTAAGCATGCAAATACTAAAACCTTCAGAGTTTAAATACTCACGGTGTATGCGTTAAGCTGATATAATCAGCTACTAATTTAGAAATTCATTTATTAATTAAACCTAATTCAAACAACCATGAAAAACTCATTATCAACATCAGGACTATCATTATCTCAAGCATCATCAATCAGCAATATCTTATATCAAAGATGTGTTGAAATTGCAAGAGAAATATCCAATTACAATACTCATCAAAAGAGTATTAAAGTAAATGAAGAAACTCACATTCTTCAAGAATCAATGCCTATGAATAAAGTTGTAGAATTAATACAACTTAAAGGTAAATATCATGCTACTCAAGCATTTTTAATGGAGAACATTAAAGCTAAAGATAATCTTTTAAAAGAGATTAAAGCTAAACAACCTGTATTTCCTAATAAACCTAATTCTCCTGAATTTCATAATCTTATTTTACAAGATAATGTTACAAATGAATGGAGTTGGAACCAACTCTCTAAAGAAGAAATTGAGGAATACATTGAAGTTGAAGCATTAGCTGCTCATATTGGACAATTCATTCATAAAGATGGTAAATTATCTCAATTAAGACATGAGATTAGTAATTTACCAGCTATTGAATGGATGGTAATTAAAGATGGAGAGAAATCTCCTGTTAAGATTACCAGGAATACAACTACTGATGAATTAATTAACATTTATGAAGAACTTTCTGCATTACACAGAAAACATGAAATGCGTGTTAATTACTTCAAAGCCAAAATTAAGAATTTAATAACTGAAGAAAATGCAAGAATAGCTAAAGAAAACTCTTTAGAAATTCAACGTGTATCAGCTATTAATGAAACCCTCAAATTAGAACATCATAATTCTTATATTAAGTGGCAGGAAGAATGTGCTAAAATTAATCAGGATTTACAACAAGTTATTCAAGAAAAGATAAGTAAAATTGTTAAACTTAGAATTGCTATTCCTGAAAGATTTAAAAACATTGTTGATGAAATAATGCCTAAAGAATAAACTGTAATATGTAAGTTACTATCGAAAAGTAGGACAAGGGTCAGAATAAGGGTTGTTGCGTGTATATACTTTCTTTAATGATATAAAGACACACAAATATATATTCTCAAATATATAAGGAAACTTTAGTATATAACCTTATTACAAAAAGAAATAGAACGGTTGTCCTGAGAAAACAATCTTCTATTATTACAGTTTATACTTTATATATATATAGGTTGGTGTGAGTATTCTCATGAGAGATATACTTACATTATTTATATTTAGTAACAGAGTTCATATTCAAATATTATAAAAATCAGAGGATTCGTCCTCATTATCAATGAGGATTCGTCCTCATTATCAATAATGACGATAATAATTAATACACCGCTGTTTCTACAAACTATATATCTTTTAAATATACTATCAGTTAGCTATTAGTATATTAGACCAGATCTTAGTTCTTGTCTTTGTCATTGCTGTAGAAACAGGTCTTTGTTTTTATCTTTGATTTTGTATTTGTCTATATACTCTGTTACTAAATAACTATATATTTAAAGTATAGTTCAAAAAATTAAATTTTTCTTTTTAAATACTAATATGAAAAATATAAAAAATAAATTGTATTCACAATTGGATTTACAATTGTATTCACAATTGCATTCACAATTGCGTTCACAATTGGATTTACAATTGTATTCACAATTGCATTCACAATTGTATTCACAATTGTATTCACAATTGCATTCACAATTGGATTCACAATTGCATTCACAATTGGATTCACAATTGCGTTCACAATTGGATTCACAATTGCGTTCACAATTGGATTCACAATTGGATTCACAATTGGATTTAGAATTGTATTCACAATTGAATTTAAAATTGTATTCACAATTGGATTCACAATTGGATTTAGAATTGGATTCACAATTGTATTCACAATTGGATTTAGAATTGTATTCACAATTGAATTTAAAATTGTATTCACAATTGGATTCAGAATTGGATTTAGAATTACGTTCACAATTGGATTCACAATTGCATTCACAATTGAATTCACAATTGCATTCACAATTGAATTCACAATTGGGTTCACAATTGAATTCACCATTGGGTTCACAATTGTATTCACAATTGGGTTCACAATTGTATTCACAATTGGGTTCACAATTGAATTCACAATTGAATTCACAATTGAATTCACAATTGTATTCACAATTGTATTCACAATTCGATTCATAATTAAAATTATTAATTAATAAAACTTAAAACAATAAATTATGAAAACTTTAAAAGATTTTACTCCAGAAATTCAAGCAAAAATTCCTAAATATATTGAAAATGGGTTAGAAGGAATATTTGATGGCAAAAAATATAATTCTTTTGATTTCAATAAAGCAAAAGCATGTGTCAAATGGAATTATGAAAAAGCAGGTTTTAAAGAGCCACTAGTTTTAGTGGCAGAAAATCCATATGAAACATTATTAATGTACAAAGAACTTCTTAATTTAAATAAAACAGAAAATATAAAAGAAATTCTCAAAAAAATAAATTATTATAATATGTATTTATTTACAATGAACATTTATAGTAATGCTTATTATCAATGGTATAAATTTCTAAAAGAAGAATTTAAATTACCATTAACTATTGAAAAAGATTTTGAAGAATGTTTTAAATTACAACGAGAATCTGGAATTTATTGTGCTTTATTTTTAGACAAAATTTGCATTGTTTCAAAATATCCTAAAAAAATATATAGAAATGCTCAAAACAATCTTCATAATATTAATGGTTATGCGATAGAATGGGGATATTCATCTGAAAAATCTAAATTTGAATGTTATTATATTAATGGAAGAAATTTATCTAAAGCCGATTATGAAAAAGCTTTAAATAACCAAATTACAAAGAAAGATTGGTTAAAAGAAAAGAACGAAGATATTAAAGCCGGATGGTTTGAAATTCTTGGTTCCGAAAAAGTAATGAATATTCTTGAAGCTGTAGAAATTGATTCTGAAATGAGAATTCATTCTGATGGATCTTTAGATGATTTAAGACTTTATAAAACGCCATTTAATGTTCCAGAATTAAATAATCCTTTAGCTTGGGTTAAATTTATATGCCCTTCAACAGGAAGTAACTATCTTATATCTGTCAATCCTAAACACAATAAAGTTATGGATGCCGTTCTTGATACCTGTCCTTTTTACGGTCAAGAAATTAAATCAGAAAAAGATTATTATTTTGACGAAAGAGGATAATATGAAAAATATAAAAAATAAATTAAATTCACAATTGAATTCACAATTGGATTCACAATTGAATTCACAATTGGATTCACAATTGCGTTCACAATTGGATTTACAATTGTATTCACAATTGTATTCACAATTGGATTCACAATTGCGTTCACAATTGGATTTACAATTGTATTCACAATTGTATTCACAATTGGATTCACAATTGCGTTCACAATTGAATTCACAATTGTATTCACAATTGGGTTCACAATTGTATTCACAATTGTATTCACAATTGCATTCACAATTGGATTCACAATTGTATTCACAATTGTATTCACAATTGGATTCACAATTGCGTTCACAATTGGATTTACAATTGTATTCACAATTGCATTCACAATTGTATTCACAATTGTATTCACAATTGGATTCACAATTGGATTCACAATTGGATTCACAATTAAAATTATTAATAAAAACAATTTAAAAATAAAAAAAATGAAAAAACAATTTATTATGACAGGGGATGTTCAAGTTATTGAAACAATTCTTCCTGAAACAGCTAAAATAATTAATAAACAACCTATTGCTTATGGAGAAAAATCAGGACATATTCATGTAATTACAGGTGATTATGAAATGTTAGAAGATGGCTCTTTTAAATATGTTAAAGTAGGGCCAAAAGGAGCATTTTCTCAACATGTACATCAGACAATTTGGGATAAAAATATCGCTGGATATGATACACAAGAATTACTTCAACAAGCTGATCATAAACCTGCAAAATTATTACCAAATAAAGTTTATAAAATAGGTATTCATCAGGTTTATGATCCTTATTTAGATATTAAAAATAAAGTTATTGATTAATTAATAAATTCCTATTCAGTATAACTGTGGTATTTAATTACAAATAGGAACTAATTTAAAACTATGACAACTATGAAAAATATAAAAGATAAACTAAATTCACAATTGCGTTCACAATTGGATTCACAATTGCATTCACAATTGTATTCACAATTGGATTCACAATTGTATTCACAATTGGATTCACAATTGTATTCACAATTGGATTCACAATTGTATTCACAATTGGATTCACAATTGTATTCACAATTGCGTTCACAATTGAAAGAAAATATTAAATAATTTTACACAAATTTTTTATTAATTATGAAGACTTCGACAGTATTATTTGATTTATATTTTCATAATACCATTATAGTACAAAATCAACAAATGCCTTTAATTTGTGGAATAAGAAACACAATAATAGCTAAAAATTATCCCGATTGTAAAACTAAAGGATATAAAAACTATTACTCATTTTTTAAAATTAAATTTAATAATTCTAATTATAAATCTATTATTAAAACTAAAGTATGAAAACATACATAATTACATTAAATGTAGATGATACAATGGAACAAGAAATAATACAAATGCTTCCGTTAACAAAATCTATTACAATTAATACAATAGATACTAAAACAACTACTAATATAATTGAAATAATGCAAATAGCAAAAATTACTAGTGTTATTTTAGCATATATAAAAGATAAAGAAGAACAACAACAAATTAAAAACAATTAAACCTAATATTAATATAATACTAAAACTTAATAACTTTAATTGTAAAATCATTATTAAATAAACCTTTAATCATCTTTACTATTTAGTAGAGCTTACTATTATCATTAATTTTGCATAAGGTTAAACTTATGGTAGTAGAGATGATTATAAAAATTAAATAATATGAAAAAAACATATACCAAAAAAACATCGACTTTATTTTACATATATAAATTACATGATAATAATAACAAATATTTAAGAGATTGTCGAATATTTGCTAATGATTATTCTCATAGTAAAAAAGTATTAAAACAAAGTTTTCCATTTGCTCATAATCCAATTCTTCTTAATACAAATGATGAAGCTGTTTTAAATTCTCAAAAATATGCATAAAAAATATCACCAAATAAAAATTCAAGGTAATTCTAAAGAATCATTTGCAACTAAAATGACATTTGTAAGTTTTCTTGGAATTATTGTAATATTAATCTATTTAATACTTGCAACACTATGTTAATTTATATTTTTGTTATATCGTGGTTATTATTTGGACTAACTGTTTTCTTTTATACATGGTTTAAAGAACCAAAACTTAAAAGAATAAAAAATTTATATGAAAATAAACTTGAAGTATTATTAACATTTTTTATTTTTATGTTTTTAGGCCCAATGATATTATTATTTGAATGGCTTGATAATCATTTTTAAAATACTATGCTTGTTTTCATAGTTAGAGAGATTCATAGCTCTCTTAGTTTTAGGTTTCAAATAACAGGTGAAATTCCTGCTATTTGTTTTAATGTAACTATTGGAGTGCACCCAATAAGAGTCCAAAGTCTCTATAAATACAGATGGAACAAACCAATTAATTATTAACCAATTAAACTAATTTAAATTAAATTTTATGTCAAAATCAGCAGTTATAGTAGCAGTACATCCTGAAACAAAGGAAGTAATTACAATTAATAAAAATAATCTTGAATTTGGTACTATTAGAGTAGATCAGATAAGAGTGTCAAAAGAAAATGGTTTTTTAAATAAAACTAAAAGGTCAGCTTTCATTACAGGTAAACTTGAAGATTTAAAATCTGAAAATTATAAAGCGGGTCAGATTCTAACAGGTACTATTTATCGTACTGAAAGTAGAACACCATTATTTGAAGGACAAAATCCTAAAATCAATCCAACTACTAAAGAAGTTCATTTGGTAGATGGTGCTCCTATTTACTTTAAAGATTATTACACTGAAAATCCAAATGCACAAGATATATTAATTTCAGGTGTAAAAACAAGCTCTACAATTGAAAAACTTCAATTAGTAGTATAATTTTATAATAAAAAGATTAGAGAGTTAATAAATAATAATATTTTTGGACACAAGTAAACAATTATATTAAATAGGAGACATGGACTATAACATTTATTAACTCTCTTTTCTTTCTTTTAAAACTTAAATAACTATGAAAACTAAAATAAAAAAATATCATAAAGTTATTGATTTAATTACAGCAACAAGTATGTTAGAAGATATGAAAAATAAATTTATTTGTGATAACTGTAAAAAATCATTTAAAGAAATTAAAGCTTTAATGGAAGAAAATAACAATATATCTTTTGGGGGTATTAATATGGTTAAATCACTTAGAATTAAAAATAAAATATATTATTTAGTATCTCCTTGTTGTAAAATAACTCATTTATTCGGATTTGATAAACTCAAAATTTAAATAACTATGTTAGAATTCATACTTTTAAGTTTAATAATACAATGGATATTTTTATTATTAATATTTTGGTTAGAATACGGTATTAATATAAATGGACATTTATTTATGACAAATAATCAACTAACAAACAAACAAATATGGTTACTAATTGGAGTTCCATTTAGTATATTTTTTATTAAACCTAAAACTTAAATAGTTAATGTATATGAATAAAGAATACTATTTTAAAATACACACACAAGATAAAGATTGGAATTGTGTTGCAATTTGTAAATCAGAAGAAGGTGCAAGAAATAGGTTGTTAGCTTGTATAGTTCCACATCAAGATTTTATTTGGGAAGCAGATATAAGCCCTACAACTAAAGAAGAATATTTACTTAATAATGTAGATTATGATAAAGACTATATACAAAATAAACAAGAACTAAAAAAAGAATATCTTATTCCTATATTTTAAATTAAAAATATTGATGAAGTAATAAATAATCAAAAGGATTTAGTTAAAATATTAGTTGAACTTAAACCAATAGCTGTAATTAAAGGATAAATTATGAAAATATTAAAAATATATTTAGAACAATATTTATTTAATGTGGGAATAGCTGTATTTACAATAGGTGGAGGATTACAAATAAGTAGTGAATGGAATAATTATTTTAAATTTATTATAGTTATACCTTCTTTATTCTATTTAACTTATTTTTTAAGCAATCATATAGTTAAAAATTATTTTAAAATGCAATTAGATGATACTTATAAAGAAGAACATGATAAAGAATTACAAGAATATAAATTAAATAAAAAATGAAAAGAATTTGGATTTTTGATTTAGAGGTGTTTCCTCAAATATTTTGTGGAACATTTTTAGACAAAGATAGTAAAGAGAAAAGAGTTTTTATTATTAGTAATACTAAAGATGAAAGACAAGAGTTATTTAATTTCTTAAATACTGAAGTACAAGGGCTTGTGGGTTTCAATAATCTTAACTATGATTCTCAAATCATAGAATATCTTTATAGACATCCACAAGCTACTTGTTTAGATTTAAGACAATATTCAGATGTTATTATATCTGAACAAGAAAATAGAAGACCTGATGTTCCTGAGTGGAAATTAAAAATACCTCATTTAGATTTATTTAAAGCTTTAAGTTTATCTTCATCTGCTAAAAGAACATCATTAAAATGGTGTGAATATATGCTTGATTTAGATAATATAGAAGATATGCCATCTCAAGGTGATGGTAATAATTGGGAAGAACAAGTACTTTCATATAATCTTAATGATGTTATAGCTACTAAAAAACTATATGAAAAATATCATTATGAAATTGATTTAAGAAAGACTTTAACTCAAAGAGAAGATATTAGTTTAATTAATTGTACTGAACCTGATTTAGCTAAAAGATTATTTGGTAAATATCTTTCTAAAGCAATGAATATACCTTTAAATGATTTAAAAGCTATGAGTACTAATAGAGATATAGTTAATATAAAAGATATTATATTTCCTTATATTCAATTTAGTACTGATAAATTTAAATTAGTTAAAGAATCCTTTGAAAAATTACAATTAAGAGAGAATGAAAAAGCAGAATATACCATTAATCATTATGGTATTGATATACATTTTGGATTAGGAGGACTAAAATATGTGGTCTCTTTATAAGTAATTATAAAGTAATAAATTGGGCAAAAACGGTAAAAATTATAGAATTATTAATATAAAATAAAAAAAAATTTAACATGATATTTTTGGTTTTGGTGGAATATAGTTGTATATTTATAGAAAATATAAACTATATGGAAAAACATAAAAATAAAAAATGGAAAATAAAATTTGATATTAATAAAGTATTAAGTTTAGATAAAGAAGGTAAAAATATTAAAGATATAGCTAAGATAATGGAAATTTCTTATAAAAGTTTACAATATCTTATTAAAAAATCAAATTTGCTATTAAATTCAAAAAGACAAACTATAATTAAAGATCATAGTTATTTTGAAAATGTTGATTCTGAAATAAAAGCTTATATATTAGGCTATACTTTAGCTGATGGATCATTAATTATTGAACCTAAAAAAAGAAATGAATTAATTTATTCATACTCAAAAAGATTATCTTTTTGTGTATCAATAGATGATAGAGAAATTATTAATTTAATACAAAAAGAAATTTCTCCAACATCTATAATAAAAGAATATCATAATTCTATAGGTGCAATTAATAGAAAAAATTCATTAAGTTTAAGAATTTCTTCTTCAAAATTAATTGATGATTTAATTAGTTATAATATTTTACCAAATAAAACGTATGATATAAATTTTAAATTTAATTTTAATAAATTAAATAGAAATCTAATCAGACATTTTATTAGAGGGTTTTTTGATGGTGATGGCTCTTTTAATAGATATACATTGCAATTTATTTCAACTTCTAAATATTTTTTAGAACAAATTCTTAGTTATTTTTTAGAAGAAATTCCTGAAATAACATATAGAATGAGAAAATGTAAAGGAAAAACAGTTGATTATTATAATTTATATTTTAATACAGGACATGGTATTAAAGAAAAAATTTATAAATTGTTTTATGAAAATTCTAATTATTATCTTCAAAGAAAAAAATCTAAATTTAATATTGACAATACCGTGTTAATTAATTAGATTACGAAAGGCTAATTAACAATGTAGAGCATAGCAGATGAATAAATATAATTCTGCCACGAGTACCCGACATCCTTATGGGATGAAAATATATGCCGAACTTATATGATTTCATAAGTATAAGAATTAGAAGATAAAAAACTTCTAAGATAACAAAATGACATGCAGCTCCAAATAATACTATTGCAGAAAGTAATAATGATTATATTATTAAATCATTTGATGTAGCATCATATTATCCAAATCTTGCTATTAAAAATGGTATTTGTGCTGAACATTTACCTAAATGGATATTCTTAGATTTATATGAAGGATTTTTTAATGAAAGAAAATCTATTCCTAAATCAGATCCAAGAAATTATATTCTTAAAATTTTATTAAACGCAAGTTATGGACTTTCAAATGATAAATTTAGTTTTCTAAGAGATAGAAAAGTAACTCTATCTATTTGTATTAATGGACAGTTGTTATTAGCTCAATTAATTGAATCTATATTAGAACAAATACCAGATAGTCAATTAATAATGGCTAATACAGATGGTTCAGAAATTAAAATACCAAGACAATATGAAAAACAATATTGTTCTATTTGTAAAAAATGGTGTGAGATAACTAAACTTGAATTAGAATTTGTTGATTATCAAAAAATGATTATAACCGATGTTAATTATTGGCATCGTAATCTTGTTAATTGACTGGAATACCCTTAGAGCTTTATACACTCTCTTATACAGTAATGATATAAGTATAGTGAAAGAGATAAAGATTGGGCAATCAGCAGCCAAGCGTCCTTATAGGATGAAGGTTCAACGACTATCCCTTCGGGGAGTACTGGGTAAAACTGGGAAAAGCAAGATAATTATTAAAATAAATTTGTTTTTGTTAATAATTATATTTATATTTGTAGAAATTAAAAATCTACATATATGAAAGCAAATATTAATGATAAAAATAAATCAGGTATTTATTGTATAATAAATAAAGTAAATAACAAAATGTATATTGGTAAAGCTATAGATATACATTCAAGACTAAAACAACATATTTCTCAATTAAATCACAAAAGTAGTGATGAAAATAGACATCTTATTAATTCGTGGCATAAATATGGGAGAAATAATTTTGATTATTTTGTATTAGAGTATTTAATGTTAAATGAAGAGTTATTAAGTCAAAGAGAATTATATTGGCAAGAAAAATATAATGTAAATAATAGAAAATTTGGTTATAATTTAAGATTAGATTCATCTACAAAAATGATTGTACATGAAGAAACTCGTGAATTAGTTTCTAAAAGACTTAAAAAAGAATGGGATAGTGGAATTAGAAAAGATCATGGTAAAAAATTATCTGATAATTGGAAATTAACCCCTGAAAGAAATAAAATTCAATCTCAAATAATGACTAAGAATTTAACAAAATATATTTATAAACTTTATGATTTAAATGAAAATTTTATTGAACAATGTTATTTTAATAAATTAAAAAATTTGAATATCCAAAATGTTCAAGGAGAATTTTTTAGAAAAAAATTAAATAAAATAAAATTTAAATCTTATATAATAGAAAGATTAATAATTAAAGATATAGTCTAATCTTGTATGAAAATACAAGTTAATAAAGCAATAATTACATAAGCATTGATATTAAAGGCAAATCTAAATGTAAAGGCAAATATGAATATAAAGATATTCCTTTACATAAAAACAAATCTCATAATATTATACCAATAGCAGTATATGAATATTGGGTTAATAATATACCAGTAGAAAAAACTATTAGAAATCATACTAATATATTTGATTTTTGTGCAGGTGTTAGAGCTAAAAAAGCTGAAAAGAAAGGTAAATCATGGTTTGAATTACATTCTATAGAAGGTAGTAATCTTAAAAGAACTAAATTATCTAAAACAGTTAGGTATTATATTTCTAATAAAGGAGAATATCTTATTAAAATGTATGAAAATGGAGATAAATCTCAAGTAGAAGCCCCATTAAAAAATGGACACATGTTTAAAGAATGGAAAGTAAATTACTTTAATAAAGCATTTTATCCTAAAGATTTCAAAGACTATGATATTAATTATAGTTACTATGAAATTAAAGCAAAAGAATGGATTTCAGCTATACAACAAAAAGAACAATTAACTCTAAATTATTAAAGAAATAAAAAACACATAAGATAAAAAATTTATGGGAGTGTTAAAATATAAGTATTATTGCCCCTATTGCACTGATGGAGGGGACCTTTACGATAGCATATTACACACAAAACCTCTTTGCAAAAGATGCGGGAATGAAGCTATTAAAAAAGTCAAGCCATTCACAAAGAAAAAAATTTCACCAATTAAAAAAATGTATTCTCTAACCTTTTAAAACTAAATATATAAATGGATATAAATCAATGCCAACTATCTACACAATAAAATTAATAAAAATAATTTATTATGAAAGCAAAAATATTTGTAACAGGAAATAAAGGATGTTATCATGCTAATTTTACAATAGGCGTTCAGACATTTAAGGTTTGTGATGTAGAAACAAAAAGAGAGGCATTATGGTATTGTAAAATGATTAGAATTGCTTTTAAAAATTTAAAATCCAAATAATTATGAAAGAAAGGATAAAAGCAGCAAGAATAATGGCAGGATTTTCATTGCGGGAATTAGCAGGGAAAATAGGCAGAATTAGCAAACAGGCCCTTCATAATTATGAAACAGGTAAGGTTATTCCCGACCATGAAATGCTGATAAAAATAGGAAAAGCAACCGACCAGCCTTATTCGTATTTTACGAATACAGCGAAAAGAGAAATAACATTTGGAGAATGGCACGTTTACAAAGTCAAACACTAAACTATATGACAAAAAAACAATTATTTAAAAAATATTCAATCAACGAAAGCCATAATGTGTAGGAAGATGGCATAGATAACTGGATGGGAGTAGAATTATATCGCATAATTGGATAACAGAATTTTTAGAAAAGCAAAATGATATGGACTGGTGGGTAAAAAATGTCATGAGCCGCAACGATTGGGGGAGTTTATATCTTACCGCACATAGGATGATTTATTTATTACACGGCAAATATTAGAACATTTAAGATTGTAGATAATAATGTGGGATGGAAGTATGTGAGCCAGTTGTTTTTATTTAATTAAACTTTTTGCAGGGAAACTTTTTTAAACTAAATATATGAGACAAATGAAATTTAGGGCTTGGGATAAAACATACAAGCGAATGAATTACAAGGTACAGGTTGGCAATACTGACTACTCAGACCAAAATTATACCTGCAATAGCATTTGGGTTGATTACAGTGATAGTAAAAGTATAGGGTGGATGAATGCAGATGAAATATGTATTGAACTGATGCAATGCACAGCATTGAAGGATAAAAACGAAAAAGAAATTTATGAGGGCGATATAATAAAAACCGAAACGGATAAATTAATGGTGATAGGGTGGAGTGAAAGATTCGCCTCATTTTGTATTGAAAAGGATGAATGGGCTTATCAGCATTTTTTCGGTGAAGCATTTGAGGCAAACTATTGTGAAGTTGTTGGAAATAAATACGAAAATCCTGACCTTTTAAAAGAATGACAAAAGATGCTGGGAAGGAAAATTGTAGATAATTTAAACAACTAAAAACAAAACAAAATGGACAAAAGAGAAATCATTGAAAGAGTTGCGGCTGGGTTACGCAAGATGAACATAAAGCGAATTGTAGAAGCAAAATTAAAAGTTTTGATGGATGCTACCATTAAGTAATTGTGTGGTTGGAAAATTTAAACTTTAAAAATTCAATTGCGGCTTGTGAACAGGTGGCATTAGAAGCACAAATGTAAATTAACTGATAAAGTAAAATTGAAAAACAGAATTTAATATTAACCGCAGATCGCCACTTGCCTACAAGCATTTGTTAGTGGTCTGTAAAAACCAAAAAAGCGATGGCATTATATACACCCGATTACCAATACATCAATGGCAAAGAAGCTCTTGAAAAATTGGACACACCACAAGGAGAACTGATACGATATTATGTAGCAGAAAATAAAAAATATGCAGACAAGTTACAAGAGCGAATTAATGAAATGCAAAAGGTATTTGATGGCATTAAGAAATACATGCGGTAGGTTTTTGGTTTTTATTGCCACTGACAAGGATATATACGTAATTTTACAAAAATAAAAAGAATGACAAAAGATGAATGGATAAAAAAGGATGTGGGAAAAGGTAATAAGCGATTTTAGAAATGAAAAAGAACATTTATGCTGGGCTAATGCTGACTTTTATGATAAATGTTTTATCTGCGGTAAGGAAAATTGCCGATAGTAATTTTACAAATTTAAAAAATGAAATAAAATGGAAGATAAAATAATAGATGAACAAATAATTGAAGATATATTATCTTCAATTACAGTAAAAGAGTGGAATACTAAAAGAGAAAAAGTTAAACAGATTAGAAATCAACAATGGATATCTACTAATTTAGATATGTCAGGTTTGATTATACAATCACAAATACAATAATATGAGTGGAGGAACTTGGGACCATTCTCATGGTCATATATATAATTTAGCTGATGATATAGAAGCAATGTTTATTAAAGATGGTAAATACATGACAGAAGACTGGTCTATATCACAAGAAGAATTAAATAAGAGATTTGATCATTATGAAAGACCTATGATTGAAGCTGATAGAATAGGAGATGCTACACTAGCAGAAAGAAAATTAATACTTAAAGAAATTAAACAATTAATTAAAGATTTAAAAAGTTGTGCATTTAGAGTTAAAACTCTTGATTGGCTTTTGGCAGGTGATTATGGAATTGATACTTATTTAGAAGAAATTAAGAAAAAAATATGATAAATATCATATAAATAAATTTGTTATTTATAAATATTAGTATTACATTTGTAGTGCTAATAGTCTCCAGAGTTTCTTAACAGAAACTTTAGAACCCCTTTGTAGATATTGCCTCTCTGGTGATTATTAGCACTACAAAGGGGTTTTTATTTATATGAAAACTTGTCCTAAATGTAAAATAGACAAAGAATTAAATCAATTTCATAAAAGAGCTGATAAAGTTACTTCCTATTGTAAAGAATGTAGAAATAAAGATAATCGTGAATATATAAAAAGAAATAAAAAGAAAATTTCTATATACAGTAAAAAATATTCTTTATTAAATAAAGAAAAAATAAAAGAATATAATAGAAAAACTATTAATAAAAGACGAATAGTTTCAAAATTATATTATAAAAATAATAGAGAAAAAATATTAAAAAATCGCAGAAAACATTTTAAAGAAAGAAGTAATATTGATTCTTTATTTAAATTAAGAAATAATTTAAGAAAAAGAATTTGGGATATTTTCAAAATTAAAAGATACAGAAAAAATAAAATATCTAAAAAATTATTAAACAATACTTTTGAAAATGTTAAAATCTATATTGAAAATAAATTTACTATAGGTATGACTTGGGAGAATTATGGATTATGGCATATAGATCATGTAATTCCATTAGCTTCAGCTAAAAATAAAAACGAATTAATTGAATTATGTAAATATACAAATCTTCAACCTCTTTGGGCTAAAGACAATTATAAAAAAAGCGATAAAATTATCTTGAAAGATTAAAAACTAAAAAGAAATGAAAACATTTACATTTGTACAAAAAAATGGTTCTGTTACTATTACATTATCAGAAAATAATCTTGAAGATGCCAAAATTGAAGTGGTTAATTTAATAGGTACAGATAATTTTGAAGATTTTAGAATTGAAAACGAAGATGGAGATAGTTTTACATGGGAATAATATTAATTAAACTTTACTAAAATAGTAAACTTAATAAAACAAAAAACTATGAAAACAAAAACTGAAAGACAGCTTGAAGCTGTAAGTAAATGGTATGTTGCTAAATACGGAGGTTTTCTATTTCCTACAGGATTTGGAAAGACTTATACTGCAATTCAAACTGTCTTGAGGTTAAAACAAGATAATTTGCTTGAGTATGGTATTATAGTAATAGTCCCTACTATTGTTCTAAAAGAACAATGGTTAAAAGAACTTGCTAAGTTTAAAGTTAACGCCAATGTTATGGTTATCAATACAGCAAGTAAGTTATCTAATAATTATAAGTGTTCCCTTTTAATTATAGATGAAGCTCATTCTTCATTAGCTAATACATTTATTAATGTATTTGCTAACGTGGAACATAACTATCTTTTGTGGTTAACAGCTACAATTGTCAGAACTGATAATAGACATGATTTATTATTAGCTGAAGCTCCTGTATGTGATGCTATTACTTTACAGGAATGCTTAGATAATAAATGGGTATCTGATTTTATGGTTTATAATTTAGCAGTACCTTTTACACTTGAAGAATTAGCTGAGTATAGAAAAGCTGATAATGTGTTTAGGTATTATGCTTCTTTATTAGGATTTAGTTCTTTTACTACAGCTAAACAATGGTTAACAAGTGGTTCAAGTGATCAAAAAGCTAAAGCTATTATTTATTACAACAGTATAAGAAAAAGGAAAAATTGTATTACTAATAATAGTAACAAAGCAAAAGTTACTATTGATATTATTAATAAGTTTCCTGAAGATTATACTCTTGTATTCTCTGAATCTATAGCATTTGCTGATAGTATTAAAGAACAGTTATCTGATATTTGTGTATCAGTACATAGTAAAATGTCTGCTAAAGAACAGAAAGAAGCATTTAGATTATTTAAAGATGGTAGAACTAATAAAAGAGTAATCAGTAGTTGTAAAGCACTTACTGTTGGTTTAGATTTACCAAAATTATCTTTAGGTATTATTGCTTCTTTTAATAGTAGTAGACTAACTAATACACAAACAATTGGTAGAGTAATCAGACCTATTGAAAGTAAACAAGCTAAAGTAATTAATTTAGTAACACCAAATACACAAGAAGTAAATTGGCTTAAAAAGAAAATTGAAGGACAGATCAATATTAAATGGATTCAAAGTATAGAAGAAATTATATGATGAATATCATAATAATAAATTTGGTAAGTATATAAATTATGCTTATATTTGTAGTGCTATTCAATTATGAAAAGAACTACAAAAAATCCCATCATTCAATATATTGCCTCTATTCTGAATTAATCAGAAGACTGGATAGCCTTTATATTGTTTAATGGGTATTTATTTATGATAGATGGTTATATTTATTTATTAGAAGTTGTTGAAGAAAAATGTTCAAAATTTGAATATAAATATGTAGGATAACATATAGAAAATAATAGAAATTATTGTAATGATATTAACGATTGTTTTAACAAAATTAAATGAAATATGAAATAAAAGCTAAATTAAATTTAATTAAGAAAATTACTGAAAGTGTTACTGGATTTAAGATTGATTCTAAAGGAAAACAAACTAATGATATAGTTAATGCTAAGAGGTTATTTGCTAATATAGCCTGGGGTAAACTGGGGAGTGGATTAACTCCCTCTTCAGATACTATTTCATTAATGACATTGGCTAAATATATGAATTATGCCAATCATACTTCTATTATTAATTTATTAGGTAACTTTACTATTTTAGTAAATTCTGATTCTAATTTAAAACAACAATATGATTTTATTTTATCATTATTAGCCAATGAAGATAATATAGTTATTAAAAATGATTTAAATGAATTAAAAATTAAATACATTAAAGAAGACATTTTTAATAAAAAGAAAGAATTAGTTAATCTAATAAAAGAAATTAATAAAATTAACTTGGTAAATGCATTATATTTTTATATATTTGCTCTCTTACCTTAATAACTAACAAATGAAATGTGAGATTGATTTAGAGGCGCTTTATAATTCCGGGTTGCAATCAGACAAATATATATATTTATATTTATTACATAATAAAATAGATTTTCCTAAATGGAAGTTATGGAGATCAAGTCTTGAAGAATTAGAAAATGACGGTTATATTAAAATAATTAATAGTACTTGTAATGAAGTAATTGAAAGACAAAAATGTATTGATTTGTTTACTATTAAAAAAAAAGAATTAACTATTCCTATTATACAAAATGAAATAACTAATTTAAATTCAGTTAGTTCTTGGATAGATGAATGGAGAAGCATATTTCCTTTAGGTAAAAATGATTCAGGATATGCTTACAGAGGTGATAAACAAGGTTGTATTCTTAAAATGCACCAATTTATTAAAGTTTATCCTGAATATAGTATATATGAAATATTTACTGCTACTAAAAATTTTGTAGATTCTTTTAAAAGAAAAGGATATACTTATATGACTACTGCTGCTTATTTTATAAAAAAAGACGGTAATAGTGTATTAGCAAGTATATGTGAAGCTAATAGAAATAATAAACATGAGATTAAAGAAGAAGAAGGTAAAACAAGAATTGGTAATAAAGAATTTTAAATATAATTAAATATGCAAAGAGATGGATTTGAAATATATGAAGGAAACAATTGGGATGGATTAAAAACTATTAAAGATTGTTGGACAGAATTATATGAAAAAGGTATAATTACTTATGAAATAAAAGAAAAAATGCATCAATTATCTCATGTAGAACAGCAAGAGGAATTAGAAAAATACGAAGGATTATACGATGTTTAAAGAATTACTTGAAGAAGATATAGAGAAAGGGATTAGAGGAGAAAATAAAGGAATTCCTACAGGTTTTAAAACTATTGATGCTAACATTAATGGTATTCAGAAGAGTATTTATACATTAGTGGGTGGTTTTGCAGGTTCTGGAAAAACAAGTTATGTGGACCTGGCTTATGTTTTAAATCCTTATAATTTTTGGATGGAAAATAAAGAAACTACTAAAATTAAAATACATTGGATTTATAATTCAATGGAAAGAAATACTAAATATAAATTAGCTAAATGGACCTGTTTAAGATTGTTTCAAACTGATAAAATTATAATGGATGTACCTACAATGTTAGGATGGTCAGGTAAAAAATATGAAGTTACTGAACATATTAAACAACAAATATTCAAAGCAGGCAGATATTTTGATGAAATGTTTTCTTCAGGAGTTATTACTTTAGTAGATGGGCCACAAAATCCAACTGGAATTTTTAAGAGAGCTACAGAGTTTGCTCTTAAAAACGGTAAGGTAATTCAAGTTAATGAATTTACCAAAAGATATATTCCTAATGACGAAAATTTATATGTAATTATAGTAAATGATCATATTGGCCGACTAACTTCTGAAGTTAATGGCGGAGTTAGATTATTAGAGAAATCATTAATAGACAAACATTCAGAAATGATGACTTCTATTAGAGATAGATATGGTTTTATTATTGTTGATATTAGTCAATTTAATAGATCATTGGGTAATATAGAACGAATGAAAACTAAAGCTGTAAGTCCTGAACCTGATGATTTTAAATCTTCTGGGGATCCTTATGAAAACTGTGATGTGTGTATTGGTTTATTTAATCCCTATAAGTTAAAAATTAAAGATTTTTTAGGGTATAATATTGATAAAATGGTTTCTTCTAAAGGAGAAAATAGATTTAGATCGGTGAGTATTATTAAAAATACTTATGGTGCTGATGATATTATAGTAGGTCTTAATTTCTTAGGTGAAAACGGAAATTTCAGAGAAATGCCTATAGCAGAAGAATTTGTTAAACATCCTGAGTATTATAACAAAGTTATAAATTATGACTAATTATGAAATTTAGAAAAAATACATTTGAGTATTCTATTAGAGGATATGGTAATAATTACCTCGAAGTATTGTTATTTAGATGGTGGAGAATTTCTATCTATAGGTGTACTTTTAATAGCAATGATAAATTTAATGATGATATAAATCATACTTGGATAACAATTACATATAAAAATGAAAACTAAAATAGCAAATTTGTCTTTACAAAATGATAATTTAGTAGAAACTGAAGTTGATTTTGTAGATTTTAATGAAATAAACTCTTATGATCCTATAGCATTTTATTTTGGACAACAAGATTGTTCTTTGGGTAAAAAATTACCAAATAAAAATAGTGAAGAGTATAAGGAATTAGCGAATGAATATATTAGAGGACATAAAACATTTAAAAAAACATGACAGAAAAAACAAAGAAGGATGATATAGGAAAACCCGATTTTACTTTAATTCCTCAAGAAGCATTATTGGAAGTAGCAAAGGTGTTTTCACATGGTGCTACAAAATATGGTAAATTTAATTACAGTTTAGGTACTGATTACAGTAGATATGTTGCCGCTTGTCATAGACATCTTAATACTTGGCTTATGGGAGAAAATTTAGATGAAATCGGTACTAATCATATAGGAAATGCAATTGCATCTCTTATGATGTTATTAGATAATATCAAAACAAATATAGGAATAGACGATAGAAATAAAGTTTATCAACGATCAAAATCAATACAAATTGAATTATTTTAACAATTAAATAAATAAAAAATGAAAAAACTATTAGTGATTTTAAGTGTAATTTTTATTAGTTCATGTACTACAAGTACACAACCTAATATAGTAATTAGTGTAGATACTACAATAGCAAATGTACCAATAGATACACCAATAATTAATACAATTAAACAGTAAATATGACAGATACAACAGAAGCAAAAAAATTTGTATTACCTTTAAAGCCGGTTAAAGCTTTAAGAAAATCACCGAAGAGGCTTATTATATTCTCTCCTCCTAAAGCAGGTAAAACAAGTATAGTAGCTCAATTAGAAAATAACTTAATTATTGATCTTGAGAATGGTTCTGATTTTGTAGATGGTATTAAAATTAAAGCTAATAATCTTACTGAATTAAGAGAGATTACTAACGCTATTAAAGAGGCGGGCAAACCTTACAAGTATATTACTTTAGATACAGCTACTAAATTAGAAGAAATGGTACTGCCATTAGCTCTTAAACTTTATAAAGCTGTTCCACAAGGAAAGAATTTTGAAGGAGATAATGTTCTTACATTAACTAATGGCGGAGGATATTTATATCTTCGTCAAGCTTATCAAATGGTAATTGAAAGTGTATCTTCATTAGCTGCTAGATTTATTCTATTAGGCCATGTTAAGGATAAGTATGTTGAAATTAAAGGAAAAGAGATAGAAGCTAAAGCACTTGATTTATCAGGTAAGTTATCTTCTATAGTATGTGCAGATGCAGATGCTATAGGATTTCTTTACAGAAAAGATAATCAAACTATCATTAATTTTGTTACTTCAAATTCAGTAATTTGTGGCGCAAGACCTAATCATTTAAAAGGACAAGAAATAGTAATAGCAGAATCAGATGAGAAAGGAAATCTCAAGACATTCTGGGATAAAGTTTTTGTAGATTAAGTCATTTCCAAAATAATAAATAAATAATAACTTAATTAAATTTTATGAAAAGTAAAAAAACAATTAGTCAGTTAATTACAACTTATAAAAAAGCGAATAAACAATACAGGCAGACTTTACTTAAAAACAATCCTGCTCTTATAAAACACGTTACCAATTTAGCTAAAAAAGTAACAACAACTTGTAAAAGCAGTACGTTTTTTACAGATAAGAAGACTTATTTTCATAGTAAATTAAAAAGTGCATTGAAACATAAAAGAAATAAATAATATAACTAATTAAAAAATAAAATAATATATGGGATTTAGCACTAATGGCCATAAGGCAGAAGAAAAAGAATTTGTAAACAAATATCTTTCTCCAGGAATTGCAGAAGCAAAAATTAAAAAGATTGAATATATTAAAGCTAATTCAGGTACAGAGGGAATTATAATTACTCATGAAGGTAAACCTGAAACAGATTTGAATGGAGAAGGAAAAATAACTGAAACTACATTTTGGATGTCAGAAGCTGCTTGGCCCGCTACAAAGAATAAATTAGCAATTATGGCTGAAAAGTGGGGTGTAACAGACCAACTTAATGCTATTGATACTCCGACAGCAGAAGAATATGCAATTGCTGTTAATAAATTATTTGCGGGTAAAGTAGCTCGTTGGATGTTTATTGGAGAAGAAATTAAAGGAAAAGAAGGAAAGCAAAACTGGTTTAAAGCCAAACTTGCTAGTTTTGGATTTATGGAAACTCTTGATACCAATCCTTCTAAATTGAAATTTGATCCTAATAACAAATGGCATATGATAAAATTACCTGTTGCAGAAGTAGAAACTCCATCTTCTAATGGTGAAGCAGTTGCCAATTGGTAATTGAAAGGCAGATGGTATAAATAATATATCAGAGGTCTGGTGTAATTAGATTAAGTTGCTAAGCATACTGATTATTATTTATTTAAATTAAATTATATGGGATTTACTACAAATGGACATTGGATATTAAATGTAGAAAATATTCTTAAAAGAGTATCTGAAGAAGATATATTTAAATTCTATATTAAAGGATATGATGGAAGTAAGAATAAGTTTTGTAGTGAGTTGAGGACTGATAAAAATCCCACTTGTTCAATTAAGAAAATGGAAAGTGGTAGGTATATCTATAAAGACTTCGGTACAGGAGATTGTTATACTTGCTTTGACTATATTCAAACTAAATACGGATTAGATTTCTACTCCACATTAAGATTAATAGCAGATGATTTTAAATTAGAATTAAACGGTAATGAAAAAATCAAGAAAGTTTCAGTACCTTTATTAACTAATAATACTGCTTCAGAAATCAATAGTTCTTCTATAATAAGGATAGTTCCTGTTAAATTCACACAAAAAGGTATAGACTATTGGAATGAATATGGTATTAATGAAGAGCTATTAAATAGATATAGAGTTAAAGAAATAAGTCATTATTATTTAAATGGAAAAGTAATAGCAATACCAAAGAAAGAGTTGTGTTTTACTTATTGTTTTGGTAATACTGAAATTGGTAGATATAAATATAAGATACTAAGACCTGCAAATGCTAATTGGAAATGGCTTTCAAATTGCAATTCTAATATCTTACAAGGATACGACCAATTACATGATAATGGAGATTTGTTATTTCTTACGAGTTCTTTGAAAGATGTAATGAGTTTACGTTCAATTGGATATATGGCAACAGCTAGTCAATCAGAGAATACTACAATCAGTGAAAAGCTTATAATTAAATTAAAAAAGAGATTTAAAAAATTAATACTGTTTCTTAATAATGATTTACCTGGTTTAAGAGCTGCTGAATATCAATCAAATTTGTATAAAATACCATATATTTATTTTCCATTAGATTGTCCTAAAGATCCATCTGATTACTGTAAATTAAAAAGTAAAGAAGAATTACTAATAATGATAGCTAAATTAATAACAAATGTAAGATGAGAGTTACAAATAATGAAGCAATTTGGTGGATTCCTGGTAATGTACCTTCGTTAAAAAATAGTAAAATTAAAACTTCAAGAGGAATATTTCCATCTAAGACAGTAGTTAATTATTTAAGATCGTTAAATATTCAAGGTTATAACGCATCTAAAAAATTTGTTAAAGGATATAAAGATATAAATAAGCCTAATTTATTTTTACATAATCTAAACGATTTTCCTAAAATAACAATAAGTGAATATCCTATTATTTTGCAATTTCATTTTATTAGAAAAACTAAAGCAGAATTTGATTTCAATAATGCTAATCAAATTTTATTAGACTTAATGACTGCTCATAATTTAATAGTAAATGATTCCATGAAATATGTTTTACCATTTCCTTTAAAAATGAAAGATAAGTATTATAACGTGGATAAAAATAATCCAGGTGTTTATATAGAATTAATTTATTAACTTTAAAAAAATGCAAATTAATGATAAATTAAAAGAAAAACTTAAAACAATTTTAACAGAGGATGAACTAAAAGGTTCACCAGATTACATAAGACAATTACTCTTTGATAAATTAGATGAAACTGAAATAAATGTATTAGAATTTAATATTCATACACCAGTTCAGGATTTCATTATAATAAAAGAAGAGTTGTACATTTTAAACAAAATTCGTGAAATTTACAGTGAATTTCTCGAAGAATATGAAAATCAATTAAACATATTAACTAATTAAACAATAAAAAATTATGCGTATTAAAACTTATAACACAGCAACATCAGATATTATTACCTATGAAACATCTTCAGTTAATTTAAGAGACTTCTCTAAAGAAATTGGAATAGATTTTCAAGGTAAAAGAATAGTAATTAGAGAAAATCAAACAGTACTTGAAAGTTTAGATACTCCTTTTCCTACAGGGTTTGATTTGCTTACTCTATTTATAGGGCCTAATGGTAAAATTGGTTCAGGATTATCTGACAATTTTGATTTTGCTGAAACTTTAATTGGAATGAGAGATGCTATTAATGAAATTTTTAATGAAACAATTGAAGATGTAGTAGCGTCAGTAGATGATGAAGATGATGAAGATGATGATGTTGTTGAAGGAGGTTTTGCTGATGAAGCAAAAAGTCTGGGTTTTTAATTAATCTAAAATAAAGAATAGGGGGTAGCAATACCCCCTTTTTTTATTTTATAATCTAATTTAAATATGAATCACCTTGAAATTACGGGTTTACGTGAAGATTTTTCTTCTACTATAAGTTCTTATGTTGATATTTCTTCTTTTAGTACTATTAGTCCAGTTCTTGCTTTTGAATCTGTAAGTGAAGTTTTACCTGTTTCAATTGAAGAACCTTCAATCGAAAACTCTAAATTTAATTTAGAAAATATTAAATTGGTAAAAGAATCTTTACAAGTTATTTTTCCTGATAATTGGGAGTTACAATATAATGATATTGACAACTTAGTAATTATTTACGTTAAATTTCCTTTAATAACCATTGTAAATAGTAATGATTTATCTCATACTATAAAGGACTTATATGTAAGAATATGTTGTGATACTGATATGAAATTTTCTAAAATGTTTAAAATTGAAGGATTTAGAGGTAAATTAACATATAATGAATTTAAAAGTGGTTATTCTCATAGTCATTTACCTTCATTTAGTTTTGATTCTTTTTCAAATTTTTGTTTGGGTATAGGTACCGAAATAGATATTCTTAGAGCAGATTTAATAGATAATAGTATTCCATTTATACAAGAAAGACTTGAACAGTTTTTATATATGCTTGAAGTTTATGTTAGATGGGAAAGTCTTGAAGGAGTACCTCATATTAAGATGGAAAATATTTGTTTTTCTCAGAAGGATATAAACTTTGATATAGATAATAATATATTAGATATTTATTATATAGATTTTATTTGTAATACAAGTACTTTTAATTGTTTTTATAATCAAGTAAAAGATATAATAACGGTTTCATTTGATGAACTTGAAAAATTAATAACTTTCTATCATCCTTCTTTTCCAATGGTATATAAGTCTTCGTCAGGAAAGTATTTTTCTAATATTTTAGATAAAGACACTATTAATAAAGAAATCGCTTTACTTAATTCTGATGTGCCTTTTTCATTTAAATTTAAAGGAAAAGATACTTGTTTAGTAATAGAAGAATATACTAAAGACATTAAAGATAACTCTATTAGGGTTGTTCATCCTCAAATAACTAACTTTATTGTAGATAAATTAACAAATGATATAAATTACTATTTTAAATTAAAATATGGCAAATAAAAAAAAACTTAAACTTGTAAAAAGTGGAGCCGAAATAAATAGTGTAACAAAAGATTTCAAATTTTGCCCGTTAATATTAGCTGAAAAAAAAGGTACATTAACATTAACTGAAAATCTTCAACAACAAATTGATGATTTTCATCAATATGTTGGAAATAAAGAATGGTCAGGAATACTTTTATTTACTATTGATGAAGGAGATACATTTGGCAATGAAGAATTAAAAATATCTGCTAAAGCGTTATATCCAATGGATATTGGTTCTGAAACATATACCGAATATGAATTAGAAAAAACTATTACGGATGTATTTGATATTTATCCGCAAATACTTGAAGAAAATTGGAGGATGGGATTAATCCATTGATGTTAGTGGCTCTATAGAGTAATCTATAGATGAATAATTGGAAGAATTGCTGGAAACTCCTGAAGAGGACAATCAGCAGCCTAGCTTAGAAAATAAAATTTCTTTGAAGGTTCAACGACTAGAAATTGAAACTAATAATAAAATAGGTGGAAACTTTGTATACAAAAGAACGCAAAATTCACCAAATTGGGAGATGAAAAACCAATCCTATTTTTATTATTAGAATATAATATTTCCAAGAGCATCCAACTACCTAATTAGGTAGATGATATAGTCTAAACTTAATATATAACTTAAAAAATTTATGTAACAAATTCTTTTCTATTTATAAAAATCAAAGGTTTTATCTTAAACGTAAATATAATAAATTTTTAGAAAGAATACAAAATTAAGATGTAGTAATTAAAAAAACTACGATAATAAAATTGACGCATCATTCTATGAAAGCTTTTTGGAGTGGAACAGATGAAAATAATCTTAGAGAGTTTACTAAACATCATGCGTACTATCTATCTCTTATAGTTAATTTTAGTGGAGAATATGTAGCAAGACTATGTGTAATGGGTAAAAGAAAAAGTAGCGGAACTGTATCTTTAAGTGTTAAAGGTATTAAACAATTATTTGAAAATATTATATCTAATAATGTTGAAAAAGAAGAAGATGTTATTTATGTAATAGATTTAAATATTGTTAAACCTATTGGTATTTCTAAATCTCCATTTCAAATACAATTAGAAAATCTTACTGAAAGAAAAAAGAAAAAAGTAGATACTTATACATACAATCGTGATTATCATGGTTTTAATAATGAATATGATGAACAGTATTCTGCTGGTCAGCAAACTTCAATGTTTTCACAATATTCTGCTACTAAATCTATTGTTGAATTTTCAGATATAGAAGTGGAAGATTTTCTAAAAGAATTTCTTTTTTCTAAAAAATCTAATGCAAAAACTGTAAAAGAAATTATAAATTTTGTAACAGAAAATTATTCTAAATTAACTGTTTTGAAAAAACAAGACTATATTGATCACTTAAATGAAAACTATTTAGACTTATATGAAAGTAAATTTAAAGATAGGCCAGAAAATGTTGAGCAGTTTTCTCTTTTACTAAAAGATAAAGTTTTATCTTTTGCAGATTCAAGTAAAGACGATAACGAATTTAAAATAGATTTGTTAATAGTGTTTGATAATTATATTGATGTTTCACTTATAAATTACTAATATGGAAGAAATAATAAATGTAGAACCAATTGATTTAGCAACTGTTAATGCAAGATCATCAAGATTTAAAACAGCTCCTTGGTTTATACCTGGTATTGATGTTATAATAGGAGGTATTGGAGGTATTGGATCGTGGGTGTCATTATTCCTAGGAAGACAAGAATGTAATCTTTATCTATTTGATATGGATATGTATGAAGAACATAATGCCGGAGCACAATTTTGTAATACTGCCTCTTTTGGTGTTAATAAAGCTTTAGCTATGCGTCAATTACTTATTCTCGATCAATTTTGTAAGAGTGATTTAAATGTCAATACTTTTTTAGAATACAACGACTCTTCACCTTCAAATCCTATAGTTTTTTCTTGTTTTGATAACATGAAAGCAAGAAAAGTTATGTTTGAAAAATGGTGTAATTATAAAAACAAAGAATTATTTATTGACGGACGTTTATTAAGTGAATGCTATGCAATTTATGCAGTAACTCCAGACAGAATAGAAGATTATAGAAAAGAATTGTATGATGATTCTGAGATTCCTGAAGCTCCTTGTGGTTTTAAATCTACTACTTTTTGTGCAGCAGGTATAGCTTCTGATATGGTTGGTTTATTTAATAATTATATGGCAAATAAAATAACTAAAGAAAATATAAGAGTAATTCCTTTTAGAATTATTAAAGAATATGCTTCAATGTCTTGGGAAACAAAAAATTAATTTATGAAAAAGAAAAAAGAAATTATTAAAAAACCTTTTCTTTTATTTGATATTGAAAAATATCATTTACGTCGTTGGGGAGATAGACAATTGTTAATGAAAAATAATGAGGTATCTTTATTAGGTTCTAATAATAAAGAATTTATTCCATTATTTGCCTTAAATATTCCCCATGAATTTAAAATATTTGATTTTACTAACTATCAGTTATTTAAAGAAGGAATACCCGAATGTATTAAAAATTATATTAGTTATAAATCTACATGTACTAATTCAGAAATAAAAGAATCAATAAGACAATGGATAACTCAACCATTTATTTATTATTTTCCTGATTCATTTATTAGAAGAAGTACACTTACTTATTCTGATGCAATTAATAATTTTTTCTTATCTTCATATTTTCATGGATTTTCTTCCGATGGAATATTACGTTATATTATAGGTTCTTATTTTATAGGGGTTTATGATAATAGTACTCGTGTACTAACTCCTTTAGTATGTATGGTAACAAGACCTAAATATGTACCTTATTTAAAACTAAGTTGCATATTACAAAAGCCTGTTAATCCTGATACTATTGAATTATGGGTAAATGATAATTTTGATATTACGAATTCATTATATAATAAGTTAAGATCGAGATATAGAAAATTTATTAAAAAACCTATACAAGAACATGGTATTAATATTGTTTCTAAATCAGGTAATTTTATAAACGAATTAATACTACATAATCAAATTCCTATCTTTGAAGATATAAAAGAGCATAAAGAATGGTTTAATAAGATAGGTAGGGAATTTATACAGAGTAAACAAAAAGAATCTTTATTAACAACTTAAAAAAATAAAAATGACAACAGAAAAACTAGTAGTAACAACAAGTTCAATTATTAATGACCTTAATGCAGGTTATACTCGTACACCTAAATCTAAAAGATATAAAGGTACAGGACAATCAATTAGTGAGAAATATCAATTAACTCCGGGACAATTAAAAACTCTTTTTAATACTCCTGTACTTAAAGGTAAAAGAACTACTCATAAAGCAGATTTTCCTTTTCAATTAGTAGATGATGTTACTAAAACTATAGCTACACCTACAGTAACAGATGTACCTATAGTGATAGTTACTACTCCCAGAGTAGAAGATTTTGATTTAACACCACAGTTCTAAAATATTTAAAACCTGTAGGTTGGTTATGGGGATATTGATGACGAATCAGTTGTAGAATCCTACATTCTAGATAAAAAAGTTCAACCCACAATAGGGTGCGAAGCCCTTAATTTTTAATTTAAATTAATTAAATGGAAATTAAAGAAACAATTCAAGAAAAACTTGATAAAATTACAAGATTTGAAGTAATTAATCATGCAAAAAATAATTATTCTGTTGGAAGAGTAGTAACTCTCTATAAAAAAGTAGAGGGATGTAGTTTTGAAACTATTAAATTAGATTTTCAAGATAGCGGTAGAACTTTAAAAATTTTTATAAGTGGAAATTAAAGAAAAAATAAAAACAAGTGTAGAGACATACAGACAAGCACCTGGAATAAATTATAGTGGATTATCAAAACTTGCTTATTCACCTTTATTATATAAGAAAAACTTAGATAATCCTGAAGATAAAAAAAGTACATCTGCAATGAATCTTGGAAGTTGTGTTATATACTTCTTACAGATGAAAATAGTTTCTATGATAATTTTTATATAATGACTGCACATAAACCTGATTCAGAGATGATGTGTAAATATATAGAAACTTTAGTAGGAACCAATAATCACGAAGAAGCATATATAGTATCAGGTTATAAGTTATCTGCTGATAAAGTGAAGGAAAAGTATCTAAAAGAAGGTAGCAATTATCACGAGGCACTTACTTTAAGCAAAGATAAAATAATTTTGACATTTAATGAATTTTCACAGTGCAAAGAGGTGGTTAGTGCTATTAAAAATAAATTCCCTCAATATTTTAATAAAGAAGAAAATATTGATATTTATTATCAAGTTGCTATACTTTGGAAATACGAAAATACTGATTGTAAATCTTTATTGGATATTATAGAAGTAAATCATAATACTAAAACAATTCAACCAATAGACATTAAAACAACAAGTAAATCAATATTAGAGTTTTCTCAATCTTATGAATACTGGAAATACTATTTACAAGCTTCTTTCTATTCAAAATCTTTATATTGGGCTAAAGCCAATTCTATATTTAGAGATTGCAGCAATTATACTATTTTGCCTTTTCAATTCTTAGTAGCTGAAATGGCTAATATTCATCCTCCTTATCTATTTAATGTTAGTTCATTTGATCTAATTAGAGGTGAATTTGGTGGAAAAAATAAAAATGGAGATAGAATCAAAGGATTTGCAGAACTGATAAAAGATTTAAAATGGCATATCCAAACTGATAATTGGTGTTATCCTTATGAATATTATAATAATGAATTTAACTTAAATATATTTGTATAATCAAATTATTTTTATTAATTTTGTAAAATTAATAAGTTTTAAACGATGAGTGATGTAAAAGCAATAAGTATGAGAACTAACAAAAGTTTGACATATGTCTTTCCTATGATAGTTGATGTGACGAGTGATATTATGACTAATTTGATTGGTGTTTATATAGGAGATAAAGATTATCCTGAATTTAATAATCATATATTTTTACAATATAAATTTAATGGTACTGAGTTTTTAAAACTCGAAGAAAAATTAAAAAATAGTAATTTATTTGTAAAAACTTATGATCCTGATAAATATACTGTAATGTTTGTATTTCACGTGCCAGAAAAATGGCAAAAGGATTACAATAGATTTCTTAAAAGTAAATATTCAACATTTAGTGATTTATATAAACAAACTATTATTACAACATTTAAATTAACTCCAAATTCTCCTTTATGCGGTGTTCTTTTTAAACAAGAAAAAGTTTATTTGGCTTTAGAAGAAAGATTAGGATGTAATGTTTCAAGAGAATTAGAAGCAAGCAGTGTTTGGAATTCAGATTATGAAATTTTTAATGAATCAATGAAAATAAGAGACGCTATAGAAGAAAAAAAACTTAATTATATATAATAATAAAAATAATGTCAGAAAAAGACAACACAACACTATTAATTACATTTGAAACTAAAGAAGATGTTGCAGATTTTATGCAGTTTATATATGAATCTGAACAAGAATTATATGATTTAAAATTTAAAAATATAATATATGATTCTCAAAATCAAATAATAAATATAGAAAATGAAAAATAATATGTTACTGTTAATCCAAGAATTTGATCATTCTGATAAAGAAAGATGTGTTATTGGTATTGCAGAATCTTCCAAATTTGTTGAACAAATGATTAATGAGTATTATGGAGGATTGCAGAAAGAATTAACTTCTACTGTTGGAGATGAAAATAATTTATGGCTAAAAATTTTTGAAGTATTAGACCATAATAATAAACCTTATAAAGTTACTGTATGGGTAGATTATTACTGTATAAATCAAATATAAAATATGGAAATTGAAAACTGGTTTAATAGAAAATGTGATAGTGAATTAAAAATGTATGCTTTTAGTTTACCTTTTATAAATGTTGTTTATCAAACGGATGGTTATTATAGTATATGTATCGCATTTTTGTTTTGGACTTTAACATGGAAAAAAGAATGAGATTACATGGATCTGTAGAAAAAAGAATGGAAGTAATGATAGAAAAAGCTTCTCAAGATTATATTGAAGAGGAAATGAATGTTTTTAATCGTACTGTTAGTTCTCCGTCGTATGTTTATACCGCAGAAGCAGTTAGATGGGCATTTATTAATGGTGCTAGATCTAAAGAAGCTAAAAAATATTGGTATAATAAATTCGTTAAAAAAAGATGAAAAAATATAATAGAACGAATACTTCAGAAATTATTAAAATAATAGTTAATGCTGAATTAAAGCATTTAGGATTGTGTTACGAAGATGTTAAATCGGGTGCTTGGGATGATCCTAAAATAGAATGGTATGAAGCTTGTACTTTTAAAACTAAGAAAGAATATGAAAGCTGGAAGAAGTTTACTATTAAATTCTTAATGACACAAGTGACACCTAAATTTAGTAAAAAACGAGCTGAAAAAGAATTTTTATGGATTGATTTATATTGTGGTTTAAAGCAAGATTATGACCAAAGAGCAAATAAAAGAAATTCTTGAAAATATTACTCCTCATACTATTCAACAAGCAGAAATTGTCGAGGAGTATATTTTTATCAGGAAACAACAAAAGGTTAAGATTAACCCTCCTGATAATCCCAGTAGAATGTTTCTTTTATCAATGGCTTATCAATCAGCTAAACACTGGTTAAATGAAAACAATTATGGAACAAATGAGAAAACCTAGATGGTATATAAATTTTAGATTAAATAAATTATATTCGATAAGTAATTTCCTACCAAGTTATTATTTTGTAAAAAAATTATGTTGGAAAGATAAATATGATACTCCAAGAGTTGAAATTTTACCTAAATTATTATTTTATTGGGCATGGTTTGAACTTTCATTTGTAAGAGGTACGGACCAAGAATGGGAATGGTGGCTTTGGGTAAATAAATATCATAATAATGATATAGATGAAGCTATGGCAACTTGGCCTTGGGGGAAGAATACTATAAATGGATTTGTGCAAACTAAACCTTGGGAAACTTATAGAAAAACAAAAATTTCAAATAAACGTGTTATAAAAGAAACACATGATTTAGATTTCCACTGTTAAACACTTAATACTTAAACTATGAAAAAAAGAAGTAAGAAGAAAGTAATTAATGTAGTTGTTAGACAAATTATAGAAAGTAAAGATGGAAAATACAAACTTTATCTTATAGAACAAGAAAATAAACCTTTACCTATCTTAGATATTGGAAATACTTCTTGGGATAGTGGAGATTATATTAAAAATAATCTTTATAATACACTTAAACAATATCTTATTTATAAAAAAATTACTGATGATTTCGTAGAAATTTTAAAAGATATTTCATTGGATGAGTTTAGGATAGTTTTTGAAGTGCTTAATAAAGGTAAAGAATTAGGGTTTTTTAGAAAATGATTTTAGGTAGGGGTATATAATAAAAATGGATTTATTAAATATAAAGGGTTTGGTACTATTGAAAATCCAAGAACTGATATTTATACTGTGAATATGCAATATCATCCTTTATTTGATGATAATAAATTTGAACCAAAAGGCACTTTTAGATATGAAATATTAAATATAGGACAATGAAAGGAAAACATAAATTAGTAGAAATACAAATAGGTAAAATTAAACTTGATTGTAAAGTATTTATACCTGAATATACTCCAGATACAAGATGGCAACCTGCTGAAGGTGGAATTAAGGAATTAGAGATAACTAATATCTACTATAAAGGATTTGAAGTATTTGAACTAATAAATGAGGTTGCACAAGATGTAATAGAAACAATTATTGATAAATGTAAAGAGAAATTAAAATAATTTTCATAGTTTAATGGGGCAAGTTACAAGTATGTAAGTTACATATTTGTAAATTCTTGCCCCATTTTTTTTATTTCTTAGAATAAATCTTTATTTGTTCTTCTGGAGTTACAAAATTTTCTATTTGTCTATAAATAGGAATTAATTTTTTAAATTTAGCATATGCTTTATTATCTCCTTTCTCATTTAAGCCGCTTCTTCTTTCATATACTTCTGTTATATTCCAAGGTAATGCTTGATCAAAAAAACCAACAGTTCTTTCAATAGTACTCATTGATACAGCAGGAGTTTTTAATATTCTCCACTGATCTGAATTTGGTATAGGAAGATAGAATTTAAAGTCAGCTTCTAATCTTCTTAATTGTAATAAAGATTGATTATAGAACCAAGAGTTCTTTTTTCTATCATCATCATCTCCACCAGCCATTGCTCCAGTAATCATTACTATTGCAGTTAAAGCTACTATGTCAACCATAGTTTTTCTAAAAGCTACTTTTTGTTCAGGAGTCATATTTTGAGCATAAAGAAGAATATTAAATTTATATTTTTGCAAATCGTTTATAAATTTTTTAGCAAATACTCTATAGTAACCCTCAGTTACATCCATTACTTCATAATCTATTTGTTCTGAGCCATATCTTCTTACAAAACTTGTATATATGTATTTTCTGAATCCAAGAGCTAATTGTCCATACCACTTTCTTTGAATAGATGATTTGTCAAATGTATTATAGTTACCATGTAATTCTTTATTAATTTTATGAAGTTGATTCATAAATTCAAATCTATCTTTTTCTGACCATTTTACATCATCCTTTAATTTTAATTTATTATCTTTAACTTCATAAGCATCAAATAAACTAATAGTTTCCCCATTTTTTTTAGTTAGTTTCTTAGCCTTCATCATAGCAATTAAACCAGTTACTTGAATTTGATGTTCTGTCCCATTAGATGTAAAAAATAAACTATCAGTTGAAAATAATCTCTTAGCATTAGTTCCACTTATGTTATTACCATATTGATCTCTATATTCTCCTTGAATAGCATCGTATAATTCTATAAGTTGAGTAACTTTACTTTTTCCAAATCTAATAGATAAATCATTCATAAATTGAGGAAGATTTTTACTGTATTCTATAAGAGCATTTCCCCAATCAGATTTATTATAATATTTTCCTCCAGCAGATTCATTAAATGCTTGTAAATTACCCCACAATGTATTATTTATAGCTGAAGTAAAGTTACCTGCCATTAATGAAATAGCATTGAAGAATTGTAACTTATTAGCAATTTTATCTATAGAGTATTCTTTGCCCATAAAAGCAAAAGATTCTTTTACTATTTCTTCACCATAATATACAGAATCTATAAATTCAATTAATCTTTCATTTACTCTTTTAGCATCTGTTTTAGATAATGGGTTTTTATTTACTAAATCTAATAACTGTTTACCTGTAGCATTTGTTTTTGTTACATCTCTTTCTTTAATTAAATCTTTAAGAACTCTTATATTAGGTTCTATTTTGTGTAAAGCATCATATTTATTACTTTCCTGACTAAACTTCAAAACACTTTCAAGTAAATCATAACTTAAATCTTCTTTATTAATTAAAGTATTATAGTATAGAGGTATTCTTTTAAATTCTTCACCACTTAATCTTCCTAATCCATATTCTTTATCTGTTACTTGAAAAGTAGTAGCATCTTTTATTCCTGATTTTAATGCTTCTGTTTGATTACTTATATCAAATCCAGCTTCATATATTCTATCTCTACCATTTTTTCTTGCTTGAGGTATTATTCCATGTTTTAATCTTGATTTTTCAGGTCTTAAAGCATTGGCTTCATTATAAGTTCTTAATAATTCCTGATAATAAGAAGATTTACTAAGTTCATCATATTTTTTATTTCTATATTTTTCAGCGGGAGATAAAAATTCACCTGAATAAAGGTATATAATTTTTTTATTTGTACTTGTAGAAAATACTTTAGATTTATCAATATAATCAATTTTTTCACTACTATAATATTGAGTATTTTCTACTTCTTTTAGATTACTATTCAACCAATTTTCAAATTCTTCAGGACTTAATTTTGCTTGTTTTTCTTTAATTAATCTTTGTACTTTTAATTCATCTACTTGAGTATTTTCATTGAACCATGTAGCAACTTTTTTATTCCATAATTCATAAGCTTTTTTATCATCTTCATTAGGTCTTTTACCTATACTATTATAAAATTCTCTTTTAGCTTTTTTAAATTTATCAGTATAAAATTCTGTTACAAAAGCATCTCTTTCTACTTCTTTCCAAATTTCATTACCATCAGCATCTTCTCCTGTTTTTTCATAATTTAGAATAGTATGTATGTATTTAGCATTAAAAGCTTTAACATTATTTTTATTACCTTCTACTTTATCATATTCTGTTAATAATGTCTCTTTAGTTTCTATATCTTTTACTCTAGCTTCCTCCAGTAATTCTTTAATTGCTTTAGCTACTAATGCAGATACAGGATCTTTTGAATTAATAACGCTACCAAGTAAACTATTTAACAACCCAATATCAGAAGAAGCCATTTTAAGTTCTTCTTTTAATTTTTCTTTTGTTAATATGAATTTATCTTTACCTTGTCTTTTTAAATTTTCATTAGTAGATTCTGCTTGTTGATATAACCAATCAACAATTAAATCTTGTCCTAATGTTTTATAATCTTCTAATATTATATCTCTTCTTACTATAGCAGCATTAATTTCTTTTGAATAAATATCTATGCCAGAAGCACCTTCTATGTGCATTACTTTTCTTATGTCATTAAGAATACTATAAGCTGATACAAATTCTTTAATTTCATCAATACTTGCTAATGCTTCAGCGCTTTCTTTTTCAGTTAATTCTTTAGATGAAAGTAATTTTTTAAGTTTATTGAGCCTTATTTCAGATTTTGTTGTATATATATCAGCATCATCTATAAATTTATTTATAGCATCTAATTCATTCTTATTTTCAGATATAAGTTTTTCTATTGCTTCTATATCTTCAATAAGTTTTTTAGAAGATTTCCTTTGTTTATAAATAGATTTTTGTTTATGTAATACTTCACTTATTTTTTTAATAAGATTTTTAAATACAATCGTTTCTTCAGTTTCAGGTATAGTTTCTTTTGATTTTTCTGTTTTTTGGTTAGTTTCATATTTAACACCTTCCCCTTTAACAGGTTTCATACCTGCAAATTTACCTGCATTAATATCTTCAATAAACTTTTCAACTTTATCTCTTACTTTAAATAAATCTCTAAGAAAATTTTTAACCATTTTAAAGAATTTACCAATAGCAGTAGTAGGTTTAATTTCATCTTTAGATTTAGCCATATCTTCCATTATTCTTTCTTCTATTGCTAAATCACCTGTAATATCATATTTCTTACTACCTTCATCTAATAACTTATTTTGTTCATCTTTAGATAACATAGCAAATGCTCTGTGTCCTATTTCATGTTTAATAGTACCTTTATTAGCAAATTCAATAGATGCTTGTATTAAGTCTTCAGCTGAATTATAACTACCAGTAGCTATATTATCTACTAAACCATTAATTAACTCAATAGGAGCATTAGGCATTGCTTCTTTAGCCCATTCAATACCTTCTTCTAATGATTCTGAAGCTGTAGTTTCAGTTTGATATTTAGTTTCTGGTTTAGATTGTTGAGTAGATGTTGTAGTTTGAGATTGTTTAACATTAATTTTACTATAATCTTTACCATATTGATTGTGGCCTAATTTACTTAACCCTAATTTATTAGCAGTTATTTTAATAAATTTATTACTTTCTTTGTTATTTTTTATAAATAATTGTTCAAACTTATTAAAATCAGTTTCATCATTTGCTTTTTCAAATCTTTCAAATGCTTTTTTAACTAAATTATTATAATCTTCATAAGGAATTAAACCTAAATAAGTAATAGCTGAATTATTTAATCCTGATTGTATTATTCCTGTATGAGTTATTTCAGAATACCATTCTTTATTAATTGATTTTAATTCTCTAAGAGATTCAGTTAATTGGTCAGATTCAAATTTATCTATTCTTTTAGCAAATATTCTTAAATTATCCCAACCTTCTTCAGCTTTACCTTTAACTGCATATAATTTTTGAATAAATAAATTATCTGTTAATTGCTTCTCATTATCAGTAAGAGTACCTTCTTTAGCTTTAACTTTTAATGCAATTAGTTTATCTGCTATTGATTGTTTACCTATTGTTTTATCAGAAGTAAGTAATTTCTTTCTTACTACATCAATGTTGCTTAATCTTTGATTGTCTATGTAACCATAATTCTGTACTACATAATCAATAAAATCATTTTCCAATAATGTTAAGATTTTATCTTTATCATCTGCATTTAAGAATACAGGTTCTTTTGTAACTTTTGGTTCTTCACCATAGCCTTCTTCTACTTTTACAGCATTATTAGCATTAATTTCTATTATATTAAATAAATTAATAAGATTATTAATAAGTTCCTCATTAGATTGAATGTTATATAATTGACTAAAAGTATCAATTACAAATTGATCTTGCATAAATGATTTAATAAACGTACTATTAATAAGATTATCTAAACCATTTATAAATCCTGCTTTATCAATTTTCTTTCTTAATTCTAATCTTAATCTTGATTGATTAAGGTCTTTACCTAATCCTGATGAATCTATACCTACATAAGAAATAATATCACTAAGAAATCTTGATTGAGTTTTATAAGCATTAAAGTCGTTTAATATTTGTAATTGAGCAAGTGCAAAAGCTTCATCTTTTACAACATTAGGATTTTTAAAAGCTTTTAGTTCTTCTAAAGAATATACTTTATCTTTATATGTTTCTGTTTCTAATTTATTTGCAATATACTTATTTATTTTTGTACCATTTTTTATTCTATCATTTTTAGTAGCAAAAGGTATTTTTAAAATATCTGCTATTATTTTTTTATAATCTTCTTTAGCTGAATCAAATGTGTATTTACCTTCTAATTTATTCTTAATAGTATTTCTCTTATTTCTTATCTCACTCATCTTTTTAAGGATAGGTTGAGTCATAAAAGCAGCTTGTACATCAATAGGAGTACCTGTAATATTTAACCATGAATAAACAGACAATGTAGCATCTGTCATATTCAAATAATAAATCTCAGGAGTATCTTTTTTAGCAGCATCTAATTCTAAGTTTAATCTTTGGCTTTCTGCATCAGATATAGTGGTTTCTTTACCTGTATGTGTTTGTGCTCCTAAATTAATTTTACCATTTAACATATTAGTAGGTAATCCTACTCTTGCAATATTTTCAATTTTTCTTCCAATAGAATCATAAGTATTATAACTTGCATTAGCAGTTAATCCTGCAATTTGACTAAGAGGAATAAAAGCATTCATATTAGCTGAAATAGCTACTTCATCTTTAGCTAACCATAGTTTAAACCTTGCTTCTATTTTATTATGTAACTTAGTTAATTTTGAATAATTAATAACAGGAGTTACATTTTTTTGTTCTTTTAACCAAGTTAATTCTTCTTTATCCTTAGATGTTAAAGGAAGAATATCTTTAGTTTTTTTACCTTCTTTAAGTTTTTCTTCTACATATTCATCATACATTAATTCATTTACAATATCATCATATAAGTCAGTAGAGTTAGGTGTAATTAAAGCTTTATGATTATCTTTATGTCTTAATATTTCTTTAATTGAATTTGTAGCTTGATTTTCTAATGCACCTGATAGTAACTTATCTTCTAATTCTTCTATAGTTTTAGTTTTATCTTCTAATGACTGTTCTTGTGCTATTTGTTTATAGTTATTTTTAGTAACAATAACTACTTCTCCATTTAACAATGCAATATTAGGTCTATAAGTATATAATTTATCATTATCGTAGTCAGCACCTGATTTAGGAACAAGTTCAGGATGTATTACCATTGTAGTACTTGATAATTCAGGTAAGAATTCTGCAATTTGTAAGAATTCATTTGAATTCATACCTTGACCAGGAATACGACAACCTACCAATTGAAGTATTTCATCTTTTATTTTATCTTCTTTTATTGCTTGATTAACTCCTTCTACAGTTCCATATTTTCTAAGTAAAGGGTAATATGCTTCACTCATAGGAATCATGCAACCAGCAGGTGTAGTTTTACCTGTTTTAGGATCTATACCATATACATTAAGTGCTTTATTAGTTCCTATTTCTCTATATCCTGATTCAAATCCAGTTACAGGAGCAAGTACATAAGCATCTCCATTAAATTTCTGTTTAATAAGTCTTGATTCTGTAATTGCCATTATCATAGAATCTACTTTAGCTTTATTAACAAAAGAATCAATTTTAAATCTTAATTGGTCTTTTATCTTCTCTCCATTAATAATTTCTTGGTCTAAAGCATCTATAAGATTATTAGGCAAACTTCTATCTTCAGCTTCTTTTTGAAGTAATTCCACAAGTTTAGTAACATCTTCTAATTTTAATTTATCATTAAATCCTAATTCTTTAATTAACTTTTCTTTAGCTCTTTTTACAGTTTCATTTATAGCATCATTAAATTGTTTAAATAATTCAGTAGCTTCTTTAATAGAAGCAATACCATTAATAAAACTATTAATAAATGCAGTTTTTCTAAACTGTGTAGAGAATATATAATTATGTTTAGGTTTAGAAGATTGTACTTGTAATCCTAAGTATTTATAAGAAATTCTTTGTGTAATTAGAGGTTCTTCACTAATATTTCCATGATTATAATTTTCATAGAATTTATTAGTTTTACCTGTTTCAGGATTTACAGTAGCACCAAATTTAGCAGCAGATTTAAAAAGATATAATCCAGATTTTGCTTCTTTCATTCTTGCAACTATCTTCTCTAAATTCTTACCTGCAATCATTTGAGGGTAAATGTGCATTACAGTATATTTATGTGTTCCTGGTTGTAATACACCATTTTTATCATACTTAGGACCACTATATTGTAATTTAAGAGTATGTACCCATTCTAAATCTTCTTTAGAAACTAATTTAGTACTTAATTTACCATCTCTTGCTAATTCTAATGCTTTTTGTTGGCTATCAGTTAATCCAGTAGTTCTTTTTAAGAATTCAATAAAGAAATCAGTTGTACCTGCTCCACCTGAATCAGATTCTGTATATTCGTCATATCTATCTCCAACTTTTTTTTCTACTTTAATATCTTCAAATATAGTAGCATTTTCAAATCCATCAGCTAATTTACCATCTGATCTTTTGTGCATACTATTTAAATGCTCATTCATATCTTCATCTACTCTTGGCATTAACTTAGTACCAGCAAATAGTTTAGCTCTTTTATAAATGTCTTTATAGTAAGCTAAATTACCTAAGAATAAATTAGTTTGCTCTATTTGATTAATTAAATCATTAGATATAACTGCTCTTATTAATTGGTCTCTATCAAATTTAGAATTTAATTCAGTAGAAAAAGGGTCTTCTATTCCATGTTCTTCTAACTTATTAGTGAATTCACGTTCATATGCACTTAATCCTTTCATTAATGAATCTTCAAATGCAGGAGTAGTTTCTTTAATAAGTTTTTCAACTTCTTCTTTATTATAAGAAGTTAAACTATCAATTTTCTTTTTTACTATATCTTTAGTATTAGCACTAACATAATCATTTAGTATAGTCCAGTTTTTACCATTCTTATTATAAATATCTGTATTTTCACCTTCTCCAAATTTAAATCTCACTAATCTTCTTACTTCAGCAGCATAATATCTTCCAAATATTGCTTTTAATCTATTATATTTTTCAGAAGGTACTTTATCTTCACTATAGAACTTATCTTTAAAAAAGTCAATAGAAACAGGTATTCTTTCTCCATTAGCATATTTATTCAATGAAATTAAGAATTCAGATGTACCATCAGCAGATACTATCAAACTTGATTTACCTCTTTGTAATATTGTATTAGCACTTTGAGTTAATAAATCACCAATAGTACCTCTTCTTGTAATAATATTATGACTTTGCTCTTTAATATCAGCAGAAGTATTTAATCCATTAGCTAACTCTATTTTAATAGATACTTCTTTATTTCTTGTACCATCTGAATTAAACATCTCATTAATCCAGAAAGATTCTTTAATAGTATCGTTATTCAAATGAGGTAATCTTCTTTTTAAATCTTCTAAATCTGTACTATTATTCATGTCATTAGCAAGTACAGTCAAAGTATTATTATCTCCTATTGAATGCTGAGTTTTATTCTCAGCAGTTATAAACTGTAAAGATTCTATATTAGAAGTATATTCAGCTTCTAAATCTAAAAGATATTCTATTCTTCCAGCAACATCGGATTTTATTTTACTACCTTTTTCTCCTTCTTCTTTTTTACTTAGTTTTTTCTCTTTAGTAATAAGATTAGTAATATCACCTTCAGTTTCTGTTAAATAAGTTTTAATCCAAGCAACTGATTGAGTAAATTCTGATTTATTAAATCTTGAATCTCTTATAATGGCTTTTGTTTCTTCAGATAAAGTAATACCAATTTTATCTAAGAATTTAATTTGTAAATCTAAAGCAAGTTTATCAATAGAATGAGTAATAGAAGAATCTAATACTTCTTTAGATATTACATTTCTACCTTGATCATTTTGTGTAAATAATCCAACTATATTTTCACTCCATTTTTGTCTTAAAGTTTCAGTTTCTACTTGTCTTGTAGCATCAACTATATCAATTACTCCATTAGGTTTGAAGAAAGTTCTCCAATTAGTGTATTTGTATTTATTAAAATCTTGTAAAAATGCTGTTTTGAAATTTTGTTTTTCATTACTTAGTATTTCTTCTCCAGGTTTTCCTATTATAGTAAGTAAATCTGTTAATTCAGGTTTATTAGGATATTTTTTAGCTAATTCTGTAAGTTTAGCGTGTAAATCTTTAAATGAACTTCCTACACCTTGCAAATTAACACTAAGGAATCTGTAAGTTGATTTAAAGTTTACTGGTTCTTGAAATCCTAATTCATTAACTTCTCCTGATTTAAGAGAGCTAATTAACATTCTTATAGGATTACTCATTTGAGATTCAAGACTTACAGAGAAATCTTCCTGAAAAGCATCTCCTCCTCTTTTATTTTCATCACTTTCTTTTTCTCTAACTTCTAATGCTAATCCAAGTGTATTTGCTTTTTTAGTCCAAAGACTAACAAAACCTTTCCAATTAGTTAAAATATAAGCATATTCATTTGCTATAGGGTCTTTTTTAGCAAATGCTTCTCTATATTTAGTATCAATTTGATTTTTAACTCCTCCTTTGCTATGTAATATAATATCAACATTTTTTTTATTTAAAGCAGCTATAGGGGTTTTTTGATTGTCATATAAGAATTTAAAAAACATTACATGAATTCCATCTAATGCTTCTTTGACAAACTTAGTTCCTTTTGTTTCTGTAATATCTTTTTCTAATTGATCTCTATGTAAAGAACTAAATCTTGGTTTATCAATTACTTTAGCATTTTTATAAAATCCTGTATCTAATCTTTTGTATAAATGTTGAATATTAGTAGGAGATAATCCCAATAAATCTTTTATAAAATTAGCAATTCTTCTAAAGAATACATTTCTTTTAGGAGCATTTCTAAGTATTTTACCTGTTCTCCTATAATTAGCATAATCTTCAGCTAATTTCTCTTCTATTTCTAAATCAGATGCTTTAGGTAATCCTAATCTCTGTCTTGCTTCATTGTATAATGATTTAGTTTCTTTTTCAGTTAAACTATATTGAGTTACATCATGAAATCCTTCATGGTATAAAGTACCTGTAGGAGCTTCATCAGATAATTGAATTACTCTTGCACTTGATAATACTTTAGCAAAAGCACCTTCTGCTTTTAATTTTCTTGTTATTTCTACTGAAGTTTGTATTGGAGTATTAGGGAAGTATTCTTCATGCCATTTTCTCTCTTCTTCAGATATAGGAGTTTTAAGAGTTGATTCATCTACTACAGAAACTAATCTGAATAACCCTCCTTCTTTAAATTCTTCATCAGGAAGTACTGCAATACCATCTTCTGTTTTAACATCAGTAGTTTTATCACTAAGAGCATTAGGAAATGCTTCAGGTTTATATACAAAATATCTTTGTTTATATCTTCTTCTTCTTTCTCCTGATTCTTCATACATAGTCTTTAAATCAGTACCAAACATAGGATTTTCACCTTCAAGTAAGAATTGATTGTAAGAATAATCAGGTTTACTTGTAAGAGGATTAGTAAATCTTTTATTTAAGTATTTAGTATTAGCATTAATTCTTTTAGTTTGAAGGAAATTTTTAAGAATTTCAGGATTTACACCTTGCATAATACCGGTCTCACCATAATGAAGAGTAATACCATCAAAATACATTTGGTATTTCTTCATATGAGCTTTAGACTCTCTTTTAAAAAAAATTAACTTCTTTATCTCAACAATAAATTCTTGTGTATTTCCTCCACTATTAATATGTTCATCTATAAGAGATATTATCTTATCTATTTCAGTATCATTAAGTTTTCTTTGTATTAAATCTATTCTCTTACCATTTTCTATTATATATAATTTACCTGTATTACCTTCTTCTTTAGAAGTAGGTATATATAAATCTGTATCAGATAAATCAGTTTTTTCAGTTATTCTACCAATTACATTTTTAACAACTCTTTCATTATTTTCATCTCTTTTTTCAAATGCTGAAAAATCAGGGTCTTCTTTCAATCCTGAAGTTAATCCATTACTTAAATAAGCAATAGGTAAGTATTTAGGTTTATCAGATGGTTTTAATAATTCATTTCTAAAGTTATTTAATGCTACTTTAGCATTAGCAATTAAAGTTTCAGTAGTAGCGTCTATAGTTTCTCCTTTACCTTTTGATTGAAGATGTTCATATACTTTTTCAGGTATAATTTTTTTCTCTTCAATTCTATAAGCTGATTCAAGAGTACTTGCTATTAAATATCCTTTATGGGTAATAGGTTTGCCTTTTTCATCTACAAGAACTAACCATATACCTTTATCATATTCTTTTTTATTATCTCTTTTATATTGTTCTTCAAACTCTTTTGAAGACTTTGGATCATCATCAAATTCAGTAACAATTTTTACAAAATCGTTTGCTTCCTGATCTAATATTTGATCGTATAATCCTTTTTTACCTTCAACTGTAGGATGAGATTGTTTTGTAACTACTAAAAACTTATGACCTTCTCTTTCATCTGCTGGAATCTCTTCATAGAAATCTCTATATTCATAATTAGCTTGAATAAATGGGCTGTGCTTATCATCAACACCCATATTCTCTCCATATTCAGTAATTTTTAATCTATCACTACTATAACCTTTACCTGGAGTATTTGTTAATTCATTAGTATTAATAGTATCACTATCTTCTACAGTATCTCTTTCATCTTCTTCAGGTTCTGAAGAAGTACCTCTTTTTTTTATTTCTTCTATTTCTTCATCTGATTTAAAAGGGTCTTCATCTTCAACTGGTCCTGGAGTAGGTGTAGGTGGAGTAGGAGGTTTAGTTTTTAAAGCATCTAATTCTGCATCATATTTAGCATTGATTTTATCTTTAACTTCTTGTTTTGTTTTTCCTTTAATATATTCAATAACATTTTCAGAATCTTCTCCAAGTTTTCCTGTAATATCAGGTTGTAAATAAAATCCTTCCCATTCACCAATTATACTTTTAGTGGATATACCTAATTCATCTAAATTTTCTTTTTGTTCTTTAGTAAATTGTTTTATACCATTAAATTCTCCTTCTTCATCTGTATATCCATTTATTGATTCTTGTCTTCTTCTTTCTATATCAGCTTTTTTAGCTTTTATATCTATAGAAGTAGGAGGTTCTGGTTCTGTAGGTCTATTCTTTAACTGATTATAAACCTGATCATAAGTACCTTGAATTTTAGCTAAGAACTCTTGAGGATATTTTGCTTTTATTTTTTTTACTCTTTCATTTAAATCATCAATATCAGTAGCTTCTAAATAATATTTCCTTGCTGCTTCTTCTTTATCAGTTGAAGTATCAATATCTTCTATTGTGGTTTTTGGTGTTTCTGTTTCTTCTAAGGTAGTAGCTTTTTTATTTTTTTTAAGAGCTTCAGGATTAGTTAATTTATCAGTTCTATCATTAGAATCTTTAAGAGTATTTAATAAATCTTTTCTTTTAGCAATCATTTCTGATGCCCATGTTTTTACTATAGAATTACTATCTTTATCTTTAACTATATCTTCTAATGATTCTATTTCTTTGAAATCAGTATTTCTTGTTCTTTTTGTAGTATTTATTTTAGATATGCCTTTTTCTATTTTAGAGTTTATAGTTTCAATAGACTTAATAGTTTCCTGTTGAATAACAGCTTCGTCTAATATTGCTCTTTTATCTTTAGGTGTAGCATCGAATCTATCAGCAATATCATTATACATTTCTTCTAATTCAATAGCTTTTTGTCTATATCTATCAGATAATTCAGAAGCTGTAATTTCTTTACCTTGTGAGTTTTTAAGCTCTTTTACAGATAATCCTAATTCTTCTAATTTCTTATCATCATACCCTTTCATCTCATCAATTTGCTTGAATAGCCTTTCTCCCATTCCTGCTTCAAAATGACTAAATGCCCAATCAGCAAATTGAATATTATCTATTGCTTTAAATGCCTCTTCATAATTATTTAATAATGCTTGTTGTTTTCCTTTTTCTAAATTTTGAAAGTTAGCTGATTGTTGTATAGTTTCAATTACTTTTGCTTTGTTAATTAAAGGTTTACCTGTTGAAGTATCAATAAAACTTGATAAATCATTTTTCAAGAATTTATTATCAGCAATAGCTTTTTTTAAAGTATTTAATTTTTCTTCTTTAGTTTTATTAGTATATATTCCAGCTCCTCCTCCAAATAATCCTCCTAATATCATACCTGCACCCATAGCATCCCAACCTTCTTTAGTGCCAAATCCTTTGATATATTCTTCCATTATACTAGCAATAGGATTTAATTCATTATCTTCATATTTCCCAGTATATTTTTTGGTTGTATAATCTTGAAATGCTTTTTGTAATCCTTCTTCTAATATACCTTCTGATATTGCTTGTTCTCCTACAGTTTTACCAAATTCTTTCAATGCTCCTCCCATTTTAGGAGCAAGTCCTTTAGCAGTTTCTTTAAGTAATTCTGTTCTTGATGCTCTTTTAAGTCCAGAGAATGTTTTCATCCATGCTCCAGTTTGCATATACTCTAAAGGCATTAATAACATATTAAGACCTGTAGTAGCCATAGCAGCTTTAGCAGCTTCTAATTTAGCATATTCGGGGTCTCTACCTTTATCAATTAAATCTTTATAAACAGCATCATAAGTTTGTTCTCCTTCTGCAATACTTTCAATACTCCTTACAGTACCTGCAATAGTCCATTGATGAGCATTTGCTATATTTTTAGATAATCCTGATTTTTGTAGGGCTAATGCAGTTTTATATAATTTATCTGCTGCTCCACCTGTTAATCCTGATGCTGCAACTTCAGCTTCTGCTAATTGTGCAGCTTTAGTTAATTTACTTGCATATAAAGATTTAGTTAAGGGACTAAGAAGTTTAGATGCTCCCATACCAGTTAAATAAGCTGACGCTAAGAAACTACCACCTTCTCTAATTAAATCATCAGTCCAGTAATCTAAATCAGTTAAAGCTCTATGTAAGAAATTTTTAGCTTCATCTCCTTTAGTATTATAAATAGGCAATGTTTCTCTAATACTATTCTCTATATCTTTTATCCCATTAGAAAATGGATTATCAAATATAGTTTCTAATTTAGAAGCATCTTGTGTTGCAGCAGCAGCTATTAATGTAGGTACAGCTATTGCTATATCTCCTATACCACCTACAATTCTTGTAGCAGTCATAGCAGTACCTCCTACAAGTCCATTAAATATTGATTCTCCTGAACCTTGTCTTTCTGCTCTAAATTCAGTAGCTAATTCTTTACCTGCTCTTCCAGGATCAATACCTCTTTTAGTAAAACTTTTATATTCTTCATCAGTAAATGATTCAGCTTCTCCTAAACTTGTATCATAAGGATTAAATCTAAGTTTTTCTTGCTTACGAGTAAAATTAAAGTATTCAAGAGTTTCCTGAGATAGTCCTGTCTTAGGATCTATAGTATTAGAATTAATCTTTTTTTCAGGTAATCCTGTAATAGGGTCTAATTGATGATTTGCCATTATCTATTATTTGTTTTTACAAAGATAGTAAAATTATTGTAAATATAAAACATTTCCCCCAGAAGAATTAGTATTATCCATTCTCTTTAGTTCTTCTTTTGTTATTTTTCCTGATTTAGTTTGATAAGCTTGACTAAATGCTTTTTGATCTAAGTCATACCATAAAACTTCGTCCACTTCATTTATCTTCTTATATTCTTCCAGTTGTCTTTTTAATTGTTCTGCTGTTCCATAAACAAAAAATCCATTACTACCGTTTAATTGAGTAATAAACATTTTTCCCCCACTCCAACCAGTTAATCTTTTTCCACTATTATCTGCTCCTATACCTATTGGAATACTTTGTTCTGAACCGTCTTTTCTTTTTAAATGAATACCTCTTTGAGCAATTCCTTCAAAATAACTATTATCTTTTGATATTTTTATACCAGAAATTCTTTTTGCGGGTAAGGTTTGACTTACTACCATATCAGGATTATTTTCAAAATCTTTAAATTTACCTCCTGTTACCTTACCTGTTTTAGTATCTAATGCAATTACAGAATCATCTTTAGTAGCTTTAGCATAAAAATTATAATTTTTTGCTGTTAAATATTCAGAAGTTTTAAAAAATGGGTTATAAGTAGATAACATTGCTCCTTTACTTCCAATTATATTCTTATCTTCCCCCCTGTTTCTATAATCAAATGTATTTTTTTCTGTATTTAACGCTAAAGGAACAAATACTTTATCTCCTTTATCTGGTATAGTATCTCCCAATATTGTTATTTGAGGCATTGTAAATTTAACTGAATCAGGTTTATTATATTGTTGTAATTTTTTATAACCTAACATTGTGCCTAAATGGTCTAAACTATTATCTTCTTTAGTTTCTATTACAATATCTTCTTTGCCTCCAAAGTTTTCTGCTATTACATTAGATATTTTACTTCCTACTTGTGATATAAAATTACCCACACCTTCATTTTTTAAAGTATTTGTTGCCTCTTGTAAGAGAGAAGGTTGAGATTCTGTATCATTATATTCTTTTTTAGCGGGAATAGAATCAAGTTTAGTTATTATTTCTTTATCTTTTAATGGGGTATTAGGATTTCCTAATAAATTTTTAGTTAAATTAGGAATATAATCTATTTTATTTTTAAATTGATAAGGTTCTTCTTTTTTAGGTGTTTTAAAATTAGCAATTTGTTCTCCTTTAGCTTTTAGAGTATAAGGTTCTTCAATAGGTTCTGTAGGAGTTTTTGTAGTAATATCAGAAGAACTTCTTGCAATTTGTAAATGTAAATGGTCATCTTCAACCAATACTTCAATTTTATTTTCTTTTCTCCATACTTCTCCTGACGATGTTTTTAACCAATTCCAAAATGTTAATCCTTGTGCATCTTTAGCCACATCAATAGCTCTTCCACCATTTGTATCTAAATGAGGAGAAGTTCCTTTTTCACCTGAATATTCACTTTTAGCAGGATTTGCAGCAGTTCTCATTGCTGAATTGATATTGGGATTAATATCAGTAGGAATACTATCTAATGCTGTTGCTAATCTAGGATTAACCAAATTACTTTCTGCATTTTTACTAACTATGAATCTGGAGGGAACAGGTGTTAGTACCCCAGTTTTGTTCCCTCCACTGGAAAACCCGTGTTAGTTCCTCCTTCTCCTTGAGGCATATTTATTTTATTTTTTTCAAAAGAGGCCTTAATATTTTTAATCTGTTGTTCTGAAAATCCTTCTGATTTAAGAACATCATTTATATATTTGTCTTTTGTTATACCTTCTCCAGCAAGATATTTAAACTGTTCATCAGATGAATTATATATTTGTTTTGCTAATCCTATACTTTGATGTAATTTAACAGCTTCTTTATAAGTATCTACTGTAACTTCATTACCTTCATAATCAGCAGTTATTGTTTGTGGTTTATCAGTTGGAGTTCCGTATATATTTCTTTTGAAATTAGTTACAACTTCTAAAGTATTTCCTCCACCTAAGTCAAAACTATCTTCTAATTTAGATTTTAACTTAGCATTTTTATCAAAATTTCTTGTTAATTCTTGTGTTTTTTCTTCTACTATTCCATTATTATCTAATAATCCTAAGTCAATTAATGAGCTTTTTAAATCAATACCGTGTAATTCAAGTATTTTAGAGTCTCCTTTAGTTGTACCATCTTGTGTCAAAGATGCTATATTAATGTCTATTACCCATTCATTATTATGATCATCTCTTCTAATTACAGCGTTATTTATTAAATTCTTTTTTTCTTCAGAAGTTAATGTTTTTAATATTTGTAAATCTGTGTCATTTATAGTAGCATCTGTTGCAGCATATCTTATATTTTTTGTCATTCCTAAAGTTAGTGCTGATTCAGCTAAACTTTTAAGTGCTTCTACTTTAGGTTTAGAACTTTCTTTAGAGGCAATACTTGATAAACTATAAGATACTCCAGGAAATGATTGATTTGTAGATAATTGTTTTAATTCTTCATCTCTTTGTTTAAATAATTCAATTGCTTTAAGATTATTTTCTTTTAGCCATTTATTTTGTGCTTTTTCTCTAAGAGTATATTCAATTATATTAGGTATGTCTTCAGTTGAAGGCATATTGCCTTTTTTAACCATTTTTTGATACTCTTCTCCCCAATTACTAATATCTGTTGAGTATGCTTTTTTATATAATTCAAGTTTTTTTTGATCTTCAGGAGTAATAACAGATTCTAATTTCTTATCCCAATTTTCTTTAAAATCAGTTAATGCTGTAAGTTTACTATGATTAACTTGTAGTAATTGATTAGCTTCATTTGTTTTACTTTCTAAATTATCATAAGCTACTTTTTTATTAGCATCTAAATTATTATAACCTATATCTTCTCTTGCAGGTAATTTAAATTTAGGTCCTGTTTTATTAGTTTCATCTACTGAAATAGAACCTTTGATACCAATAGCATTAAGTTCTTCCTGATAAACTTTAACAGCATTATTCTTATAAGTAGTATAATTTGTTTGAAAAGTTTCTATACCTCTATTAAGCCCTTGTTCATCAGGTGATGTAATATCTGGTATTAAAGTACCTCCTCCTATACTTTCAAATGATGGAGGCAATGTTTCTTCAGGATTCTTTTTATTACCATTTCCAGAACCTCTTCCATCTTGAGGTACATTACTTACAGTTTCTCTTGGAGGTGTTTTATAGTATTTGCCCTCCATTGAATTTAATAAATCTTGAATTACTCCTTCTGGAGTATCTGAATGTACTCCTTTTTTCTCTCTTGCTGTTTTGCTCATGTAATAAGGGGCAAATTCTTGACCTGCAACAGAACCCACTACTTGTTTACCAAATTCAGAAATACTTCCATCATTATTTAATAATAGGTTTTCTGCATGTTCTCTTGTAAATTCTGTTCTTTTTCCATCAGAAGATACTTGATAATTTTTACCTGTTTGAGGATCTACTTCCCATCTTGTTGCTCCATCAGAAATTATTTGTTCTTTTATAGATTCAATACCTGTTTTCATTAACCCTTCTTGATAATTAGATGGTTTAATAGTTTTATAAGAATTTATAACAGAATCAGGTGTTATTTTTCCTTGTAACTGATTAAATTGTTTAGTGTTAGGATTTATTAAAGATTGTTCATATTCTTCTAAACCTGGTGTAACTGCTATATCTCCAGCAGGTTTCCACATTGTCTGATCAATTTTTACAGCTTGTACTTCAGAATCCTGTTCAAATTCACTTTTTATTTTTAATAAATTATTTTTAAATTCAACAGGATTGTTATTTTTATTATATTGCGCTATTGCATCATCAATTTTAGGAGAAAATCTTCCATGAATTTCTTTTACTTTTTCTTGAGTAATAGGTCCAGGTTGAAGTATAAAATTTTCTTTTAGTTTATCTCCAGTAGCAATATTAGTATCATACTCTTGTTGTTTCTGTTTAGCAGCATAAAGCATTAATTGTTTGGTTTCATTATCAGGACCTAAAGGTTCTCTAAAATTAACCATTAATGGTTTATCGTATATAGAAATACTCATATCTTTTTATTTAAGAAATTAATTATTTACCTTTAGGATAAGCATTATATAACCACTCATAATATTTAGCATCTCTTTTTGCTTGTTCATCTTGTTGTTGTTGTAATTGCCAAGCATCAAACATTTGACTTAATCCTACCATTTGTTGATTTTTTGCAGCAGAATCTGTTGCTAATCTTCTATCTTCTTTTACATTCATAAGATTTAATTTTCCTGCACCAAAATTACCCATTCTTTCAGCATTAGAAGCAAGTCTTTCATCTATTTGATTTAAACCTAACCCTATTTGATAAGCTCTATTCTTTTCCCAATTTTGAGCATTGGTAAATACTTTAGATTTACCACTCAATCTATTAGCTCCTGCTCTTGTATTCATTACTAATCTTTCAGCACCAGTAGCGTTTTGAGCATTTGCTTTATTTAATTTATAGTTTTCTTCAACTGCATTCAATTCATTTCTTGGGTCATATTTACCACTTGCTCTTAATAGATTTTTAGATTCTGTCATTCCCGCTTCACTTGAATGTATTCTATTTAAAAAATCATTTTCAAAAGGATTGGTAGTTTGTATATTACCATAATCTTTTTTATCAAATAATCCTTTACCTAAATTAAATAATCCTGGTGCATATTTTGCATATTTTGCATATTTACTATAATCAGTTCCATTTCCTCCCCCAGAAGTATTATAGTTTCCATATCCACTACCATAACCTTCATATTGTCCATAAGAAGAACTTAAATCATTTCCTGCACTAAAATCATAACCCCCTGTATTAGGATCAAATGAATAGTTTGTACCTACTCCTGAAGTAGGGGTGTCGTAATTTAATCCTCCAAAATTATTAGATTGATATTGTCCAAAATTACTTGTATTAGTACCAAATTCGTATTTTGGTAAACTACCGCCTTTTCTATAATAAGTAGGATTTTTATCAGGTGATAATCTACCTGTTCTTTGTGGAGTAGTTGTATTCATTGTATTTTGAGGTATATTAGGTATATCTAATGCAGTTTGATTTCTTTTTTCTTTCATATTTCTAAACCATTTTAAAACATCTACATCTGCACTTATTTCGTGTGGTTGAAAACTCCAATTCCATGCTTTTCCTTTACTTTTATCTTCTGTATAAGATGTTGTTGTTTCGGGACTGCTACCAACTCCAGATTCTCCCCAATTTGGATTTAACATATTTAAAAATCCACTGAAAAGTCCTCCAACATCATATTTAGGTAATTTACCTCCCATTTTCATC
>Ga0209518_1000162_pt1 | contig 89928 bp, 122 predicted proteins | sample RifGroB1_FD_183993 | JGI IMG/M metagenome (GOLD analysis project Ga0209518, IMG submission 183993) | Groundwater microbial communities from Rifle, Colorado, USA - Groundwater B1 (SPAdes) (version 2) | ecosystem: Environmental > Aquatic > Deep subsurface > Groundwater | place: Rifle, Colorado... | reverse complement strand
AAAGCCGATAGTGAAGGCGATCGATCGGCTGGCGGAGCGAGTCATGGCGGCTCTGCGGAAGTCTGAAACTGTCGCCTCCTACCGATATTCCAACAGTCAAGAGCTGAAGAACGCTGCAAGACGCCACTCGCCGGAAATGGGCGAGGTCATGCAGGAGATGGCGCAGCCGATGATGGCGCTCTTCGACAAGCTCGTCGTCGACAACGACTTTAAGCCATTCATCCGGGAAGCCGGCGGCGACCCGGCGCAGATCGACATGGCGGAGTTCCGTCGCGGCTACAAGATCGAGATGGAGCACAAGGACGTGACCGGCGGCGATCCGGTGCTAACAGCGAAGATCGTACTAGTCCACCTCAAGGAAAACGAACGGTACTACTCGCTCCTCGAAAAGTACGTCGAGAAGGCCGTCCCCGGCGTCCACCTGCTGAAGAAACGCAAATAGGCACCCAACCATAAAGGAGCACAATAATGAAAGGTATCAGCCGGAACCGCAGCGACAACCCCATCGAGAGAGTCACCGGAGCACTGGTAGGCATCAACTCCAACCACCAAAAGGTCCACGACAAGAAAGCCTACTCTCTCAGTGGATCGATCACTGTCGCCGCCGGCAATGTCGGTGCCATCCAGATCGACGTGCCCGACGACCGCGCCGCCAGCCTCGCCATTGACATGACCAATGCTCTTGCCGACCTGACCTACACCGCCACGGCCATCGGGCTCCGTGGGAACCTGACGACCGTCGCCCACATCAATCCCGGCGCGGAGGCACCGTTGTCAGTGGTGGTGACCGGGACAGATATCGTTGTCAACCTTGCCGTCAACGCTGGCGCTGCGATCACCTCCACCGCAGCACAGGTCGCCGCCGCGATCGCTGCCAATGCTGACGCCGCCGAACTGGTGACGTGCGCCGCCGAAGGAGACGGCAGTGGCGTCGTGAATGCCGTAGCCGAAACAGCATTGGCCGGAGGGAACGCCAAAGCCTACGTCCATTTCCAGGCGGCTTCCATAACGGCAACATCAGGGCCATGCTCGGTGTCGATACTGGAAGACTACGCGATGGATGCCACGGCTGCCGCTATTGCCGCCGATCTGACTCCGATCAACCATCATCGCGCCCGGCCCGTGCAACAGTCGACGCTAGCGGTGACAGCATACCTCGACGTTGCAGCCGAGGCCGGTGACATTCCTGTCACTCTGGGCACGCTGACTCTCCCCGGAGCATCAACAGGACAGGTCAAAGTCAGCTCGGAATCCGGAGAGCCAGAAGAGAAGGTGCTGGCGCAAGGGGTTTCGTATTTGGTCGCGTTCAGCAACGCCGACGACATCGCCGTCACTTTTGGCTATAACCTCTTCTGGTATGAGGAAGACGCAGCATAATGAACCCCAACGGTCTCTTCATCACCTGCCACGCCAGCGAACGTTTCGCGACACGGTGGCCGCACGCAGAGAAGCCGGAGTGTTGGAGCACGGCGCTGCGGGAACTGCTGGAGAAGGCCGTCCCGGAGGAGTTGGCTGCCTCTGCGCTGCGACTGATCAGCAACAGCTTCCAGCCAGCGCAATACTTCGTCGCGGACGGATGGCGGCTGGTACTGGACGAAAGCGGCACGCGGCTGCTGACCTGCGAGCGCATCCTCTTCAAGCGGCAATGGCAGCGGAAGGTGACGCCGAAGGATCGGCGGAGGGAGCGACTGGAGCGCAGAAAAGACTGACAAAAAAGGCCCCACACCAGCCCTGTGCCGGTGTGGGGCCTTTTTTGCAATTGGCGGCCTTTCGTGATTCCGTTATCCGCCGGAAGCAGAATTAACTGTGCGATTGTTTTAGGTATCCGCCATTTATTAAGACAAGTTGTTAGACTGCCGAACGGTCTGTATAATCAGTAGTTGGGCGGCCTACTCGCCGCGCTGCTGTAACTCGCGTTCAATCATCCGTGATGTGCGGGCGGACACTGCCCGCTCACCCTGTCGTATTTTTTCGACCAGCCGTAGAGAGCAGCACAGCAGGTCGGCCATTGCCTCGTTGGTGAGGCCCAGGTTGCCCTGAGCCTCCTTGAACTCCGCCAACGTCATATCATTTCTCGATTACGAGATATTCGCCATCAATGTGGCAAAAATCCCCTTGATATTTGTTTATACCGATGTCCGTCATGTCTCTCGCCTGGCCAGCGAGAACCAAATATCCGTTAGTCACTCCGGCCGGTTTGATGTTCCCGCCGTGCTGATGCGCCCACTGAATTTGCAGCGGCTGGCTAGCGATCGATTCCGGGATGCTCATCGTCACGCCCTGCACGGTGACAGTCCTGACAGTTTCCGTCACCAACTCGTTGCTGAACCAATTTTCCTGTTTGCGACTCTGGATTTTGTATTTCATGTCGTTTCTCCTGTTTGGGGTTTGTTTTCCTCTGTTGTGATTTAACTATAGCCCGTACATTGTACGGTGTCAACAGGAAAACGACATTATTTTAAAATAATTTAGGGCTCGCACAACCAACGCTATGCACCGGACGGAGCCGGTGATGCTATAGCGTTGTGCGCCTCAAAACATGGCGATTTGCCGCGTGTCCTCTTCAAAGCGTCTCTTCGCCGCCTCGTAATAATCGTGGTCGATTTCGCAGCCCACAAAATCACAACCGAAATAATGCGCGGCCACTGCAGCGCTTCCGCTCCCAAGGTGGGTGTCAACTACCCGCCACCCCTTTGCGGCGTAGGTTTCCAGCAGCCAGGAATACAACTTCACTGGCTTCTGCGTCGGGTGTATCCGCTTTTCGTTGAGTGCCTTGTTGCCCTGCTGCACAGTTCCTCGAGCAACCGAAACCCCTTGCATCATTCCGCGCCACATATAGCGCACGATGTCCACCCGCTCATTCAGGCTGTTGTAAGCTATCTCGGCTCCGCACTGGTCGGCCCCGTCGTTTACCTTGTCCCAGATGATCCGGCCACCCGGCAGCGCCACGGGGTAGTAATTTACTCCCCATATAATTTGATGCTTCGCCACTCGTTTCAACTCGGCGAAATATTCAGGGGCCGGCGTCTCCTTGTCCCATGCCTTTTTCTGGTATCCACCATCAAGACAGCGGAGCACTGTCCCGTTTTTCTGCTTTACTCCGTGGCACCTATTGGTTCCGCCGTCCTCACCTAGACCATAAGGCGGGTCAACAATCGCCAAATCAAAAGCGTTGTTAGCGCAGCCTTTCAGATATTCCATACAGTCGACGTTCAGAAGATCTATCATTTCATCCATCCTACAAAACCGGCACACAACCAAAAGATCCAGGCGGACCGAATAACTCTCTGCTACTCTCGAAAATCTCAGCGGGTTGCGGCCTGTCGTCGCGGTCCGCTGATCATGGCCCGTTATAGCGCTCAACGCATCTCAGTGAAATAAACATCCCGACACCCACGCCGACTACGTTCTTTTGCACTGTCGATCCGAACACGGACAAACCCGCGACCATCGTGGCCGACGACTACTCCTGTGGTCGGTATGGTCTGCCGACAATTCAACAGTACGTTTACCCTCGACCCTTTCGGCCATCTCATTTCGAGTTCTTCTTCCATCTCAATTTTTGCCGTCAAAATATTATTTCTGAGTCGTTCCAATGTTTCGGTTTCCATCCTTCTACCTCCCGCGCCATAACACCCACTGAACCGGATGCTACGCACCGCTTAGTTGAAATCGTTAGACATCAATGATGATTGCTGCCGTCACAGTGAGGGCATGTAGAATAAGACTCACGCTCAGATATAAATTTCCCACAGTGGTAGCACTTAAAAATCTCCCGTGGCGGCTTAGGTTCAACATACAATTCGCCGTCAACGTCCTGCAACGCTTCCCTTATATTCACATACTGCATATCGACAGCCGGTCTTGCCCTCGCGTCGATATACTCCTTCGGCCAAGGTATGTCGGTTGATCTACACCGATTTTGTGCGAAGGCTTCTTCTTTGGTCATCACCTCGGATTTCCTTAAGTCTGTGGTATATCCGCCACTCTCTGCCCAGAAGAGCATGTCATTGCCGACGTATGACCTCTTGTCTTGCAGGTAAAATAATCCGCTCATTCTCGTCTCCGTTCTGATGTCTAACAAATCACTCGTCCGGTCGCTTTGCGCCGTACAGTTCAGGGGCGTTATGGCGTCTTCGCCGATTCTGCCGCAACTCGCTGATGCATTACAATATGACTAACATACTCTGGCCGCCACCTGGTCGTAAACATGCAGAGGTGGCAGCGGAAGACGGGATCGCGAATGATCCGCTTTGGAACAGGTCGGTGCATGGCAAGTCTCCTTTCAATTCGAAGATTGCGCCTGATTGCGCTGGGCAGAGGCGTCGGACATATCCAGCTCCACATCGATAGCATGCGGCAACTGGCAGAGGATGATCGCGATCAAGACGATCAGGATGGCGACCATGAGGTAATGGCCAATGGACATTTTACTATGGGGAACACGTCGAGCACAATACATGATCAAACTCCTTTCGAGACATCGTAGTGGAAGCCACGGATGCCGTAGCTTTGAGCGGTTTCACCAACAGGGACATCAGCGTCCCCGACGAAAGTAATGCAGTTGTCGCAGAGGCCGAAGCCGGTATCGCGATTCCACCACTGGCGGCCAAGGGTCGAGTTACCGCAGCAGCAGCAGGAGAGGGACTGGATGCGAGGAGCCGTCATGGTAGCTCACCATTGGCTTTGGCCACAGCAAGACGAGCCTCGACGATCAGTTGCGCCAGCATGCCAGCGCCGATCTCACCCGCGTCACGATTGAGACGGGAAACGCGCTCGGCCAGAGCAAAGAGTTCCGGGGCGGCGGCCATACGGAGACCGTTGCCAGCACCTGCCGTCGCATCAAAATCAAAGTCGACGGTGGCGATAGGGAAGAGAGTCGTTTCGCCTTCCTTCAACCGCACGCGGCCAGCGTCGGCAAAGATGCAGCCGGAACCGTTGCCGACGCCGAAGTGCCACGGGCCGGGAGTGGGAATAAGTCCGGTCATTTCCACCCCCATTCTGAGGAGAGAACAGAATTAGGATCGAGAGGAGCGCCGAGGACATAGACCCCGATAGCACCGGCTGCGGCGGCGTCGGTAACAGAGAAGAAAAAATGGCGACGACCTTTGATGTACCCGCAAACAGACAACATAAGAACCTCCAAGCGCCCGCTGGCGCATCCGAAAGAGGAAGGATCATCCCTTCATAAAGGAAAAGAAACCCCGGTTAACTGGTGGTTTCGATCCAGAGAAAAAATACCATGGCAGCAAAAAAATTGACATAGGGAACACGGACTGCAAAAATGCCCCCATGAGCAAGATTCTTCCCGGCATCTACCTACTCCGAAAGTCAAAGCAGGGAACCGGGGAGCACGTCCCGGTGCTGAAAGATTCCGACTTCCCGGCACGGTTCCTTTTTGGAGCCAGAACTTTTGAGATCAGCCGGACCAAGGCCGGGAAGCTGATCATGATCACCATCGATAATACGTAGCACTCCCCAGCCAGCCAGCGAAAGCAAGCCAGTTGGGATCAGAGGGCAAACACCCGCACAGCCGGGAGTTTGCCCTTTTGCGTTTTCAAGGAGATGACAGTGGAAGAGACGCAGGTTCTATTTCAAGCCGAGATTGATTTCGTGAAGTCCGAGTCCGATGGACGCCGGATCGTGCGCGGTTACGCCTCCACTGAGAACCTTGACCAGCAAGGCGAGATCATCCTCCAGAACGGTCTTGACTTCGGACCGCTGCTGAAAAGCGGTTTCCTCAACTACGACCACCAGTATCAGGAACTCGCCGGAACCCGCATGCCGGTGATCATCGGCTACCCGACGCACGCGGAGATGCGCGAGAAGGGACTGTGGGTCGAAGGGGAACTCCTCAAGAGTGATATCCAGAACCCGGCCAGCGAACAGCTGCGGCTGGCGAACGAAATGTGGGAACTCGGCCTTGCCCTCCAGAAGAGCGGGCGCCGCACCCTGTCCTATTCGGTCGAAGGATCAGTCATCAAGCGCAGCGGCAACAAGATCGAGAAGGCCATTGTCAAGCATCTGGCCATCACCCATAAGCCTGTGAACCCAGACTGCACCGTCGAAATCTTCGCCAAAAGTTTTTGCTGTGGCCGCTGCCAACCTCTCCACCCTCTGCACATCCCCGGACACACCTGCGGCGATCACATGCACAAATCCGACGCGGCAGCCATGAGCACGACCAGCGCCGGTCCGCTCATGTTGCAGAATCTTGACCGGGGAATGACCAACGTCCTCTACGGCGACACCGGCTGCGGCTGCTGTGACGCCAACGGCAAATTTAAAAAAGGCATGGCCGGCGCCCTCGTCCACATGAACGAGTGCCTCGGACACGATAAGGCTCAGTCAGCGGCATTCATGCGCGGGCTGATTAAAGGCGCAACCAAACGACCGGACATCATGGCTCTGGTCAAACAGTCCGGCATCGCAGGTTAAACAAACAGGAGGCACCACAATGAAGACAGCCGAAGAAATGAAAGCAGAAGGGATGTCCACCGAGGACATCGAGAAAGCCCTGAAGGAGCAGGGTCTGGACGGCGAAACGCTGGAAAAAGCGCTGGCCGTACTTGACGACCTGACCAAATCCGACAGCGACGAGGAGAGCCTCGACGACATGATCAAGGCCCTCGAAGAGCAGGACAATCTGCTCAAGTCCGACGACGGCGATGCAGACGACGAAGGCGGCGACTCGGACAAAGAGGACGACGACAAAGAGGACGACGACGACATGGACAAGTCGATGCCGGAAGACGACCTCCACGAAGAACTCGTCAAAGCCAGTGAAGCCTATGCCGAACTGGAAGACACCATCCACAAGTCGATGGGCAACCTCGATCAGCGCCTTCGTACCATCGAGAAGTCGCAGATGGCCGCCCTCAACCTCCAGATCAAGATGGCCAAGGCCCTCGCCGGCATGACCGAGACGATGACCAAGTCCATCGAAGACGCTGGCGCCGGTCCCGCTGCCCACCGCCCTGGATTCCTCGGCGCTGGCAAAGAGCCCGGAAACGTCGTCGACACGCTCAAGAAAAGCAAGAGCGAGATTGCGGAAGACCTGCAAAACCTCGTTGTGGCGAAAAAAGTCGATGCGAAATTTCTGTCGATTTATGCGGTCAAAGGGTACGACGCCCTCCCTGATTTCGTTAAATCAGAACTCGAACAGCAGTAACAGCCGCCAAGGAAAAGGAGAAGAAACAAGATGAACATTCAGTCGTTCGACCAGATGCTGAAATCCGCAGGGATGGGGATGAACGTCGACACCTACGTCGAGGAATTCGCCAAAGCCCTCAACACCCAGACCGGCACAGCCCTTGCCAATGGCAACGGCCCGCTCATGCTGGAAAACCTCGACGCCTTGATGACCAGCACCCTGATCACTCAGGAGCACATCAAGCTGTTCAACAAGCTCCCGCGCGTCCCCAGCGCCACCCCGCTCTACGAGTATAACGTCCACACCTCCTTCGGCTCCAGCCGTCGCGGCGGTGCTGGCTTCCGCGAAGGCGGCGCCCCCAATGGTGGTGTGTCGAGCTTCAAGCGTGAAACCATCCGCAACAAATACCTCGGGGTCGCTGGCGGGATCACCCTCCAGATGCAGACCGTCGGCAGCAACGGCGGCGCCTTCGAAGACCCCAGCGTCCGCGAGAACCAGGACCGCTCCATCGAGCTTCTCGACAAAGTCGAGCGCGAACTGTTGTTCGGCAACAAGCTCGTCCTCGACGAGAACGGCGTCGAGGCCAACTTCGACGGTCTGCTCGCACAGTTGACCACCAACTTTGCCGAGAACGTCATCGACATGGAAGGTGAGCCCCTTTCCTTCGACGAACTCGACGATGCCGCCGAGAAGTTCCTGAAAGTCGGCAAGCAGGCAACCGTCAACGGGTATGAAGCCCTCGGCTCCATCCACGTCATGGGCGGTCTCAACAAGCTGTTCAACACCCGCAACCTGCAGAGATTCAACAAAGACCTTGCGACCGGGCAGGCATATACCCCCGGCAGCGTCGTCAACAAGTACGACACGAACTACGGCACGATTGGTTTCGACCACACGATCATGTCGCAGGAAGTCGACACCAACATGCCGGTCGAAGCTGCTGTCGCCGGAGCCCCCGCCACCCCGGCGATCACCACCCAGGCCACCGCCGCCGACGATGCCGCCGGCAAATTCGTCGCCGGTACCTACTACTACACCATCGCGGCCTTCAACGACACTGGCGAGTCCCTCGGCGTCACCACCACGGCAGCCGTCGTCGCCGACGCCACCACCAAGGTTACGACCGTCATTACCCGCCTTGCTGGTGCCACCGGCTACCGCATCTATCGCGGCTTTGTCGACGACGGGTCCGATGCACAGTGGATCGCGAAAGTGCCTCAAAGCTCCAGCGGCAACATCACATTCGTCGACCGCAACGAATGGCGCACCCTGTCCGCTGCCGGCAAGGAAGAGAACGGCGTCTGCATCCTCATGAAGCCGGACCCGAAAGACCTTGCCATCGCGCAGATGTCGCCGCTCATGAAGCTGCCCCTGCCCTTGGTCGGGACCACCCTGCCGTTCCTGCTCATGCTCTACATGGTGCCGGTCGTCAAGGCTCCGAACCGCCTCAAAATCTTCAAGAACTGCGGAACCTATACTCCGGCGTAATTGAAGTGTTTCCTATGTAGAACAGCCGGGGAGGCGATCCTCCCCGGCTTAACTTAAATTCAAGGAGCAAACCATGAGCAAGTCGATCCAGATCATTTCCCGAAATATCGGCACCATGTCGGTCAGCGTCAATGGCGAATCCCGCACGATTACGTTCGAGAGCAAGACACGTGACGGCAAGACCGTCGGTGTCGCTATGGTCGATCACGACGAAGCCAGCGTCCTCTTGCGCCTCCCTAAAGACTTCTGGAAGCCGGGACAGAGTGCCGATGATCTCCAGCAGACCGCCAACGACACCCTCGAAGCGGCAGCCGCAGCGGGTAAGGCGGAGCGGGAAGCGGAAGAGAAGTCCAAGCTGTCCGCAGAATCCGGCAGAGAAGGCACTAAATCCGGCGCTGTGAGCGACGAAAACGAAAATAAGGGTAACGACCAAGGCAAAACGGACGGCACCGCTGCCGAGCTTGCTGCTGACGCCAACTTCAACCGTTTTAAGGCCGCCATCAAGAAGTGCGAGAGCATCGACTTGATCAAGGAGGTCATCGCCATTGAGATCGCCAAAGAAGAGCCGAAAGAGAACCGCCTGACCGTGCTGAACGGACGCATGACCGAGCTGCAAGGGTAGGGCACCAACCCCATAGGAGGTAGCCAGTCATGGCCAGAACAATCCGCAAGACCACCCGCAGTGTCGGGGGTAAAGATCTTGAATCAATGCGTGCCGAGTTTAATGTGCTCGTCAACGAGATGGAAGTCCTCAAGACCCAATACGCTGCCCTGCTCGCCAAGCTCGACCTCGATGGCGGAGTGACCGGCACCGACTATGCTGCCACTCTGGCCGCGACCGCCACTGAAGCAAAAACGGTTGTAGCGAAGTAAAGGATAACCGATGACCGGCCTGATCCTGAAAACCGACAAAAGCGAATACTCACGGCATGAATCGGCAAGGAGCATCGTCAAGGTGCGCCTCCTGCCGACCCCGGCAACGGGCTTGGCCGAGACAGTCACTATCGCTCTGCGGCGTAAAGGTGGGCCGGTCGTCTCCACGCAGGAGATCGTCCTGGCCGGAGACTACCCGAAGGGGCACGTCGCCACCTTTGACCTGCCGGAGATCAAGGATGCCAGCGGCATCCCTCTCTGCGTCCGGGGAGAGTACTTGGTCGAGGCCACAGCCGGAGCCGTCACCGCCAGCACGGACGTCTTCAAAATTGCGCTGATCACCGTCGAGGAGATGCGGAACGGGTACTGCTTTGGTGTCCCCCTCTACGCCTCCGATATGCCATTCCCGAAACGGCAGCCGTCAGCGGTGACCGGCGTCACTTTTTATCGCCTCTCCGAGAACACCCGCAAGACCACCTACGGCCTCGTCTTCACGGCAGAGGTCGACGGCAACCCGGCAACGCTGTCATGGGGGGGAGGTCCGGCGATCCCGATCACCGGAGCCAGCGAGATTCTTCTGGACCCGCGCGGTGGCTATGCCGAGGTCAATATCGACGAATTCGAATTGCCGGTCGCCGACGCCTCCGAGGGGATCGTGGTCGACAAACAGTATTGGGAAGACGACAAGCTGCGGGCGGAGATCGATAAGGCCATCAGCGAAGTCGAGAACACCCTGCTAAAAGTCTATGTCGAGCCATACCGAGTCGCCACCGAGCCCTACTATTCGGAGTCCGGCGCTTTCTATGACCGCAAGGCTGTCCCGGTGATGTACACCGCCCGCGATTTCAACAACAATTCGCTCGCATGGAAGCTGGACCTTCCTTTCCACCAGCTGCTGAGCGTCGACAAGGTCGCCGGCTACATCGGCAACTCGTCTGCACTGGAAATCTCTAGCGGCGCCTTTGCGATCAACAAGAAGAGCGGCAGCCTCGACATCCTCCCCTACAACGGGCAGTACAGCTATATGTACACGTTCTTCCAGCAGATCAACTTCTGGGGATTCCGAGAATACATTGCCGACTTCTGGCGCTACATTGCTGTGGCTGGGCTGCCGGAGACGCCTGCGGACATTCTTAAGCTGATTGGTTTCAAGGCCGCAGTCAGCATCCTGACCATTGCCGGGCAAGCCTATCGCGGCGGCTTCTCCTCGGAGAGTACCAGCAAAGACGGCGTGAGCCGCTCGGTCAGCTACACGGCCAGCGCCAGCTACGGCATCTACTCGGCGACGATCGAGAACAACGAGAAGTGGATCAAGGAGAATCTGCCGAAGATCAAAAATCAGTATCGCGGTCTGTCAATGGTGACGCTGTGACGATCCCGGTCGACGCCATCAATAACTTCGTCGAAGCCGAAGGCGAGTACGTCACCCATGCGGTCGGTACCCGCTGCCCCTGCCACGACGACCACGGCCAGCCGGACCCGAACTGCGACCTGCATGAGCTGGGCGGCTGGTTCTTCCCGGAGTCGCAACAGTTGATTGGTCTGGTGACGGCGATCAGCATGCACAAGGACTGGCTGGAATCGGGAGTCGCGCTCCCCGGTGATTGCGTCTTTTCCCCCCTCTCGACCGATATCGTCAGCGAGGGCGACAAGATCATCTTTACCTGGCCGATCCCGCACGGGCAGGGGGAAGCGCTGGTGCGCGGCTTTGGTGACAGCGACATCCTCTATTACCCGGCGACCGACGCCATCGTCTGCTACGACATCGACCGCATCAAATATATCGAGAACGTCGACTTCAAACTCGACGGTCGCTCGATCGTCTGGACATGGGTAGGGAAGGCGCTCACCGCCAAGGCGCCCGGACCCGGCACGAAATACAGCATCAAGTATCGCGGCATGGTCGAGTGGATTGCAGTGGAGGCACCCGCCACACGGGTCAGCCACGGAGTCGATATCGGCAGCCGCGTGCTGCTGCGTAAGAAACATATTTACGAGCAATGACATGAGTGACCTCCCTAACCTCAACGCCGCCATCAACCTCGCCGCCAGCTACGTCCAAGCGACATGGCAGCAGGCGGTCATGGGCGCCCAGCCGTTGCCGGGAGTGCCAGAGATCAAAGCCAACATCGGTCTGCGAAAAGCCTACGCTGACAGCATCGTCCTTGGCCAACGAGTGCAGGGCGGCGCCGACCTGAGGCAGTTCATCATCGCCACTTCACAAGCCGCCAAAGACCTCGAATACGGCAAGGCGAAGTGGGACATGAAGCCGATGCTCCTCGGTGGTCCCAAAGCCCGGATCGGCAAGAAGGGCCGTTACAACATTATCCCCTTCCGGCACGGCACCACCGCCAACCATGCCCCGAACAGCAACTTTCCGACGATGCCACGGGACATACTGGCGCAGGCGACCAAGCTGAAACCGGGCGGGCGCCTGACCGGCACCGAGGGCCGGCACCCGGCAGAACAGAACGCCAGCACCGGGTACCAGCACAAGAACGGCAGGTTCGAGGGGATGACTAAGGTCACCAAGACCTACGAGAACGCCACCCAGAGCAAATACCTGACGTTCCGGGTCGTCTCCGACAACAGCGACCCCGGCAGCTGGTGGCACCCCGGCTACAAAGCGCACCACATCGCCGAAAAGGTCGCCGGCTACTGCCAGCCAGCCGTGGAAGCGATGCTGAGAGAGGCCGCGATCAAAGACCTCGTCCCTACCGCCACTATCGGCATGGACGTCACCTTCACAGGATAAAGACAATGGGCTTCCCGAACGTCGACCTCATTCTCAAAGACCTCTTCCTGCGGGAATTCCTTGCGGCGCAAATGGACCCGCAGGAGATCATCAGCGATCTCTTCGAAGACCGCAGTAGCGAAGAGCAGCTGCAGATCGGCACCTACCTGCGCGGAAAGGTCTTTGTCGGCAGCAACCGAGACCGCAGCGAAGACGGCAAGCGGGTCTTCATCCTCCCCCACTTCCCCTCGGCGGAGCTGCCCTTTCCGCAGATCGGCATTTACCACGGGGAGTCGCCGAGTACCGATCGCTTCCTTGGCGATATCGTTGGCGAGGCCACAGCGGTCTACGCGGACGACGGAGAGACGCTCACCGGCTGGAAGCAACCCTATGGCTATTACGAGCAGGCCAGCTTCAACATCGACGTGATCACCGCAACCAAGGACGAGGCGATCTGGCTCTCCCGATTCTGCCAGTATTTCATCTGCCAGAACATCGGCGAAATCGGCGCCAAGGGGATACTGGAAGTCAATATCTCCCTCGCGGACATCCGCCTTGAAAAAGGAGCGCTGCAGCCGCTGGAAGCCTTCGTCCGGGGAGTGAGAATCACCGCCAAGCTGGAAAACACATGGAACAAGACTCTGCCGGTCGGAGTTTATGCCACAGGCGACAACACGGCGCTGTAACGCGCCCGAAGTGTTCCCCATATAAAACGGAGGTTGCATGAAGAAGAAGGACACCGAACAGACCGAGCCGCAGGAGTTCAAGCTCTCGGTCGACGAATTCCTCAGTGAGTTCGGCAACGCACAAGCAGAGATCAAGGGCGCCTTCAAGGCACTCATGAGCAAGGAACAAATCAACGGCCACAAAATGCGCTCCGAGTGGGCACGGCTGCTCGAACTTTTCCGCAGCCAGCCGACCCGGCTCACATGGAGCGAATGGCTTTCACAACAGGGAGGTAACTGACAATGGGAGTAAAAACTGGCGTTACTTGGAAGGGGACGTACTATGTGCGCCCGCAAGCCGCTTCCGCGATCGACTCGTCGGCTCTGAGTCCGGTACAGCTCGGCTCGGCCAACAAGGTCGTCATCATGGCGGAAATGACCGGGCTCCTTGAGCCGAAGAAACTGACCCGGATCGATTCGACCCTCGGCAATTTCCTGATTGCTCCGGCATGGGAAGAGGCCCGGCTGGCCGCCTCTCTGGTCTTCAACCCCTCCAAGGGCATCCCCGGCGCGAGCGAAGTCTACCTCCTGCCGGTCAACCCGGCGACCAAGGCGACCAAGAACCTTGCCTCGGCAGCAGCGGCGGACGTTATCACTCTCGACTCATACCTGTACGGATTGGTCGCCAACCAGATCAAGGCCAAAGTCGAGGCCGGCACCAACACCGGCAAGAAGATCACTATCGGCTTTCAGGACGTCTCCGAGGTCCACGACGACGTTGCCAAGCCGAGCTTTACCCTGCTCTATACCGGAGCCGCAGCGACCGCAACCGTGACGATCAACGTCGCGACCGGCGCCGGCAATCACAAGCTGACCACCACCACGGCAACAGGTGGCGCCGAGAACCTTTCTCTCGACTTCGACAGCTACCCGACCATCCAGTCCTTGATCGACGCGATCAACGCCAGCGGCTTTTACACTGCCGTTGCGGTCACCAAGTCAGCTAAAACCGATCTCTGCTTGCAGCTTGACGCCTTCACGGCAGAGTCGGTCAAAACCACGGCAGCGACCATCACCTCCGACCTGCAAGCGATCGTCGACCGCCTCAATGAGCGCAGCTCCTACGTCGCGGCAACCCGCATCGCCGGAGCCGGAGCCGTCCCGGCCAACAGCGCATGGGCTTACCTTGCCGGCGGCGCTGACGGTGCCACCACCAACGATGATTGGGTTTCGGCTTTCAACGAGCTGAAGACCGTCGACATCGACATCATCGTCCCCCTCTCCTCCTCGGCCTCGATCCATGCCCTCGGCGACGCGCACTGTACTTTCATGAGCGGCCCGGCAGGGAAAAGCGAGCGGCGGCAGTTCGTCGGTGGCGCCCTGCAGTCGTGGAGTAGCGAAGCCAACCGCATCACGGCGATGGGAGTTATCAAAGCGGAAGCGTCCGCCCTCAACAACGACCGCACCGTCCACGTCGGCCTCGGCTCGAAGCACTATGACCCGAATGGCGTCAGCAAGCTCTACCCGGCCTATATCACCGCCGTCATGTACGCGGGCATCGCTGGCGGCGCCTCGGTCGTTACTCCGCTAACCCGCAAGTACCTCAACTGCCTCGGCCTTGAAGTGGAACTGCGTAACACCGAGATCGACGACCTCCTCGAAGCCCACCTCGCGGTGCCGATCAAGGATCTTGTGCAGGGGGCCGGCTTCGTGATCTCCCGGCAGCTCACCACTTGGGCGCAGGACGCCGACCTCTACCGCGTCGAGTTCTCGGTCGGACGCGGCGCCGACTACATCGCCCGCGAAGTCCGCAACCGCCACGAGCTGATCATCGGCAAGCCGGGAACACCGGGTATCGACCAGAGCATCATCAGCATCACCAACGCGGTGCTGGAAGCGGCCATGCGCGACGAGTTGATCGTCAGCTACGACCCGAAGGCAACGGTGCTCCGGGCGGACGGAGTGGTCCGCTACATCGACTACTCGGCGCAGCCGGTGTTGCCAATTTCATGGATCTTTAGCGTGTTCCACTTGCTGCCGACGAAATTCACCGTCAGCCTGTAACCATCTACCGCTCCCTCCGGGGAGCGCTCTTTTAAGGAGGTAACATCATGGGACTCAATACCATGACGGGCAACCGGGCACTCTTCAAGATCGGCGGAGAAGTGATCGGCCTTGCTCAGAACGTCGAGGTCAGCGACGACTTCGGATTGCAGGATGTCGACGCGCTCGGCTCCCCAGAGACGCAAGAGTTCGTCCCCGGCAAATTCACCCACAACATTTCCGGCAGCCGCTACATGGTCAGCGGCAAAAGCCTGAAGCAGCTCGGCTTCGTGCCGGAGTCTGGCGACTGGCTGACTGCGCCGGAATTCGAGATCGAAATTCAGGACAACGTCACCTTCCAGACGATTGAGCAGTACACCGGCTGCAAGTTTGCAACCCACAGCCGCAGCTACGGCAAGCACGTAATCTCCGGCGAAAATTACTCGATCAAGGCCCGCAAGAAAATGGTGTAATGTTCGGACCTCACAGTCAAATGTTCGGACCTTGAACGATAAAAAACCCCCGGCCATCACTGACCGGGGGTTTTTATTGTCACTCAGTTTCCAGGACCGCCGTCATTCGTTCGATAGCCATCGCCGCCAGAACATTCAACGTATGCGCCGGAGCGTGATACGCATCGTGTTCTGTCAGCACCTTTATCGCCTCAGCCAGCGCCATCGCCTCGATCAGCTTTTTGGCGGGGATCATTGGGCACCACCTTTCAGCGACGGCAGGACGTCGACGATATCAGCGGTCCATTTGAGTTGCTGGATCGGCGTCCCGGTTCCCTTGCGTTTCTGCGTGTCGAGGAGGACGGCATAGGCCCGGCCCTTCACCGTCGGCATCCACTGCTTGCCGTGACGGGTTTGCAGCCCAGCAGCCTCAAGGGCAATATTGAACTCGCGCCCGGTCATGTTGAAGCGAGTGCCAAGCTCGGTCGGCGTGTAGTGCCGGTTCTGATTCCCGGCTTGCAGATGCGTCGCGCCGAGAAGCTGCAACGGATCGATCCCGGTCGCGGCACGGGTCGCCATGTTGGCAGAGAGGACCGCCTGATTCCCTTCCAAGCCGACTTTGAGCGCCAGGCTGTGGAAGGCGTCGAAGACGATGGTCGCCTCGACCGGTGCCCGGAAGTTTTGCAGGGAGGAGACCGACAGGAACGATCCGGTCACCTGACGCGCCAGAGCGAAAAATGCCTTGACCAGCCGCTTCTTGAAGGAGCGGGCAATCTCGGTGTTTTTCATGTAGGTCATGATCAGCGTTGACTGCTCTTGGTTGAGGACGGCATATTCAGTCCCCTTGGCAAAACCACCATGAGGGAGCGCTTGCCCCTTCCGCGTTTCAAACGCGAGAGGGCCAAACTCCGCCAAATCAGCAAGATAGGTGCGGATAAGCTCGATGACGTTTTTGTGCTGAAGTTCCATACCCTCGGCAATCGCGAGGGAGGTGGTCCGGGGTTCGCCATCGGAAAGGAACACGAGGGAGGAGGTGTCAAGAGTAGTCGCGTTCATCAGCACACCGCCTTTCCGGCCAACCGCAGCTGCGCGATTTCGGCCTGAAGAAGACGAACAGCGGCCTCGGCATACTTGGCAAGCTCCAAGACGTTGCCAGCGGCAATCTGGCCACCACGCTCTTTGGCAAAGCCAGCATAGAGGGAGACGTTGAAGAGCGGATCAGTCGGGTAGTTGTAGATGGCCGGGGAGGTTGACTTGTGACAGGGCAGGGGCGCAGGACGGACGTGCATTGAGGTGTTCATGGTGTTGTTCTCCTGTTCAAGGGGTTCGGCAAGAGTGCCGGGATGTTGAACACAGCGAACAACCAAGCTGCGGCGAGTATTCAATATATTCCTCGCCCATCCCGGCACGCCTTTCAAAGCGCCGGACATAAAAATACCGCAAAGCTAACGAGTGCGGGCCGGGTTGTGTCCCTGTGTTCAGCAGGTAAAGAAACCGTACCAGCACTCCCGATTGGTTGCAACTCAAAAACGACACCGCAACGATATTGCGATATAGGGAACAGCCTACAGGACGAAGAAACTAAACGCAACTAGAAATATGCCGTTTGGTAGAGTTTATCCAAGAGTGACCCGGCAACAGCAAAAACTTTGCCCCTGCGCCCCGCAACCGCTAGAATATTTGACATAGGTAACGACCACACGAAACCACTCAGGAGGATTCAATGAGCAACGCCACGTCGTTCAGCATCGAGACAAAGATCAACAGCCACACGCAGCTACCATTCGGCAGCAAGTACGCCGGCACCTTCGTGATCCGCCGCCCCAGCATCGGCGACAAGCGGACCATCGCCCTCAAGGACGCCGCCCAGAACAATGCCTTTGGTCGCGTCGATGCGGACCAGATCGGCGAAGGGCTGCGCCTGCTCTCGTATATCGTCGTCTTCGTCACCCACGTCACCGACGGCAAAGTCCCGGCATGGTTCGACCTCGCCAATCTGTTCGACGAAACCGATGAAAACGCCGTGCTGGCTGTCTGGCAAGAGGTCCAGACCTTCCTCGATACCTTTCGACCCGCGCCAGTTAGCGGCGACAGCACAGGAGTTGCACCGGGGTCTGCGAGCATGGTTTCGCCGCAAGTATAACCTGCCGCCGACAGATCCGCGCTTCCTCGCCATGACCGACGAGGAGATCATGCTGGAATACGAGATGGAGATGATCGAGCAGGGAGAGAAGCTGAAGACCTGCCCGAAATGCGAGATCGATACCCACCGCCCGCAGTGCCCGGAATGCGGCATGACGATCACCGGGGACCAGCTGGCGGACGAGATCATGGAACGGATGGAGGCCGGAGAAGACCTCGATCTGACCGCGATCTTCAGGAAGCGCCACGAACACGAAACGGTCGGGATGCTCCCCGGCTACGGAGAATAGCGCATGGGCGGAATTGGCATCGGGATAAATGTTGACGCGCGACAGGTTGCTGCGGCCAAGGCATCCATCGACAAGACCAAGGACGCGCTGCAACACCTTGGCGATCCCATTGAGCTGGCGGGGAAGACCGGCCTCAAGGAAACCTCCGTTCTCATCAAGAGATTGACCGACGATATCAATCGGCTCAAGGGCATTGCCTCGTCCAGCGACAAACAGGGCGGCCTCCTGAACGCAAAACAGTTTCAGGAGGCCGCCAGTATTTCGTCCAAGCTCGGCAAGAATATGCAGGACTTCGCCGCGCAGATCAGCAAGGCCCGACAAGAAATCACCAAAATGAAGGGGGAGCTGAAAACTCTCGACCAGCAAGAGTCGAACAGCAATTCGGCATCGGAACGCTCCAGAATTGCCGAACAGAGAACTCAGCTCAGGAGCCGGTTAAGGCAGCAACAGAAAAGCTACCGTCGGCTGGAAGGGCAAGAGGACCAGTTTCAAGGCGAGTTCAACGAATACACGGACAGCGTGCAGGGCTCTGGGCAGCAACGCGGAGCACCGGCCTCTGGTGGAGGCCTGAAGAAAGCCATCGGCTACGGAGCGGCTCTCATTGGCGCCGGCACGGTCATGGGCTTCATGCTGGAGTCGATGTCACGCGCCGGAGCCATATCACAGGGCCGGACCGGCCTCGCGGGGATCGGCGGACAAACCGGATTCGGTGCCGGCCTCAATCTGGGATTTGGGCCGGCAGCCGAGCTGCAGATGGCGCAAGCGGTCGCCAAAAAGGGGAACTACGGCGCAAGGGGAACGCTCCTCGCCATGCAGTCAGCCAGAGCCTTCAACATGGACGGGTCCGCTGCCGCCAACATGGTCGGATCAACGGGCGCCCTCACCGGCATGACGCAGGAACAGACCCGGCAATATATCGAGGCGATGCGGGACTTCGGCAAGCTGGGCCGGCACAATATCGGCACAAGGATCGAAGAGTACGTTCAGGTTAATCAGCGCTTGATGCAGACAATCTCGGCCACGTCCGGAGGCGCCAAGATCGGCAGCGAGTCGGCCTCATTCGTCGCCGGCCTGCAAGCGTCCCTGTGGAGCAACGGCCCGTCCGGGCAGAATGCCAACATCCTTTCCAAGATGAACTCGTCGATCTCCGGCAACGGCGGATCACCAGGGGAGCAGCTGTTCAAGTGGTCGGCCCTCGGCGGCGACAAGCTGCCGGCTGGCGACCTCGGCGCCCTCTGGGAATTCAAGAAGCGCATGTCTCTCGGCGTCGGCGACAGCGAGAACGTACGGGGCATGATGAATAAGGCGATGTCCTTCGGCGGCGGCGCGGACGGACCGCTTACCAAATTCACGCTGGCGTCGCAGTTCACGATGACCGTGGCGGAGACCGAGAGTCTGCTGAAGACGCTGAAGGACAACGGAGCGCTATCGAACGAGGCATTGAATGATCCCGAAAAGTTCCGGGAGATATTCACCAAGGCCCGCGCCGCCGGGTCGCTCGCAGGGGACGCGGGGAGGGGAACCGACGAGCACACGCGAGTGCAGGCTGATATTGAGAACTACATGGTCGGCCTCGGTGATTCCTTGCTGTCTGTAACCGACAAGATCAAAGCTGGCCTTGTTGATGTCGCCAACACGATCAACTCCGGTGAGTTCACCAAGGCGGTCGGGAAACTGACAAACCTCATGCTTGGCGATCCGGCTGGAATGTACTCAGATAAAAAGGAATCGCCAGTCACCAAGGCCGTCAATAGCACCACGAAAAAGCTCCTCGGCTGGGGATTGGGACCAAACGACCCTGACCCTCCATCCATCAGAAATTCTGGGTACCGGAAGGTTCATAGTGCTACGCATGAAATGGAGAAACAGAAGAAGAGGGAGATCCTGCACGATGAAGAGACGGGCGAATTTATCCCAGATAAGAATGGTCACATGCAGCTCGGAAAACCATTAAGCAGTATTGACAGATTGACAGAAGAGATAACGAGACTTGTCGGTGAAGTCCGCACCCTCTCTTCGCAGGTCTAGTTACTCAGGAAACCAGCGTGTCGCCAAATGGATGTCGCCATTTCATAACCAGAGGAGCCGGGAGAAAGATAGACAACCCTCTCGCCGTTCGCCGGATCGAGGAAAGTCACCTCCTTGGTCTTCCCGTCAAAATAAAATTCAGTATCGCCGGATTCTCCGGAGGAGTCAGACAGGAGGATTGCAAGATGGTTGGGGGAATGAAAAGCCGCCGCGACATAGCGACCACCACTCATGTACCAAAAATACTCAAATTCTTGGCTCGAAGTCCGAACCGCAACAGGGCCAGAATCTGTCGTCCCCCCCTGATAAATGTATTTCCCCGGCTCGCCGGCACAAGCAATAGCAACAGTCAGAAGAAACGCACAAAGAACACACAATAAACGCATAACAACCTCCACGGAGCCTCAATGTTTTACGGGACATTCCGACCAGACCACAAAGTCATTCTCCGCCGGGCCGCCAACGGCTACGCAGACGAAGATATCAGCAATGACATCGTGTCGATCAACACGAACAAGGCGTTTGCCCGTGCTGCTGGCGGATTCCAGATCACGACCACGTTCAATACGCGAATCGATAGTAAACGATATGATGAAATAGTCAAGACCGACGACATCATCCTGATCAGCCTCGACGCCGGAGACGGCAAGGGGATGCAGTCGGTCATGATCGGCCTCATCGACCGCGTAGGCCGGGTCCGCTGCTATGACGCCGAGGGCCGCCCGCAGTTCCGCTGCCGCATCAACGGCACCGACTTCGGCAAGCTGCTCATGAAACACGACTGCATCGTCGATATCATGCCGCTGAAGAACACCGAGACCGGCACCGTGACCGGCGGCGACAACTCCGAGTACCTGTTTCGCTTGGCTGCCGGCGTGACGTTCTCCGGTACACCGAAGGAGATCCTTGACAGTCTCTTTTATAAGCTCTTCTTCAACCAGCTGCTGCTGCCGCAAGATTACATGGACATCTGGTTCCCGGACGTCACTCCGGACGACTGGCAGACCTACAATTGGGCGCTCCTCGAATCTACCGGCAGCATCTGGAACGCGATGAAGGCCACCGCCAACGAACCGTTCAATGTCCTCTCCACCGAGACCTACGACGGCAAGTTCTACGTCATCCACGAGAAGTACCCGTTCGACCCGACGACCGGCAAACTCCTCTGCACCGAGACCGGAGCAGCACCGGGAGCGACCGGGATCAGGGGCGTCCTCCGCACGATCGACGACCGGCTGGTGGTCACCGAAGACCTCGGCATCTGCGACAACGAACGCATCAACTACGTTTACCTCAAGGCGCCGCAGTTCGTCATGGCCGCTGCGCTGGAAGGCATCCCCATCCAGTTCGCGCAAGGCGTCTTCAACGACACGCAGGACGAAATTGCCACACACGGATTCTCCCCGTGGGAGGTCAATACCAACTTCGCGCCACCAAACGTCCCGGCTCTCGACGTCTGGATGCAAGACCTCGCACTGGAGCCGATCAAGAACAAAGCGTCGATGCTCTGGACTCGCGTCAAACGCAACCACCTCCTCGAAAGCGGCACGCTCGGCATCCACGGCGCCCCAGAGTTCAAGGTGGGCGACGGTGCCCTCATGAAGAACGGGCTGGAATATTTCGTGGAGCAGGTGACCCATAACTACCAGATCGGCATGGCCGGGACGACTTATCAGTCCTGCCTCGGCCTGACGCGAGGGCAGAAACACACATAAAATTCGCCCGGCCATCACTGACCGGGCGAATTTTATCCCTCTAACCTTCCAGCAACCACTCTATCCTTTCGACCACCATACCGGCAAGGACATTTATCGTGTTGACGGCCATCGACAGTTCGTCATTGGCAGTGCCGCAACGGATTGCATCGACCAGCGCCTGAACTTCCATCATCTTCTGTGCTTTTTCGTTCATGTAGATCCCCTTAAGAAAATTGCAAATTCTGGCCGGAATTGGCCAGTCCATAACACTACGCCGTGACCGCCAAGGCTTCCGCCAGCCGCGCCATGCCTTTGGCCGTCACCAAGACCTGCTCGGTGAGCTTCTCGCTGCCATCGGAGCGTGAAACGAGCGTCACCTTGTGCTCCAGTAGGCCGGACTGTAATTTATCCTGATACGCGACGAAGCCACCGCCACCGGCCCGGCGATAAATCCACTTGTGACCAGAGAGGAAGGCGAAGAGATCCTTGGGGCGCACCTGCAAATCCTTGGCGGCATTGGTGATACACAGGGAGCCGTCAGCGGTCGCGATCCGGTCGAGAGCGGCGGCCTTCGGTTCCAGTACGGCAATCTGCCGGTTCTTGTCGTCGATCATGGCGGCAGCGGCAAGGAGGCCACGCGCCATCTGCATTTCTGGCGTTTCGATGAGGGGCGTCTTGGCGAGGCGCTCACACTCGATGAAGTAGAGACGCGCCTTCTTCCCCTGCGGAGAGCGTTCGACCATCGACAGCTCTTTCGCCATATCAATGGAGAGGTGGTATTCGATGGGCGCCCGTAAACCCGCATGTTTGCCGTTCCCCGGAATCGGGGAGCGCACGAAGTCCTGATTTTCAACGAATCCGAACTGGTCAATGCGGTCCTTGATCCATGTCGAGAAGTCCTTTCCGACAGCGAGGAAGGCGTGAAGGTCGCGGGCATTGACGGTCGGAATGGAGTCGGTGCCGATGGGACGGTTGGCGATTGCGATTAACTGATTCATCAGCACACCGCCTTTCCAGCCAACAGCGACTGCAAGAGGCGAATCGACTGCTCGGCATACTCCGCCAGGCACAGAACATTGGCCGGCGAAATCTGGCCGCCGCGCTCTTTGGCAAAACCGGCGTGAAGGGTGGCGTTGAAGATTGGATCGGACGGGTAGGGGATGGGGCAGGTGGTCTTGATGTTTTTCATGGTGAAGCTCCATTTCCTGTTGAGGGATGCGGCAGAGGATGCCGGGAAGTTCAACACAGCAATGGACGGCTGCGACAGGTATTGGATATTCCCTGTCCTTCCCGGCATCCTTTCTAAATGCAGGGCGTAAAAATACCGCAATACTGACGGGTGCGGTAGCCGGTCCAGTCCCTGTGTTGAGCAGGTTGAAGGCACGTTACCGCAGGCTCATAAACGATTGCAACAAAAAAAGAACGAAATCACGTCTTAGCGATATAGGGAACACCCACGATACAGCAAAAACTTTGCCACCACTCCCCGCCAGCGGGTAAGATATGCGACATAGGGAACACTATAATATACCAAACGGTAAAGTCAAACATAAAAGGGACAGAAACATGCTTGAACGCAACGGTGCCCGGCGGCAATCGGGGATGGAACAAAACAAGGCGGTCAAAGCCGTTAATTTCTCGGCGGACAGCCTCGTCCGGGGAGTCGTGCTCAAGGACGGCATCAAACATGCGGACGCGGGCGGCTGGCGGCGGACGCAAGTCGATATCGGCCTGTTCGGACGGAACGTCGGCAAGCTGCACGAATACCTCATGGGCGTGCCGCTGCTGTACGGGAAGATCAACAAGGACAACGGCGAAGAGTGGACTCCGGAAGAAGGGGACATTGTCGCGATTGATTTCTTCAACAAGGACCGCAACGACCCGGTGGTCGTCGGCTACCTCGGCCCGGCGGACAGCGCCATCTACACCCCCGCCGCCAAACGCACCCGCAGCTACCGCAAGCGCAGCGGCACCAGCGAGGAGATCGACAAGGACGGCAACCGGACGACAGTGGTCGCGGTCGACGAGCACACTACCGTCGCCGGCAAGCGCACGACGATCATCGAGGGCAACGAGGACATCACCATCACCAGCGGCGACCTCACGATCACCGCCAGCGCCGGGAAATGCACGGTAACGATCGCTGGCAAGACCGCATGGACCAGCGCCGGCATCGATCTCGACGGCGCCGCTGGCGGAGGCGTCAAGGGCGGCGTTCAAGGAGACTGCCTCTGCCCCTACACGAAGCAGCCACACGCGATGGTCTCCGCGACCGTCAAGCTGAGCAAATAGGAGAATGACATGGCCATGACAGGGGCAGGGCTCAATGCCGCCAGAGAGGCAGCCAGAGACGCGGTGACGGCAAGTTACACACAGGGATCGAGCGCCGCAGCGGTGCAAGCGCTCAGTGACGCGATGCTGCTGGCCGACTCCACCGCCATCGTCGACTATATCAAGGCCAACGCCGTCGTCACGACTACCAGCGGCGCCCCGGACGGCGAGCACAGCGGCAACATAACGTAAGGAGAAGCCCATGCCTGCCAGCAGACAAAAACTGCCGTTCATGTTCGAGGTCTTGGACGACCGAGGGATCATCGAGAACCAGTACATTCTCCCGATCAACCCGGAGTCCTATACGCTGTCGCGCCCGACGCGTGCCAGCGTCACCATGACCAAGGCAGGGGCATTCGAGGACAATGTCGGCTACGGCATCCCGAAGATCAAGATCAGCGGCGTCTTCGGCATCCGAGGGACGAAATACCCCGGATCGGGAGCCGTTCATCTGGCCGGGGATAAGAAGACCGGCCTCGCCCTGTTTCTGGAACTGGAAGCGATCTTTGCCGACTTCCATGCTCAGTTCGCGGCCTACGATATCTATGGGGCTGAAAACAAGAAGCCCCTTGGTGCCAAGAAGCCCGTCCTCCACTTTTACGATTACTGCAACCGCGACTACTTCCGGGTTCAGCTCAATCAGTTCACGCTGACCAAAGATATCCAGCGGCGAATGATGTACCAGTACAATCTCGACATGACCGTCCTCGGTCGCATCCTGCCGTCGATCGATGAGCAGGCGATGATCAGCATTTACTTCAACTTCGGAACCCTGCCGGCAAAGACCGGTTGGCTGATGAAGGCGCTGAACGCCTATGCCGCTGTCATGAGCGTCGTCAGTACGGTCCTCACGGTCATGGCGACGGTCGAAGCCAACGTCAAGGCGATCTCGACAGCGGTCACGGCCCTCCGCAATGGCGTCTCCAAGGTCATCAACGTCGCCTTCTCGCTGGTCGTCTCCACGATCAACGCCACGCAGGCGATCATTCACACGATCTCCAGCTTCTCCGACATCCCGCACGAAATTACGCGAGGACTCCGCGACGTTGAGCGGGCGCTACTCTCCCTCAAGGCGGAAGAGCAGCTCTTTATCGAGACCACCGTGATCCCGGAGAGATCGGGCACCCTGTCTGCCAGCGACAACCCGGAAATCCTCACCGGAGCATCAATCCTCGACAGCACGATCGCCAGTGAAACAGTCCCGGAAGAATCGCTGTTCAGTAACACGCAGGAGACCGTCCTCCTCTCCGCCACCGAGATTGCCCTGACCGATGGCGACACCATCCAGACTGTTGCCGGAAAGAACAACGTCCGCTGGCAGGACGTCGTCGCCATCAACGGCCTGACGTTTCCCTACATTGGCCAGACCGAGGAGGACCGTTATTCCCCGGCTCTTTACTTCGGCACGGTCCTCGACACCGCCTATGCCGGCAGCCGGACGATTGAGGTTGCCACCTTCGACGGGTCCATCCTGCCGGGCGAGATCATCCTGTTTCGAGCGAATGCCGACACCATCAGCGTCGGGGACATTTTCGCAGAAGTCGCGGCAGTGGATGACACGACTGTGACCCTGACCGAAGAACTGATCGTCGACATCCTTGCCGGCACCCCGATCAGCACCCATGCCGACCGCTACTCGATCCTGATTGCCGGAGAGTCCGTCCGCATCCCCGGTACCACGATCGGACAGAACTTCGCCTCTGCCGGCAGCACCTTTGAAGAGAGTGCCTACGGCATCGACGAACTGCTCGACGCCGACGGGTTCATGGTCGCCACCCCATCGGGAGACATCGCCACCGTCGGCGGCATCGCTAATCTGGAGATGGCGATCCGCCACCGCATTGCCACCACTCGCGGCGAGCTGAAGCAGTTGAGCCACGAAGGCTACGGCTCCCGGCTGCCGGAAATCGTCGGGAAGATCAGCAACGAGATGTGGCAGGAGCGGGCGCTGTTCGAGGCCGAGCTGGCGGTCCTGCAAGACCCGCGCGTCGAGAGCGTGCTGGAATCCTCGTTCCAGACCGAGGGGATCAGCCTTTATGTCGACGTGCGCTGCAAGCTGGTGGGCAGGTCAAATCCGGAACAAATGCGGCTGCTGGTCGCATGAGCAAATTCTTTGATATAGGAAACGCGAGAGGTTAAGATACCGGCATGGCATTCGAGATTATCAAGGCAGACATCAGAGTTTCCCGCATGGTCGGCTGGTTCACGGGTATTTGCAGTACCGTGACCGATCTGGTCGTCGGCTCCAAGCTCCGCACCAAGTTCGAGGCCATTGCCGTTGAAATGGAGGAGCAGGACTACCAGTTCTATGCGGCAGTCAAGAAGGCGATCCCGGTCGCAGTCTATCAAGCCTTTACTTTCTCCCTGCTGCCGGCGAGCAAAGCCGCTGGGGCCGTGACTTTTACCGCGAATCCAGTCCCCGGTAGCGACATCAATATTCCTGCCGGCACGCGAGTTGCGACCACCGCCACCGCCACCATCGCCGAGAAGGTCTTCGTCACCGTCGCCGACGGGACGATCTTGGCCGGGCAAGCGACCACCAGCATCAACGTTGCCTGTACCACTGCCGGGACCACCGGGAACACGGGCGCCGCCACCATTACGGTTCTAAAGACGACCATCCCCGGAATCACCGCAGTCAGCAACCCGCTGTCATTCTCGAATGGCGCCGAACGCGAAACAGAATCCAGCCGACGCGAACGCTTTGCCAACTACGTCCTCAATCTGTCGCGGGCCACCGATACCGCTATTGAATACGGCGCCACCACGGCCCGGCTGCTGGTGGAGGGAGTTGTCACCGAGCAAGTGGTCTCGGCCAAGACGATCCTGACCGGGCAGGCCATCGCGGATTGCGTTATCTACAACGGCGTCGGAACCGCCTCGGCGGGACTGATTACCGAAGCGCAGAAGATCATCGACGGTTATGTCGACGACAACGGCGTGAAGATTGCCGGATACAAAGCTGCCGGGGTCGTCGTCACCGCCGTCTCCGCCACGCCGGTCGCACAGGATGTGACCATCGCGACGACGCAGTCTGCCAGCGCCAGCGGAGCTGCCGAAGCCATTGAAGAGGCGATCTTGGCCTACTTCGCCACGCTCAAGGTCGGAGACGATTTGATCTGGGCGGAACTGGTGCAGCTGACGATGGCGGTCGACGGCGTGACAAACTGCGACGTGTCGGTTCCTGCCGCCGACGTCACCATCACCGACACGCAAGTGCTCATCCCCGGCACGATTACGGTGACATGATGGGCGCCTTCGAACGAGTCCTAGCCCGGCTGAACTCCGTATGGAATAAATCGCCGCAGCGTGTCGAGATCGCAACGATCACTAAGGACGGTGCCACCTTTCGCATTGTCGGCCTGCGGTGTCTGACGACCGACGCCACCGGAACGACGACGATCAGCCTTGAAACGGGCACGGTCAACGATTTCCTTGCCGCCCTGCAAGTCAAGGGCTTCACCACCGTCCTCTACGACGGCCAGTACGGAACCATGCTGGCGCGAGGGATTGTCGAACAGGGGACGGCGCAGTCGGGAGAATCCATCGGCTATCACCAGTCGCTGCTCTGGTCGGAACTCAAGACCAGCGCATGGGAACTGGACAACCAGCGAGATCGCATCGACGACGCCACCAAGCAGCTCTACCTGCACTCCGCCACCGGCACCTGGGCGGAGGAGTGGGGCGACCTCTTTGGCACCTACCGGGTCGCCGGAGAGAGCGACGCAACCTTTCTGAACCGGGCCATCGCCGAAGCGATAAGGCCGCGCAGCAACAATGTGGCACTGGAGAACATCATCGCGGAAGCCTTCGGGATGATTTGCACTGTGCGCGATGCCCTGCCCAATGTTGCCGAGCTGCCGCCAGAAGACCAAGCCGAAGCCGCCGGACGCTTCCTGCTCGACCTTGCCGTCCCGAACGACTTGTCGGCGGAAGAAGCCCTGCTCCTGATTGACCGCATGAAGGCCGTGGTGCGGAAGAACAAGGCCGCCGGGACCGACTTCCTGCAGACCGTCCTGAGCAAGCTCAACGCAATCAGCGAAAACGTGTCGATTACTGAGACGGTCGGCGCATCGATCAACGCCGGCATCGACGACACATTCCTTCCGGGCGCAATTATCTGCGGTACCGGATGGATTTGCGGGACGCCGGGACTGCTATGTGGGACCAATGACGCCATCAAAGAACAGATCGCAGTGAAAACCATTCTCGTCGCCGATGGCAGCATCGTCGCGACCGGACTTTACGGAGGATAGGATGAACATCGGTGAAATGATCGGCCTGCGCGGCGACTTAAAGATTTCCGTGCGAACCCTCGACGGAACACTGGTTGAGGAGCGGGACATCCAGAATTTGATTGTGAATGGGGGAAAGACTCTGGTCGCCAAGCTTCTCGGCGGCGATGCCAGCTATAAAAACCTAGAGCACATCACCAAGATGGCGTTCGGTACGTCGAACCAAGCAGCCGCGACCGCCGACACCGCCCTGATCGACGAGCAGTTTGAGAAGGCGGTCACCGTCACCTATCCGGCCTATAACAAGGTCATGTTCGCGACGACGATGGAAGGGAACGAGGGCGGCAGCTTCACCTACCAAGAACTCGGCCTCAAATCGGACGCCACCGAGATCCTTTTTTCAAGAGTTATTATCACCCCGATCACCAAGTCGACGCTGTACAAAATCACCGTCGAATGGACGATCTCGGTTCAATAGCCGGAGGCACCGATGAAGAACCTGACACCCGTCAATGAATTCACTTCACCCGTCAAGTCCATCATTGACGGCGACGAGCTGAATCAGGCCATCCTCGAAGAACTGATGCAGATCCTCGCCAACCGCACGGAGTTCAACAAACTTGCGGCTGCCGTACATGCGGCGCTGACCAATCCCCACAGCGCGACCGCTTCAAACGTCGGAAGCCGGCTGGTTCTGCGCGATGCCAACGGAGACTTTTCCACAAGGGTCATCACCGCAGCATTGAGCGGCAACGCGACATCGGCAACCAGTGCCGGCAATGCGGATACAGTCGACGGGCAGCATTTCAGTTGGGCAAATTCGCACAATAACCCGACATACTTGTGGGGTGCGGATTCCAACGGCAACGGTTTTCTGGCATCCAGAGCGGCGATGGTGGTTGGTTCTGCCACCAATGCCACCAACCACATTAACGCCTTCGCTCATTATCTCACTTACAACGGATATTTTAAGACACCGCAAGGATTTATGATCCAGTGGGGATCAACGAGTAGTGGGACCACTTATTTCCCTACCGCATTTCCCAGTGCCTGCCTAGCCGTCGTTGCGACACAAACAAACGGCGGGAATTATCCTCCCCATACGCACACAATTACCGGCAAAGCACCTTCCTATTTTACGTGGACAGCTGCTGACGCTGGAAAAGTCCTCGATTTTATTGCGATTGGAGTTTAAAGGAGTCAGCCATGAAATACTTCTCAGCGACAAAATCGGGTTTTTTCGATACCACCATTCACGGCGAACGGGAAATAGAGCAGGTCGACACCGATGGAGAAGGAGCCGTCGTTGACAGATACATGGTTCCAAATCCCAACTGTCTGATCCCACTCGATGCCAAAGAACTCTCCGAGGAGGAGTACCAGTCTTTGATGGAATGGCAGAGCAAGGGTCGCTCCATAAAATTCCACGGGCAAGCTCGGCCCTACAACGAGGAGCCGCCAGCCCGGACACTGGCCAGCGCCAAAGAAGATAAGCTCGCCGCTCTGGCCGCAGCCCGCTACCAGCGTGAGACTGCAGGGCTCATCATTGGACCGGCTACGATCATGACGGACCGTGCCAGCCAAGCGATGATTACAGGTGCCTACGTCGCAGTGCAGATTGATCCGACACGACAGATTGACTTCAAGGGCGCTGACGGCTGGATCAAGATCGGCGCACCGATGGTTATGCAGATTGCCGCAGCCGTCAGTAGCCATGTGCAGGCGCACTTCACCGCCGAGCGGGCACATGCCGAAGCCATTGAGGCACTCGGAACCATCGAGACTATCGACGCCTACGACATCGAGACCGGCTGGTAAAGTTTGTGGCCGGAGTGTTCCCTATGTCAACGCAGCGCCACGAGGACGCAAGAGGTAAGAAGCCATGACGCCCGAACAAAAGCAGCAACTCCGTGCCAAGATCGTCGAGATCGCGTTGTCGCAAGTCGGAACTCGCGAAGTCGGCGGCAACAACAACGGCGCCCAGATCCGTCAGTACATGATGGCGACATGGCTGGCGCCGGCTTCATGGCCTTGGTGTGCTGCGCTGTGCTGCTGGGTACTCCGGGAAGCCCTCGCATTCTTCCCAGAGATCAAATTATCCCGCTGCCAAGACGCCAGCGCATTTGGATGGGAGACGTGGGGCCGCAAGAACGGCTGCGAGATCATCGCCAAGACCGAACTGGCCAAGGCCGGCGACTTCGTGATCTTCGACTTCAACGGAGCACAGCAAGGAGGCGGGCACATCGGCATCGTAGTCGCTGACCAGCACATGTGCTTCGACCACATTACGACAGTTGAAGGGAATACCAATGGAGCCGGGGATCGAGAGAGCACCACAGGAGATGGTGTCTGGGAGAAGCGCAGGACTTCACCCGGTGCTGTTGTTTGCTACGTCAGAATTTAAGGGAGGCCACATGAAAGAGAAAATTTTACAGTTTGTCGGCAAATATGTCCCGGAGAGCTACCGGACGAAAGTCGCAGGCGTCGCCCTGATCATGCTCGGCCTCGTGGGCTTCGTCCGTATTGCCTGGCCGGATATGGTCCCCGTCGACCTTTCCATGAGCATCGAGCAGTGCGTGCTGTCAATCTCGGGGGGCCTGGGCATGATCGGCATCGGACGCAAGATCGACAAGAACACCGAGGCGGTCAAGGCCACCGCACCGTGATACCACGCAACCCGCTCCGCATCAGCCACACATGGCGGCTGAACATTGACGTCTGGCTGCTAAAAATACTCAACAAACTCAAAAGGAGACTCAAGCCATGTGGGAAAAAATGAAGCTTGCCATGACCAGCATTTTCGATTTCTGCCTCCCCTTCCTGCGCCAGATGGCGCGTGACGCAGGGCCGATTCTTGCCAAGGCCGCACTGGCTGCTGTCAAGATCGTTGCCGCAAACTACAGCGGTGCCAGTTCCAGCGAGAAGCGGGACGCAGCCCTGCAACTCATCACCAGAGACCTGCAGAAACAGGGAATTATTGTTGGAGTCAACGTCGGCACCAGCCTTGTCAATGCGGCCATTGAAATGGCCGTCCAGAAGATCAAGGACTCGACGAAGTAACAACGTCTAACCGCCACAGCAAGGGATAACCTATGCCACCGCTTATCACACGCGAGATCAATAATGCCGGGCAACCGCTCGTCGACTCGGCGGGCAACCTGATTGTCGGCGCGAAGATCGAGTTCTGTCTGGTTAAGGGATTCATCCCCACCGACTCCTTTGATTTGATCAGCCAAGAAAAAGTGGTCAGCCGGCGGCATACAGTCTACACGAACATATCAGGGGAATTCTCGCTGTCCCTGTGGCCAACAGATCGCGGCGAAGGAGGACGGCAATACCTCTGCAGCATCATGGGGCAGCCGTCCTTTGCCGCCAATCTGAATAGCGGCGACCTCAGCCCGGTCAAGTGGTTTGATTTTCGCGCGGGAGGCGGAGAACTGACGACGCAGGAACTCACAGCGTTCCAACAGCACATCCTCCAACATACCATCATTCTTGATAAATTCGCGATTGTCGGCGGACTTCTCTACTACGACGGGAACCCGGTCATCCAGAGCCTGCCCGACAATCTCGCGACCACCGAGGATATCACGGCGGCCATCGACGGTATCCTGGTCGAGGGCGGCGCGGTCGGCAGCGTCAATGGGCAGGTTGGCATCGTCACCCTGACGGCGGCGGACGTCGGCGCGGTCAGTGCCGAGGACTTCGTCGACCAGCTCGTCCTTATGCAGCCCGCGTTAGTCTCCGGTACCAACATCAAAACCATCAACGGCCAGAGCCTGCTCGGCAGCGGCGATCTCGCTATTGGCAGCTCAACGGTGCATACCGCCACCGGAGCGCAAGCATTCGTCGTCCCTGCCTGCGCGGTCGGCATCAGCCACATTTACGTCGGACTGTCGAACAATGCCGTCTCGGTGCAACTATCCGGTGACGACCGACTACTCCTGCAGAACGGCACGCTGTCGGCCATCGGCATCACCCTGACAAGTATTGCCGCTGCCGGCGTCATGCTGAAATTAACCGGGCTGAACGACAACATTTGGCTCGTTGAAATCATGAGAGGAACCTGGGCATGAGGAGTACCCTGCGATTATTGATCACTATCCTGTTCTGGGCGGCCACCGCCAGCGCCAGCCTGTACACTCCGATTCCCGGACCGCTGCAGTCGACCGATGAGGTGCTTGTGGACCGGGCCGGCGTCATGTATGGCCTCCAGCTGACGACCTACTTCTCGCTGCTGGGGCACGGGCATGCCATCGCGGACATCGATGGGCTGGAAGCGGCGCTAGGGGGTGCCGGGACGGTCGTCAACTCGGTCACCTGCACCGGCACGGATAAAGTGATCGCCTTTGACACTGCCACCGGAAACTTTACATGCGGAACCGATCAAGAAGGTCCGGTAGGCATTGAGGTGGAAGCTGATCCGATCTTTGCCGCCTCCCCCGCTGCCAGCTTTGATCCTGTTGATTTCGCCACCGCCGCCCAGGGAGCAACAGCGGATACGGCGCTGCAAGCCGAGACCGATCCCTCCGTCGCCGGGGCGATTTCTTCCCACGCATCCACGGTCCAGCATGGCACGACCACTACGGAGCAGACCAATATTGCCCTGGCGGCCACGGCTCTGCAGCCAGAATCCATCGGTGATACGGTTGCAGCGTTTGATGATGCCCGGTTTCCTACCGCCGACGAAAAAGCCAACCTTCCAGCTCTTGTCCCCCACGTTGCCAGCATCCAAGCCCTGCGCGATTACACCGGCTCGGCTACGGTGGTTTACGTCGAAGGGCATACCACGGCGGGAGATGGTGGAGGTGGTAACTTCCGTAAAGACACTGGCACTTTCGTTGACAACAACGGAACAATCCTTGTGTCGACTGGCGGGGATGGCTCGGTGAGGTGGTTGCGCGATTATTCTGGGACTGTCCATTTGCGTTGGTTCGGAGCCAAAGGCACTGGCTTAGATACTGACAAGGTGTCAAATTTTGAAGCGATTAAGGCGTGGTGGAACTATGGCGCATCCAGTAAAAATCCGCTTTATGTCGATCCTGGTGTCTACGTAACAACGATGTTCGGTGGTGAAGTCGCAGGATTCTCAGCCTTAAATAACGTGTGGATTTATGGCGACGAAACAGTCAGCGAATTCAAGTTGGCGTCGGGTGAGAATACTCGGCTTTTATATGACTCAACGCAATACTCAGCCGGAATCCGTGGCGTAAGATTTAACGGAAATAACCCGCCCGCTTCGTGGGGCGGCGCACAGCTCAACCCAGGAACTTCGGCACTCGTTGAGCTTTCTGGGTGGGGCAATACTTATGACAGCGTGGTTGCGTCATTCAGTGGCGGTACGGGTTTCCTGTTTCAGTCGTCACAGCAAATCGATCTCAGAAGAATTAAGGCCTACTTTAATGTGGGGAGGGGGCTTGAACTGAGTCGCGTTATCGGTGCAGATTTATTCTCTCCATGGGCTGAGGGAAATGACCTCGGCGGCATTCTATTGCGCGGCGGTAGCGACGGCGGGACATCTCGCGCCCAAGCCTATTTTTCCCCGTCAATCCGCGTCTACGGTGGATATTACGAGGGGAGTAATCCCGGACTAGAACTGAGTGGGATTTGCGGCGTTAAAATTTTCGGAGGGACTGACCCGACAAATAATTCCGCACCTGTTTTCCATATTACTAAGGACCTCACTTCAGGAGCAGGGCGGCAGGAATCTCACTCAAACATAATCGACATGACCGGAGTCTATGGTCAGACAGTGATTGATGTCGGGAATCAGGGTAATACGATTTTATTGTCAACTGGCAGCCACTATACTGATCCGTCAAACGCGGAATCTCGCAAAACTGTCATTGACAATGACGGCCGGAATATTATTAGAACACAGATCAAGGTATGGGGGGATTTGCCTGTCAGTACTGATACGGCGAGGGTCAATTATCTCGATGATTCTAACCCTGCCGCCGTAACGATTATTGAGGGGGCAGTGTCTACAGTCTCGTACCCAACTGGAAACCTTTTTAATCCTGCCGTCTCTCACGTCGCAGCCAAGAATAAAAGCTGCCACGTTGAATTTATACCGGATGGGGTCGAAACAAACGGAATCACTGCGTATGGGTCGGCAGCAGCAGTGCCAATTAACAGCACGCTCTATGCTCAAGTCGCCCTAAAAGTCCCACCGAGCGTCTTTTTGCAGATACAGTTGAGAGACGCGGTTAATAATCAATATTATGATTGGGACTCGCAGACATGGGCGGCGGCTGATACTCAGTATAATGTCATGCCAAGTGGTCAAGCCGAGTTTATTAACCTATCCTTTTTAACTGATGCCGTAGCAACTCGTAAGCTCGAACTGCGCGTCAGGATCAATTACGGTTACGGCCATGCCGATGCAAGGCGCTGCAAATTTTACTACATGGGGATAGTCAACGGTATCGATGCCGGATTGATCCATCGCCGTGGGGCCGTGACAGTCGGGTATGGTATGACAGACGCATTCTTTACTACTGCGGCCTTGCCAGCCCACACCGAGATACAAAAGGGAACCACGGTCTTTGATACGACAACCAGCACGCGAAAAACTGCTACGGAAACGGGGTGGCAGGCCGTGTTACAAGAGGAGTCCGACCCCATAGCCAGTGGCGCCATTGCTGCACTGACTCCCGGCACGATCGGTGCCGAATCCGCCGACGCCGCCATCATCAAAGAGTCGGAGTTATCCAGCGCGACCAATTCTGACAGCTCGACCACGGCGGCCAACAGCGCGGCGGTGAAAGCGGTCTACGACCTGGCATCAAGCAAACAGCCACTCCTCTCCATCTCCATCGAGCAATGGATTGCCTGGGGTGGGACGTTGCCAGCACGCGGTGATAGCGCTATCTGTGATGAGCTCCATGTTCAGTACAACTCTGTCAACACCTACCTCGACAGCATCGGCATCAACGACAGCAACATCGAGTGCGGTGCAGGCTGGCTGTCCCTCGGCCCGACAATCAGTATGAGCGGGCAGTCGATGACGCTGGCCTATGGCGGCTTTGCTCCCTCAGCACCGGCAGGCCCACAGACCATCGGTATGACCGCGCAGGAGATGGTTTCGGCCTATGGCGCTATTGGCGTTTTGGCCGCAGGCGGGCCGGTGACTATTACGCTGGATGCACAGTCGATGACCTCCAGTTATGGGGGCTTGGCAGTTAGCGCACCGGCAGGAGCGGCGACGATCACGATTGCTAGTCAGTCGATGACTTCGGCGTATGGGACGCTGGGAGTGACGGCAGTTGGGGCTAACTCATTCGTCGACCTCTTCACTTATTCGGATGGTGCCGTCCCGGCCCCTTGGACATCGACCGGATCACCATCAATTTCGAGCAGTAAGCTGCTCTTCAACGCTATTGGAGAGGCGGTGCGAACCCCGACGGCAATGGTGCGGGGATTTGCAGTTGAGATTGATTTACAGATGCCCCTTGCAACGGGAGAAGATGATTGGACCAGTACAGAAATTGGTGTGGGGAGTAGTAGTACGCACGGTGCAACAGGCAGTTATGGTCTGGCATTTTCAAATGAAATTGACATAGAACTTACGCCTTTCGGAATGGCCTTGATTCTGAAAAATGGGACAATCGTTGCGTCTCAGGCAATAACACAATCATCTGCCAACCGTGTTATCCGGTTTGAATTGCACGATAACGGAGACCTCATCGGAAAAATAGGCGGAACGACAGTTATAACGTACAACGATGCCACTTACACAGACTTTAGCTACCTTTTCCTTACAGATACCAGCAGCATTACTCCTACGACGCTAATTAACAATGTTCTTGTGGAGGCGTTGCCATGATTTTTGACGCCGCTGAACATGGATTAGTTTGGGAGGACTCGGCTGCGTGGCCGGACTTTCCCCTTGGTAATCCCTATTTTATGTATCACCCGCATTCTAACGGTTCGGCGGGGCTGGTCGCGCATGGTGATGTCTCCCAACTATCGACAGATGGGGCGAATAGTGATGCGGGGGTGTCATGGGAGTTTTTGCAGGGGCGAAGTTGGTACATTAAGGAAGGCACTAACGATCCCTACTCAACCAACCACGCACTACATTCAGCAGTTATGACCAACTGGCGCTGTGTTTATCAGCCGAAAAGAACCGCAATCCGTTTCACGGTCGGTGCTCTGGATTTTGAACAGAATGATATTTGCCACCGGGAAAAACCGATAGTCGTTTCACGGCTGGCGATTACAAATAACGATACGGTTCAGCGGGAGATCAACCTTTATCCGATCCTGGAACTATTCGGAACCAGTGCGACAAAAAGCACGGATTTCTTGACATCGCTCCGCACCATCGTCAACGAAATTATCATTGAGGATGAACCGTTCGATGTTCCGATGGATCATCGCCAAACGTGTTACATCCCCGGCATGACGGAGTGGGAAACTAACGCGGCAACCTTCTTTGGGGCAGGGGGCGATGCTAACCCTTCCGCCTTAGCTGGGGCTTTGTCTAATACCTCATCTTATACGGGCGCGGCCCCCTGTTTTGCGGGCAAAGTATCTTTAACGATCCCCGCTGGCCAGACGGCAACCGCTTACATGCTCTTCGGAGTGGTCTATGCAAACGTGACTAATTCTGCAACCTTACTGACTACAGGAATGCAGGAGTTGGAAACCTACGGGCTGGATCAATGGTATGCCGAGGAGATTGCCACTATCGACGGCTGGTTTGACAATCTGGCACTACAGACTCCAAACCAAAAAATCAACGATTACATGCGCTACGCTATTGCCAATATCTACGGGGCACTGACGCACCAATGGTTTGACCCAACGAAAAAGGCCTTTTGGCATGGGGGGCCACAGATCCACAATCATCCGGTTTCGGGAGCTCGCTTCTGGGAATATATCCACAACAGAATCCACCAGTCCTATCCCATGCAAAATGTGCTGTTAATGTTGGGGGATTATGCCCCAGTTAAGTCAGAGATCGCCGCTCTATCGGAGATTCAATCCGCCAGTGGGCAGATGGCGGTCGAGGTTTCTTACTCGATCCCCTCTGGCTATCACGACTATTCATCCGCCTACAACGAGATGATGTTTGTGATGTGTCTCTACAATTACCTCTGCTATTCACAAGATTTTGATTTTTTGGCAGAGACCACTGGAACAAGAACGATTCTCAACCACGCATTAGCCGCCCTCGATTTTCTCCATGCTAACCGTAATGGTGGCTTGATTCGCACCCATGACTGGGATGACGTTTATGGAGGCGAGTGGTTGACAGGAGCAACGCCCCCAAACTCGAAGGCGTTTCAGGGATCGTGCTGCTACATCATGGCGTGCCGAAGGATGGCGGAAATCCTGACACACGAGGGTAATCCGACTCTGGCCGCCACCTATACCAGTCGAGCCGATGCTGTGAAAGCCATTTTGCAGAGTTCAGAATGGTTCGACGCCACGAATAATTTGTATCGGCGTTTTTGGGTTAATGGTGCGTTTGTTAATTCTACGATTGATGATTTGCAGCCCGACGGATTGGCGTGGGCGATTCAGTCTGGAGTGTCCTCTGATATAAGCATTCTTGACCATACTTATGGCTATCGCACTGGGCCTTATAACGCTATTCAAGCACTTCCAGATGCGTTTGGGAATGGCTACTATGAACAGGGGTGGCCGGAGTTATTCTTTATCTGGGCAAAAACAGAAGCACGACTGAGGAGCCCCGCCCGCTCCTACGCCTCATGGGTCTGTCCGTTTGATGTGCCCGAAACTGGCCGCATTTCGTTCTACCCCGAAACAACCACCTATGGTTCCTATACATGGAGTGCTGATGCCGAGTTTATCCGCTGGGTATTGGAGGGGTTAATGGGGGTCACTGTTAGGCTGGATGGGATGATTACAGCTAATCCGTTGTCTCTCCCCGCTGGATGGGGGGAGGAGGATGTAGCGGCGACAATATCCATTGCAGGTGCTTCGTACAACATTGTTGATTATTTTATAGCTACCAACACTCTTGACCGCCTCGGCAACCCTATCACCCATAACGACCGCAACGGCAACATCATCATCCGCGCCCCACGGGGCCAATAACAAGGAGACTTACCATGAAAAAAACTATCGGTTTTACCCTCGCCCTGCTCCTTCTCGCCGGGAGCGCGTTCGCCGCCTGTACTACGGGCATCCCCTACCAGGCCAAGGCTGATCTGCTGGCCGGGGTTCACCTGCCAACCGACATCTACAAGGTCGCCACACACACCTCGACCGCGACATTCGGCACCGCCTCGACCGTCTGGAGCGCCGGAGCGACCGAAGTCTCAGGCGCCGGTTACACGACCGGTGGCTTTACCCTCGCTGCCCCGACTGCCGCCCTCTACACCGCCACCGGGACACTCGACTTTCCCGACGATGTGAACACTACGATTACTTTTACCGGCGGCGAGTGCAGCGTTGTCTATAACACCAGCAAGGGCGATAAAATTCTCTTTGTCCAGCAGCATGCAGCTGTATCTCCTGCCGCTGTCACGCTGACCTATGACTTCCCGGCAGCAGGGGCAGCGACCAGCTTTATCCGCATTGCTCGTTTGATGCATAAGATCATTTCCCCGACGGAAGCGTTCGCAGCTGAAGGTGCGGTCATTGCCTTTGACTCCGTTACGCTCGGAGACAACTAAACATGCGCTGGCTAATTGGTCTCTTATTGTTGTCGCTTTGTGCCTGTACGACTGTGCCGCAGCAACCACAGGGAAGTGGGGCAGTCATCACCATTGAGGGCGGTAGTCTTTTAGGCTCAGGCGGGATGTGATGCCTACCTGCCCGAACAGCCGCGCACCGGATAACGAGTGCGAGCACAGGACAACCAAAGGAGATAACGAAAGAAGATGGCCGATGACGCAGACATAGTCGCCCTCCGGATGCTGAAGGACGATGCTGTGATCCACAGCATCCGCTACACGATCCCACCGGGAGTTGCCGGAGAATGCAACGACTGCGGAGAGCCGAGGCCGCGACTGATTGCCGGTCGCTGTGCCTTCTGCCGCGACGGACGAACGCCATAAAAAAAAGGGACGACCTGCGAAGGTCGCCCCTTTCCATTTTACCTCCCGAAACGCCGCCTGACGGACTGCAACGCCTCCTGCCACGACGTCCCGGCCAGCGACGCCAGCCAGTTCACCTCCACCAAGTCAATCTTACCGTGCCGCACCGGAGAGCACTGGCGAACGCAGAATTCCAGACTCCTCATGACACCCTCACTTCCCCCGGCAGCAGCCGGATCACGCCGTCAGCCATATCGACCAGATCGGCAGCCTGAGTAATAAACATTTCCCGCGTATGGCTACCGACCGCCAATGACTGCCGTTTCACCGCCATGAACTCAATTTTCTTGCCAGCATCCAGTGCTCCGTCAAGCTCATCACTGAACAACGTCCCAAAAGGCCGCCCGGACGCCTGGATGTTGTAAAGGCAGATGGCACGAGTCAGTGCGTCATTCACCCATGTCGTCTGACCTCCTGAAAGATCGGTGATCGACTTCTGCTCTCCGGTCTCCGAGTCGAAGACGGTGATATCGAAATCCTCCTTGGACTCGCCGTTCAGCTTCTCCGACTGCGTTTCAAAGCGAATCGAGAAACGCGGCCCGTAGCAGTTGCGGAGCAAGTCATTGGCGAGTGAGGAGATGTTGCAGGACGACTCGTCGATTTCCAGTGCCACGATTCCGCTGTTGCCACAGGCTTTCACCAGCAGGTTCCAGTTAGCGATCTCCTCATTCAGAGCCGCAACCTTGCCGTCGATCTCGGCGACCTTGGCAGCAGATGCCTCTGCCGTCTCGATGCGAGCCTGCACCCGCCCGGACTCCTCCTGCTTCCGGCGAAGATCCGCCTCGGCCCGCTCAATGACCGAACGCACCTCGGCGGCCTTCTGGTCCAGCCCGGACAGTTCGATGGCCAGACCATCGCCGACCGAAGCCCGCAGCTGTCGAATCTCCTCTTCAACAACGGCGACCTCCTGTGCCTTCGCGCCCCGGAACGTGTTGATCCCGGTTTCGAGATGACCGAGCCGATCGTTCAGGTCGAGTACCCGGCTGTCAATATCTGCCAGCGCCGCCACGTGATCAGATTTGAGGCGGGCAATCTCCTCCTCGATGCCGGCGCATTGAACGATGGCACCCTCCAGCTGCGGCAAGAGGTTGGCGTAATACTGGCAGGACTTCAGCGCCTCCTCGCAGGCCGTCACATCCGCAGCCAACTTCTCCCCGGTCGTCTTCAATGCCAGCAGCTTCACGTCCAGATCGGCCTTCACCACCAACCGCTCCTTGCAACCGGCAATCGCCGCCTGCGTCGGTGCAATTTCGGCCTGTGCCGCCACCGCATCGCGCAGGAGCGGGCAGGACTGGTTGATCCACCCGGAACCGCTGCCGGTACAGTCCAGACCCGCCAGGGCCGCAGCACGGAGCTGGAGGGAGGCAAGCTGCCGCTCGGCTGTGGCAATTTCTCCCGGCAGCGACGATAGTGCCGCCACTTGCTCGCGAATGGCCGCATAACGGTCGCGGACAGCCTGCACCGAAACACGGGCTTCGTCGAGCGCCGCCTGCCGCGTCGGGAGCGCCGCAGAGCCATTACGGATCGCGGCCTCATTGCCGAGAATCTTCTTGGTCTCGGCGCACTTTGTCGTCAGGCGGTCGAGGTCTGTCGAGTGCCGGATCAACAGCGGCGGACGGGAGGTCTTGACCTCGTTCAGATCGGAGGAAAGAGTATCCCGCTGCGCCAGCAGGTGCCCGGCAGTCAGCTCGCCGCGCAACTTCATCAGGACGCTTTGCTTGTCGGCAATGCGCTGCCGGGTTGAAGCCTCGGCGGCGCTGGCAATCTCCAGCTCGCGGCGGTTGGCTTCGATGGTGGCCAGATCGCCCCGGTAGGCGACGATGTGGCCAGAGGATGCACTGGCCTCAGCCACGACCTGCCGCAGCTCGTCCTGCAGTCGGGGAAGATCGTCGCAGGACAGCGCCGACTTGTCACGGAGCAGGGTATCGACCTGTAGACCAAGAGCAGCGGCGACCTTGCGGGCCTTCTCCCCCTGCTCCTTGATATGGTCGATGTTGAGCAGCTCGGCGACAACAGACATGATATCTCCGCGCGTGTAGTCGGAGAGGTTGCGGGCACCCTGCGCCCGGAAGACGCTGGTGAAGAAGAGGGAAGGGGAGCCGCAGATCTTCTCGACGGCCTCGTCATAGGTCCGGGTCTTGCCGTCGTTAAGAGGAGTCCATGCAGGTCCGCCATCAACAAAGTCGGCGGCAGGAGTCCACCAATACAACGTCGCCTCCTGCTTGCGGCGATCGGCATCGATCAGCAGAACCGACTTGTAGCGGACATCGCCGATCGAGAAGATCAGCTCCTTCTTGGCCTCGCCGACGCACTCGTCGTAGTAAGAGAACGCCGCCGGGGACCAGCCGGCAGCCTTGCGGAGCTTGTAGGGCATCAGCCGGAAGGGATGGAAGTTGTCGAGCAGGGTCGTCTTGCCCATGCCGTTGCTGCCGACGACGGCAACAAGACCGTTTGGCAGTTTGTCGAAGTCGATGGTGACCTCTGCCAAGCCGACGCCAGCCAGAAGCCCCTTGAAGTTTTTCAGGATGAGTGAATGCAAAATCATTTCGTTACCTCCAGTAAAGTGAGATCGTCCCGGCGGGGATCAAGATAGGACCAGACGCCATCAGCGAAGACATAAAGGAACTCGGCGTCGGCCTTGCGGGCAGCATTCCGCAGATAGAACAGACTGTGGTACGACTCCGGAGCATTGTCAGCTAGAGGTTCGCCACGGTCACGGGAATACGCTTCGGTGGTTTCACTATCCGGCAAAGGGCCGAGCCAACACGCTTCAAAATGGGCCATTGTCCACCTCCGCCACCGTCCTCGCCGCTTGCAAATTTCTGGCTTGACAGGCATACGTCTGCGCCATGTGCTCGTAGTGGTTTTGCAGGGCGCGAAACGCCTGTGCCAGAGTCTTCCCACCCTTTTCAGCCAGCCAAGGTGACTTCAACCCGAAGCCGGAACTTTTCACCTCATACCACGGAATAGTGGTGGGATGAGCCCGCCACGTTACGGACACCGTTGAGAGCCTATTGAATCCGCTGGACTGCACCCCGGTGGCCGTCAAGTAAATTTCCGGAGCACTCGATTTGTGAACGGTCCAAGTGTATCCGGGCATAACTTTTATGAGTTCTTTTCTGAATTTGCAGGCGTCCATTTTAGGCTTTTTGTCCATTGGCCACCCCTCCATCTGCAAGCCGCTCTTCCGAACGAGTGCTGTATCCGGTAATTTCCTTGCGGGTCGGATAAGCGCTCAAGTTACCATTCAGAGTCGCCTCTACCCGGTCAACTACAGCATCGGGGATTTGATTAGCCTCCCGCAGCAACTCATCCACTTCCTGCCCCTCGATGCGTCCGGCGACCTCCAGCACCCGTGCCGGCAAGATTACATCGGTCACCTCCGCCCAGCGCTGCACCTTGGCTGCCAGCGACGTCGCCTGCGATATCCCGGCGGCCCGCTGCCGCTGCGTCGGAATGACTTGATAGTCAACCTTAATCAGCGCCGCGCCCTTGGCCATCACCCGGCCCTCTATCGCTGTCCGGTCGACCTCGTGCCGGCGCTCCTCGGACAAAGAGAAGCGGATTCGGACATGGGCGCCAGACAGGTCGCGCGTATCAATCTCGAAATGCAGGTCGTCAAACTCGCAGCCGATGAAAACGAAACTTCGGGCCGGAGTCGGAACGAAGGTGACGACCGGGAACTCAGCATAGGCAACATCGACCATGCAAACGCCCTTCTCCTCCGGTTCGCCGAAGTTAAGCCGACCGGGAGAACCGGAGTAAACGACGCTGCCGAACTGCTGGAACTTATGGACATGGCCGAGAGCAACATAATCGCAGCCAACCGCCCGCAGCGCATCCAGAGACATTTCCAAGTCCTCGCCGATCGCCATCTGCCCCGAAGAGAAGACGCTGCCGGTCACCATGCCGTGCCCGACAAAGACACGCGGCACCGTGATGGCGGCATTGACGACACCGAAGCCAGCGCAGAGGTCATGGGACAGCTCGCGGAAGTCGCGGTTGCCCTGCCGGATCGATTCGGCCTCCAGAAACGACTTGTCGAGGGAGGGGACAAGAGTGAACGCCGCCTGCAGCTGGTAGCCGTCCGGAGCGGTCTCGAACTCAAACGAGAACTTGGCGGCGCCGTCGAACGAACGGTAGAGACCGACCATCTCCGGCTCCGACGAAACGTGAACCGGATGCCGCGTCCGCAGGTGCCGGAAGAGATATGTCGAATCCCGATCGTGAGAACGGGTACCTCTGACGACGACGACCGGCGCCACATCGGCCAAAGCGGTGACAAAGCGGATCGCGGCACGGGCAGCATCAGAGTCGATGCGGATATGCGAGTTGTAATTGTCTAACGTGTCGCCGGCAAGAACGATCGCGTCCGGCTGCTCCCGGATGGCGACCTCAACAACGTAGTCGGCCACGCGGCAGACCTCGGCAAGTATTTCGGGATTGTTCTGGAAGTGCAGATCGGCGGTATGGAGCAAGCGTATTGACATAATATCCTCCGGGAAAGGCGGGGACCGGAGCCCCCGCCGTGATTGACTACTCGACGCCGAAAGACAGGGCGATTTCTTTCACCTTCGCCCCGAACGCCTCGCGCTCCGGACTGGCAAGACCAGCCTTGACGACCTCGGCGACCTTCCGCAACTCCTCAAGGCTGCAATCTTCCAGCGCGACACCCTCGGTCACTTCCATGCACGCCCACGCGGAGAACTGCGGCCACGTCACGCGGCACTGCTTGGCGGCGCCGTGCAGATACTCGTTGGCCCGGACCAGCGCCGGATCTTCGTTGCCGAAGGGAGCCTCTGCGACAGGAGGAACGACAGGAACAACAGGCTCGGCAACAGGCGCATGTTCAGCCGAGTACGACTCGCGGTCTTGGTTGTCGGAATACGACTCGCGATCTTGGGCGACCGGAGCCGGGCGGGGACCAGCCAGCGCCGACATGGCATTGCGGGCACGGGCAACGACGGCCTGCGGCTCGGCGTAGCGGGCCAGCTCCATCGGGTCAATGGAGAGTTCGATGACCGGGATATATTGCGTCACGGTCTTGCCGTCGTGCCGAATCTCCTCGGCAACCTTGGAGAGCTGCAGGAACGGCTGGCCGTTAAGGAGACCCGAGAACCGGCCAAGGATCGACCGAACACGACGCAGCAAGGCGATGCTGTATGACGCCCCAAACCAAGACCGGCTGATGCAAACAACCTCGTCAAAGCCCTTCAAGCCCGGAACATTGAAGCGAAAAATCGCGCCAAAGTCCAACTTGCGACCGGCAGGATCGACAGGATTATCCGGGTCAAGTTTGGCAATCTTCCAATCCTCTTTTTTCACCGCACCGCCCTTGAAGTCTTTCGGGAGATAGCGGACACGGAGTTCCTTCCCCTCATAGAAAGAAGCGGCGACAAGCTGCCCCCCGCCATTGAAGGCACAGAAACCGTTCTGGACACACTTTTCAATCGCGTCCTGACTCAACCAGATCGGCAGTGACCGCACCTTGGAATCAGGATCAGCGAAGTTGTTTAAGATGTACTCGGCATCAGACGGACGGCCAAAATCGTTCGCCCGCACGACGAAGTGATTCGCATTACGCGGCACAAGTTTGGACTTCGCGGACCGGCTGACACCACCGATGGCGGCATCAATGGCCTCGTACCCCATCCCCTGCGCTTCGAGTTCAAGAAACTTTTTCTTCTCGGCGTCCGTGCAAGAGGATTTCGGAACCTTGACGCCAGTACGGATAATCCCGCCACAGCGCAAGCGATCCTTGTGACCAAGGAGCATCTGGACGTCTTCGGTGTCGCCCGTCTCAATAAGACCAGCTACGGCAGTGTTGTAATCAACAGCTTCAAATTCTTCGGACATGGGAATGCCTTTCTGCCAGTCGCTACCGGCATCGGAGTAAAGCCGCCCCGGAGGACGGCGAGAGGTTAACGGTCGAGGAAGGAGCTGATACCGCGCAGGGCAGCGATGCAGCCCTCACGGGAAAAGAAGTGGTCGAAAGCCCGGACATGTCGAGGAGCAGCGCCCATCGTCGTCACCAGCGTCCAGCGACGGCGCAAGCACTCCGTCTCCTCGTTGGGGAACTCGGCATAGCGCACGCCGATGATCTCGGTCGGCGCCAGATGCTGATTGATATCGCGGAGGAGTTCGGGAATGGTCATGGTCTCACCCCGCAAAGGTCATGCGGCGGTGACACTCGCGGACCGCAACAACATCGGTACAGCAATAGTCCGCCACCTCAACGATGCGATTCGATTTCACCAAATCCCAAACCATCGATCCGTCAATGCCACCTTGCTTGACCGGGACATTAAGTGCCTTGCAGAGATTCGCCAGCGAGATCCGATTGCCCCATCCTGCCCACTCGGTCATGGTGTCGTAGATATGAGCCGGATAGCGCTGGCCGACGCCGAGGTCAAAGGTCGGGCGAACGCCGGCAATGACCGCCCGCTGGAAGAGGAAACGTAGATCAAAGTCTTTGACGCAATGACCAACAATGGTAAGAGGGGCATCTGGAAGCGTCTCCAGTTCCATCAGGATCGACTCAAAGGTGTCAAACAGCAGCCGCTTCTCGTCGCCAGGACGAAGCGAGTCGCGAATCACACGGCGCGGCACAAAATCATTAAACGCCCAGCCGGCAACCACCACCTCCCCCTTGCTCCCGTCCAGCGCAGTCTTGCGCCACGCCTCTTCAGATTTCGCGACGGCGTTCTCCTCCATCCACTTGGCGATAGTTTCCGGCTTCGAGATGTTTCCGGGCGGCTCAATAGAGGCGCGAATCGCCTCCAGAGCACCGGGAGTCTGATCGGGGATGGTCTCGATATCGAGATAAAGAATGTTGTTCATGGCAAAACCTTTCTGCTGCCCGCAGGCAAATGAGAGTTAGGGACAGCCGTCCCTTCATATAGGAAAAGAAACCGCGCTTAAGTGGTGGTTTCAGTCGTAGACGCACTCCAGCGAAACAATGAAGCAGAGCCAGGCAATGCGAGAGGTGTAGGTAAACCAGCGAGGCCGCCAGTACCAGACGTTGACGCGGACCTTTGCGTCGATCTCTAGCCCAACAATGCGCCTGCCGTTATACTTCCCAACCGGCCACTTCATGTCGCCACCTCCAGCCGCAACTGGCCGACGATCCGCTGCAGATCGGTCGATCGCTTCAAACAGCTGGCCCGGTGCAGCAGCGACAGCGCCCACGACACCGACTGGCGATAGGCTGCGGTGATCTCCTCCTCGGTGGCCGGGACGAAGAACCCAGAGGGGCAGGAGACGATCGGCAGGCCGTGGTCCTCGACCAACTCCTTCACCAGCGCACGGGAGCGACGATCGGCAATACCAGTGAGGCGGACGATCTCGGCAGCGGAGATAGCCAGAGCCTTCCCCTTGCGGGATTCGATGCAGCGATAAATAGCGGACTGGTCGTCAGAGAGGACTGGAGCGGTGAACAAATCAGGCTGCGTCATGGCGCAACTCCTTTCGATAAGGGGAACACTCAAGGCAAACAAATTCCGTCGGACAATCGTTCAGCCCACGCCCGAACCACGGCGCGGCTGCGCTTTTCTGGCGTATGCGAGCAGATTTCAGGATGGCCCCAATCCTCACACCACATTTTTAAGTTGCGGAATTTAACGCCAAGAGCACCGGCAATCGTCGTCCCGCTATACCCGTCTAGCGCCATTCCCAAGATGACCGCCTTGGCGCTTCGTCCAAACATTTTGCGGCATTTGAAACGAGTGATGTCGTCCGGGCCAAGACGCGGGTTTCTCTTCGCTTCCCTTGCACGCCGCAACCTTTGCGCTTCCGAGCGGGTCATTTGCCACCAACCTTCTTCGCAGAAATCGTCTTCTGGTAAGCAGCCCGGATCATCGGCGTGATCTCGGTGCGGCCATGCTCGATATCCGAGACGGTGAGCATCGTCCAGCCAGAGACGGCCTTGGCCAACTCGCGCATGGAAATGTCGGCGGCATTACGGGCGGCAGAGAGGCGCCGGCCCTCCTCGATATGGGGACCAGAGGACGAGGGGAGCTGGCCGAACTGCTTCTCGAATTCCTCCCGGCTCAAGAGGCTATGGCCGGTGGTCGTGTTGACGAAGATCATGACTTCACCTCGGCTTTCTTTGGATCGGTCACTTCCCAGCACCAAACGAGAATCCCCCAGAGCCCGCAGACTCCCCAGACAATAAGAGCGGAGAAAAGCCCGTCTATCAGCCAGTGCGATTCACCGAAAACAATCAGGTGGAAGTTGTTGCAGGAAAGGAGATTAACACAGAACGACAAGCCGACAAAGAAACAGCCGACAACCCCCAGACCGAGAATCGTGCTGCCGATACGGCGAACAGGGATATCTTCGAGCCTCATTCTGCACCTCCCGCCGCTTCGGCCAAGACCAGCTTGATACTATCCTTCCAGCGGATCGAGGGAACGAGATGGATCGCCGCATGAAGACGCATGATTTCAGGTGCCGACTGCTGCTCGCGGAGCAAGGCGACCGCCGCGCGGACCTCGTCCGACTGGTCCACCACCCGCAAGGACATCTTGTTCATCTTGCCGATCCAGATCGTCTCCGGATTCATCGCCAAGACATTTTCGACGACACGCATCGTCTCGTCGTAGCCAGCCAGCATCGGCTCGATGGACACCGAGCGGGCAAAGCCCCGATCCTCGGCATCACTCAACGAATCAAGGCGATCCAGCGACGACGGCGCCCCCGGCTCCCAGAGGGAAATGAGCCGATCGTCAAGAGCCCCGATGGTGAAGCGGAACAGAATCTGCTCCCGCCACGGCGCAAGGATATCCATGAGGTTACTCACGATGGCCCGGCGAGGCTTGGTGACGATCAGGAGCTGGTTGCCCTTCTCCAGAATCAGCCGGGCAACCCGGAGGTAGGCGCCGACGTTGAACGCGGTGATGTCGTGCGACGAGGGGAACATGACAACCCCTTCACGGGCCGGGTAGGAGGTGATGAGCGCCCGCTTCGTCAAGACCTCATTGGGCCAGTCCTCGCGGGAGCAGAGATGGAAGCGAGCCGCATTGGCAGCGGCATAGCAGTACAGGCAATTATTGGCGCAGCCGCGCTGGATGTTTTCCGTGACCTCGGCCCACTCTTTCGTCCCGCTACCGGAGCGGGCGGCATCGAACCCTTTTTTACTCATGACGCCATTCCCTTCTTGCTAGTCGAGCCCAGCTTCAGAAGACGCGGACCGTGACTGTCGATGGCCGACACAAAGTTGTCGGCGGTTAAAATGCGCTGTAGATCGGTAGCCGCATTCACCAGCCGCATCCGCAGGGACTCCAGAGCGACCTCGCGCTCCGGGGTATAATCGATGATCACCGTTTTGTCGGTGGCCAGCTTGGCCTTAACGATGGAGGTATCGAAGTCTCCAACATGCTTCGCCTGCCGCAGAGAGCCGTCCGGCAATTCAAGATAAAGAAATCCAGTACCCAAATAGAGCATCCGCTTGTAGCTGAACATCAATCCGTTTTTCGAGTAATACTGCTCACCTGGATCTTTAATCTCCGTCTCGAACTCGATCAAGAGCACCTGCCGCGACACGCCGGAGCGAACCGCCATAAACTCACGCGAGAGCGTCGAGGCACGGTTGATTGCCTCCTTCGACACCTTGCCATGAGCACAAAAGCAGCCGGCGGCCATTGTGGTCCGCTCGCTCGACTCAGGTAGCACCTGCGCCATCTCCAGCGGCAGGATCACGAGAAACTCCATATCGCCACGCGGGTCCAGCCAAAGCCACTGGTTCTGCACCGACACCTGCTCGCCATCAAACACATCCAGCAACACGCGCTGGACCTTCATGTAGGGCTTTGGCAGCATCGGCTCCACGTAAGGAATCGGCTCGCCCTCGATCAAGATGAGCTTGCCGCCTTCTTCCTTCAAGACGCCCTTGCGCTTCAATGCGGTGACGATAGATGACCAAGCCGACCATCCGCCGAAGTCAATCCCACGGCCGCCGGTTCCACATGTGCCGTCGCGCTCGCACAGCTTGGTGATGAATGCAGCCTGATTGTCGCTGATCTTGTCCAGCCGGGTAAACGCCCAATCTCGATCCTGGTTGCGATGAAAATAGCGTCCCTCGTACAACTCCTTTCCAGTCATAAAACATCCTTTCAAACCCCGCACTCGCGGAGAAAATTAATAGCTTCTTGGGCACCGAAACAGGCCCGCGTCTGCCAACCGCAGAGAGAGAGGAACGACAACCACTCCCGCTGCTCCAGCTTCACATCCGATGGCCGCCCGTTGCGGCGCTTCATTTCGATAGCGACCTGGAAGACAACGTCGCCGGGAGCATCAAGGAACACAACCAGATCTGGGAAGCCCGGAGACGTCCCCTGTGCGGCGAGCCGTTGCCCTGACGGGCAATAACGCTTACCATTGCGACCAACCCTCTTCTCCCGGCCATCGCCATTCGGACTATGGTGCCAGCGCAGACGGTCGCCGAGGTTGTTCTTGCGAAAGAGAAGATACGAGATCACCGACGCCTGCTCTTCGTCTTCATTCGGTACGGGTAGCTTAATCATCAGCGCCCACCATTCCCAAGAAATCGATTTTGAGGGTCGCAGGGGTGCAAGCCCATGCCGTCACCGCGACGCGCATGAGAAATGCCGCCAAACAGGGCAAAGAATTCGCCCACCATAGATTTCTGTTTGACAAAGGGAACACTTTCAACAAGCAAACGAGCCCTCCTCTCCACGCGCCACATTTTTTCAGTTTCTGCCAGAGCCAACTCCAGCCGAGCGACCTCTGCCTCTAGCCGCTTAATTTCCCGGACCATAGACCACCTCCTTGTCGCTGAATCGCTGCCAGCCGCCATTCCATGCGCACTGGATGGAGACGTTGCGTTCACCGTTGCGTTGTTTTTCGACAATAATCTCCGCCTCTGCCGCGTGCGTCTGCCAGTTGTGACCAGCGTCCACAATCTTGTCTCGGCACTTTTCGCAGTAAGCAGCAGGCCGGAATGGGAAGAGGATCACGTCGGCATCCTGCTCAATCTCCCCGGAGTCGCGAAGATCAGACATCGCCGGGCGCTTGTCTTGACGGCTGTCAACACCACGGTTGAGCTGAGCAATCGCCAGCATCGTCACGTCCAGCTCCCGAGCCAGAGCCTTTAAGCCCCGCGAAATGTCGCCAACGGCCCGCGTCCGTGACTCGCCCTTGCGTTCTTCGACCTTAACTAGCGTCAGGTAATCGACAGCGATCAAATCAAGACCGCCGTTGCGCTTGGCGTTTCGTGCCTTGGACTTGATCTCCGCCAGAGAGATCGACGGAGAGTCGTCAATCAGCAGAGGAAGGGTATGCATCGACTCGAAGCCCTTCATGATTTTTAACCAATGGCGATCCTCGATGTCGCCCTTGCGAATCCGCGTCAAGCTGACCTCGGACTGACTGGCCAGCAAGCGATCCATGCACTGCATCGCCGGCATTTCGATGGAAAACGACAGCCCACGGTGCCCTTTCTTTGCAGCATTTTCGAGGATGTTGCCGACAAAGGCAGTCTTTCCCATCGACGGACGACCGGCAACGACGACCATGTCGCCGCGATGCAAACCACCTGTCACGGCATCCAGACCAGTAAGACCATAAGGGATACCGGAGAGTTCCTTTCCGTGATAGCGACGCTCCAACTCAGCGGAAGCCGACAGGCACAGCTCCCGCATCGTCTTCGGCTCGACCTTCGATTGCAGGGAGAGGCCGGCCAAGCCTTTTTCGATAAGTTCCAGAAGGGCAGCGCTCGACATCGACTCGCAACCGTTGCGGACCTCGCAGGCAATCGTCCAGAGCTTCTCCTTGAGAGCGATCTCCTTCAACTCCCGGCAGTATTGCGGGAGGTAAGAAGCGGAAAACTCAGCATCCATCCATTCGCTAAGCGTTGCGCTTCCGACAATCGGTTTCATTTTCGGGGAGAGCGCGACGAAATCGCACTTCGGATTTTCGAGAATGGTCAAGTAAACGGTGCGGTGCAACTCGCTGACGAAATCAGCAGGGGCAATGATCGACGTGACAAGTTCGACTTCTTCAGGATACAGCAGTAGGCAACCGATGATCGATTGCTGAATCAGGTCAGACGGCTTTGGCATTGTATGCCTCCAGATGGCAGGAGATGTCGCCCCAGCCATGACTTGCGGCGATATCAAGAATATTTTCGCGACATGTGCGGGACGACTCCATGACCCGCTCGATCTCGTCGGCAAGTTCGACGACGTTCAGCAGCATCCCGTTTGAACGAGGGTAGTGGGGTTTGTACTTGCGCTCCCACTTGGGATCGACGGGCTCAGAGTCGGCGGGAGGAGGTGTAGAAGGTTTTTTGTCGTGTTCACTGCGGAGGATAGCGTCGATATAGGCAGTAGACGTCCCGCCTCGCTCTTGGCAGATGACACAAGCGGAAAAGATTTCCGGCTCGGAAAACATTGTCAGCCACTGACGGATGGTGTCCAGGTCCCTAGCACTCAGCTGGACCTTGCGAACCGCGTCACGAACACAACCACAAACGTCAGGAAAAAGATTATCGCGCACGCTGCTCTGCTCCTCTTCCTTTCCCTTCCTAGGTTCTAAGGTCCTAGGTCCTAGGTCCCACGACGAAGGCTCGCGAGGAGGAGGAGAGGATTCGCGAGGAGGAGACGAAACATCGAGAGGAGGAAACGAATTTTCAGGAGGGGCAGGAAGTTTGGACGGAGAGGCTTTGTCAATCTTTTGATGTTTCAGCCAGTTAAGGCACTGGATATAGGTTGACACACCAACAGAGTAGCGAAGAACACAGCCCTCAGCCTCAAGCTCACCGATCCAACCGTCGATGAACTCTACCGAGTCAGTATCGTAAGGGAAAAGAAGGCTCGCGAGGATTCGCGAATTTCCGCGAGACCTCCCGGCATCGTCGGAGAGTGTCCAGAGAAGAATAAAAAGCAACCGAGCGTCTCGCGAAACGCGGCCCATTGATTCGGATTGAGGAAACTCCGGCTTGATCGTTCTTATTCTCGCCATGACATACCTCCGGCAGTGAAATGATCTGTCCAGCCACCAATAAGATGAGGGACCATAGAATCCTCCAGAAAATGAAAAACCCATACCCCCCGGCGGTGACGGACGCCGGGGAGCATGGGCCTTCCGGGATTAGACATCCCGAAAACTCATCGCGTTACAGGCCGTCACTCCCGTTCGCGTTATTTACGTGTTCCCTATACCAAAATAATCCGCTCCCTGTCAAGAGTGATAAATCCGATCCGCTTCACAGGGGAAAAGAAGCCGACGTTAACTGGTGGTTTCAAGATCAGAAGGGAATCTCTTGATCTGCATCGAACGGCGGCTCTTCGTACTTGCTGTTGCCATGAGGGTCAGGAGTTGTCTCCCGCGCAGTCCGGGCCGGAGCAGCCGAGCGCTCGCCGTCGCCCTTGGAGCCGAGCATCTTCATATCGCTGACAACGATTTCCGTGGAATATTTATCGTTGCCGTCCTTGTCCTGCCATTTCCGAGTCGTCATCTTCCCTGACACGAAAATCAAGTCACCCTTTTTGACGTACTGCGCCATGATTTCAGCGAGCTTCCGCCAGACAACAAGATTGATCCACTCCGTCTTTTCTTGTTTCTGACCTGACTTATCCTTCCACGATTCCGAACAGGCCAGAGAGACGGTCGCCACGGGATCGCCTGAAGGCGTATACTTCAGCTCAATCTCCTTGCCGGTACGACCGATGAAGTTGCATTGATTCATCATTTGAAACACCTCCAGAAAAAAGGAGCTGATGCCAAACGACACCAGCTCCGGTTAACAATCACGAGATGATTAGCAAAGGACGTCGGCAACGCCATTATCAGAAAGCCACGCCGCACAATTCTCCATCGCCTTGATCTTCCACAGACCGCCATCGGCCTCGAAGAGAGCACACGAAGGAGCCCCGCCATCACGACCCTTCTTGAAGCGCAAAACCAACTGGCACGGAGCCTGCTCCACCTCAAGGAAGGTCCGGTACGGTTTCAGCGTGACCGGATTGGTGACGGATACAACCGCCTTCTGCACGACACCGAGCTGCACCGTGACCTTCTGGGTCACGCCGTCGTCCTGAACATTAACATCCGTTGCTGCCGAAAGATTGCCGGCGACACCAAGGACAGCTCGAAGCGCATCGTCCTGCACGAACATCGTCTGAAGAGCGATGACGAACTCCTCCTGCTCCATGTAACGACCGAACGGAAAATCATCATGCGCTGTGGTCGCCTGTACCAAGGTGAAACGTTCGTTGAAGTCGCCCTCACAGGTACTGACGACAGAGACACACGTCGGCGAGTCGATCGACACGAAAAAGTCGCGATCGACCAACGACCGATCACGGGTCTTGAACCCCTTGATGCAATCCCGCAGGCCAGAGAGGGAGTGCAAGACTACTCTAGGCGGAGCTGGCTCCTTGCACGGTGACAGGGGAAGAGTCGAATAGGTCCGATCATCAATACTAATGGTTGGCGGGGTCTTGAGCGACAACAACAGATCCATAGCGGCCTTCAACATCGGTTAGTTCTCCTTGGCAATGGGAAATTGGATAACGGGAAGTGACGACTTCGTCACCTGCGAATTTAACTCTAGAGTCATCTGCTCCGGATTGTGCTCCATCGCGAACGGCAGGCCGTTCTGCACGCCAAGATACATCTGCGTTTCAAACGACTCATTCGGGCGGAGCTTGGACGAGACGCAGACCTCGACAGTGCAGAAGCTGCGATTCTTGTCCGGGGTGATCTTGACGGCGAGGGTGACGGTGCGCGTTTTGCCGTCGGTATTGATGTCGATGACATTCTCAAGGACACGAAGCAATTCGGCATCGAACTGCTCGACGGCGGCGCCACCGCGTAGGGTAGCAAGGGACACTTTTTCTGGTTGTGACATAGGAACCTCCTGTGGGGTGTTGGCAGACAAAGCTGCTCAATCATGAAAAGAAACCGACGCTAACTGGTGGTTTCGATATGGGGAACACGTCAGGCAAAAAAATAGAGGGCATTGAGCCGGGCGATCTCGGCCTCGACGTCGATGCCATACTTGGCGTAAAACGGCCAACTGGTGCGATGGAACTCGTCATGGTGGATGTAGCAGAGGGGAACGCAGCGATAGTCGGAGCACTTCATGCTGGTAGAGCCATGAAACCGACGCGGCTGGTGGTGATGAATAGACTCAGGAGCAGGGCAGCACAGACAACGCTGCTGCCGGATAAAAGCACGGTACTCCGGGTCACGATCACTCATGCCCGGAGAGTATCACATCCGTCTCCTATATCAAAGCGAGAATTTACCAAACAGGGAGTTGCGATAGCGAGCAACCAGCAACGGTGTTATGCCGCGACTGAGACAAAAGAGTGCCAGAGGATCAACCCGGTAGATGCAGCCCAGAGCCCACAACCGTTCGCCGGTCACCTTGGAAACAAGGTCGTCGTCTCCCGTCTCGACCTGAGACAGATAGCCGGGAGAGATGCCGAAGCGAGCCGGGTCGACCTTGGCCGCCTTCGAAACATCGGCCAGCGACAGGTCTAGTGCATGGCGAAGATTGCGGACGTACTCGCCGAAGCGCATGTCGGGAACATCGCGAACATCGAAGAGCGACTTCCGCGTCTCATGATCGAGATACTTCGCTGGCAGCTCGGCCTTGAGGACGAAGAGGAGGAGAGGGTCGACAGAGAGAGCGACCCCCAGCGCCCAGAGCTTGTCAATCGAGACCTTCGACAGATCGTTATGCACACCGCCATTTTCAATCCGAGAAAGATAGGCGATCGACAACGGCCCTGAGAGACTCCCGGTCTGCTCGGTTTTGCGGCAAAGCTCGCGCAGACCGAGACCAGATTGACGACGAAGATCATGGACGACACCACTCAAAGAGACCATGACAAAACCTCCTTTTCCACATGTACCAAAAAAGTACCAAGCTTCTCGGCTACAATAAGCCTTAATCGATCCCTATACAAAAGAATGATAAAACCATAAAAGCCACTGTCAAGTCGGTATCTACGCAAAAAAGCAAAGAAAACTGCAACTTTATATGTGGCTTTTATAGCGGTTAACTGGTGATCCCTGCGGGAATCGAACCCGCGCGGACTTTTTGCAAGAACTTGGAATTAAAGAGAAAAGAGGAACGCATAAAACGAGCTACCAAAGAACTACCAAAACGCCCAAAAAAATCCGATTGCCCGCCCACCATTTAATCCTTTTTTTTGATGCCGAAGTCGAGCAGCCGGGCCGGTTTTTCCGAGGCGGTCGTATGCATGTAGTTCCGCGTCGTGTTGATATCGGTATGCCGCATTTCGGACTGAACATACGACAGATCGCCGGTCATGCGGAGCAGCCACGACCCGTAGGTATGGCGAGCGTGATGGAGCGACAAATCCGAGGGGAGCCCGGCACGGGACGCCACCTCCTTGAAAAGTTGCCAAAACGCGGTAAGAACCAGCGGCTTCTCTCCACCGAAGACCCACTCCCCCTTGCGCTCTACCTGCTCAAGAATCTCGGCAAGGCGATCCGGCAGCGTCGTCACGCCGGCATTGCCACCCTTGGGGATAAAATCATCCTCGCCCGGTACCGCCTTCTGCACGATCCGGATACGACCATTGTCGAAGTCGATGTCGCGCCACTGCAGGGTCCGAATCTCCGAGCGCCGCAGGCCAGCATAGACAGCACAGGACAAGACCTCGACCGCATACCCATGACAGAGGTGCCGAGACTGCTGGGCGGCTTCAAGGAGCGCCGAAACCTCATCCATCGACATGGACCGTCGAAACTTTGACTTCTTCACCGGGAGATCGACAGACCGAGCCACGTTCATGTCGACCATCTTGAGCTTCACGGCCTCGTCAATGATCGCCCGTAGCACCTGCAGCTCATTGGTGATGGTCTTGGTCGAACAGCCGACGACGGTGATCCCGGTCCGGGGATGGGGATAGGTCAGCAGCCCGTCTCGGCGCCTCTGGATATATCTCTTCACGGCAGCGTCGTCGAGCGTCGGGATCGGGTTCGCTTCCAGCCAGAGGCGCAGACGGACACCACGCCGCAGGTTGACTCCATGACCGTAGGGGGAGTTGAGCAACGAGGAGGAGACCGACCAGCGCTCCATGACCAGATCAAGATCATAGGACGACGATCGTTTTCCGCCAGTCAGCAGGACCGCCTCGGAACTGGAGATCAGACCGAGGTTGACGGCGACCTCCACCTCACGGAAAGAGGCGTCACAGCGACGGCTGGCGAGTTCCAGCATTTCCGCTGCCCGGTGCATGGAATACATCTCGTCGCGAGACCGGCTGAAGCGGTAGCGGACGACCTTTTGTTCAGCAAAATAGATGGTGAAACGCAACTGCCACCCGTGCTGTTTGTGCGCGTAAATTTTCGCCATAAAAACCTTTGACATAGGGAACGGGAGCAGTTACTATCAATTCGCAAATATACCAAAGGGGCAAGAACATGGTCAACGTCGAACTGGCAAAACAGAAATTACTTGCACGCGGGTTTTCTATCGCCGGATACGCACGGGCGAACAAATTCAACCTGAACACCTTTAAAATGTTCCTGCGGGGTCAATGGACGAGTAACGGCCCGGTCGTGTCGTCCTATGTCGCGGCCCTGCGCCGGGACGGCCTTGTCCCTTCCGACGATAAGCCGGCTGATTGCGGTAAAGTCGCTTGACATGACGGACCATCTTGAGGCAAAGATTACTGCTTTTCTTCTCTCGTCTCCAGAAGCGGAGGAACGGCTCAACCTCTTCCTCGGCATCGGTCAGCTTTTGCTCGATACCGGGGACGTCTCCCGCATGACTGGCTGGAGCGAAACGCACGTCACGCGCTTATGCCGCCGCAAAATGCTCCCGCATATACCGGGGAAGCCGAACAAGTTCATGGTGCCACATATCCTCGCCGCCTTGGAGAGCATGCAGGTTGGCGGGAAATTCGGTAGAAAAACAATAGGAGGAAAAGGGAATGGCACAGTGCCCAAAGAAGGACATGGAACGGCTCTCGGAAATCGCGGAATCCGGAAGAGGAAAGAACAGCCAGCAACGCTCTGACGCGGAACAGTCGCTACTGGCAACCATGACCAGAGAGCAACGACCTCTGTGGTTGAATCTCGAAGAGGCGATCTACGCAGAGCAGAACAACGTACAAACGGCGATGATCGAGGCGTTTATCTGTCCCACCTGTACCGCCAAAGAGTGCCAGAACTAAAACTAACAGGAGCGGGGACGGGGACGGCGGTTGAATCCGTTGTTCCCTCCCCCCGCCCGGAAAAATAAGAAAGCGGCAAGCGTATGCCTCAAGTGTTCCCTATATCGAAAGATTTAGTCATTCCTTGCCGCTTCGTTGAACGAAAGTGGATGAGGTCGCAGAAGGCATGGCGCTGCCTCGTTGAAATCCCCACAGAAAAGGAACTCCCCTCGCAACTGACCGGCCTGATCGACAGCAAGGTCGAGATCGAAATACAAGGGGAGATCAACATCACCATCTCGCCGGCCTTCATCGTCGACGTCCCCCACAAAGGTAAAAAGTTCTTTCTCTCCTTCGAGACATGCTTCGAGCAACAAGCGAGCATCGGCCCGATGATCACCGCCCTTCCCGATACCAGCATTACCATGACTATCCGCAGCTATAGCGACGTGCCGGTACCAGAAAAGAGACAGAACAGCTCCCCCCTGACTTCGCACGAAATCAAGGGGCTGCATGTCGGCTGGTTCCGCAACGAGAGATTTTGGGATTTTTTGCGAGAGATAATTTTCTGGCCAGCAGCCAGAAGTATTGATAGCCCGGAGACTTGCAAGGCATGTTTCAAGGAACACTTTAACGTCGCCAGCTGCACAGACATCAACCGTGAGGAGTTCACCGCCCTTGTCGACCGGTTCAATGAATGGATCAAACTCAAGCGATGATCCGCTGGGACCACGGGAGCGGCAGCGCTACGCCCGTATGTCGTTCAAGGACGGCATCCACCCGGAGTGCATTAACGCCGACCGGCAATGGTGCAAGCGGCATGGCGTCCGCCGATGCCTGAGCTGCCGCACCTGCTCCGTCTGCGGCGGAACGCTCATGGTGACGCACCTCGTGCTGGCGGTCCACCCACGACTCATCCACAAGGGGGTCGAATATGTCTGCGTCAACTGCAGCGCCAGGATCAACCGGGGACAGATTGTCTATGAACGCAACAACCCGGTGACTGACGGTCAGCATCCCGTTTTCCCCTCGCTCTGCGCTGTCCAGAGGTGTGGTCACCGGGCATGGGACGGCCAGAAGATTGAAGTCGAAGGAGTAAACCACCTCGTCTGCGACCTGCACAAGCGACAGCACAAACGATGGGTCACAATGGGCTGTGACAAGAACCAGCCACACCTCGTCCCCGGAGTCGATGGGCTCGAAATCACGATCAGGAGAAAACCGTGAACAGGAAAAACGATGCCACCAACCAGCTCCTCGACGTCATTATTATTGGAATCATTGTCTCAGCGATCGCCCTCTCCTATCACATCGTCAAGACGATAGACAACGAGAGGGAAACCTCACGCCTCCGCATCGAGATCCAACAGCTCAAAGTAGAGAAGCAACAGTACGAACAGAAGCAGAAGGACGTCGAGTCAAGGATCATCACCTACCTCAACGCAAAGAAGTCTATCGGCTCCGCCGATATCGCCGCAGCGTGCGTCGAGGCAGGCGCTGACCCTTTCCTGCTGGCAGCTATCGCCACCATCGAAAGCAACGCCAACCCGTGGTCACCGAGAGGAACCGCTGGGGAACAGGGCGCATGGCAAGTCCGGGCGAAGTATTGGGGCCATGTCCCGGCGGACGTGTTCGGGCAGGCAGCACAGGCGGAGAGAGTGATCCGGACGCTGATAGGCCAGCACGGCAGCATAAGAAAAGCCTTGATCCGCTACAACGGGCAAGGGCCGGCGGCAGTCCGGTACGCCGATAGCGTCCTGCGTATTTACAAGGAGATCAAAGGATAATGCCGCTCTACACTTACGAGTGCCGATTCTGCGGCCAACGGCAAGAGGAGATCGCACCACACTCCCACGTCCAGACCACCTGCGAAGTCTGCAAGTGTGTGGCCGATCGAGTACCGAGCGTGCCGGGCTACCGCCGGGACAAGACTATCGTCGGTGAAGGATAAATACAGAACCCCCAGAGGCACCCAACAGCAAAGGCATAGGGGAAGCGGGAACTGCTGTCGTCGGCACCGCAACCATTCAACCTCGCGACGACTGCTGGCCTCATTGAGAGAGCAGGACCACATCCGGTCGCAAACGGAGGCCGGTGGTAGGGAGCTGGAGATGTGATCTCCGGTACCCCCTGCCGCTGGCCAGTAAAACACAGGGAGAAAAGCATGACCAAAGTCGAACAATCAATTCACGACCAAGGCCGAGGAGACTGCATGCGAGCCGTCGTCGCCAGCCTGTTCGATCTGGAACTGGAAGCGGTCCCGCACTTCATCCTGCTGCCAGAATGGATATGGCAAAACGTCTGGACGTGCTTCTTCTGGTCGATGGGTTACGAGTGCTGCGGGTCGGGATATCCGGGGAAGCGGGAATTACTCTTCGAAGACAGCATCGAGGGATACTTCGACGCTGCGGTTCCAAGTAAGAACTTTGAAGGCAAAACCCACGCGGTGGTGATGGACATGAATGGCGTCGTCGTCCACGACCCCAGCCCGACGAAGAAATACCAAGGTGAGAACATCCGCGAAACCGGAGCGCTCCTATACTGGCAGATGGTCGAGAAGAGAACGGATAACGGATGGACATCATGGGAAAAGCAAAAGCCGAAAGCACTCGCTGTCGACGCTGCAACCGAAAACTGACAGACCCGGAGTCGATCCATATCGGCATCGGCAAGACCTGTCTGCGCAAGATACTCGGAGCAGCCAGAGCGGACCGCAAACGCAAGGCCCGGACCTGCGAGGGGCAGATGACACTATTCGAGGAGAGCCCATGAAAGTCCAACTAGTTACCCACACCCCGGACCCGGAAGCGGTCTGCGCCTACGCGGCAAGGGTATGCTACAGCGCCGGGATGCCAGCAGCCATTGTCCCCGGCACGACAACCGACAGCGACATTCTCCTGCTGCGGAAAGTTCTCGGCATGGGACACGAGTCGGTCGCAGAGCACGCCAGCTTCACCTTCGCCGTCGATGGAATCAGCCGGGCCTGCTCGCACCAGCTGGTGCGACACCGGGTCGCTTCATTCTCGCAGCAGAGCCAACGGTATGTCCGGACGAAGGATGCTAACTACATCATCCCGGAAAGCATCTCCGCCGCCGGGTACGAGGCCGCCTACCGTGAATTCATGGAACTGCAGGCCTTCGCTTTCTACGACGAATTGATCCACGCCGGAGTGCCCGCCGAAGACGCCCGTTTCGTCCTCCCGAACGCCGCCGAGACGAAACTGGTGATGACCATGAACGCCAGAGAGCTGCGCCACTTCTTCTCGCTGCGCTGCTGCAGCCGTGCCCAATGGGAGATCCGGGAAATGGCGAAGGAGATGCTGAACGCATGCAGGCGCATTGCTCCCGCATTATTCGCAGACGCCGGACCGGGCTGCACGCGCGGGAGCTGTCCGGAAGGCGCCAGAGGCTGCCAGTCATGACATGCTTCGTCTGCGACGGCAAAGCCAAGAAGGTAGCCGACGAGCATCCGCTCGACACCTGCAACCCCGGAGACCCGCTGTACCGCTGTACCGAGTGCGGTGCGGAGTGGTTCAGCTGCAAAGAAATCGAGCCCAGCGACAAAAGCAAGTGAGGAGAGAACAGATGCGAGTCCAATGTGTCCACTGCGGGTTTGACGCGACGATCCACAACACCGGAGACGCAAATTTTCGAGTTATAGACTGCCCGACCTGCGGCAAGGACGGGATGCTGATCGACTACGGAACTAAGAGGGAACACAGCCAGACGATCGAGCCCGGCTACGAGCCCCTTGCCGAAGTGCTGCAGCAGGCGCTTGACCAAAGCCAGCAAGGGAAGGGCAAGGAGCGCCACGCCAACGGCAAGCCATTCGTCGACCAGCCGATACTGGAGATCACCCGCAACGTCGGCGACGGCTACCCGGTAGGGCAAGCGACCAAGAAACTCTGGGAGAGCCAACGTCTCGCCACGGAGGCTGCCATCGCCGAACGCCTCGGTGCCATCAACTACATTGCCGCGTCGATTATCCGCCTGCGGGAAATACAGAGATAGGGAGGGCAAAAGGCGTGACGGAGATGGACAGAAGAATAGAAGAATACAAAGAAAGGCTCAAAACAATCGGGATAATAAATGAGCCGATCCGAATAGCGAGAAATGGAAGGATACGATTGTCGGTGAAAGTAACCTGCCATGCATGCGGTGAATACTTTTATAAAACGATAAGCGACATCCTTCGGAAGAGCGGAAGGACCAAAGACTGTTGTTCTATTGAATGCAGGATGAAATTACAGCGAGCGGCAGTTACAGGAGAGAACACAAAGAGATGGAAAGGCGGCCCGGTAGAAAGGGAATGCATAATTTGCAGCAAAAAGTTTTTCAGAAATAGAGACCAAATAGAGACGAGGAACTCAGTCTTTTGTTCAACTAAATGCTTCGGGACGTGGAAATCTTTGAACTGGTCAAAAGAAAATCATCCTAGATGGAAGGGTGGCTATTTATGCAAAGACGGATCGCAACCCTATTACGGCGGGTGGGATCGAATCCGCCGGCAAGCAAGGGAAAGAGACGGGAATAAATGCACCAAGTGTGGGAAGACCGGGAAGAGGTTGCATGTCCACCACAAAAAACCATTCAGGCTATTCGATACCCCAGAAGAGGCTCACAGCATGGAGAACCTTATAACCTTGTGTTCAAAATGTCACAGCAAAGAAGAGCGACTCCTTAAAACAACATAAAGGGAAGAGGACGTAATGGCGACGCAAAAAAGAAAAAGCGCGGTGTCAAACGCAGATAGGACCGTAGACAACCTAACAACAGCAGCAAAAGAACTGGTGCCGACATCTATTAGCGATTTGCGGCCCAGCGGGTACAACCCCCGCCGGATTTCCCCGGAAAAACTTCATATGCTCCGTGACGCTATGAAGGAGTTCGGCGAATTAGGTTCTATCGTTTTCAACATCCGAACCGGAAGACTTGTTGGTGGACATCAGCGTGTTAAAAACCTCGATCCCAGCTGGCCAATCGTTAAGGAAGCGGTCACGGACAAGGCGGGAACGGTCGCCAGCGGATACATCGACACTCCAGACGGTCGCTTCAACTACCGGGAGGTTGAGTGGGATGAACAAAAGGAAAAATCGGCGAATATAGCTGCAAATCGGCACGGCGGAGAGTTCGACGACGACCTCCTCGCGCAGCTCATGCAGGAGCTTGTCGAGACCGGCTACGACATGAACCTCACCGGGTTTAATCAGGAAGAGATCGACGAACTTCTGGGGCTGAATAAGCCGGACCCGACTGGAGACGAGGATGCCGTCGTCGAACCCGTCGAGGAACCGTTCGTGAAGCTGGGGGACTTGTGGGTACTCGGCGGAGGCGACCATCGGCTGCTTTGCGGCGACAGCACATCGATCGCAGATGTCGAACGCATAATGAATGGGGAGAAGGCGGATCTTTGTTGGACTGATCCTCCTTACAACGTGGACGTCCAGCACAACGAGAATCGAGCGAAGCCAAGGAGTCAACATAAACGGACGGATGAACAGGGCATAAAGAATGACAAAATGACAGATTCTTTGTTTGAGGAGTTTCTGCTCGGAGCATTCACTTCGATGAGTCATGCGTTGAAACCAGGAGGTTGCTTTTATGTCGCACATGCGGATACCGCCAACCTCGGAACAACTTTCAGGAAGGCAATTAATAGTGCCCCCATATTACTGATTAAGCAATGCCTTGTTTGGATTAAGAACTCTGCTGCACTGGGCCGCCAAGACTATAATTGGCAGCACGAGCCGATACTCTACGGCTGGAAAGAAGGAGCCGCCCACTACTTCAGCGGCGATTTCTCGCAAACGACCGTCATAGACGACGATATCGACATCACCAAGCTCTCCAAGCCGGAGCTGATCAAAATTGCCAAGGAACTCCGCCTACGGGAACCGACCACAGTGATCAGAATCGACAAGCCCCACAAGTCCCCCGACCACCCAACAATGAAGCCAGTACGCCTGGTCGAGCGCTGCATCTATGCCAGCAGCCAGTACGGGGAGATTGTCATCGATCTCTTCAACGGCAGTGGCACAACGTTGATCGCTTGCCGCAAGACCGGACGCAGATATCGTGGGATTGAGCTGTCCACGGCCTACGTCCAGAGCAGCCTCCAGCGCTATTTCGAATACTGCCAAGAAGAGCCGCAACTCATGAATCAGGACGGAAGCATGACGCCATTCAGTGAAGTGCAGAAAGCGAGGAAGAAATGACCCACACCCCGGACGAGGCCAGAAAGAGGCACTGCTGCACACAGGACCGCCGCTGCGTAGCGGACAACTGCATGGCATGGCAGGAGGAGTACACCACCCCGGCGCAGCCCCACATCAAGCGGGAACTCACCGGAAAAGGCTACTGCGGCCATGTCGGGAAAGGATGCCAGCCATGATCCGCAAGACCGTGAGACAGTTCCGCCGCAGCGTACCGACATGGGATGCCGGGCATGACGACGCGAAGCACACCGAGGTCGTCTACCGCACAACGTGGTGGCTGCTCTGCATCCCGATCTGGTCCAGCGAGATCATCCAGAAGACGAATATCTAACAAAGGAGCCCAGCCCAATGGACATCAACAAAAACCTCCCGCCCACCGTCGCCCATGACGGCATAGACGACAAGTTCAAAAAGTGGAACGCACCCCGCTCCGCCAAACAGGACAAATCCGAGATGCCTGCCGCCCGGCCACTCCACACCTGCGGTTACTGCGGCTCCATGCATCCGACTGAGCTGGCCGAAGCGCTGGCCGCCGGAGCGCATCTGGAGATGGCGGATCAGAAGTACGGATGGCCGCACAAATTCTACGTCGACGGCGCCCCGAACCGCTTCGCAGGGGAGATGGAGATCCGCAGCGGGCGGCATGAGGCCGGAGTCTTCACGCCCGGACCCGCAGAGCCCGCAAAGGCCACCGCGCACGGCAAGTTCTACACCGTCCACCTCCTCGACGCGACCCCGGAGGAGAAGGCCGCCATCGAGCGCCACATGGGAATCCACCTCTTTGCCCGCATGGAGGAAGTTAATGGCCGGATGCAGTGCAAACACTACGTCCGGGCGCTGACACCCGATGAGCGTAGCGGAAGAGCACCGATCCAACACCCCGTCGAGCGTCCGGCAGCGACGACCACAACCATTCCATAGAGAAAACAGGTCGAAAAGTTTAGCGAGACTAAACGCGGTGCCAGAAATCACGGCATAACACTTTGAAAGTTTAGTAGCCATGAAAAAAACAGCGGCAAAAGAGGTGGCGACAGCAGTCGAGAAGGTCAAGCCCGTCATCAAGAAGCCCCGAAGCAAGCCGAGCAAGAAGAAGGTGCTTAAACCGGGGAGCAAGGACGGGCGCCCGACAAAGTATAACGACGAAGTGGTATCGAAGATCCTCGCGTTCGTCCGCGCCGGGAACTACGTCGAGACCGCCGCCGTCGCCGCCGGAATCAACAAGGACACGCTCTATGACTGGCTGCGACGTGGAGCGAAAAACGAGCAACCATTCAAAGACTTTTCCGACGCCTGCGAAAGAGCGATGGCCGAAGCCGACATGATTGACCTCAGCGACATATCGAAAGCCGCCCGCGCCGGGTCATGGCAAGCAGCCGCATGGCGCCTTGAACGCCGCAACCCGAAACAGTTTGGCCGCACGACAGAAGAGAGCGACCGCACCGTCAAAGTAACCGTCTCCGATGCCGACGGTAAAAAGACCACCTTCACCATGAAAGACATCTACCACGGCATGAAGAAGACAGCCGATGCCGAGTAGCATCATCCCACCGAAATTCGTCCACCTCTTTGAGCCGCACCGCTACAAGGTCTATTACGGTGGCCGAGGCGGAGCCAAGAGCTGGGCCTATGCCCGCGCTCTCCTGATCATCGCCAAACAATACCCCGTCCGCATCCTCTGTGCCCGCGAATTCCAGACCTCCATCACCGACTCCGTCCACCGCCTCCTCTGCGACCAGATATCCGCGCTCGGCTTCGACCGGGACTTCACGCCCGGACGCTCCGTCATCAAGAGCCGCTCCGGTGCCGAGTTCATGTTCGAGGGACTGCGCCACAACATCAAGGAGATCAAATCGAAGGAAGGCATCGACATCTGCTGGGTCGAGGAGGCCGAATCAGTCAGCAAGGAGTCATGGGACATCCTGATACCGACGATCCGCAAAGACGGCAGCGAAATATGGATCAGCTATAACCCGATGGAGGAGGAAGCGCCGACGCACCAAAGATTCGTCGTCAAGCCGCACCCGGACAGCATCGTCGTCAAAGTGAACTGGTCCGACAATCCCCACTTCCCGGAAACGCTGAACCGGGAGCGCCTACATCTCAAGTCCATCGATCCAGAGGGCGCCTACCTCAACGTCTGGGAAGGCGAAACGCTGACGCTGACCGACTCCATCATCTTCAAGGGGAAATATGTCATCGACACCTTCGACACCCCGGACGACGCCCGGTTCTTCTACGGCACAGATTGGGGCTTCGCCGAAGACCCGACCACGCTCAACCGCTGTTTCGTCAAGGACAACATCCTCTATGTCGACCACGAGGCAAGAGGAGTGGGAGTGGAGCTTGACGAAATCCCCGATCTGTTCGATGCCGTGCCAGGGAGCCGCGACTGGCCGATCAAGGCCGACTCGTCACGCCCTGAGACGGTTAGCCACGTCCGCAAGAAGGGGTTCCGCATTCAGGGCGCCAAGAAGTGGGCCGGATCAGTCGAGGACGGCATCACCTACCTGCGCTCGTTCAAGAAGATCATCATCCACCCGCGCTGCAAGCATACCGCCGATGAATTCCGTCATTACTCGTACAAGGTCGATCGCAAGACCGGCGATATCCTGCCGATCATCGTGGACGCCTTCAATCACCACATTGACGGCATTCGATATTCGCTGGACGGATACATCCACAGGGGGGCAACGGCGTTTGCCGACTTCGCCGAAGAGGCAAGGAACGCGGCAGGAAGCAACACCAGCCACGAATGGCAACAGGTCGGCACGGGCCGCGCCTATAAATGCACATGCTGCGGCATCGCGGTGATGACCAAAGCCGACACGACGCCGCAAGAAGTGGCGGAGAAACAGGGATGGAAGGAGTGCAGGAAACCATGACCAACACCGAACTCGGAGACAACCTGATCGCCCTCGGAACACTGCTCAAGGATGACAACGCTACGATCCAGCAAGTCACCGCCGCCGCGCTCAAATGCGGCCTGACGTTTCGCTTCGCCGTCGTCCCGGAGACCTACGACGACCCGGACAAAGAAAACACTGAATAGCACATAAATTGTTTGGTATAGGGAACGGTTCATGCTAAGATCACCCCACCTTACGACAGGAGCCCACCGATGAAAGAGACCAAGAGTAAACGCGAAGAGCAACAGCAGAAAACGAATTTGGCCTTCATCGCCAAGAAAGGCTGCGGCAAGTGCTTTGGGCGGGGATACACGGCGATCAAAGCTGGCGACTTCGTGCCGTGCTCCTGCGCCATCACCAACTACAACAAGCTGAAGAAGGCGCAGCTCGCCGGAGCGATCCACCGGCTCGAAAAGGGCCACGACTCCTTCTGGTGCCGCCTCCGGGATGCCGCCAAGGTGCTCTTCGGCAAGGCCGCCGCCGTCAGCTTCCGCAAAAGGATCATGCCATGACCGACCGCCCCACCTCCACCTGTTGCACCTGTGGATACTCGTGGCCAACAGGGCAGGACGGCAGCCACAGTTGCAGCCAGCTCCTCAAGGAGCGCCTCGACGCGCTGCAGGTGAGATACGACAGCTGCCACGCCGAGCTGCTCGCGATCCACATCATCGGCATGTGCGTAGCCGAATGCCCGAAGACGGGCGACAACGACACGCTGACCGTCCGCCTTGTCCGAAGTATGGCCAACGAGATGAATCGCTGCCACGACGAAGATGATGCAGCGAAAAACAAGGAGTTCGTCGAGATACCATTCAGCGACAAAGACTTTCGCCTGATCGCCGCATCGGTCCTCGAAGGGCTCGCGCAGGACGCCGCCCGCATCGGTGCCGCCAAGGGATTCGACCAGGGCTTGCACCGGACGCAGATTACCTTGATCGCGACGGAGATCGCCGAAGCGCTGGAGCATGTCTCTGCCAGCAAGAGCTACCACGTCGATCTGGCGACCGTCCGGCTGGCGCAGTGCATGGACCTGCTGCGGCAATACCAACGGGAGGCCATCGAGCACGTCGACCTGTCCCGCATCGGCAATCGCGCCAAGATGATCGAGGAGCTGGCTGACGTCGTCTTGCGGGTACTGACCTACGTCGGCGGCAACGGCTGGTCGCAGGAATTCGCTGCGGCGCTGCTGGACAAGAACGACGCCAACCGGGACCGGCCAAGACTACACGGGCGAGCCTTTTAAAATGTGCTGGCTGAGACGCGGGAACATTAAGAAGTACCCCTCGTGCGAGCCGGTCCGCACCCTGTCGCCAGAAGAGGTCGCAGAGATGCAGAGTCAGTACCTGCCGCCGGTCCCCAGAGCCAAGGAGGCGCAGAGGCCGCACGAACGGGTCATGACGGCGCCACGGGGAAAGATCACCAGTCTGCGCGGGCTCACGAAATGAAAGCAATTATCCCTCCCTGCCGGTCAACAGCTACAGGCTGCTTTGATGCAACCGGCAACCAGCGGTCGTCGCTGGGGGAGGGGAACTTAAATCGAAAGGAAGCGGGAGGATGACAAAGGCGAAAGAACACGATGGGCTGCGGGGGCAGGTCGCAAAATATCACGATCAATTTGTCGGATACGTCAAGCAGTACGGCAAAGAGGTGGTGAAGCAGGTACTGCTGACAGGCCGGCATAAGAAGCTGGCGCTGAAAGTCCCGCTCAACCGAAAAGACCGATACCAGATGATGCAGTTACTCGACATGGTGCAAGAGAAGTAAAAATCAAGGAGGCCACCAGTGGCAGCAACAACGCACTACGCATCCAAGGACGGCAAGACTCTCTGCCGCCTGTCGCGCAAGGTCAAGACGACGACGGACCCGGAGAAAGTCAACTGCCCGCAGTGTTCGCTGGCGCATGCGCGAGGTGGCCGATGACCGGCAGCGAGATCGCCAAGGTCACGTTCGAGGTCAACGGCAGCACCTTCGTCATGGCCGAGGGCCGCGTGCAGATTTGGACGGGAAAAGGCGAAATATGCACGCAGCCGGACATCGACGTCAGCCTCAAAGACCTCATGCACATACTGAACGGCGCCGCCCGGCTGATGCCGGCAGGGAGTCCGGGATGAACGTCTGGATGTTGCTGCTGGCATTCGTCGTCGGCTTCGTCTGCGGAGTCGCTACCCTCAGCGCCTATATGGCGCAGGACCGGCACTCCGGGTATCAACCGAAGGGACCGGCAGCGCCAAGGGAGAGGACCAGTGAAACCATGAGCCAGCACTACGGACAAGATGAAGACGGGCACCTTCACGAATATCGAAGTCGCTGAATGAAAAGCGCCGTGCTGAGGAGCTGGACACCCGGAGTGACACATTGCTTCGCATGCAAGAAGACGCTCCCAGCCTTTATTCGAGGGAAACAGGTCGCTGGGGATATCAATCCACCAGAGTCCAACACCCCGACCTGTTTCCTCTGCGGGCAAGCACTCCCCAGAACCATCGAACCCGCATGACCCTCCCCGGCGCCATCCTCATCAACAGCGCCAACCTGCAAGACGAGGTCTGGGTCGTCGACGGATGGGAGCAATACGCCGCCATCCGCATGACCTGTGACAGCCGCCCGATCTACCTCCGCAGCGAACTCCCCCACCTCAAAGACAAAACCCCGGAAGAGCAACGCATCATCCATGCCTACAAAGTCGCCTTCGCCGGAGAGGTCGTTGAATCAAGACCTTGGGACGAAGAGATGAGCAAAAAAATTGATATAGGGAACGGAAAAACAGATAATCGTCAGCATGGACAAAGACGATCTGAAAAAAGCGCTACCACGCGCGGGCGGCATGATGGAGACTCCGGCGGGACTTCTGGTCTCTTCGCGGAGCATTGACTCGCTGAACAAGGCGGTCGCAGAAGAATCCCGCAAGATTGCAGCTGAAGAGGAGGAGAAACGCGGCACCCTCTTCTCCAAATACATGCTGCAAAATATGTCCCTCTACGGCGCCAGGGAGAAGCCGCAGGGAACGCCGGGCTTCCGCACCCTCTACCAGGCATCCCGGCAGTCGTTCGTCGATGCCATCCTGATACGCGCCAGAGTCGACCAGATGAAACGCATCTGGAAGCATACCTACGACGCGGCGAAGGTCGGGTACAAGGTGGTTCACATCCGCCACGACGATCCGACGTTCAAGGGGAGCAAGGAGATCGACGACCGCTGCCGTGAAATGGAAGTGCTGATCGATGACCCGTGTCCGGAGAAGTACACTCAGTTCTATCCAAACCGCGTCCGTCCCCACAGCCGCATTAAGGAACTGGTCGCCTCCCTGACCAAGACCGAGCTGATCATAGATCGCAAGTGTATCCGCCGGATGAAGCGAGCCGACGGCAAAGGCTACGCCGCTTTCTACGCGCTGCCGGGCGAGACGGTCAAGAACGTCGATGAGGCGATGAAGGAGTGGGCCGCCAAGAACGCCAAGAAGAACGGCGGCAAGAAGACCGTCAATGCCGCCACCGCCTACCAGATGTCAGCGGCAACCGGCTTCGACCTGACCAAGGCCAGCTACGTCCAGATCGTCGACGGCCTCCTCGTTGACGCCTTCACCTCCGACGAGCTCAGCATCCACCTGTCCAACCCCAGCGACGAAATCAACACATTTGGTTACGGAATTTCTCGTTTAGAGGTTTCCCTTGAAATTACAGCTACTTTGATGGCTGCATGGAGCTTCAACCGGGAGATGTTCAAGACCAACTACCCGGAGGCGATCCTGTCGGTGGCCGGCGACTTCGACAAGGAAGGGTTGCAGGCGTTCAAGCAGATGCTGATCGGCGACACGCACGGCGCCGGCAATTACTGGCGCCTGCCGGTCATCCCCAGCGGCAGCGTTGACGGCTTCAAGATCGAGGCGCACAAGCTGCGCGACACGCCGAAGGATATGCTGTTCAACGAATTCGTCCGGCTGCTGATCATGCTGAAGGCAGCCGCCTACGGCGCACATCCGAGCACACTAAACCTCCAGATGGACTCCGGTGCCGGAGGAAACAGCCTCGGTAACGCCAGCCCGATCGACGAGATCGAGTTCAACAAGGAGTTGAGCCTGATACCGTCCATCGAGGACATGACCAGCTGGCTCACGGACGCGATCATCAAACCCCGCTACAACGACCTAAAGCTGATCGTCACCGGCATTGAGAAGGACGACGAGAAGTTAACAGTAGACTTAAGGACCGCTCGTGTCAGTAAATGGATGACAAAGAACGAGGCGCGGATGGAGGAGGGCAAGGCACCGATTGGCGATCCTCTGGATGATTCAAACCCGTGGAATTATCCGAGCGATGTCCCGATTACCAATTATCTCTCAGTCTTCCAGATGCTGGGTCAGCCGCAAGGCGATCCGGGCGACGACCAGCAGGACGACAGCCAAGACGAGGATGTCCAAAAGTCGCTACCAATCGACGCCGCCGGGAACATGATCGGACCGATCCCGGCCAAGAAATTCAAGAAAAAGTCGCAGCCTCGCGACGTGAAATTTATCACCATCGAAGTGGGAGAATAGACATGGCAGACAAGGCACGCATCAGCAGCGACGAGTTACGGAAAGCGGCAGCAGAGACCGAAGATGAACTCCGGGCGCTGCTCAAGAAGTCCCACGTCAAGGCGTACACCCGCCGCACCAAGTCGGGAGCAGTGGCGACGGTGGCGGAGCATGACGACAGCCGGACAAAAGAACCCTACGAAGCCTTTAAGTCGCCAAACGGCAGCGCATGGTTTGTCGGAGAAGGAGGATCAGGAAGCTCAACCGGCCACAGGTTTAAAAATAATGAGGAGGCAAAGCAGTTCGCGGATGCGCTGAATAAAAAAGAAGGGCGAACAGCGAAAAAGCCGGTGTCAGATCAGGCTCGGATAGACCACGAAGACTGGCTCGAAGAACAGAGATCGAGACGAACAACTGGCGAAATTCGAAGTGCTGTTATGAGTCGGAGATCCTTTGAAAAAGCCCACGTCAAGACCTACCAGCGCACCACGGCCAGCGGCACCAGCGTGACCGTCAAGGAACACGACGACAGCAGACAGAGAGCTATTGCTTCTGCCTCCAAGGCTCACCTCGGTATCGACAGCCTCAAGGAAAAGAAGAGCGATCGGGATGACTTCAAAGACCTCCACGTGAGCCGGGTCAAAGAAGCCCTGCATGCCGCATACAAAGCCGGAGGCGGGAAGTCTCCGAGCACCGACCATCTGCTCCCGGTGGCAAAGAAACACCTCCTTGTCCATGACACGTTTGAAGAACGTGGACTGGACCGCCACGATTTTAAGGAAGGCCACGTCAAAAGCATAGAGGCGGCACTCGGCGCAGCACATGATCTTGGCAAGAAAGAGAAAAAGACGACCAAGAAGACGCCCGCTAAGACCTCCGCAGCCCCCCGCACCGAGACCGCCAACGAAGGCAACGGTTTCCACGGTATCGCGCAGGATCACCACGCTGAAGAAGAAGTCGGCAAGGACGGAGACATCTACCGAGCCCCGGAGTCCACTATCCGCAAGGTGGAGGCCAAGGCCGCTGAAAGCTATTCCGCCGCAGCTGACCACCTCGTCAAGAACGGGCACTTCGATTCACACGAAAAGGCTCGCGACTTCCTCGATAGCCGCATGGGCCGTCACCTTGGAGACACAGCCAGAGACCACGGCGGCATGGACCTGTCGAAGGTGCCAGAGAAGAACATCAAGGATCACGTCCGACATTACAAATTGAGCCGCTAAATGAAACTTAAAATCAGCCACAACCTGACCAACGACCAGCTCCAGAAAGCCGTCCTCGGCCTCGTCTCCGCACAGGGGATCGAGGCCGAAGTCGCGGACGCGCTACTCAAGGCCGCCGGCTGTAGCTGCGACGGCCCGAAGGAGCCACGGGACGCGCCGACTCGCGAACTGCTGCGACAGTTCCGGCATGAGTACGGGCTGGCCGCCATCGATATCAAGCGAGCGGTCGAGCGTCGGCTACAGGGAGCGGAGCTGATCAAGTCCATCGGCCCAACCCGTCCCCTGACGAAAGAGGAGATCGCCGATCTGCTGCAGGTAGTCCGGGACCGCTTCGGATTCATCGCCGCGCAGATACAGGGAGACTACACGCCGCCGCAAGACCTCCTCACACGCTGGCAGGCGGAAGGCTGGATCGCGCCGGACGTCACCCCGCAGGACTTCGCGCTGGCGGTCGGGACCGAAGGCCGCATCATCCACAACGCCTTCACCTTTGGCCGGGCATGGCAGGCGGTCGAGCAGGGCGGCAGTTTTGCCGAGATCATGAAGCTGGCAGCCACCATGCCGCTGCTGACGCCGGATATCCACGCGATCGCCATCGCCGAGCAGCAGACCGCCAACTACATCACGGCGCTCGGTGACGACACGGCGAAGCTGGCTGGAGAGATCATCGCCGACCGCAACCGCACCATCATCCGCAACATGGCGATCGACTTCCACGAACAGCGGCTGCAGGCGAAGGTGCTGGACCGGGAGAAGAAGGAGGCGCTTGGCATCGCCATCCCGGAGCGGCAGGTCAACACCTGGCAGGGATTCAGCTCGGAGCTGTATCACGCGATGGACGACAAGAGCCGCGACTGGGACCGGGTCGCCTTCTTCGAGATCACCGACGCCCAGAAGCAGGGGCAGGCGATGCAGATACTGGAACAGCACGGGCCGCAGCAACTCGTCTACAAGATGCCGCTGCCGACGGCCTGCGCCCAATGCAAACACCTATACCTGGAGGAGGACGGCACGCCGCGCATCTTCGACCTGGCGGAGCTGATCGGCAACGGCATGAACATCGGTCGCAAGGCGCACCCGGTGAAGGGCGGCAAGGCGGTGCCGGGAGGCCGTGAGGATGGGCAGGAGACGCTTAAGGCGGTGGCCGGGCTGATCCACCCGTTCTGTGCTTGCCTTGGCCCGTTTCCTTTTTCCGGGCACGAGCCGTGGTACCTGCAGAAGAAGAATCGCGGCAATGCGACGATCGCCAAGTCCCACGTCAAAACCTACACGCGCAAGGACGGCACCGTCGTCAACGAACACGACGACAGCCGCAGCAAGAAGACGCCGGTAGCGCCCGCAGGTCACCACCACGCACTCGTCGCGCTGCTGCGGAAGAGGAAGTCAGCCACCGGGGACGGCAAGAAGCCGAAGGGCCGCATCGGGCACCCGATGGCGCTGCTGCGGACGGTGGCGAAGAAGAAGGTCGAGCCGGGGAAGGATGCTGCACAGGAAGGGAAGAAGGCCGCCAGCAAGCCCCGGAAGCCGAAAGAGACGGCAGCCGCCAGCCGGAAGCGGATCGAGGCGGAGATCAGAGGCGGCGAGCCCCGGACGGTGCTGGGGGAGACGCATTATGTCCCACCCGCGCAGCCGACAAAACTTCCACCACATAAAATGATCAACACAGAGCAGATGCATGCAGACGCAAAGCGATTGAAGGCAACCGCATTTCTGGATAAATACGTAGCGGAAATGCTTGACGAACATTTCAGTTCCAAGATTCAGCCAAAGAGGATCATCCACGACCATATCCCTCTTAAAGACGTCGATCCTTCAGAGTGGGACGACTGGGAGGATTATAAGGAGTTCGATAAAAAAGGGGTTATGCCGGGGAGTGACAAGAAGATTCAGGAATTGGCTGCGGAAGAAAGGAAGGGCACCGCTATCCCGCCGGTTCTCGTAGAAGGGTTGAAGGATGATAAAGATTCAGAGGCCGATGGTTATCGATGGGCATCACCGAGTAGTGGCGAAAATGCTGGCGGGGAAAAAAGCGGTCGGCGTGATTTACAATATCGACACACTTATCGGCCTATGGTTGAAGGCACAAAGAAAGGGAGAAAATCCAAAGGGCATTTTGGCAGTAAGGACGGAGTACAAGGAACACCTTACGAAAAATAAGTAAAAAACGCAAAAAAGGCCGGAGCATTGCGCTCCGGCTTTTTCGGATACCGACCACGGACAGAAGAAGATACATCGCTGTCCAGCGGAGGCGGATAAGGTGGGGCAGGAGCAGCCAAGTACAGTGCGCGACGACTCGCGTCATAGTCAATGGTGAGGCCGTAAAACGAGCGAAGGAACTCAATGTCGCGCTGGGCTGTCTTCAGCGAGACGTCGAAGAGAGCGGCAATATCGCCGCAGTTTAGCGCCCCACCGTCGGTGAGGCGCTTCCTGATTGTCTCAATTCGGATGACGACAGCGTAGGTGTTACCTTTCAAGGCTTCACCTTGTCCGCGTTTCGAAACGTTAACGCCAGCGATTTCTTGCAGGCAATCAGAGAACCGATCCAGCGAGGAGAAGTACTCCCATCCTTCAGCACGCCGTAGTGGTTGGCAGAATCGCGCCCACTGACACCGGCACAGCCGTTAATGATCGTCCATTCGGTAGCCGCGCCGTTCCAGCAAACACGAAACTGGCCGGTGCAAATCTTCTCCGTCGTCAACATAGCAACCTCCGGCCCCCGCTGGGGCATCTGAATTCGGAAGGATCATCCCTTCAATAGAGAAAAGAAACCCGCGTTAACTGGTGGTTTTAACCTGAAGCATCAATGATCTCTTGAGCACGCCAAAAATAATAGCTCACATCCATCGAGTGCCGAGCAGAGCGAGCCTCGCGAACATACTTAGAAGACCCATCCTCGTGCCTCTCCACGGACTCTTGCCGTGGAGAGGGTCGACACGATGACGACGGCCAAACCTCATGCGTTTCAGGATTGAACCGGCAGCCACAATCGAAGGTCACAATCCCCGTCTCGTTACAAGTCTCAAGAGAACCAATACCAAGTTTCATCGCACAATCTCCTTAGTCAATAAACCCGCAACCACGCCGCATCGCCATGCAGCTGACAGCGGAACCAGCCGCAATCCGGAGTCACGCCGAACTCCAGCACGAGCGGGATCTTCTTCATCTGCTGCGCCAGATACGCCGGGGAGAACATCGGGCACCGGTTGCAGCCAGAGCGCTTCGCCAGCTGCAGCACCTCGGCCTGAATCTTCGCCCGGTCCGGGTAGAAGAACTGGTGGCGACCCGCATCTACCTCCGGGCAAGGGTTCGCCTCGCCACCGCTCACGGAGTCGGCGAAGCGCCCATGCCGGCCCGGATAGAAGACCTCCCAGCCCTCGCGGTGATACATCGCATGCTGCCGCTTCTGTGACGAGATGCAGCCGAAAAAGGAATGGCAGCGAGCGGACCAGTGCTCGACCTCGCCGCCGAAGACTCCCTCCTCATTCAGCCGCCGGGACATGCAGGCCCAGAACGAGGAACCGCCGAAAAACGTCCTGCCGTCGACGGTATGCATGATGGAGCCGCGAGGCAAGGCAAGGAACGCCGCCCGGTGGAGATCGGCCAGCTGCGGAAGCGTCAGGCGGTCGTAGAGGGCAACATGGAATACTCCAGCAAGGGAAACGTCGAGAGAATACCTTGGAGCGGTGCGAGCCAGAGCAACGACAGCAGCATCGCCGAAAGCTGACGGGAACCGGATGCCGTAGGGATAGGACACGCCGACGACCACCGGGAGCTGGTGGCCACAGTAGCGGCAAAAACTGGAACCTTTCTTGACGGTAGCTTGGCAGGACGGGCAGGCAGACATGGGAAACTCCTTGGCAGGGGAAAGGAAGAGGCCGCAGGGGCACTGAGAGGGAAGGCCCGGCACAAGTGGCCGGGCGCGATGATATCACAAAAGGTGGTGACAAAAGGAGAGCAAACACAGGAAAAAACTACGGGATGGACACCTCGCCAAGAAAGACCAGCTCGAACGAATAGACCTCGTCAGCGGTCAGCTCAAAAGGGTAGTCGACACATCCATGCCGAACGCCGGCCACGGGGTCGCGGAAGTCGCTATCGATTCCACCGATTATCCAGCCGCGCGGTTGGTGGCACAGGGCGAACGGACGATTGCGGTAGCCGTAGCGGAAGCGGGGACCAGTCCAGTCCTCGGTGAAGACGGTATTGTCGCCATAGGTCTCAACAAATGCCTCGCGAGACAGGGGAGAGACAGCGAACTCGCCAGATGGCTTACTCATAAACCCTCCTTGATGCTGAGAACAGCGACAGAGAACTCCACGCCGCACTCAGCGCAGACAAAGAGAGGATCGTTCGGCGACATGATGCAGCGGGAAGCGCAGGACGGGCACCGGGCGATCAGGGGACCAGTGACCGAATGCTCCGGCTCTGCGGTAGCCGGCATATACACATGCCCGGAGCACGTCCAGTGGTGGCAGGTGACGACAAAGCCGTCGACAGGGAGGAGGCACCGCCGCAACTCGGTGACAACCTCCTCGGCGACATCGGGCGAGACGATTTCGGTGCCGGTCCGGAAGAAGAACTTACCGTTGCGGGAGACGTTTATCGCGTAGTGGGATTGCATGTGGGTACCTCCAGATCAGTGTCGTTAATTTTCCATGTTCTATTACTCACCACTGCGTTTATGGTAGAGGAGCAAACGTTATAATCATTACTCAGCCTTTTACATGAAATGCCCTCGCTGCGAAGCTTGCGAATTTTAATGGCGTCTACCACTGTAAGCTTCACGGACGATCTTTTGCGGTTATTGTCTCGGCATGAAATGAACTGACAATTTTCGGGACCATAGGGACCGTCATTATCGATTCGGTCTATATGTAATCCCTTTTCCCATCCATTAGATTCACACCAGAGGAAGAAGGATGCCGGGCTATTGAGCCATTCAGAGCAGATATAAATTCCACGTCCACCGTACCTGCGAAAATAAACATTTGCAGGAGAATAACAGCGAGACTTCATCGCGCTCCAGACTTGGAAAAGAGGGGTCTGTTTTTTTGTCCCAGGCACAAGCGCATGCCCATGAGACACCATGAACTGCTTCAAGCAACCGCAAGTCTTTTGTTTCTTCCCATCACTGACCATCTTCTCGCTAACCTCGCCGCACCGTGGACACCTAAAAAGCCCATAACGAAGCCGTCTCTTTCCAGACCTCGAAAGCCTTTGCTCTGTAAACGACATGAACTCCATAACTTCCTCCAGAATTAATTTTCGACTCGGTCGTGAAGCGGGATCGGCTGCGACGACGGAAAGCGGGCATCGCACGACCAGATGAAGCAGCCACCCATCGCAGAGTGAGTGCCGGCGGGAATTTCGGCGGGCCGGGCATGGACATAGATTTCATCCCGGAACAGATTGCGTTTCACGAGGTTGACCTCCGGCGCGTCCGGGGACGGCTCAAAGACGCCTTCGATATCGGGACCGCAGAGAGTGACCTGCGCGAACCGGGACGACACGCCGTCGCAGGAGCAGTCGGGGAAGTCCTTGGCTTTCATGATGGAGCAGATAAGACCTTTCATGGGGCGACCTCCTCTTCAAGCGAACGAATCGCCTCGGCAGTCAGCGGTCCAAAGTTGCAAAGCAGGTCGCGGCGAGCATCCGCCTCCAGCATATCCACGGCATTCGAGAAGGCGCTGGTTGACGTGCCGCCGGAGAAGCGCAGCTGCGTGTCGATCATCCGCTCGCGCAGGAGCTTGGCGGACTCAATGAGATTGCCATTAGCCTCGGCGTCCAGAAGGGAGATAGCGATGCGGGCCTTGAACGCCTGCACGACGACGTTGCAGCTACACTTGTGGCCACCGGCATCGACGAACGAGACGTTGCCGCCCCAGCTCATGAAGTGGATCGGGTCTTTGGCGATCTCGACGGCAGCCTCCTCCTTGGCCAGAGCCAGCGCGTCGACGGTTGAACGGAGTTGGCGAAGATAGAACGCTTTGGCATTAAACATGGGAACCTCCAAGCGCCTGCTGGCGCATCAGTTAGTGGGAGAGATCAGCCTCTTCAATAGAGAAAAGAAACCCGCACTAACTGGTGGTTTTGATAAAGGGAACACTCAGGACACAAGGAGGCAAGTCGAGGACCAGCAGGCCCCGATCGGCAGCCAGAGCGTTCTCGATCCGGGCGCCACGGGACGCCTCCCACCCCGGCAGGCGAACGAAGGCAGTGCAATCGTGCATACCGGCGATATCCAGCGCCATATACTCCTCCCACGTCAGGCCGTCGGGATGCCGGGCCGGGTTGAAGACCGAGGCGGCACCGGAGGCGAGGAGGAGCGACTCAGCCAGGAAGAACTGTGGGCGGTTGAAATCGGAAATATTCGTCATGGGGCCTGACAGATATGCTCGATGCCCGGCGATCATGGGACACCTCCCGTCAGGAACCGCACCGAACCAACAGCGGCATCAAGAGAACGGTCATGCTCGGCCTTCGTCCACCCTTCCGGGCGCCGGGCGACATCGGCAAGACGAACAGCAGCGCAGGACAAGAGATTATCGGCGATCCCCCGGACCACCGGCAGCGCAGCCAGCACCGCCTGCATCGCGACGTATGCCTCACGCGGCGGGCTGTAGCAAAGGATGACCGGCGGATGCGCCCCGGTCTTGCGCGGGATCAGTTGCATCGAATAGAGGCCGTTGCCGTCAGGACCGACGACGCGCAGCCCGGAAGGGTAATCGGCAAGAACAGACTGGTTGGCGGCCAGGACGGCATCGGTGAGGACGCGGGAGGTGATCTTCATGCGTCCTCCTTGATCTTGGCAATAACATACTTTGCCCGACAGTTATGACAGCTGCAAGCATCCTCACCTGGAGCGACCTCGCACGCGAAAACGGCGAACGGTTTCAGCGCCAACATCAAATGGTCGCGTTGCCGTTGCAGTTCAATCGCACGGTCTTCCACATCAGAAAGATGCTCAATCTCGGCATCCTTCGGAAACAGTTCCTTCCAGAGAAACCCGATCCGTGCGAATTGCGCGTCATTGCGAGGCACCCAGCCGGCATCGGTCACGGCATCGATAAATTCTTGACGTTTCATGCGACCTCCTTAATTACCATCTTGTCGATGACGGCACGGGCAGACAAGATCACGGCATCGGACAGAGGGTTAATTTTAGGAACATGGTATTCGACAACACGCTCCAGAGCCGCAAGCAACTCGTCCCGGTCCCTCTGTAATTTTTCAATGTCTTCCGTGGTCTGCACAAGAGGAATGCAGACACCGCGCAGCTTACCGTAAAGCCTTCCTTCGTAGTCCATCACACACCTCCAGTCACGATATCGACGAACTCGGCAGCCGAAAGCAGATGCGCCCCGCAGTAGTCGCTAATATCGTCGGCCTGTTCGGCAGAAAAACCTCCCCCCAGATGGAACACCGGGGAGGAGGAAGAGGAATAAACAATCACCCGGTCGCGCTGAACGAGATCAGCGGTCGCGGGCCGGTGGCGAGAAGCGGAGAGATTCGACATAGGGGACACCTCCAAGGTTTGAGATAGTATCAAAAGGGAGAGACGGAAGCAACCGGAATTACGCCGCGATCTGCAACAGCGCCGAGGGAGCAAAGACCGGGCGCCCCAGCGCAGCGGTATAGGACCGCTCGCCCTCAAAGGCGTCCACGACCGCCCTCTCCGGTGCCGACAGCTCCTGATAGCGCTTCTTGCCGTAGTCGCACGGCAGCCAGCCCTTGCCACGACAGGCAATGAAGTTGAAGCGCCGCAGCACGTCCTCGTCGTTGAAGGTGATATGGATGGTCCCCTTCTTGTGGACGGTCACGGTGAAGTGCCCCGCCTCGATGCCAGAGTGCCGATCGGCCTTCGAACCAGCGCTGAACGCCGCCATGAGCGCAGCCGACATGGACAGGTAATGCTTGTTGGCGCTGAATGCCACGTTTGGTGCCTCGGAGGTGTAATCCCGGAGCCCGGAGAAGTAAGACGCCACCAGATCAATATCGCGCAACTGGTCCTTGGCCTGATACGCCAGCTGCCAGCGGCCATAGTCAAAGAACGCCGTCGAGCAGCAGCCGCCCCGGATCGGCACGACGACGCGCCGGCCCACCTTGAAGGACTTGTTCGTCTTCCAGCCGTTAAAATAATGCACGTTTTTCTCAAGGACGCCGCTCTCGCCCCAGCAATGCCGCACCGTGAAGAGGTCGAAGATATCGACGATGGCGTCGGTCAGCGTCTGCTCGTAGGAGTCCATGAGGTTCAGCACGAACTGGCGCACGTTCGACTCAGTGAAATCCATGTAGCAGCGATCGGCCATAGCATGTTCAAACTCGGCAGCCTTCTTGGTCGTCAGACGATTGCGGACCTCCTTCAAGTCCAGCGTCTTCCGCCAGAAGCAGGCACGGACATCGATCAGCAGTTTATTGACCGCGTCCTGCATCATGCCGGTCACATCCGACGACGACGAAATCCGTAGCTTCTCGACGGCATCAGTCATGCGCAGGAAGCCGCCGACTTTCTTGAAGTTGCGATAGAAGGCGACGACGGTCTCGGTGCCGACGCGGACCACCTCGTTGTAGTCGGCGACCAGCTCCTCCAGAGTGCGCCCGGTCGACAGCTCGTGCTTCTCCTCGACCTTCTCGGTACAGCGGGCGGAGAAGTCGTCAACTCCGGCAAAGAGATCATCGGAGACGGACTGGTCGATCTGGATATGAATCAGCGCCACCTCGACGCCAGTCCGCCGCTCGGCACCGGCAAACTGATTCGGCAGGTACTCGATGGAGGCGCCCAGCTCCTCCAGCTTCCGCGCCAGCAGCTTCCGGGTATTGGTATGCGGATTCCGCAGCGTCTCGGCATTGAGCAGGAAGACGATCTCGCCGCGATACATGATCTCGATCGCTTTCAGAAGATGCAGGTCGCCAGCGTCGAACGGAGGGTTCGCGATAATTGCATCGAACTTGTCGGCTCCAGAGTAGGCGAGGAAGTCGGTATCGATCAGCCGGTGCCCGTCGCCGCGCAGGGTTGCCTGCAACACCGGGTCGATCTCGATGCAGGAAACCTCTGGCTGCGAGGTATGCGAGAAGCGAGAGACGATGGCCTTGACGATATCGCCCTTGCCAGCGGACGGCTCCAGCACCCGCTTGGGCCGGCCTTTGAGCTTCGAGATCATGCGGGACGCGAGCAGGGGAGGGGTCGGGTAGAAATTGGGATTATTCAGCATGGGCGATGAGACCTTTCAGGAATTCAACAGAGGAGGAGGGAAGACGATCCGGATAGCACCCAGACTCGCGCTCGGAGTTATTGACGTCCGTCCACCACGACTTCAACTCGTCGCGGAACTCGAACTCGACGTGGAAACCCTCTATCCACCGTTCCTCGCCGTTTTCAAATTTATCCATCTCCCCCGGTGTTTGTAATTTAGATGCACGAATCGCCGCAAGGATACAGGTCGGGCAATTCCCGGAGAGATCACGAACGGCTTTGAGCCCGGCTGCATCGCCACAATCCAGCGCAGCAACCAAATCCGCCAGAGGCTTCTGCTCTTCACCGACACGGGCACAGAGGCCACAGAAGCGATCGGGATTTGCCGTGCAGCCCTGCTCGTGCCGCTTCATGGCCGAGGGGGAACCACTGGCCTTCTTGCAGAAGTCGCAGTAGTAACGAGGACGGAGTCGCATCTTCATGGAGAGTACCTTTCTTGGTTTAAGATAGGGATAAGGATAAGGAGAAGGATCAAGAGAAGGGGCATTGCGGAATGATGCAACGAGTAATGCGCCTGCATGCGAAGGGCATACAGGCGCAGGAGATCAGCAGTCAGAGTCACTCCCATAGCGGCTCTGGATTCCATAATCGTCCGCAGCACAGTCGGCAACGGTGTCGAGCAGGTTGCGGAGCCCCTCTAGAAACTCAAGTTCGTCTGCATCTGGGCGGTAGCATTCGTAGTCAATAATCCGCGTCAGAATTTCGCGCTGCTTACTGAATTCCCGCCCGTCAATGTTTTTGATAATCTCTTCTGGCGTCACTGGCAATCTCCTTAAAGATCAAAGTCAAGGCCACCGGAGCGGCGCAGTTCAAGTTCGGACGTCTCCACGCAGTCCCAATCGTCGCTGCCGCAATGCGGACACCGGGAGAGACTGGCGGAGAAGGATTCGAGGCAGCCGTTGCAGACGTGTTCCATGATGGCCTCCTAGCGCTTTTCGTAATCGCCGGTATCGGCACAAAAGACCAGCCCCAGAAGTCCAATACAGTCCGGGCAGAACGGGCCGTCGATCTCCGTCCAGCGCCCGTCGGCAGATTCTGGCGCCGGCAGCGCCTCCCAATACGAAGGAATCCAGCCGGCATCAATGGCCGCGTCGATGGAGTCGGAAGTGGCAGCGCAGTTATGGCAGGTCGTCGTCATCACGCACCTACCCGCGCAAAGCCGCAGCCGTCCACCTGCCAGCCGGTACCGTTCTCGTCGACGACGACATCGCCAACGGACATCGAAGTATGATGAAGACCGAGGGAGCGGATCAGGTCGCGGGCCTCGCCGTTCGGTGACCAGACTTCGCCCTGCATATGCCGGTAGATATCTTCAAGGCGGCCAGCGCGAAGATCAGTGACCAGAGCGAACTGCTCGGAGGCGATATCGGCAAGAGTGAGTTTCGGATCGGCGGCAAAGAGCATGCGCTCGGAAGCGGCATAGCGACGGTAATAGACTTTTGCAATCATGGCAGCCCCCTAGTTCAGTTTCGATACCGCGACAGACGCGGCACCACGGGAAAAGAGATCGTGAGATTTAACCCCGGCAGGCCACCCGGCGGTTCCGTGCGCCCGCTGGCGCTTCGTCAAGTGGAAGGATCGTCCCTTCACTAGAGAAAAGAAACCCGCCTTAACTGGTGGTTTGGGCAAATAATTTGATATAGGAAACAAGGAAAGATACAATCCATCCATTATCAACACAAGGAGTTTCCGCCATGCCGAACACCGCCCCTAAGACCAATCGCGGCCATATCGCCTTCACACGCAACAATCGCAGCGGCAAGGTCTCGGTGATCGGCTGGAAGGCAAAAACGCCGAAACGCGACCACCTGCGCAGCAAGACGCAGATCAGCCCCGGCGCCGAGATGATCATCGCCACCCCGGAAGGCATGCCGTCGCGCCTCGGCAAAGAGTTTGCGCTGAAGGTGACCGGCAAGGACGCCACCCACTACCACGTCACGGTGACCCACTCCAGCGGCAAAACGCAGATCGGCAAAGAGTTCGCCATCGAGCACCAGACGCTGAAGGACGCGGCCAAGACCGCCAAGGTCTTCATCCCGGCACATGAGGCTGTCACTGCCGCCCCCGGTACCGGAAAATTCGAAACTGGCGACAAGGTCCGCTACCACGTCAAGGACGAAGGGATCACCCGGCAGCGCAAGGGGACCATCGTCCGCCCGCTGGGCCGCAATATGTACGTCGTGCAGGGAGCCGCAGACGGCAAGACTGCCGCCGCCCCGATGCACGCGGTCCACGCCTCAGCGATCCTGACCGAAGGGGAAGCCAAGCGGGTCAAGAACACCAAATACGAGAATACCGGCGGCACCTCCAACCGCCTGACCGCCGCCGAGCACAACCGCCGAGCAGAGGCTGCCCGTGCTGCCACCGTGTTGACAGAAGGCGAGATCATCACCAATGACAAGTTCCAGTCGATGATGAGTCGCACCGTCACTGGTCTGGCCGGGTCCAACTATATCCAGGCGGGGAATGTCCGCCGCGTCAATGGCGTCTACATGAGCGACGACAACTTCGAGTACAACGATCTGGTCAGCGACTACATGATGGGCGCGACGCTGGCACTACGGCGAGAACTCTCCTCGGCATCACAGGTGGATATCGACAATTTTGAGGACTACCTGACAGGTGACGCCGAAGACAGCCGCATCTTCAAGGTCGCGACCAAGGAAGGCCGCAATGCCGTCGTCGCTGCCCTGAAGGAGCGCAAGGCGCACCAGGAGCGCATGCAGTACATGGACGAGGACGGCGCCGACGAACTGGCCGACGGCGGCAACGCGGTGCCGTGGTGGGAGAATCAATCGGCGATCGACAGCTTCGACCCGGACATGCAGCATCAACTCCGCCGCATCCAAGAGCGGGAGGCCGCCATCGCCGGCCTGGTCGGCACCCTGACGCCGGTCGAGCAGGAGGTGCTCAACCGCAAGTACGGCCTCGGCAACATCGTCGAGCCCCAGAGCGCCGCCGATATCGCCGCCACCATGAAGCGCAAGGAGATCGCGCACCCGACCGGACGCAACTGGAGCCATGAGGCGATCAAGCCGGTCCACGACGCGGCCATCAAGCGCCTCAAGGGCAAGAGCAACATCGACGAGTTCCGGGAGTTCCTGCGGGCTCTGACCGACCACCTCGACATGATCAAGTCGCAGGGAGCGGTGAAGATCGTCGGCCCCGGCCTGCTGCTGCGGAGAATCGCCGGTCGGCAAGTGCTGACGGCCTGCGGTGAGCTGGCGAAGTCGCTGGACAATGGCAAGGGGACGTGGGTAAATACCAGCAGAGGAAAGAACCTTATCATTGCCAAGGGGAACGAGATGAAAGAGATCGATGATCTGAAGAAGAGCACGGGGATTGCGGAAGAGGTGTTGAAGAGTCATATCAAGGCTTACACCCGCAAGGACGGGACTGCGGTCAAGGAACATGACGACAACCGGCACGCCAAACTGGTTCAGCAGCTACATGATGTCTACGAGCACCACGACAAGAAGGGCCGTGGGGGGCTTGGGATTGACGTGTCACATCCCGACTACGCAACACCGAAAGCCTACCTCAAAACCATTGAGAAAATCCGAAAGTTTAAAGCACACGCTTCATGGCCGAAACCCCTGCAAGATGACCTTGAAGAGGTGCTTGATCGGCACGAAAGAGAGACACGGCGATCGCTTGAACCAAAGAGCCACCTAAAGGAGGGGATGGTAGTCAAGTTTAAAGAGGTCGTCGACAAGGGCGATGCCGAGGCGAGAATGGTCCTTATCGAAGATCCCGATGGTGGCCGCGTTTTGGTCCGACATTTGGTCAACATGAAGATCCAGCCGACGTCGGTCGTTCAGCTTGCCGATATCGAACTGGCCGACGACAAGTAACAAAAAAAGGCCGAGGCGAAATGCCCCGGCCTTTATTTTATAGCGAATCAACCAATGCTATCCTCTCCCCGATCCAGCGCATACACGGCACCGCCATACTATTGCCCAACGCCTTGTATCGCGGCCCGTCCGGTGACTCCGGCTTCTTGCGCCAGGGGATGTTTGTGAAGTGGTCGGGAAATCCCTGCAATCTTTCACACTCGACGGGCATTAATCGGCGTACCTGCATCGCTGCTGAGGCGACAAGCGGAGCACCGTCACCCTTTCCCGTCCCTCCATTCTCCGCCTTCAAAGGAGGACAAATCTCACTTGGAGCACCGCGACCGTTTCGCGCAAAACGAGACTCGAAGCATACGACGGGCGCTTCGTGGTTGCAGTTGAGGGTTGTCCCTATCCCTATCCCTATCTCGGCTCCGGCTTGGCCGGTGGACATGCAGATCAGATTTTCGTGGCTATCCTGTTCCCGTGCCCGGAGCGTTCCGAAACCCTCCTGCCAGAATCCGGCGCCTGTCGTATGCACAGGTTGCACATACCCGCTCATGGCTTCATCTGATCCAGGGAAGCCACCCCCTGAAGTGCGAGCGCCAAGAGTTCCGGCAACTTCTTCCCTCTTTTCTCTGCGCGGCGCAGAATTCCCGCACAAGCTGTCTCGCTCAAAAAGAACCGCTGCGGCACGTCGCCAGTCTCCAAGATATCCGACAACGAACACACGGCGGCGTCTTTGGGCCACTCCGAAATACTGAGCGTCAAGGATTCTCCATGCGATGCCGTAAGCCCCCTTGATCCCCGGCACGACTCCGCTGTTTTGCCATCCGGTAGGGGGGCAGACAACGTGCTGTCCGGTGAGCAGCCCCAGAAGGCTTCCAAAGTCTCGTCCCTCATTACTTGAAAGGACGCCGGGGACGTTCTCCCAGACCACCCACTTGGGGCGATATTTCCGAGCAATCGCCACATAGGTAAGCATGAGGTTGCCACGCTGGTCACCCAGTCCCGCTCTGAGTCCTGCGACTGAATAGGATTGACAGGGGGTTCCTCCAACGAGAACATCGATAATTGCATCCGGCCACTCCTTGAATTTTGTCATGTCGCCAAGATTCGGCACATGCGGATAATGGTGAGCAAGAACGGCGCAGGGAAACGGCTCGATCTCGCTGAAAAATACTGGCTTCCATTCGAGCGGGTGCCATGCCGCTGTAGCCGCTTCTATTCCTGAACAAACGCTCCCGTAGCGCATAAAGTCTCCCTTTTTCGGTTAAGTGACCGCTTCACTAAAGAAAAGAAACCGCCCTTAACTGGTGGTTTTAGTTTAACCGATAAGGCAAAAAAATTGATATAGGGAACGACACAAGTTAAACTTCGCCTATCATCACAAGGGAGCCCCCATGTACCTCCTCCGCCGCAGACCGGCACCAGACGACCTCTTTAAGTCGCAGATCAGCGCCTACCACCCCGGCTACGTCCTGCGGATGGTCAACGACGTCAATGGCCATCAGGTCCACCGCTGGGTCCGCGTCGGATCAGCACAGGCCGGCCCGACAGAAGGATCGATCACGCGGGAGCAGGCCAAGGTCGCAATGGCCGCAGCCATGCGCCGGGTCTCGCAGCCACGCTTCCCGGAGACCAGCGAGTCTAACCTCGGCTGCACCCGGCGGGTTAATCAGTTGCGCCTCATGGCTGAACGCGGCGACTACGATGGCATCGCCAACTTCTCGACGTCACGGACCCGGACCAACTACCAGCGCGTCGATGACTACAAGCAGGCACTCCGCGCCGCCGGGCAGTCTGCTGTTGCCAACCATCAACCCGAACTCATCCTCGGCTCCGCCCCGGTACCGCCGACGCTGACCGCCTCCAACATGCAGAACTCGGCGCTGCTCTCGGCGCAGCGAAAGATCCACCTGCTGCACGCCGCCGCCACCTCGGCCCCCGATCCGGTGCAGGCGCTGCTCTCGATCCAGACAACCCGCAGCAACGGCTACACCACGGCAGCCGACAACTACCGGGCAGCCCTGCTGCGGCACTTCGGCTACAACATCGCCGGGCAGCCGATACCGGGACATCAGGCCGAAGGGGCACCGACACTGCCGGCGGACCAGATCACCGACATTCGCCACCTCGCCAACGACACGGGCCTGCAACCGGCGCGATCTGCCTCAGCCGCACCGCCCCGTGCTCCCAGAGCACCACGGGCACCTGTGAGCCGCCTCCCGGTCAATCCGGTCCCGCACTCGGCGAACCCGCTGAACCTGACCGAAGCGCAACTCGGCTTCGTGCCGCGTCCGAATGTGCCACTGGACGGCACGACCGTTACCAGAGAAGGGACACGAAGCAACGATCGCGTCACTCCTTGGCCGAATCCGGAAGTCCACCGTCTCGCCAACCGTTATCTTGACCAGCCCACGACGTTGCAGACGCAAGCCCGCAACTACCAAGCCGGCACATGGGTACCGAACACGCCGGAAACGCAGCGGGCTCGGCAAAACGTGCAGACAGCAGACATGGTCCGCATCCGCCGGGAAGCCGCTCGCCTTATGGCAAAGCTGGAGCGGGAGGACACGTTTAAGGCCAAGGCGGAGATCGGCAAGAACATCCGACGCACCGAGGTTGTCGACACCCTCACGGACACCGCTGTTCACAGCGTCATGGGAGTCGACAAGGAGACCGCGCTGCAAATGGCGAAGACGATGATCGCCGACTTCGGCGGCACCACCAAGTTTGGGATCAAAATGGCAGCAAGTGGACATGACAGCATTTACGTTTCGTTCGCCGGAGACGACGGGACCAGCATCAGCCGTTATTTTACCAAGACGAACGACAAACTCGTGGTCTCACACTCTTATTTTTCGGCAGGAGACACCGGCAACGGCGGTGCCAAGGGACTGTTCCGGGCCTCGTTCGGCGTCTATAAAGCCCTCGGCGTCTCCCACGTTGACGTGTCGGCCAACTGCGACGTCGGCGGCTACACATGGGCACGCTTCGGGTTTTTGCCGAAGAACTGGAGCAACATCAAGGAGGGCATCAAGGATCGACTCGACGAACTCAAGCGGGCACCACGGGACGTCCGCGCCGGGAACCGCACCACCCACGTCAACCAGATATCGGCACAGATGCACAGCCACATCAGCCGTATCCTCGCCTCGAACGATCCGAAGACGATGTGGGACATTGCCGACATGAAGAACGGTGGGCAGGAACTCGGCAAGGGACTCCTCCTCGGTACCCACTGGAGCGGACGCCTTGACCTGAGTGACGCGGCGACCATGCGTCGGCTCAAAAAATACGTTGCAGAAAAGAGGGTAGCGGCATGAAGAAACGGACGATCTTTGAAACCTGCGAGGGGCACAAGGCTGGCCCGAATGACGTCGACGGCATGGAAGAGATGCTCGAAGACGACACCCTCGACACCGATTGGGATATCGCCATCGAGAACCCGGTCCGGGCGGACTACAGCGGGCACCTGCCGCACCCAGACAAGACCTCTGGCCAGCGGTGGCCGGGCGACAATAGGGACAACCCCATCGAAGATACCGAACTGGCCTTGCGCCTCTTTTTGATCAAACCACGTACAGGAGGAAAGTAATGATCGCCGCACTCAAAGCCGTCTTCGACACCAACCCGGCACTGGCCTGGGTCTTCACCTTGGGACTCCTCGCCATCGTCGCGTTTCTGGCCGCAGCCCTTAAAGAAGCGGTGCTGGCACTGGTCACCACGAAACAGGCAGCGATTGAAAAGAACATCGTCAGAGCAGACACCGCCATCACCCAAAACCTCGAACGCTCCGACGCGGCCATCCAGCGACTGGAAACAGCGACGACCAGAGCTATTGACGAGCTACGAGAGGCGCAAAATACCGTCACCGCTTCCTTTAATCTTGCCGTCCGTGATCTGCAGGGAGCGATCAAGGGCATGAGCGAAATGATGAATCAAGCGACAGCGGCGCTGCACGAAAAGGTCAACACTACAAACTCCCAGATCGCAGAGATCCGGGTCGATACCACCCGCCGCGTGACCACGCTGGAGGCCGACCTGCGAGCGCACATCAAGCAATGCGACCAGTGCGCAAGAGCGTGCCCTCACCGCAATCCGGCACTCGGCAGCCCTTGCACAACACCGAAGGACAGAGGAGACGGAGGGCAATGATCCTCCTTCGTAAATCTGCCAGAAAGCTGCATGGTCGCCTCAACTTTCGCGGCCTTGAAATCTCTGTCGAGAACAGAGCTGGATCGATCCGGGAGTGGAAAAACGACCACGACGGCACCGAGGGGATGACCCGCATGAGCCGTCCATACGGCTACATTTGCGGCACGCTCGGCAGCGACGGCGACCACTACGACTGCTTCATTGGCCAACACCCGGAGGCACAGGAGGTCTATATCGTGTCGCAGATGAAGGCGCCGGACTTCACGAGCCCGGACGAGGAAAAGGCGCTGCTGGCGTTTGAGAGCATGGACGCCGCCAGCAAGTTCTACCTCGCACATTATGACGACCCCCGCTTCATGGGCAAGATCACGGCGCTGCCGTTCGAGGAGTTCCGGGAGAAGGTCATGCAGACCAGAGACAACGGCGGCAAGCCGATAGTGAAGGCGATCGATCGGCTGGGGGG